>Ga0182018_10001176_pt1 | contig 30587 bp, 34 predicted proteins | sample 812P2MmetaG_FD_120490 | JGI IMG/M metagenome (GOLD analysis project Ga0182018, IMG submission 120490) | Permafrost microbial communities from Stordalen Mire, Sweden - 812P2M metaG | ecosystem: Environmental > Terrestrial > Soil > Wetlands > Permafrost | place: Sweden: Stordalen | collected...
CTGGATCGGGTGGCCCGGACAAGCCGGGCCATGACGTTTCCGTTGACGAGGGCCGGTCGGTGCGGAACTCGCGATGACAAAGAGCCGACGGAGACGCACCGTATGCTGAGGCCCACGGGGATCTGGCTTTGGATCGTACCCTGGTTGCTGGTACCGGTTGCCCAGGCCGGCAATCCGTCCGGGCTTTGGAATATCGTTGACGGAAAATGCGTGCCGCACATGCGTGCCGATCATGATCCCGCACCTTGTTCCGTGGTGGACCTCGCCACCGGGTTCGTGATCCTGAAGGATCTTGTCGGCGCCACGCAATTCCTGCTGCTGCCGACAGCGCGCATCGGCGGCATTGAAAGCTCGGAACTGCTGGCGCCCGATGCGACGAACTACTGGGACTGGGCCTGGCGTATGCGCCGGTTCACCGAGCAGCGCGCCGGCGGTAAGCTGCCGCGGGAGGCAGTTTCGCTCGCGGTCAATTCGCCGAGCGGACGGTCCCAGGATCAATTGCATATTCACATCGACTGCGTGCGAAGGGACGTGCGCGACGCGCTGGCGGCGCATCGCGACGCGATTACTGAATTCTGGAATCCGTTTCCGGTGAAACTTGTTGGTCAACCCTGGCGGGCGTTCCGGGTGGATGGTGCCAGTTTAGGCATGACCAATCCGTTCCGCTTGCTGGCCATTGGCGAGCCGGTGGCCGCCGCCGACATGGGCAAACACACACTGGCGGTGGTCGGCATGACCTGGAGCGACAACGTGGCTGGTTTCGCCGTGCTGGATGGCACGGTCGATTTACCGCTCGGGAATCGCGGCGCGGCCGAGGACTTACAGGATCACGACTGCGCGCTGGCCCATTGAAAGACCAGCATGCGGGTCTCAGGCTTTCCGTTGCAGCGCGAAAGTGAAGCCGGAACCAAGTCCGCGTTTGCGTGCGAGTTCGATCCACAGCATCGCCAGTGGCTCCAGTAACCGCGCGGCGCGCAAGCCGCCGGCGTCGATCGCTTCAAAGCCCGCGTCCTCAACGAGCCGCGTCACGATCGGTTTACCCGGTGCGTGATCGCCGGCGACAAACATGACCGGTTTGTGCGCGTAACCGCCCGCGTCGCCCAAATTCTCCAGCCCGGTCTGGTTGAACGCCTTGTAGATATAAGCCGCCGGCAACAACGCGGCGATTGCCTCGGCGCCCGAGGTCGTGAAACCAATCGTCAGCCCCAGTCCGTCCGCGGTCATTCCAAGCGGGTTTGTTAAATCGATCACCACTTTGCCGGCCAGGCCTCCGGTTTCCGTGGCGATGTCTTTCACGGCGCCGAACGGGACGGCGAGAATCACCGCGTCGGCCGGCCCCACCGCTGACTGGATTGAAGTCTGATCCGGCGACGCGGGATCAGGAGTCCGGACCCCAAACACCACCGAATGACCCGCTCGCGCCAAAGCACCGCCCAGGGCACGTCCAACATTGCCGGCGCCTATGATCGCTACTTTCATCACACGCTCCAGAGTCACGTCGTGGACATGACGTGGACCAGCCGGATTTTATTTCACATCCGCCGCGACACGAAAGTGAATGATTTTGTCGGGGCCGCTCACCGTCCCGCCACCGCCGCTGCCGCGCTTGATCTGGTCGACGAAATCCATGCCCTGCACGACCTGGCCCCATATCGTGTACTGGCCATCCAGATGCGGGGCCGGCGCGAACATAATGAAAAACTGGCTGTTGGCGCTGTCCGGATTGCTGGTCCGCGCCATGCCGCAGGTGCCGCGCAGGAAGTGGCGTTTCGTCGTGAACTCGGCTTTCAGATCGGGCAACGGACTGCCGCCCGTGCCGGTCCCGGTCGGGTCGCCGCCTTGTGCCATGAAACCTTCGATGACCCGATGGAACGGTGTGCCATCGTAAAAACCCTGCCGCGCGAGCGTCTTGATTCGCTCGACGCTCAGCGGCGCGATGTCGGGGAACATCTGGATCACGACCCGCCCCTGCTTGATATCCATATAGATCGTGTCTTCAGGGCTGCTTCCCTGGGCGTCAGCGGTTTCGCTCATGATCGTTCCGGTTGTAAGGGTTGCGATCGCGCCAGCCGACGCGATCAGAGTACGGCGTCGCATGACATCCTCCCAATCAGGATTTGCGTTCTCGGATACGCCGCATCACGCGATCCAGCGTCAACGCGGGCACGAAGGACGTGATGTCTCCACCCAGCATGGCGACTTCCTTGACGAGGCGGGAGGCGATGAACTGGTGACTTTCGCTGGCCATCAAAAACACGGTCTCGATATCCGGCGCCATACGATAATTCATTCCGGCCATCTGAAACTCGTAATCGAAGTCGGTGACGGCACGCAGGCCGCGCACGATCATCGACGCACCGACTTTGCGCGCGAAATCGACCAACAGCGTATCGTACGGTCTGACCTCGATCACCATGCCGTTCTTGTTGGCGATCGAAGCGATCTCGGCTTCGACCATCTCAACCCGTTCCTCCAGGCTGAACATCGGACCTTTGCCGCTGCTGATCGCGACGCCGACGACCAACTTGTCCAACAGCCTCGCGGCGCGAGCGATCACGTCAAGATGACCGTTGGTGCAGGGGTCGAAGGTGCCGGGATACAGGCCGATACGCTGCGGCCTGGTGTGGCCGTTTTCCGGTTCGATGCGTCCGAGTTGAAAACCCGGCGGCGCGGACCTGGTTGAATCAGACATCGTTTCCGTCCTCGGTCGCGGGCCCTTCGGCGTCCGGCGAATCCCCCTCGGGTGCGTCGGCTTGCGGTTCGCCGTCGTCGCTCTCTTCTTCCAGCACCGGGAACACGCTGGTGACGTGTTCGCCGGCGTCGACCCGGAACAATGTCACACCCATCGCCTGCCGTCCGGTGATACGCACCTGATCGGCGGGCAACCGGATCAACCGTCCGGCGTCGGTTACCAGCATCACGTCATCACCCTCTCGCACCGGGAAGGTCGCGACCACGAATTTTCCATTACGCGGCGCCAGGGTGATATTGGCAATCCCCTGCCCGCCGCGGCCGGTCACGCGATACTCGTAAGCGGAGGAGCGTTTGCCGAACCCGCTGTCAGTCACGGTCAGCAGCATTTCCTCGGCCGCTTCCATCTCGGCGATGCGTTCGGCGGTCAGAGTGACTTCGCCCTCGATTTCTTCCGCGTCAACCGCCGGGGCAGGTTCCGCTTCCTCCTCAACGCCGGCGCGGCGGCGCGCGTTGGCAAGCTTGATATAGGCCTCACGTTCCGCCGGGCTGGCGTCGATATGGCGCAGCACCGACAGGCTCATGACTTCATCACGGTTCTGCAATTTTATTCCGCGCACGCCGGAGCTGTCACGGCCGGCGAAAACGCGCACGACGTCGTCATTCAACTGGAACCGGATGCAGCGACCCTGGCGCGTGGCGAGCAGCACGTCGTCACCTTCGCGGCAGGTGGCGACGCCGACGAGGTGATCGCCCTCGTCCAGTTTCATCGCGATCAAACCGGCGGCGCGAACATTGCGGAAATCCGACAGCCGGTTGCGCCGCACATTGCCCGACGAGGTGGCGAAGATCAGATGCAGACTTTCCCACAGCGTCTCGTCCTGCGGCAACGGCAACACCGTGGTGATGGTGTCGGAGCCAAGTTCAGGCAGCAGATTGACCAGAGCGCGGCCCTTCGCCGTCGGCCCGGCTTCCGGCAGACGCCAGACTTTTTCGCGATACGCCTTGCCGCCGGAGGAGAAGAACAGCACCCATTGATGCGTATGCGCATTGAAACTGCGGGTGACGATGTCGTCGCCGCGGGTCGAGGCGCCCGACCGCCCGCGCCCGCCACGATTTTGCGAGCGGTAGGTTTCCAGCGTGGTGCGCTTGATGAAGCCGTCGCGCGTGATCGTCACCACCATCTGGCCGGGCTCGATCAGGCTCTCGTCATCCTGATCCGAGGCGACGTCGGCGATGTCCGTCATCCGCGGCGACACGATTTCCTTGCGCGCGGCGGCGAGTTCCTCGGTCATCACCTCCATGCGGCGGATTTGCGAGCCGAGGATTTCCAGCAGCGCGCGGATCTGATCGGCGACCTCGGTGAGGTCGGCCTGAATTTTGTCGCGCTCCAGACCGGTCAGGCGGGCCAGGCGCAATTCAAGAATGCCTCGTGCCTGTTCTTCGGTCAGGCGAACCGTGCCCTCGGGCGAGATGATGTTGCCTGGTTCATCGATCAGCGCCAGCAGCACGTCGATGTCCTCGGCCGGCCAGTCGCGATCCATCAACGCGGTGCGGGCGGTGGCGGCATCGGGGCTGGCGCGGATCAGCCGGATGACATCGTCGATATTCGCCACCGCGATGGCGAGACCGACCAGGTTGTGCGCCTTGTCACGTGCCTTGCCGAGGTCGAAGCGGGCGCGGCGAACGATCACTTCCTCGCGGAAGCGAATGAAGCATCGCAGCGCGTCCATCAGACCCAGTTGCCGCGGCTGACCGCCGTCAAGCGCCAGCATGTTGATGCCGAAACTGGTCTGCAACTGGGTGAAACGGAACAACTGGTTCAGCACGACCTCGGGCGTCGCCTCACGCCGCAGTTCGATGACGATGCGCATGCCGGAGCGGTCGCTCTCGTCGCGCATTTCGGAAATGCCTTCGACCTGCTTCGCGCGCACCAGTTCCGAGATGCGTTCCAGCAGAGTCTTCTTGTTCACCTGATAGGGAATTTCGTTGACGATGATCGCGAAACGATCTTTGCGGATTTCCTCGATTTCGGTGCGGGAGCGGATGATGATCGAATCGCGCCCGGTCTCGAACGCGCCCCTGATCCCGCTCCGGCCCATGATGATGCCGCCGGTCGGAAAATCCGGGCCGGGCACGATCTGCATCAGTTCGTCCAATGTGATGTCGGGGTTGGCGATCATGGCCAGCGTGGCGTCGATGATCTCCCCCGGATTATGCGGCGGGATGTTGGTCGCCATGCCGACGGCGATGCCGCTGCCGCCATTGATCAGCAGATTGGGAAAGCGCGCCGGCAGAACTTTCGGTTCTTTTTCCGTCTCATCGTAGTTCGGCGAGAAATCGACGGTGTCGCGATCGATGTCGTCCAGCAGCAGCATGGCGGAACGCGCGAGCCGCACTTCGGTGTACCGCATCGCCGCCGGATTATCGCCATCGACCGAGCCGAAGTTGCCTTGCCCATCGACCAACGTCACGCGCATCGAGAACGACTGCGCCATACGGACCATGGCGTCGTAAATCGCCGAGGCGCCGTGCGGGTGGTATTTGCCCATCACGTCGCCGACCACACGCGCGGATTTGCGATACGGCCGATCGGGCGTGTAGCCGGCGTCATGCATGCCGAACAGGATGCGCCGGTGCACCGGTTTCAGTCCGTCGCGCGCATCCGGCAACGCACGCGCCACGATCACGCTCATCGCGTAATCGAGGTACGACCGCCTCATCTCGTCTTCGAGCATGACCGGCTGCATATCGTCCGGAGGACCCGGGGGTTTGGCGTCGCTCACTCGATGCTCAGGCGAATAATTCTGGGTGCCGGTTCATGGGCAGGTGATAGGCCGATTCCGGCCCGGTGGCGAGAGGGATCGGCGCATTATCAGCATACCGGGGGCACGGTTCTCTCCCTGGACACATTGCCGTCATCCATGGGTAACGTCCGCGTCATCACCGGGCGACCTTCAACGTTATCCCCGGCCTGGTCCGGGGACCAATACCGGTACCGTGCCGCGATTGTTCCCCGCGTCGAGCCCTATCAGAGGTCACGCATTTCAGATCGCCGCGGGGGCAAGATGTCCTGCCCGGCAATTGGTCATCGGGACCAACCCATTCTGGGCTAAAGCCGGAGTCAGCGGCCGCGACAAAGTCAGCAAGGCAATGTCGCCGAGGGCGCGGAGAAGGCTGAGGACGCGGAGGAGCAAGAAAGATGGCGCTCCTCGGTTGTAGTGCCTCGGCAGCCTCGCCAGCCGTGTCACTACCTGCTCCGCGTCCCCGGCCTGCTCCGCGACCTCGGCGATATTGCCTTCCTCGCGGCGACGCTTGCCTTTCCATGGACGAACGAGCGTGCGTGTCGCGGGGCCATGCCCGGCGATGACGGCGAATGGAGGGCGGCAAGCCCGCGGATGACCGTGACCGGGCATCCGCGGACCAAGGGTAAACTGAAGCCGCGGACCGACTGGATGCCAATCAGCGATTGATCGGCGCGAATGGCGCGTCATTCATCAGATTGTTACGCTGTGCGATCAGATAGCCGGCTTCCGCGCCCTTTTGCATGAACACCTGCCACTCGGGATCAGCCTGCATCGCGGCGCGTTTCGCGGCACGGTCGGCGGCGTCCTTGTAAACCCAGATATGCACGTAGGTGTTTACTTCTCCGGACTCGGTGATGAGATACGCCAGTGGCTGGCCCAGATGACGCGTCTGTGCCTTCCAGCCGTATTCCTGGTAGATCGCCATCTGCTTTGCCATGGTTCCGGGCTTTACCGTGTAGGTGCGATGATCGACGAGCATGGCTCTTCCTTTGTTGCCTGAATGGATACCGCCAAATCGCGGCCCGCCCAGGAAAGCACGGATCGCGCCAAATGCCGAACGACGATCGCGGCGAGCGCCTCGCAGCCCGCCTGATCCTCGGCGTCGAAGCGCGCCAGATCGGGACTGTCGAGATCGAGCACGCCAATAAGCCCTGACGCGCCAATCAGCGGCACCACGAGTTCCGAGCGCGACGCGGTGTCGCAGGCGATATGGCCTGGGAAAGTTTCCACATCAGGAACCAGGATTGACCGGCGTTCCCTCGCCGCGGTTCCGCACACGCCGCTTCCGATCGCGATACGGACACAGGCCGGGCGGCCCTGGAACGGTCCCAGCAAAAGTGTTTCGTCGCGAACAAAATAGAAGCCGGCCCAGTTCAGTCGAGGCAGTGTGTGATAGATCGCGGCGGCGGCGTTCGCGGCGTTGGCAGTCGCGTCATTTTCTCCGGTCAGAAGGGCATCCAGTTCCTCCGCCAGATCGCGGTACAGCGCGGGTTTCCCGCCGGTCGACGCGGACTTCGTCCACGGCGCCGGCCGTGTGGCGTCATGCATGGCGCCGGCTCCGGCGAACAGACTTAACGGCGGGACTTGCCGTTCGACGCGTCGCGCAGGATGCTTCTGATATCCTTCAGGTATGCCGTGCCGGCCGGCGTGCGCTGAACCAGGACGCTGCGCCGGTCGGCCGGGTCCGCCTTACGGCGCACCAGATCGAAGTCCGCCAGGCGGTCCAGAGCCCGGGAAATCACGGGTTTTGACACATCCAGCGCCGCGGCGAGGCCGCGAACCGTTTGCGCGTCACCTTCGAGGTAGCAAGTCAGAAACACGCCGAACTGACGAGCCGACAGGTCCGGACCATCCTGGCGCACAAGCGCCACGATGGTATCCCGCAGGACATTAATCAGACTTTCCGTTGTTTCATTGGCAGCCATTGGCCCAAACCTTTCCTGGAATCCTGTCAAACTGACACCTGGTAGGCGGGTCCGGTGGCGACCGGGCGGCAAATAAGCAAACCGCTGGGGGGACGCAGAAGTTTTAAGGCACCGCGCCGGTCGCCAGTCGCATCTGGGCAATGCGTCTCGCGATCATGCGCCCCATCGCCTGTCAGTTCCCCTGCGGCCACGTTACGGTTTGGACAGAATCGATCCCTGAACGACCCAGAACCACCATTACAACGCTGAAGAGGACCAGATCGTCCTTTCCGTACACTTCACGTGCCCGCGATCAGTCGCCAGCCTACCAACAGGACCATAACGCCTAAGTAGCCCTGTAGAATAAAAAGAGCCACTTTTACACGCGGAGTCAAGGCCATTCGACCAAGTTCGGGATGAAACAATTTCTGTTCCGGTGCGGCATCCAATGGGTGCACGGTAAGATGGAAGACCGACGCATCAGAATCTGACGAAGGGTAATCGGACATCAGCGTACTCCCGCGGCGTTCAGGACAGAAATGACGGCCAGGCGGGCAGCAATGCCCGCGCGGCCAGAACGAACGACAAACCGAACAACAAGGCGATAACCGTCCAGTTCACCGCATTGTTCCACGGCCTGTTGACGAACCTCGCGCCAAGCATTTCGTGGTCGTTCAGCAGCAATTGCAGAAACACGATCGCCGCCGGCAGCATGATGCCGGCCAACACCTGCACCCACAGGATGATCTCCTGCAGCGGCGCGCCCGGGATCAGCGTCAGACCGGCCGCCGCCGCGGTGCACAGAGCATAAACCGAATAAAACCCCGGCGCCTCGCTGAGCCGCGCCTGCAGTGTCGTTTTCCAACCCATGACCTCTCCCCACGCCCAGGCGGAGGAGAGCGAAATGGCGGTGGCACCCAGTACGGCGGCGTTCAACATCGACATCAGCAAAGCGATGCGCCCAAAGCGTCCGATCAGAGGTTCCAGCGCCGTGGCCATCTGCGCCGGATCCTCGTAACGCAGGCCGCCGCGGAACATCGCGTCGCCGATCAGCATCATGCAGCCAGCGAACAAACTGATCGCTATCGCGCCAATCGCGGTATCGAAACGAGCCGCCTTCAGATCGGCGAAACGCAGCCGTTTATCGGCGACACAGGATTGCTGAAAAAACAACTGCCAGGGCGCGATCGTCGTGCCAACGATCGCCACCACCAGGAACACCAGATCGCCGGTGATCCCGCCATGCGGTATGGCCGGCACCACGCTGTCGAACGCCGCCGAACCCCAGTCCGGACGAACCATGATCGCGAGCACGAACCACGCGATGTTCAGGCCGCACAGCGACAGCGTCATTCGCTCCCATCGCCGGTAACTCCCAGTACCGACCAACAAAATGAGGCCGATGGCGGCCATGGGGATGGCGACCGATGGGGGATATCCCAACTCTCTGGCGACCAAGGCGACAGCCGCGAACTCGGTGACCAAGGTCAGAAAATTGACCAATAACAAATCAGCCAAACAAAACCGGCCCCACCAGACGCCGAAGCGCTCGTAAATGATCGAGGCGAGGCCCTCGCCCGTGGCGATGCCCAGGCGGGCAACCATTTCCTGTACGAAGTAAGTGACGGGAAGTAACAGTACCAGCACCCACAGCAACGATGTGCCGTATCGCGCGCCGGATTCCGTGTAGGTCGAGATCGCGCCGGCATCGTTGTCGGCGATCATCACGATCAGCCCAGGTCCGGCGACCATGAGGAAATGCGACAGCCGGTGCCGCCACGCGACTTTCCGTCGGCCCACCTGTCTGGGCACGAGGTGACCCTTCGCCGCCTCCTGTGTGGTGACACTGCTCAAATACATCATCCTTCCATCCGCGAGGCGAGCGGCGAAGGCGATGCGTGCGCCTCTACCGCGAACCCCTGCTCAATGGGCCGGCCCTGACGGACCGGCCCGTACTAGGTCCGTCGTCCATCACGATGCTCCGCTGACCGGCGCCGCCATGGGCACACGGTGTCTGAAGGCCTTCTTGCCAATGAAGTTGGCGGTCATCGCGTTCCTCCTCAGTCCCGGTCCTGTCCGAGCCCGGTGGAGGTCGCGGCCGCTCCGGTCAGACGATGTCCAACCCCATGGAAACGGTCACACCCCCAATCTGGGCCATCTTTGCCGTCACGAGTCTCTCATTCAACCGGTTGGGTCGACTGGGAGGCTCCGCGGCATCGCTGCCTGTTCGCGGGTTCATGTGATCCCTGCTTGCTGTTGCATCTCGTCCACCCCGCCAGAGGGCAAGGCAAACGGCCGCGGATCGAAACCCGCGACCTTCTGCCTGTAGCCCGCCAGGCGGCCGGGAGCAAGGCCAGAATGGCATGCCATGGCGGCACCCGGAAAATAAAACGGAATCGTTACGTTTGATCAGGATCAAAGCAGATCACTCACCCACGCGGCACCATCGCGCCCGAATTGACTGACATGGAGGAGTTGACCGCGATGACCACGATGACGATGCCGGTGACGGCCGAACGGAGCCAGACGAACCACACGCACGTCGTGAGCCAATGGGTGCCATTCCTGCTCGCGATCGCGTTGCAGGTGGCGGCGACGGTGGTTTCGGTGCTCATCTCCGGGCCGATGCACTGACGTCCATGCGCTGGCGCACTCACGCCAGCGCGGGTTCACCCTGATGCGCTGACTTCGTGGGCTTGCCGGCCCGGCGCGCCGGCGTCTGGGGGCGCGTCTCCATACGTGCGAATCCAGGCGACGGGACCCTTTCGTCGTCATGGCCGGTCTTGTGCCACGACTGCCCAGTTAAATATCGTGTTGACGACTGGTGCTTTTTGCACGTCATGGCCGGGCTTGGACCGGCCAACCACGACTTTACTGACCTCGCCGAAGACGTTGGATGGCCGGCGCGATCCCCGGGACAAGCCCGGGGACATGGGCCGGCCATGACGACGAGGGGGTTGCAACCGTAACTTCGCGCGTTTGGGGCGCGTCTTTCCCCGGGCTGACACCCTCGGACATCAGGTCCGGTGCGTTGTCACTCACGGGCTCGCGGCCCGATGTCCTGGCATCCGCGTGCCGTCCGCCAGGGCGCCTTCGCCGCCATTTGCGCCGCCGCGCGATGACGTCCAGCCGCGGATCCGGCACCCGTACCGCGACCAACACGTCGACCGAGGCCGCTCCCGCTTCGAGCAGGCTTTCCGTGCACGCCACCGCCGTCGCACCCGATGTCATGACGTCGTCGACCAGCAGAACCCGGCGCCCCTCGATTCCGGATACAAGCCGGCGGCGCACGGCGAAGACCCCGGCGACCTCCTCGCGCCGTTCGGCGGCGGATTTTCCGCCAAGCGCCTCGGTGGCGAGGCGGCGGGTCAACCCGTCCAGCAGCACCTTGCGTCCTGTCATCCGCCCAAGCGCCTGAGCCAGCAGCGCCGCCTGATTATATCGGCGAACAAACAAGCGGCGGCGGTGCAGTGGAACCGGGACGATAACATCGGTTTCCCGCAGCAGCCTCGCCCCCGCGCGGGCCATCAATCGCGCCAGGATCGCGGCGAACTCGATCCGGTCCCCGTGCTTGAACGGCAACACCAGGCGCCGCGACGCGGCATCATAGTTCAGCGCCGCCCGGGCGCGATGAAACGGCGGCGGCACATCGAGGCAACGCTGACACAGATCGCCCTCCGCCGCGTGCCAGGCCAGTTCGAACGGCGTGCCGCAGCAGCCGCAGCACGGCTCGCCGACGACGCTCAGCCCGCCAAAGCATGCGCCACACAACAGACCGGGCGCATCGACGGGCGCCGAACACGTGATGCAGGTGGGCGGCAACAACAGGTCGAGCGCGGCCCCCGCGACCCGGCCCAGGATCAGCCAACCGGGACCGTCAAAGCGTGTCGGTATCCACTCCGAAAGCAATCGTGCCATCCCGCTGGATCTCGTTCACGAGGTCGATCTCCCAGGTGAGATACGCGTTCATCGCCTCTTCGACACCTGAATTCCGGTCATAGGCACGCAAATAAAAGTCGATACACGCGTCGTCCGGCGGATCGGTGCGATCGGCCACCACGGGATGACCGCCGGCTCGCCAGGCGGCGGTGCCACCATCCAGCACCACGACCTCGGCCTTGGTCGTGCCATTGACCTCGGCATGGGCGAAACGGGCGAGCGCGCCATCCGGCGATGTCAGCACGATCCGCCGCGCCGACGTCAGTTTCGACACCACCGGCCCGAGCCGTCCGCGCACGCCCCAGATCGCGTGCTGGATATGCCCGGCGCGGAAATCGATGCTGCGCGCCAGATCGATGATCGCGGTTCCGGCCTCTCGTTTCGCCAGCGCCTCGACGCTGATGGTTGGCGCGGGAGGTGCCAGATCGGACAGGCCGTTTCCGGTTTCCGTACCTAACGCGTTGTCGGCGACGAAGACGTCCTTGTTGCCCATCTGTCGCAGCCAGGCGGCCGACATGCGGGCGCGAACACTGGTATCGTCAATCACCACGATGCGAGCGCCACGGACGGCGACCCAGTTGTCGGTGCCCTGCACCAACTGTCCGCCCGGCGCGCTGTGGCTGCCTGGGCGATGCCCGGCGCGATACTCGCTGGGGTCACGCGCGTCGAGGACATACAGCGTGCGCGTCTTGTCGGCTTCGAACGCGGCGAGTTCGTCCGGCTTGATCTCTCGCACGTTCGATTCCGCGGCGAACGCCTTCGCGCGTCGCAGCGCCAGATCGGCGGTGCGCGGCGTGCCGGGAACGAAACGTTCCGGCCTGCCGTGCTCGCATTGAAGTCCCGCCAGTTCCCACCCCATCGTGCCATTGCGCAGCGCCACGACCTTGTTCGGAATGCCAGCACGGCGGAGGCTCTCGGCGCCCATGATGCTGCGGGTGCGGCCGGCGCAGTTCACCACCACCAGCGTATCCGGATCGGGCGCGAGGTCGCCAATCCGATACGCCAGTTCGGCGCCCGGCATCGGGATGCCGGTCGGGATCGACATGCGGGTGAATTCTTCCTGCGTGCGGCTGTCGAGCACGATCATCTTGCGGCCGCTGTCGATCCATTGCTTCAGTTCCGGCGGATCCACACTTTCGGTACCGTAATGATGCTCGACCCATTCGCCGAACGCTTTCGACGGCACATTCATGCCGCTGAAAATCACGTAGCCGGCGTCTTTCCAGGCCTTCGTGCCACCCGCCAGCACGGCGACATCGGAGTAGCCATTGGTCTCCAGCCATGTGGCGAGGTTGACCGCGAGGCGGCTGCCATCATCGGTGACGCAGATGCGGACGGTTTTCCTCGGCAGCAGGGTATGCGCACGGGTTTCCCGGTGCGCCATGCCGAACGGAACAGCCCAGAACAGGTGACCGGTGCCGAATTCGCCGTCCTCGCGCGCGTCGATCACGGCCAGTTCCTGACCGTCGGAGATCCAGTCGTGCAAGGTTTTGGCGTCGATATGTTTCATGGCTTCCGCCCTCCCTTTGGAACCGCGGACGGTAGCGGCGGGGGGCGGCGGTTGGCAACCAAGGGTGGTGCTGCCAGAAGGTCAACGTATGGATTCCATGCTGGTCTTCGATCGGGACGCGGTGCGGCTGCATCGCGACCGGGCGGCCCGGACGGTCGGCTCGGTCGCGGATTTGCTGCGCGACGGGGCGGAGCGGCTGCTGGAGCGGCTGGACGACATGACCGGCGGGTTCGGCCTGGCTCTGGACGTCGGCGGCCGCGGCGTGGTCGCGCCATTGTTGCGCGCGCGCGGCATCGATGTGGTTTCCAGCGATTTGTCGGTGCCGATGGCGCGTCTGAACGGCGGGGTCGCCGTGGTGGTGGATGAGGAGTTTCTGCCGTTCGCCGCTGGATCGTTCGACCTTGTCGTGGCGAGTCTGTCGTTGCATTGGATCAACGATCTGCCGGGCGCCCTGATCCAGTTGCGCCGGGTGCTGCGCCCGGATGGATTGTTCCTGGCTTCGATGCCGGCTCTGGGGAGCCTCGCGGAATTGCGGGAGGCTCTGACCCAGGCGGAATTGTCGCTGTGCGGCGGCGCGTCACCCAGAGTGTCGCCGTTTCCGGATCTACGGGATTGCGCGGGGCTGTTGCAGCGGGCGGGTTTCGCCGCGCCGGTGGTTGACCTGGAAGAGATTGTCGTTCGTTACGCCGATCCGTTGCGAATGTTTCGGGATTTGCGCGCGGCGGGGGAGACCAACGCTGTCAGGGCGCGGTCACGGAAAATGGCGCGGACAGAGTTACTTCCAGCCGCGTTGGCGGCGATGCGAGGCGAAGACGGGCGCGTGCCGGCAAGGATGCGGCTGGCGATGATGACGGGATGGGTGGCGGGATCGTAACCTATCCGTTGCGAAATGCCAGGGTCGTCAGCTAATCTGCCCCCGGAACGGAGCCAGGGACTTATCATCGGAAGGAAAGGACCGGTGCGCCGTTTCGTGGTTGACTTCCTGGCGGCCATTCCGGTCTCGCGACGAGCAGAAGGTGAGGGTAATGTCGGCCCACGCCGCCCTGGAGCATTCGGAACACGTCGCGCACGCCGGCCATGGTGGTGACCTCCCGGGCACGTACATCGGCGTCACGATGGCGTGTTAGGCCTGTTGCTCGCGTTTAGTTCTGCCATGGTGGGCTCGGAACGCACCGAACTTTTGCAATGCATGGTCGAGCAGCAAAACGCTCATGCGAAGTACCAGGCGCAGAATGTGAAACATCGTTCCGCGTATCTGACTTTCACGCAGTTGCACGCGATGTCGTTCGGGCCAAACGCCAACGGCGAAACGGTGAACAAGGATGACGCCCGGGCTTTGGCGAACTCGGTCAATCGCTACTACGAGGAATACCCGTTGGCCCGGGAATGGACTGAGTTGTACGAGCCTGTGGTGAAGGCCCGCATGGGCGCTCAGCAGGAGTATGAGAACGCCCTGCTGGCGGCCGAAATCGGTATCGTCGCCCCTTCGATCGCCTTGTTGTGGCGACGCTGATCGGTGTGGGTGGTGTCTATCGCCCCGGGAGTCGCCGCTCTCATCATCGCCGGGCATTCCTGGGCAAGCTTCGGTGGCCGGATCCGGGCGGGCGAAGTCAGCGTCGCGCGGGCCAAGGTCAAATACGAAGACAAACGTGCCAAAGGCAAAGAAGCCGCCACCGAACAAAAATTCGTCGATGACGTGCTCGCCCGGGCCGGCGCCGGCAAGGACAAATAAGACACAGCGGAGGGTGGCCGCTGAGGCGCTGACGCCTGTCAGGATCCCGTCCGCATCCCCGCTTCCGTCCTACATCCGGTTAAATATCGTGTCGGCGACTGATGCTTTTCGCGCGTCATGGCCGGGTTCGTCCCGGCCATCCACGTCTTTACTGACCGCGCCAAAGACGTGGATGGCCGCCACACGGGCGGCCATGACGGGATGCGACAGCCGGCCAGTATTGCCTCGAGTATTCGACCGGTGCTCAACCGGACAGCCGCGCGACGGTCTCGACATCGCTGTCCTGCGCCATCGGCACGCCGTGAGTTTCCACGCCCAGAATGATAAACGAAGCACCCACGAGAACCATCGCGCCCGCCAGGAACAGGATGGCGGGCATCACCGCCTCGGCCGTGGCGTGCGGTGAAACGATATTTCCGGTGCCGGCGATCAGAGCAAGACTCAATGGACCAAGTATCTTGCCGACCCCGTTGGCCGCCTGGCCAAGACCGGAAGACCGCGCGCCCATGCGTACGCCGAACAACTCGACCGTGTATGGCGCGAGGTTGGAGAAGCCACCGTCGATGCCGAATGTCGACGCGCAGAGCAGGATCACCAGAAGTGGCACGCCACCGACAAACACACTGTTGAAGGTCGCGGCGGCGGCCAACGCGGCGGCGGCGAGAAAGCCAAACAAGATGCCGCAGACGCGCCGTCCGATCAGCGGCGAAATGATCGAGACGACGATCTTGCCCACCACCCCGGCGCCCGCGACAAACACGAAATAACCAGCCGCCCGCGGTACCGTGATGCCGAGAAGCAACGCGACGATGGTCGGCCCCCAAAGATAAACGCCATACGCCGCGGTCGACGATCCACCCCAGATGATCACCGTTTCCCAGAAGCGGCGCGGGCTGCGGTACAGTTCACTGAGACTCGCGCTCGGCGGGCTCAGCGGCGGCAGTGTCGGCAGCGGCACTTGTTCCAGTGGCAAATCGAGTTGCGCCGCCACCTGTTCGCGCGCTTCGGTGAAACGTCCTTTGGCGGCCAGCCAGCGCACCGATTCCGGTACGACGAACCAGATGACGATGCCAACCGGCACGGTCAGCGCGCCCAACATCGCGACGCCACGCCAGCCGAGGCTGGTCAACAGTGCCGCCGACGTCGCCGATGCCAACATGGTCCCGGCGGTGGCGAAGACGACATAGAAGCTGGCGACGCTGGTGCGAATGCGAGTCGGTGCCGCCTCGACGACCAAGGTCAGGCAGGGCGTCACCGCCGCGGTGAGACCGAAGCCAACAATGAAGCGCAGGACAGCGAAAATCCCCCACGCGCCATCCGGCACGAATCCGATGGCGCCGGCGCCGATGCCGCAGATGAAGGTGCCCAATACGAGTTGCAGCTTGCGGCCCCAGGCGTCCGCGAGGCTGCCCCAGATCACCGCGCCGCAAATCGCGCCCACGCCGCCGCTGTAAAGAATGATCGCCGACTGGCCATACGTGAGATGCCATTGCGGACCGAGTACCGCGACCAGAAAACCGACGACCAGAAAGTCGAAGAACTCCAGCACCGTGATCAGCGCGAGCAAAGCGAAGTTTGTCCAATAACGGCGATTGAGCGGGGCGTTGTCGAACAGCGACAGCAAGGCTTCGGACGTTTGTCCGTTCATGACGTTCATGGGGGCGCCTCCTCCTGGCGCCGCCGGTCGCTTTCTGGGCCGGTCGGCGCCGTGATGCGAACGTTGCGTTATTTGGCGCCCCCCGCATGGAGCGGCGCGAAGACCGACCGGCGATCATCAGCCGGTTACCCCGGAACCCTAGTCCATGTCGGATGGCGGGAGCAAATCAAGCACCGGTCACGCCCCCAGATAAAGCTCCCGGATGATATCGTTGTTGTTCAGATCCTCGGCGGACGCGCCCTCGAATTCGATCTGTCCGTGCACGATAACGTAGCCACGGTCCGCGATCCGGATCGCCTGGGTGAAATTCTGTTCCGCCATCAGCACGGAAAGCTGAAACCCATCCTTCAGCGCCTTGATACTGTCGATTGTCCGGGCCACCAGCAGCGGCGCCAGCCCGACACTCGGTTCGTCGATCAGCAGCAGCTTCGGCGCCGACATCAATGCACGCGCCAGGGCCAGCATCTGCTGCTCGCCGCCGCTCATCGACCCGGCGAGTTGCTTACGGCGCTCCGCCAGTCTCGGAAACAGCTCGAAACAAAATGCCAGATTGCGGTCGATCTGCGGCCGCGCCGATTTCCGGAACGCGCCCATCAGCAGATTTTCAGTCACCGTCAGCCGAGGAAACAGCCGACGCCCTTCTGGCACGAAACCAATGCCCAGATCGACAATGGCCTCGGTCGTCATGCCGATCAGGTTAAAGCGGGACCCGTCGATGACCGCCTCGATCGAGCCGGCGGATGGCCGCACCATCCCCATCACGCATTTCATCAGTGTCGACTTGCCGTTGCCGTTGGTACCCAACAGCGCCACCGTCTCACCCTCGCGCACGTCGAGGGACACGCCGTGCAGCACACTGACCGCGCCGTATCCCGCGTCCAGGGCGGCGATGCTGAGACTAGCTGCCAAGATACGCCGCCACGACGTCATCCTGACGCACCACATCCTGAGGTGCGCCATCGGCGATCTTGCGTCCCGCCACCAGCACCACGAGCCGCTGAGAGAATGACAACACCGCGCGCATGATGTGCTCGATCAATATGATGGTGATGCCCTGTTGTTCGTTCAGCCGCACCAGCAGCGCGAGAATATCATCCACCTCGCCATGCGACAGACCCGCCATCGCCTCATCCGCGATCAGCAATCTGGGTTCCGCCGCCATGGCGCGCGCGAGTTCAAGCTTCCGCATTTCAATCTGGGTCAGCTCTTTCGGTAACAGGTTTGATTTCGCCGCCAGCCCAACCATGTCCAGCAACGCCATGCAACGCCGGTCGATGTCCGAATCGCCTCCGCCTTGCCGCGCTTGCACCGCGTAAAGGATTGGGATGCGCAAATTCTCCGCCAGGGTTAGCGTGCCGAACGGGCGCGGCAACTGAAAGGTGCGCGACAGGCCGAGCCGGGTGCGTTGGTGCGCCTTCATCCCGTCCAACGCTTTTCCCTCGAAGCGGATCGAGCCAGACTCGTTACGTAACGTGCCGCATATGCAATTCACCAGCGTGCTTTTGCCGGAGCCGTTGGGACCAATCAGGCCCATTCGTTCACCTCGGCCGACTTCCAGTTCGATATCGGCCAGCGCCACGAAACCGCCAAAGCGCTTGCCCAGATCGGACACCTGTAGAATCGGCGCGCCGCTCATTTCTGAAACCAGCCGAGGATGCCCTTCGGCGCCGCCACCACAAATCCGACCAGCATGACGCCGACGATCAACAGCGACAGCGCGGATGAGATCGTGACCGTCGCGACCTGCTGCAACGTGCCCAACAGCAGCGCGCCCAGGATGGGGCCGAGCCAACCGGAGGTGCCGCCGATCAGCGGCATGGCGATCGTGTTGACCGCGTAACTCAGGCTGAACGCCGACGCGGGATCGAGATAGGTCACGTAGTACGGCAACGGCGCCCCCGCCATGCCCATCAAACCGCCGGACAATCCGGTCGCGATCAGCTTCAACCGCAGAGTCGGCACGCCGGATGCCTCGGCCGCCAGTTCGTCGTCTCGGATCGTGGCGAAGCCATAGCCAAGCCGCGATTTTTCGATCGCCCTGGCGATGCCCACGGACAGGACGCACAGGCCAAGCATCATCAGGAACAAATACGTGATGTAATTGATCCCGAGATATTGCACCGTCGCCGGGCGGATGATGTAAGCGCCGCGCGAGCCGCCGACAAAAGCCCAGTTGGTGACCAGGGTTTGCATCACGACGGCCATGGCAAGGGTGGCGATGGAAAAGAACGTGCCGCGCAGGCGCAAGGTCAGATAACCGGTGCCGACCCCCACCAGTCCCGAAACGATGCCGCCCACGATCATCATCACGATCAGCGGCAGGTTGGTCAGCTTATGCAGCGCGACGGTGCTGTAGGCGCCCAGTGCGATAAACGCCGGAATGCCGAAATTCACGTAACCGGTGTAGCCACCCAGGATATTCCATGCTGTCGCCAGTACGATGTATTGCAGCACGACATAACCGGCGAAATAAAAATAAGCGTTATCGACCAGCAGCGCCAGGCCGAACGTCAGCATCGCGGCCACGATGAGCCACAGGACGAATATCGGATTTTTCACTTATGCTCGTCCAAAAATGCCACTGGGCCGGAACGCCAGCGTCAGCAACAAGAAGCCGAATGACACCGCGGGCGCCCAGGAGGGGCCGTAAAAAGTGGCGGTGAGATTCTCCATGACGCCGAGAATGATCGCGGCCACCAGCGTGCCGGCGAAACTGCCCATCCCGCCGAGCACGCAAATCGCGAAAATCCGGCCGATGTAATCGCGCCCGACCGAGGGTTCGACCGGTTGGACGATGATCAGAATCGCTCCGGCCACCGAGGCGGTGGCGATCGACAGGCCGAACGCGATGCGTTTGATCCGGCTTGGATCCGCCGCCATCAATCGTAACGCCAACGGGTCCTGGGCCACCGCCTGCACCGCCCGGCCGATGAAGGTGCGGGACAGATAAAGATACAACAGGCCCATCATCGCCACCGATACCGCCGCCGGCACCAGCAGTCGCAATGGCAGATCGATCACGCCGAAGTGCAATGTCGGACCGATGTAAACGGCCTCCACCAGGCGGTAATCGACACCGAAGACCAGCACCAGCCCGACCTCGGTGATGAACAGCAGGCCGAAGAAGAACGACAGACCACGCAGCGCGGTATCGCCTCGTCGTTCGAAGGACACGTCGTAGACGTGGTAAATTCCCACACCCAGAAAGTAAAACGCCGGCATGGCGGCGATCGAGACGAGAATCGGATCGAAGCCAAAATTGGCGTTGACGATATAGGCGACGTACGAACCCAGAAGAATGAACGCCGGGTGCGCGATATTGACGATGTCGAGCATCCCGAAGGAGATCGAAACGCCAATGGTGACGGCCGCGTAGAAGCCTCCGAGCAGCAGGCCGGAGACGAGGGCGTTGCCCAGAAGATCGAACGATATATCCATGATTCGCGCTTGTGACGTTTCCTTCGCCGCAATGTGACCGATGCCGCCGGGGATTGCCAGAGGGGACAGCCACATAAACGCCAACATAACGAACGGCGGAGTGATCACACCGCGGTTTCAACGTCATGGGTGGGCCGCACTCCATCTGAACCAGCCCGTGCCGCGCCAGGTGGCCGTGTCGAGCACGGCCATGACGACGACAGGGGGGGATTGCCGAGGGGAGCTGCCGTATCGAAGGCGCATGGCGGGATGGATTTCCCGGTCATCACGTTTCTGGCATTGTAACCGCCACCGATCCAATCACGTGCGTCGTTCTTAGCCGCGACCCAGAATACGGAGCGTGACGCCCATGGAATTCGAGCAGTTGGAAACCGCGGCCTTCTGGCGCGAACTGATGCCGGATCTGGCCGTCCAACCGGACCATGATCAGCCGGTCACCGTGCTGACCCCGAACGAAACCACCAGCAACGCCATGCTCCGAATCCTGGATCGTGAAGGCTATGTGCAACTGCCGCGCAGCCAGGACGTCGAGCACATGGCGAAGCTGGCGCGCCTCGTGGAGGCTGTCCGGGCCTTGGGGCTGCCACCGGTGTTCTCGTTCATCTACGACGAGATGTGGCAACCGTACCGGCGGCTCGGCCCGGTCATCGATTGTCTGCTCCGCGGGCGGCACGCGATGATGCCCCATCTCTGGGCCTGGTACATCGATCCAGGCAAGGGAGAGGCCGGCTGGACACCGCATTGCGACCGGCCAGGCCGCGCGGTGTACGCCGACCTACGGCCCAAGGCGATCACCATTTGGATCCCGCTCACCGAGGCGACGACTTTGAACGGCTGCATGTATCTGATCCCCAAACATCGGGATAATTGTTACGGTCAGATCGATAAAGAGAACTTCAATTTGGACCTGGCGGATATCCGTGCCCTGCCCGCCGTCCCGGGCGATTCCCTGATCTGGACGCAGGACGTCACACACTGGGGCTCGCGGACAAGTGAGATGGCCAAGGGACCCCGATTGAGCATGTCGGTCGAGTTCCAGCGTCGCGACGAACCGCCACTTTCGAATTTTGTCATCCGGCCGGATCAGGGCATGACATTTGAACGGAAACTGGCGCTCATTGGGCACGCGATCGTCAATTACCAGCACATGCATCGGCTCGATGGCGACCTGGTCACCGCCGCGCGCCGCTGGCGTGGGCGGATTCCCGCGTTATTCGGTCTGGGCGCGATACGGCTCGGAGACCCCTCGCCGCCGGCGCATCATCTGGCCCAGGACTTGCCATCGCACCACGAGCCCACTTGAATGCCGCCCCAATCTGAACATGGAGGAAACCGCCGGTGGCCAATCTCGCGGGTAAAGTCGCCTGGATTACCGGAGCCGGCAGCGGCATAGGTGAAGCCGCCGCTCTGGCGCTCGCCGAGGATGGCGCGACCGTCATCCTGACCGGCCGCACGCGCGAAAAGCTGGAGAATGTGGCGCGGCGGATCCACAACAGTTCCGGTCAGGCGCATGTGCAGCCCGCCGATCTGACCGACAAGGATCAGGTCCGTCGCGTCGGAGCGTACATCGCCGCCACGTTCAACCGGCTGGACATCCTGGTGAACAACGCCGGCGTCAACATTGTCGATCGCCACTGGGACAAGTTGACGCCGGAAAGCATCGACACGATGGTCAACGGCAATCTCACCGCCGCGCTGTATTGCGTGACCGTCGCACTGCCGTTCATGCGCGCCCAGCAGGACGGGCAAATCATCCACACCGCCTCGATGGCCGGGCGGTTCATCGGTGGCGTCAGCGGGCCGATTTACGTCGCCGCGAAGCACGGCATCGTCGCCATGAGCCACGGGCTGAACATGGAGGAATGCGTCAACGGCATCCGCTCCACCGTGTTTCTGCCCGGGGAGGTCGCGACTCCGATCCTCGATCAGCGTCCCAATCCGGTGGGGCCCGAGATTCGGGCGAAGATGGTGCAGCCGGCGGACTGCGGCGATCTGATCCGCTACATCGCCGGATTGCCGAAACATGTTGTCATGAACGAGGTGCACCTCGCGCCGACGCACAACCGCGGCTACATCGCCAATCTGCAACGCCGGCTTTGAGGAAACACGTCCATGGCGACCAATAAGCGCAAGGTCATGCTGCCGCACACGATGGGACAGCAAGGCATCGACATCGTCCGCGCTCGCGACGACATCGAAACGGTGATGTACCCGGCTGGGGTCGCCCAGGCGGAATTGTTGCCGCTGCTGGCGGATTGCGCCGGGATCGCGCTGTCCGGCACGCCGTATAAGCAGACCGAAATGGAGGCCTCGCCGGCGATGCAGGTCGTGGCACGGATCGGCGTGGGCTATGACGCGGTCGAGGTTCCCGCGCTGACCGCGCGAAAAGTGCCGCTGATGACGGCGGGAACCGCGAACTCCACCAGCGTTGCCGAGCAGGCGTTTCATTTGATGATCTCGCTCGCCAAGAAACACGCCGCGCTGAATGACCTGGTGCGCGAAGGAAGATGGGCTGACCGGCATGGCGGGCTGCCGATGGAGATTTCGGGCAAAACGGTGTTGATCGTTGGCTTTGGCCGGATCGGCACGCGGCAGGCGAGGCGGTGCCTGGCGTTCGATATGAACGTGCTGATTCACGACCCCTATGTGGATCAGGCGAAGATCGACGTGGCGGGTTGTAAGCCGGCGGCTGACCTTGATGCGGCGCTGCCCGGGGTCGATTTCGTGTCGATCCATTGCCCGAAGAATCCTGAGACGATCGGGATGTTCAACGCGGCGCGGTTGGCGAAGATGAAAAAGGGCGCGTTCATCGTCAACACCGCGCGCGGCGGGATCATCGATGAGCCGGACCTGCATGCCGCTTTGGTCAGCGGTCATATCGCCGGTGCCGGACTGGATGTGTTCGACAAGGAACCGACACCGCCGGACAATCCACTGTTGAAGTTAAGCAACGTCATTTCGTCGCCGCACATGGCGGGCGTGACCGTGGAAGCGGTGGCGGCGATGGCGGTGGCCACCGCGCGCAATATCCTGAGCGTGCTCGATGGCGCGCCGAACAAGGAAAACACGATCAATCCGGAGGTCTACGACTGATCGTCCGAACTGACAGAAGCACAGGCGCGATTTTCCCGCCTTCATGATGGTGCCAAGATGCCGCAACCCGACCACATCTCCGTCCTCGGTGTGCCAGATCCAAAAAAGCTGGATGCCGATCTGCGGACAATCTGGAAAAAATGCCTGGATAAGCTCGGCTTCGTGCCGAACGTGTTCAGTGCCTACAGCCTGAAACCGAAGCGGCTGCGCAACTTCATGGCGATGTACAACGAGATCATGCTGTCGGACTCCGGCCTGTCGAAACTGGAGCGGGAAATGATCGCCGTGGTCGTCTCGTCGGCGAACCGTTGTTACTACTGCCTCGTCGCCCATGGCGCCGCCGTTCGCGCCTTGTCCAACGACCCCGAACTGGGAGAGATGATGGCTCTGAACCATCGCGTCGCGAAGCTGGACGCACGGCAACGCGCGATGCTGGATTTCGCCTGGAAGCTGACTACGACGCCGTACCTGGTCGATGACGCCGACCGCGACGGTCTGCGCGCGGTTGGTCTCACAAATGACGACATATTCGACCTCGCCGAGACGGTCGCGTTCTTCAATTTGTCGAACCGCATGGCCTCAGCGACCGACATGATGCCGAATCCGGAATATCACCGGCAGACCCGATAATTCGCGGCGGAGGTGGCTCGACGCGCGGGCGCCAAGGCTTTAGGAGACCGGCAGCCCGGAACACACGGGCACGGAGGACGTGACATATGAATGGGAGACTCGATCGACGCGCGTTTCTGGCCGGCACCGCCCTGACGGCGGCCTTGCCGATGCCGGCCATCGCGCAGAACAAGCCGATCCGCATCGGCCTGCTGACGGTGAAGACCGGGCCGCTGGCGCAGGGCGGCATCCAGATGGAGCAAGGCGTCAACCTGTTCCTCAAGGATCGCGGCAACAAAATCGCTGGCCGTGACGTGGAGCTGATCGTCGGCGATACCGGCGGCAATCCGGCCGGCACCAAGACCAAGGCGCAGGAACTGATCGAACGCGACAATGTCGACATGATCTTCGGCCCGCTGGCCGCGTTCGAACTGCTCGCCATCACCGACTACGTCGCCGCGCACAAAACGCCGATCCTCAGCCTCGCCGCCGCCGAGGACATGTCGCAGCGCAAACCCAATCCGTATTTCGTGCGCGCGTCCGGCACCTCAGCGCAAAACATGCACGTTCTGGCGGACTACGCGGCGAAAGAACTGAATTACAAAAGCGTCATCACCATCAGTGAGGACTTCGCCTTCGGCTATGAACAAATGGGCGGCTTCCAGCGCGTGTTCGAGGGCGCCGGCGGGCACGTGGTGAAAAAACTCTGGCCGCCGATCGTCACGCCCGACTACACGCCATACATCGCGCAACTCAGCGGCGTCGACGCGGTGGTGCAAGGTTTCGCTGGCTCCAACCCGCTGAAGTTCATGAAGCAATATAAGGATGCCGGCGTCACGCTGCCCGTGCTGGGTGGGGGCACCGCCGCCGACGACGCGCTGCTCAAGAGTTTTGGCGACGAGGCAATCGGCCTGGTCAGCGCGTCCGCTTACACGTCCGATCTGGACACGCCGTCGAACAAACAGTTCATCGCCGGTATGGTGCGCGACACCGGCGCCATTCCCGGTCTGTACGCCGCCGGCCTTTACATCAACGGCATGATCGCCGAGGCCGCGCTGAAGACGACAGGAGGCAATACCGACGACAAGGAGGCGCTGATCGGGGCGATGCGTGCGGTCTCGCTCGCTGACTCACCGCGCGGTCCGTTCCACTTCGATCATTTCGGCAACGTGATCGGCAATGTTTATATCCGGCGTCTGGAACGAAAAGACGGCAAGCTGGTGCAAACCACGATCAAGACGTATCCGAACGTCAGCCAGTTCTGGACGTTCGACGAGAAGTGGTTTCTGGAACAGCCGGTTTACTCACGCGACTATCCGCCTCTGAAGAGCTAGGCCGGACTGGCGTCGGCTGATGAACCTTTGGCTGATCCTGACGGTCAACAGCGTGACGTTGGGCGGGCTGCTGTTTCTGCTGTCCGCCGGCTTCTCGCTGATCTTTGGCCTCATGCGCATTCCAAACCTCACCCACGGCTCCATGTTCATGCTGGGCGCCTATTTCGGAGTCACACTGATCGGCTGGGGCTTCGGCTTCTGGCTCGCGGCGTTGGTGGCGGGTCTGGGCGTCGCGGTCTTCGGCGCGATTGTCGAGCGTTTCGTACTGCGCCGCCTGGTCGGAGCCGAACTGGCGCAGGTGCTGGTGACGTTGGGCCTGTCGTTCATGGTCGCCGATGCGTGCCTGATGTTATGGGGCGGCGACCCGATCGCGGTTGACACGCCCGCCGCGCTGAAGGGCTCGACCCCGGTGTTCGGCATGGCGTTTCCCACCTACCGGCTGGCGATCATCGTGATCGCCGTGGCGATCGCCGCCGGGCTGTGGGGCATGCTGGATCGAACCCGGCTCGGCGCCATGATCCGCGCGGCCGTCGATGATCCGGCGATGGCGCGAGTCGTTGGCATCCGTGTGTCACATCTGTTCACTATCGTGTTTTCCCTGGGCGCCGGGCTGGCCGGGTTCGCGGGCGTGATCGGCGGTCCGATCCTGTCTGTCTATCCCGGCCTGGACCAGGACATGCTGCCGCTCGCCCTTGTCGTCGTCATTCTGGGCGGCAGCGGGAGTCTGCTGGGATCGCTGGTCGGCAGCTTCGTCGTCGGCGTGTTGTATAATTTCGGTCAGGCGATGTTCCCCGAGCTGGCCTACGTCGTTCTGTTCCTGCCGATGCTGATCGTCCTGGTGCTGCGGCCGCAAGGGCTGTTCGGCCGGACCGCCCCATGAAGCGCATCGCGCTTGCCGGCGCCTTGCTGCTGCTGATCACGCTGCCGTTCTGGATCGGCAACAGTTACTATGTCAACGTCGCCACCCAGATGCTGATCTACGCCATTCTCGCTCTCGGCCTGAATGTGTTGGTCGGTTATGCCGGGCTTGTCACCCTCGGCCACGCCGCGCTGTTCGGCGTCGCCGCCTACGCCGGAGCGACCCTGATCAACGCCGGCCACGGTCACATCGTCGCCGCCGTGGGAGCACTGTTGGCGACAATCGCGGTCTCGGCGATTTTCGCCGTGCTGGCCTTGCGCGGCACCGGCCTCGGCTTCGTCATGATCACCGTGGCTTTGGGTCAGATCGCCTGGGGCATCGCCTATCGCTGGATCAGCCTGACCAACGGCGACAACGGCGTGTCGATCAACGCCCGGCCGCATCCATTTGGCCTGTCGCTGGAAACCGCGCCGGCGTTGTACTGGGCTACGCTGGTGGTGTTCCTGCTCGCGGTCGTTTCGATGTCGATCTTTGTTGCTTCGCCGTTCGGAGCCAGTCTGCGCGGCGCCCGCGATCAGCCGCGGCGCATGACCGCTCTGGGCTACAACGTTTGGCTGATCCGCTTCCTGGCGTTCCTGTTTTCCGGCTTCTGGAGCGGTGTCGCAGGGCTGCTGTATCTTTACTATAACCAGTTCGTCAGTCCGCAGACCGTGGCGCTAAGCGCCTCGGCCGAGGCCCTGTTAATGGTGATCGCCGGCGGCACCGGCACGCTGCTCGGTCCGATCGCCGGCGCCGTGCTGGTCATCGTCATGAAAGATATCGCCAGCGCCTACATCGAACGCTGGAACTTCGTCCTCGGCGCGATTTTTGTTCTGATCGTGGTGTTCATGCCGGAGGGCCTGGTACCCGGCGGTCTGCGCCTGTGCCGCCGGGTCATCGCCGCCGCGCGGGGTCCAGCGACGGTGCCGGCCGAGGAAAGCGGCGAATGACCGCGCTGGAAGTTCGTGATCTGAACAAGGCGTTCGGTGGGTTGCGCGTGACCTCGACGGTCAATCTCGCGGTCGCTCCCGGCGAACGCCGGCTGATCATCGGACCGAACGGCGCCGGCAAGACCACGCTGTTCAATCTCATCACCGGGGAAATCCGACCTGATTCCGGCACGATGATGCTGTTCGGCCATGACATCACGCGTGTGCCGGCGCGGCGCCGCGCGCATCTGGGTCTCGCCCGCACCTATCAGATTATCACACTGTTTCCTGGTGAGACTTTGCTGCGCAACGTCACGCTGTCGCTGCTCGGCCTGTCACCGCTGCGCTGGAACCCGATCGTTCGCATTGACCGCCAGGCCGAGCTGATGGCCGGCGCGCGGGAAGCGCTTGTGCGAGTCGGTCTCGGCCACCTGGCGGAGCGGCCGGTCGGACAAACCTCGTACGGCGAGCGGCGGCGTGTGGAAATCGCCATGGCGCTGGCGCAAAATCCCAAAGTACTGCTGCTGGACGAACCCTTCGCCGGATTGTCGATCGAGGAGCGGCGCGATGTCGCCACCCTGATCAACGCAATCTCACGAGACGTGACGATCGTGATGATCGAGCATGACATGGATGTCGCGCTGGAATTCGCCGAACAGATCACCGTGCTACATTTCGGTGAGGTGATCGTCGAGGGAACCCGCGCCGAAGTCGTGGAGCATCCGCGCACCAGGGAGATTTACCTTGGCGAATGACGCGCTGCAACTGAACGACATTGACGCCTATTATGGCGACAGCCACGTGCTGCATGGCGTGTCGTTGCGGTTGGGCCAGGGCCGCCTGCTGGGTCTGCTTGGCCGCAATGGCGCCGGGAAATCGACCTGCATGGGTGTAGCCGTCGGCTGGGTGCCGCCCAGACGCGGCTCGGTCGCGGTGTACGGCGTATCCGTCACCGGCCGCCCGCCCGAGGCGATCGCCGCGCAAGGCATCGCGTTGGTGCCACAGGGCCGCCGGGTGTTTCGCAGCCTGACCGTACGCGAGAATCTGGTGGTAGCGGCTCGTAAGTCGCGTGCCGCGGACGCCATGCCATGGACACTGCGACGCGTCTACGAGACGTTTCCGCGACTGGAGGAGCGGCGCGAGCAATTCGCCGGTCATCTGTCGGGCGGCGAGCAACAGATGCTGGCGATCGGCCGCGCGCTGATGTCGAACCCTGTTGTGTTGCTGATGGACGAACCGTCCGAGGGTCTGGCGCCGCGCATCGTCGCCGAGGTGATGGCGACGATCCGGCAACTGAAATCGCACGGGCTGTCGATCGTGCTGGTCGAGCAAAACGCCAAACTGGCGCTGGATGTCGCGGACGACATCGTGATCCTGAACAGCGGCCGGGTCGTGGTGGATGCGACGGTCGAAGCGTTGCGGCGTGACGGCGTGGACCTGCATCAGCACCTGGGTGTGTTCTGAACAGATCTGGCGACTGACCTGGCTTATCGCGGAGCACGCCGGCGAAAACTGATCCAACCACGCTCGCCCAACGTAGGAGAGTCCAGCACGGCATATCCCCGGGCCGTGCTGCCTTTCCCCCGGGGCCTGATGGATCGAACGGTGAACGAACTGGAAAAGCGGATTCTGCAACTCGCCGTCGCGATCGGGTGCCTGGTGCCGGCCGGCGCGGGCGCCGCCGGAGTATTGCTCGGACCATGCATGTTGGGATCTGGCGCACCGTCCGGGGACCTCGACAGTCATTTTCGCTATCTCTCGGGACTGTTGCTGGCGATCGGACTTGGTTTCGCGTCGACGATCCCACGCATCGAAACGCATGGCGATCGATTTCGCATGCTGACCGGCATCGTCGTCATCGGCGGACTGGGCCGGCTGGCGTCATTACTGGCGGTCGGCCCAGAATCGCGAGCGATGACGGCGGCCTTGGTCATGGAACTCATCGTGACGCCCGCTCTCGCATTCTGGCAGTGCCGAGTGGCCCGCGGGGCCCGCACCCTCAACGTGGATAAGCCCGCCTTCGCCTGAGCCCTTGGCCCAGTACGTCACGAGCGGCGATCGCAATGCTTCGCCCGCGCGCGTCGCCGAGCCACGGCTCAGGCCACGAAGGAACGCGAGCCCCGGCCGCTCCACCAGCAGATGCAGCAACAGACCGGCGACAATTCCTCCTGCCGCCAGCAGCGGCATCGCGCACCATGAAGGCAGCCGCGCGGCCACGACAATTCCGGCGAGCACGATCATCGCCGGCACGTGAATGAGATAAATCGAATACGACGCGGCGCCGATCAGGATCGGCACTCGACCACACCGGATCAGACCCCGCCGCTCGGCCGCCGCCAGACCTCCAACGACAAGTGAAGCGGACAATCCGAACATAAGGCGCCCGATCTGACCAAGATAAACAATCCGATCGGTGTCTTCCGCGGCGGCCGTCAGCGCGAAGCCGGCCACGCCAATCAGCGCCATCGATCGCGGGACCGGCACCCAGCCCCGCGCCACCAGGGCCGCGACCGCCATCCCGGCGGCGAATTGCAAATGACAGGATGAACCGAGGAATCCGCTCAGCAAATCCGCGGGTGACCATGGTGACAGATCCGAAGTCATCCTGAATGTCACGACGACGGACCAACCGAACCAGGCTCCCATGATCACCGTTCCGGCACGACGATGCAGGATCAGCGACGCGAACGCCAGGTAGAACAGCATCTCGTGCGCCAACGTCCATGCGACGCCGAGTGCCGGCTCCTGATGCTGAGGCACAAGGGCGAGCGACGCCGCCAGGCTGCTGAAATCCATGTCGCGGAACCCATCCGACACCGCGCCGGAGACACCGAGCGAGGTGATCGCGATCGCGATGCACGTTGCCACCCAGTACACCGGGTAAACGCGTACAAAGCGCTTCCACAGATAATCGGCCGCCGCTTCAGGCCGGCCGATATCGCAGGCATGCACCGTCGCGATGATGAAGCCACTCAGTACGAAGAAGAAATCAACGCCGGCATGGCCGCACCGAAAGACATCGCCGAACGGGATGGATCCCAGATTGCGGGGGAAGCCGAGAATCGTTCCGGCATGCGCCAGAACCACCGCCATGGCGGCCACGCCTCGCGCGCCCTGGATCGTGGTCAGAAGTTCTGGCTGCACGCGGACGGGCATGGCGATCCATTTGCCAGCCCAGGATTAAGAAATCCCCAAGACGCGCGCGCATCCACCACGGATCTCCCGGCGCCGTGACGCCAGGAGACTCATTTCCGCGGCGCGGCGGCGATCAAACCCGCTCGATCAGCGCCGCGATGCCCTGCCCGACGCCGATACACATCGTCGCGATCGCGCGCTTCTTGCCGTACGTTTCCATCGCGTGCACCGCGGTCAGAGCCAACCGCGCACCCGACATCCCCAACGGGTGACCGAGAGCGATCGCTCCGCCGTGCATGTTCACATGCTCCGCATCGTCCGGCAGACCGAGTTGCCGCAGCACCGCGATGCCTTGCGACGCGAACGCCTCGTTCAGTTCGATGACGTCGATCTCGTCGATCTTCATGCCCAACCGTGCCAGCAACTTCTGCACGGCGGGCGCCGGACCCATCCCCATGATGCGCGGCGCCACACCCGCTGTCGCCATCGCAACGACCCGCGCCCGCGGCGTCAGGCCATGCCGTTTCGCGGCGTCCTCCGACGCCAGGATCAGCGCCGCCGCGCCATCGTTCACGCCCGAGGCATTGCCCGCCGTCACCGTCCCCGGCTCGCGAAATGGCGTACGCAATTTCGCCAGCCCCTCCAATGTCGTATCGCCGCGCGGATGCTCGTCGGTATCGACCACGGTATCACCCTTGCGGCCCTTGATCGTCACCGGCGTGATTTCCGCCGCGAAGAAGCCGCTGTCCTGCGCCGCCTTGGCGCGCATCTGGCTGCGCCAGGCGAACTTGTCCTGATCAACCCGGGAAATCTGGAATTCTTCCGCCACGTTCTCCCCGGTTTCCGGCATCGCGTCGGTGCCGTACACCTTCTTCATCTGCGCGTTGACGAACCGCCAGCCGATCGTGGTA
>Ga0182018_10001177_pt1 | contig 30564 bp, 27 predicted proteins | sample 812P2MmetaG_FD_120490 | JGI IMG/M metagenome (GOLD analysis project Ga0182018, IMG submission 120490) | Permafrost microbial communities from Stordalen Mire, Sweden - 812P2M metaG | ecosystem: Environmental > Terrestrial > Soil > Wetlands > Permafrost | place: Sweden: Stordalen | collected...
CGGGTTGTTCTTCGACAGCACCTTCGTGATCGCCGCCGTCAACGTCGTCTTGCCGTGGTCAATGTGCCCAATCGTCCCCACGTTCAAGTGCGGCTTACTGCGCTCGAATTTCTCCTTCGACATCGCGCGTTATCCTCTCGGATCAAGGCTTCGCGGTCGCTGCCGCGCTCGTGCTATTCACTCGCCTGCGGACCGCTTGCTGCCGCCGAACTTACAATGGAGCGGGGGACGGGGCTCGAACCCGCGACCATCTGCTTGGAAGGCAGAGACTCTACCACTGAGTTACCCCCGCTCATGCCTCACTCGCTACAACATGGAGCCTGGGACCGGGATTGAACCGGTGACCTCGTCCTTACCAAGGACGCGCTCTACCAACTGAGCTACCCAGGCCCGAACCGGTTCGCCTACTCTCTTCCTGCGTTCGCGCTGGAAACTCGCCGAGCCATTCCGCTCTCGAAATCCTTCGCGAGGCCCTCGCCGCGATTTTCTTCACATCTTCGGGACCAGCCGCTCGGAGTCGCATGAGACGCTGGTGGACGGGGGAGGATTCGAACCTCCGTAGCCCGCAAGGAGCGGCAGATTTACAGTCTGCTGGTTTTAGCCACTCACCCACCCGTCCGGCGAAACGCGCTCGGGACACAGCTGTCGTCTCCCGCAAACCGAACCAGAACTGTACCGGACTGCTGTACGGGGCACTCCGAAATGCAGAAAGGGCTCGTGTGTGGACACACCAGCCCTGTTCGCTTTTTTCGCGAGGAATCCGTCCTTATACCCGACCGCTGAATCCCGGTCCCCTTAAACTCAGCTGGCGGAGGGAGTTGAACCCCCGACCCTCTGATTACAAATCAGATGCTCTACCAACTGAGCTACGCCAGCCCTGCGCAAACCGTGCGAATATATCGCAGCGGCAATCAAATTGCAAGCAAGTTTCGCCACCCCCAGCAAAACCATTGCCAGCATGCCACTTATCTTGGCTGATTCAATTTCCCGGATGCCCTATTGTACAGCGGGCTTGGCAAATTCGGAATCACTCAAGTCTACGTTGTGATGCACTTCGCTGAACGTCAGCACGTACGTCGTGTCTCCGTTGGCCTGGCGCCATACGAACGGAACTTTCACGCCGTCGACGTCGCGATAATCATCAAACTCGTCGCGCGATTCCGAGACGCCGTCCGCGTCGTGATTCTGGCTGACCACGCGCAGTAGAAAACCGGTCTTCGCGTCGAAGTACATCTTCGTCGGATCGCCGCCTTCGGGCACGCCGGCTTCGATAACCCACGTATCGCGGTCGCCGATCTTTTCCACGCCCGTCACGACCATGCTTGTGTAAACGCGACGCATCTTGAAAGCATGAAGAAAATCCGCGCCACGCTTGGATTCGGCAAGCTCCGGTCCAGTCTGCTCGCGCAAGCCGTTCTTCGGATCGTCGGTCCAACCTTGTATGCCGTCAAATCCCTGCTGGAACACCGCGCCGTTGATGATCACCGCGGTCATGAATTTGTTCGGTGCCTTTTCGTGAACCATCACCGTGCCGGACAGATCCGCCGATGGAACTTCGATCGTGCCCATCATCGCCTGCGATGTGAGTTTCTCCCAGGCATCGCGCCCGCCAATCGCCTTCTCGTAGCGATCGAGAATCTCGCCGACCTTTGGATACGTCGCTGAGGAAGCGGGTTTCCCGGTAGCCGGTGCATCGGTTTGTGCCGGCGACTGACCGCGACCCGCAATCGGCGCGACCAGTAGTAGCGCGATTATCGCAGCTATGGGGACATCTCGTCGCATCGCCAGGTACGTGCTGTTGTGAATGACTGAAACTCCCCAGTGAAGAACCGCGATCAACGCCCTTGTGGTGTTAGACGCTTCTGACCCATCGTTGGTTGCCGCGACATCTTTCCCATACTCAATCCGGCGCCGAGACATTACACTAAATCCGGAAGCAGAGAATCACCGCGATATGCCCATCGCCAGTACAAAGCGCGCTTGGATTGTGGTGGCTGTGATGATCGGCCTGGCCGCAGCAGGTGCGGGCGTCTATCTTTACCGCTTGCACCGCCCGCTTCCGCCAGCGAGCGCTGGCGCCGAGCCTGACATCATGAGCCAGCTTCCACCGGGCGCGCCGGTGATTGCTTATATAGATGTGGCAGCGCTGCGAAAGTTGCAGGCGTCGCCGCTCGCATCCATGCTGGGCCTTGCCGGCGCTGATCCTAAAGAAGATCGCGACTACCAAAACTTCGTGCGCGACACGGGCTTCGACTATGCGCGCGACCTCGACAAGGTCGCGATTGCCATCTGGCCCACGACTCTGCCGACGCCGAATGGAGGGCTTGGCGAAAACCAAGCCGTGGCCGTCGCCGACGGACGCTTCGACCGTGACAAGATCAAAGCCTACGCCCTGCGCTACGGACAAGCGGTGACGCAGGGGACGCAATCGTTCTACGTCGTGCCGGGCGATCCGCCTGTCGCTTTCGCGTTTCTTTCAGCAACTCGCATAGTGCTCAGGAACGGGAAAAATTTAAGCATTCCGGAGCAGCTGCCTAATGCGTCCGAGAAGAATGCGATGCAAGGCCGCATCAACCGCGTGGCGGGTGCGCCGATCTTCGCGGTGGCGCGAACGGACGCCCTGCCCAAAAGCTTCTACGACAATTTCAAGAATTCCCCGCAGCTGCAAGGCCTGGTGCGCAGCGTCAAGGGCCTGACGTTTGCGGGCCAGCCGCAGGGCGACCGCATTGACGTGGCGCTCGACGCCGAATGCGATTCCCTGGCGCATGCTGCCGAGATCGCGACCCTGCTCGACGGCTTCCGGATGTTCGGCACGATCGCGCTCTCCGATCCGAAAACGCGCCGCCAGATGACGAAAGAGCAGGCTGCGCTTCTTACCGCCCTCGCCAGCCAGGCAAAGGTCACTCATCAGGACCGATGGGTGCGAATGACGCTTGGCGTGACGCCGGAAATGCTCGGGCCCGCTGGTTCCAATCACGCCGAACTGCGCTGAGCAATTCAATTAACCCGTTAAATTGAGGGCCAAGTCCGCGGAGGGCGGCCCTCGAACGCGTCTTCGAGTAGGGCGCGAATCGCATCCCGCTCGAGCGGGCGCGGATTATACGAGGGAGTTTTGACGGCTAGATCCGCGGCATGGTCGAGGCCCTCGCGTTTCATTCCGATGGATTCGAGCGAGAGCGGCGCGTCCATGCCGGCTTCGAGAGCGTAAAGGCCCTGCGCGGCGGATTTAGACTGGAGGGCGCGTGCGATGCGCTCCATCGCCTGCGGCGCGGCCGGGGCGTTGTACGCCGTGGCGTGCGGCAGCAAGACGGTGTGCGTTTCCGCGTGCGGCAGATTGAACGCGCCGCCGAGGATGTGGCACAGCTTGTGATGCAGCGCCATTCCCGCCGCTCCCAACGACGCACCGCCGAGCCACGCGCCATAGAGCGCGAGCGAGCGCGCCTCCATGCTTGCGGGCTCCTTCACTACAACTGGAAGGCTGCGCGCCATCGCGCGAATTCCCTCCTCCGCCATCAGCGAAACGATGGGATTCGCCTCCTGTGCGTAAAGAGCCTCAACGCAGTGCGCGACCGCGTTCATGCCGCTGGTGGCCGAAAGCGTAGCGGACATACTCATGGTCAGCGCGGGATCGTAGAGTACCGTCTTCGGAAGGACGAGCGGGTCGCGCGCGTTTTTCTTGATGCCGCCTTCGGTGAGGCCCCAGGTGGAAGTCATCTCCGATCCTGCGTACGTGGTGGGAATGCAAAGGATCGGATGGCCCGAAATTAGCGCGATCGCTTTGGCGAGGCCCGTGGCGGAGCCTCCGCCGATGGCGACGTAACAGTCCGCATTCAGACGTGCGGCCTCGGCGCGTCCCTCTTGGGCGGTTTCCGCCGGAACGTGCATTACCGCGCGATCGAAAACTCCCACGGATTTCGAGCCAAGCCGCGCCGCCAATTCGTCGGCAAGCTTTTTGCGCCCGGGCGTGGCGATCACGAGCACGCGCGATGCGCCGAGGCGGTCTATTTCCTCCGGGGTTTTCGCGAGGCTTCCTTCGCCGAATACAACGCGGGAAGGCTGCGACTGATAGACGAAAGAAAGTTTCTGCTCAGAAGGCATGCGCGGTCTCCCTGTTTTAGTGTTTCGTGGAACCGTGGTTGGGAGCATTCGGCGTTAATTTCCGGATGACAAATTCCTGAAGCACATTGGCGGCGGCAGCTGCGCCAGTATCAATCAATGCGTTTTCGAATGTTAGTCCGACGCCAGTATCTTTGGCGGGATAGTAAAGATTCGAGATGCCTGCTGAGGCGAAGTTTCCAAGAATGCTCGAGTAATTCGCCTGCCAGCGCTTATTGTCGCCCTTGCAGATCACTGCATTCGCGATCGCGTACAAAAGCCGGGCGCGCGTGGTCCCGGTTCCCCGGTAGAAATAGCGCGGATCCTGTTTCAGGAGCGACGGAAGGATGGCGCCTCCGATGAACGTGCTCGTAGCCAGATCGGCGTAGGCGGCGCCGTAACGCTTTCCATAACCTTCCGCACCTTGTCCATACCCGCCGTATTGATCGGACGCCTGCTCGAGTCCCGCGGCGGCCGCAGTTATGCCGAAGGTGACCGGGTCTACCGCGTCCTTCCAGGCTAGCTTGAATTTTTGCTTCGAGGTGAGAGGAGCTGCATCGGGGACGTAGCTAACATAGAAATTTGGAATGACGCCGAAGACACGCTGCTTCTCTTCATCTTTGAGCTGCACTTCTGCGACTTCGGTCTGCGTGAGCCCAACCCGAACCTCAGTGGTAGCGGCAGCAAGAGTCAGCGTGATTTGCGGGACAATGCTGACCTCTCCAGCGCGCAGGATTCCAGAAGTTAACTGAGTGGCGAAACCTTCGGACGTAATCGTGAGATGGAAGGGCCCGGGAGCAACGCCGGAAAAAGAGAATTGCCCATCGTCGCCCGACACCACGTCCTGGTTTGGCGATTGATCTTCGCGTGCGAGTGTCACTCGCGCTCCGGCGACCGCAGCGCCGGTTTGATCGAGAATTGTTCCAATGATCCTTCCAGATGATTGCTGGTCCATTGCCTGGCCGGCGGCTGGGGGCTGCTGAGATTGAGCCAGGGATGGATGGGTCCAGAACAAAACGATCAGGCCGAGACTGAGTAGACTTCCCGACTGAAGGGCCGGGCGCCAAACAATTCGGTTCAGAGGCTTCTTTCGCGCGAATTGTTTTGTCGAATTCACGATTGCCTGCCGCCCGACATATAAATCCACTATAAGCCGTGCTCCTGCCTTCGATGTCGAGTGAAAAGGCGCAGTTGCCCAAGCCGATACAACTGCGCGCCCAGCCTTTGCTAATGCCGAAGAGCTGAGCGGAAGCAGTGTCGCTAAATGCGCTTAGGGTAAGGCGAAGGCGATGACGGAATCGCCGGGGGCGTCGTTGAAGTAGCCGCTGACGGCGACGATGCCAGGCCCGCCGAAGGCTTCGACGACAACGTACTGCTTGCCGTTCTTGCCGATGTAAGTGATCGGGATTGTGTGAGCGCTCGCATCAATTTTCTCGGCCCACAATTCCTTGCCCGTGCGCGCGTCGAACGCGCGGAAGCGGCCGTCGTTCGTGGCGCCGATAAAGATCAAGCCGCTCGCGGTGACAATCATCGAGCCGGTGTTAGGCGCTCCTGTGTGAGGAAAACCCTTGTCGGCGAGCGCGTCCACCGTGCCGAAGGGAACGCGCCAGACGATGTCGCCGGTCTTCGCGCTAACGGCGAATAATTCCGCCCAGGGTGGATTGATGCACGGCCAGCCCGTCTTGGGATCCCAGTAGCGCGTGTTATAGCGAATGCCGGTCCCAGGATAGATTTTTTCGTATGGGCCGCCGGTGGGATTTTCCTTCTCTCCCTTGACCAATCGGCCGACCTGCGCGGTATTGAAATCCGTGGTTCCAAAAATGTAATCGAGCTTTGGGTCAAACGCGACACCGCTCCAATTGGCAGCGCCTTCCCTGCCCGGAGAAACGATGGCCATTTTGTTCGGATCGGCGCCGAAGGGAGTAAACGGTCCGTTGCTGTAGAGATTATTTTTTTCCCAGAGGTCCTTGCAGAACGCGGCGTGCTCCGGCGTCAGGTTGTAGATATCGTCCTTCGTGATGCTCATGGGAGCGAGCGGCGGAGGCTTCAGCGGAAACGGCTGCGTGGGCGAAGTTACTTCGCCGGGGACATCCGATTGCGCTACGGGCCGCTCCTCGAGTCCAAACAGAGGCGTGCCATTGGTGCGGTCGAACAGAAAAAGCGTCCCTTGCTTGCTGAACTCAGCGACGCCCGGAATTGTTTTCCCGTTGCGCTTAACGTCGAAAAGCGTGGGCGGCGCGGGCACGTCGTAGTCCCAGAGATCATGGTGCACGAGCTGCCGATACCACACGAGTTTGCCGGTGGAGGCGTCAAGCGCGACGAGGCTGTCGTTGTAGAGTCCATCGCCGAGACGCTGGCCGCCGTAGTATTCCGTACCTCCGCTGGGCGCAATCGGGACGAAGACAAGTCCTCGCTCCGCATCGAGCGTCATGAAACTCCAGACGTCCGTCCCGCCTTTCGCGTCGAAGCTGGTGCCCAGCCAAGTTTCGTGGCCGGGCTCGCCGGGCTGCGCCTTGGTGTAGAAGGTCCATACAATCTTGCCAGTATGAGCATCCAATGCGCGCACCGACTGCACTCTGTTTTCACCGCAGATAATCAGATCGTGATAGACGACGGGCGCCGCGGCCGGGCTGACGCCGGCGACAAAACCGCCCTCGCCAAATCCTTCAGCGGGCTTACCCGTTTTCGCGTCGAGCGCGAGCATCTGACTGCCGGAGACCCCGAGAAAAATGCGCGGCGCGGTGTTCGCGTCGCCGGGCCAATAGGAAAGGCCTCGTGGACGCGTGCCTTTCGTCTCGAATTTCCAGATTTGCAGGCCGGTGACGGGATCGAGCGCGTACACGTTCTTGCCCGCGTCGAAATAGAGGACGCCGTCAATCACCAGCGGGGCGCCTTCGGAGTTCATGTCATCTTTGGCGTCGCCGGTATGAAAGGTCCACGCGCGGCGCAGCTTGGTGACATTTTTCGCGTTGATCTGCTTTAGAGGGGAGAACCGCTGCGCGCCGGAATCGTGGCCGGCGTAGGGCCAATCTGTTTGCGCGAGCGCGGGCGCGGATGAAAACAACGCGGCGAGGAGACTAAAACAAAACGCGGCGCCCGCGAGAGCGCCGCGTTTGAAACTTCGCGAAGATTTCGGAAAGGGCATTCGCTCGAAGTTATTTCGCAGCGAGGAGCGGAGTGACGTCCTTGTCGAATTGATCGTAGGTGCGGGCTTCCTTGTAGAACGCGACGTTCTTGCCGGTGCGATCGAAGATCATAGTCATGGGGAGCGCAGTATCCCAGCGCGAGTCCATGTCTTTATAAAACTGATCTTCGGTATTCGCTGCGATGTACACCGTAAACGGTGGCTTGGTCTCGCTCAGGTACTTCTGCAATTCGTCTTTGTCGGTGACGTCGTTCATCGACACTTCGATGACCTGCAAGCCTCTGCCCTTATACGTGTTCTGAAGCTTGATAATGTCGGGAAATTCCGTGTGGCACGGGACGCACCAAGTGGCGAAGAAGTTCAGGACGACAACTTTGCCCTTGTTCTGCGCGACAATGTCCTTGATGTCCTTGGGCTCGACGGATTTTATATCGGACGATTGAGCGCGGACAGCTGGCCCGGCGGCGCCGACCGCAAAGACCGCCGCCAAAACCAATAGATAAAAGCGCTTGTGCCAAGTCTTCACTGGCCGCTCCCAGACGTGGGGGGCGGCGAGGCGAGCATTTTCACGGCTGCGTCCTGGACCTGCGTGAAGGTCGAGCCGGTGATGTTCACGAAATTCGCGACGACCTGGCGATTGTCGTTGACGAGAATGGTGTTGTCCGCCGCGGGAGCGAGCTTATAGAGGCGCATGCCCAAATCCAGATTGCCTTTGGCGAAGTAAACGAGTGGAATCTGAATGCCCTTATCGGCGGCGAGCTTTTCGAGCCATTCTTTCGTGTCGGCGCCTTCGGTCATGACGACGAAGCCCTTTAGATTCTTTTGCGATTTGACGAGCGCATCGAGCTTAACGATCAAGTCCGCTGCCCCGTCGCTCGGCTTGTTGAAAAACCCGATGAGGGTCGGCGCGGCGCCGTATTCGCACACATAGCAGGTGTCCTGGCCCTTGTACTTGCCGGTGACGTCAATTACGCGCAGAGAGGGGGTCATTGCGCCAACCTGTCGGCCGGAGACGAGCGGGCCGGAAGCAACAGCAGGCTGCGCGGAAGCCGTTGCGGCCGGAGCGGCGCCACCTTCACTCGAAGTGCTGCCGTTGGCCGCGGCGGCATCGGCCATCTTGATGGCGCTGGCCGCGTCAGAGCCGTCTACGGGCAATTTCAGCGCGACCCATTTGTACCAGCCGCCTTCGAGAACCTTCGTGTTGAGGTAGCCGAACTCCGCGAGCTTCTTGTACATGTCGAGCGAGTCTTCGTCATGGTTGCATGGGCAGTAGAGCACGAGCATTTTGTTGCGCGGGAGCGGAATCGGCGGCTTCACCTGCTGAACCCAGGGATAGTTGATCGCGCCCGGAATGTGGCCTTCGGCGTAGGCTTCTTCGGGCTGGGTATCAACGAGCTGGAAGCTGGCGTCGTGATTGTCCATCATCTTCTTAATGTCGGCGGGAGTGATGAACTGGGCCGGGGGAGCGGCCATCGCTGTGGGATCGTCAAATCCGGGCTGTGCATCGTCCTGAGCCACGGCATATTTCGGTGTCAGCGAAAAAAGAGCTGTCGCCAAGGTTCCGATCGCGAGCCATTTAGCTAGAGTTTTCATGTCATTCCCCCCTGCTTCTATCCGGCCGGATGCCGCGCGCCTGTTTATTTAGATTCGCGGCCCAAGCGTAAGGATTTCCGGCCCCAAATTCGGATGTTACTCACGGCCTCTAACTGTGTCAAGGATGAGTACTTGCGGGCCATGAACCACTCCATGACAACCGAGGCATTTCTGCCTCTCATATAGTTAGACGCGAGGTTGCGCGGCTGGTTTCAAAAAACTGCTCAGGGGGCGGGGAGCGTGAAACCGTAGATCACTCCATCCACGGGATACACGACGTACTGGCGGCCGTCCAATTCGTAGGTCATTGCCCCAGTGCCCAGCGATCCGCCTGGATACATGTGCCAAAGGACCTTTCCCGTGGCGGCGTCAAGCGCGACCAGGCTCGACGAGCTGTCCGCGGTGAAAACCAGGCCGCCGGCAGTGGACAAGATGCCGGATTGCCCGCCACGCCCCTCGGTGTCGGCCGTCCAGCGGGTCTTACCGGTCTGAACGTCAATCGCCTTGAGCATGGATTTCGATGACAGGAAGAAATCTCTTCCCGCCCAACCCTCAGCCATTTTCCCCGGCATCGTCAAATAGAACACTCCCATCGCTTCGCGCGAATTCACGTAGATGAGGCCCGTGTCGGGATCGTAGCTCGGCGCCTGCCAATTTGTGCCGACGCCTCCGGTGACCAACACGCCATCGGGCTGAGGCTCCTTGTCGCGGAGCGGAATCGGCTGGCCGCGCTCGTCGAAGCCCGAGAGCCAGTTCGCGGGAACAAAAGCCTCGGAGACAAGCGCCTTGCCATCCGTGCGGTCGAGCACGAAGAACAGACCGTTCTTCCCTGCCTGCGCGAGCATCTTTCGCGGCTTCCCGTGAAATGGACCGTCGAAAAGTACGGGCGTCATGACCATGTCCCAATCGTGCGTGTCGTGTGGCGACGTCTGAAAATACCAGACGAGCTTGCCGGTATCGGGATTCAACGCCACGATCGTGCAGGTGTAGAGGTTCGCGCCGGCGCGCGTGTCGCCGTTCTCAACAGGATGCGGATTGCCCGTGCCCCAGTACAGCAGATTCAACTCCGGGTCGTACGTGCCGGTGAGCCACGTCATTCCGCCGCCGCGCGTGACTACGTTGGTATCGTGCGGCCATGTCTTCCATGCGGGATCTTCCGGCTTGGGCATGGAGTCCCAGCGCCACTCCACTTTTCCGGTCATCGGGTCAATGGATTGAAGAAATCCGGGAAGATCGGCGGTGTCGCCGGAAGTGCCGACAATGATGTGATCGCGAATCACGAGCGGCGCCATGCTGCCGAATGCTTTCAGCGCGGGATCGTCAATCTGAATCTGCCAGATCATTTTTCCGTCGCGGGCGTCGAGGCAGAGAAGTTGCGCATCGAAAGTGGTCAGAAAGAGGCGATCCTTCCACATGGCGAGACCCTTGTTGCCTCCGCTGACGGACTCCCCGGGACGCGCGAAGTGCCAGACTTGCCGGCCGGTGCGAGCGTCCACCGCCCACGCCTGATTGCCACCCGCGATGTAGAGGATGCCGTTCACTTCGAGGGGCATGGATTGCAGACCCTGCGTGTGCGCCTGAAACGCCCAGGCGAGACTCATCGCGCCAACATTTGTTTTATTGATTTGCGTGAGGGGGCTGAAGCGGCGGCCGGTGTAGTCGCCATTGTACGTGGGCCAGCTATCCGTGGGAGGCGTCAGGATCTTTCCCGGGTCCAAGTCCTGACCGTGCAAATGCGACGGCGTTAACAGCAGAACAAATAAAGCAGGAGCCAGCCACTTCTTCACTTCAAGGTCTCCAGATACGTGAAGAGATTGTGCATGTCGGCGTTGGTGTACTTTTGCAGCAGCTCGGCATGCACGGCAAGAGGATCGTGCACTTCGATTTTCACGGCGCTCGTCGGCCAGGAGTGATACCAGCCGTCCTTGCCCATGATGGCCACGTTGAAGTCGTCGTTGAGCAGGAGCGTGCCTTCGAAGGTTTTCCCGGAAGGCAGCGTCACAATTGCAGTTGCAGGCGTGCCCGATGGATAGAGAAAGCGAACCTCGAGGTCGGGAGGATTGTATTTCTTGGCGACGCCGGCGAGATCGCCGGTGGGCGAATGGCACGTATTGCATTTGCCGGGCCCGTTGAAATAGGCCTTACCTGCTTCGACCGTTCCCGTCGCGAGACGCTCCGCGGGAATGTCGTTGGGATATGGGCCGTAGCGGGTGTGCAAATCAAAGAGAGAGATCTGCGCGTTGAGGAAGGCGACGATATCGGAAATCTGCGACTGGGTCATTGGGAAGGGCGGCATGCCTTTATCGGGGCGGCCCCCAGTGACCACAACTCCGATGAGGTCTCCGCCCTTGTCGTGGCGGACGAGCGAGGAGCGAATAAGATCGGGTCCGCGGCCCCCAGTGGCGTCTTCCGCGTGACATGCCGAGCAGTTTTCCTTGAAGATCACCCGGCCGCGCTCGGCCGCTGCCGCTTGCGCTGCCAACTCGGCAGGAGTCGGGGCCGCCGCACGAGGCGCAGCGCCTTGCGCTGCTAGCGACGCGACCACCCCGAGAATTGCTAACACGACGAGAGCGGGCTTCTTCAACGGAATCCCCCTGGGTCCAGACAGCTACATGGACGGCAACGACGATACACCGGTTGCAGAAATTTTCTAGTGCCCGGCCTTCGTCAACGTCGCGCCCGTTATTTTCTTTGTCTCATTCGCCCAATTCGGGCCCGGATAGCTGAACAGCAGACTATATCCCGGCGATCCGCCCGCGACCACGATGTGAAAATCGTCCGGGCTTTGAACGATCGGGACTTTCCCTCCCGGCTTCAGAGCGTTCTTGAAAATTTGCGCACGATCCGGACGAATGCGGCCGTCGGCGATGGACTGATTGATCTCGTCAATTTCGCTCGCGTGCCCAAAGCCACTCGTGGCCGCGAGAAGCTTCTCATAGGGAATGCTCGTATGTTCATACAGCCATGCTTGCAAGCTCTTCCGCGTGTAGCCGAGCTTCCCCAGCTCGTACGCGCAGTCCGGGTGAAGCACCAATATATATGTTTGCGAGTGGACCCAGCCGAAGACCACGTTGCTCGTCCGGGCGGCCACCGTGTCGAGAATTCCCTGCGCGGTCCACGGAGCAACGGCGCCGCCGCCGAGAACCAGGGGATTGCCCGATGTTGCCACGGTTACGGTGCTGTCCTCGGGTTTGTAGCCGAGGGCCACGTGATACGGTTCCCACGGGCTCTTGGCCTCATCCTCCGCGAACGTGAAGAATGTGTACGCCTCGAAACGGCCTGTCAGCGCCATGTCGTTTACAGCCGGCCAGGTCTGGCCAATGTTCAATAGAGAGAGCCGCAACGCGCGGCCGACGGTGCTGTTCGCCCGCCACCCGTGTCCCAACATGCCGATTCCTGAATTGAAGTTCAATTCCTTGGCAAGGGGGCCGTTCACGATCACGACCGGCGTGAAGGAACCTGTGGACGCCTGCACGTGCGTGAGATCGAAGTGCTTGTCCACAAATCCGTCCATGGCCGCGAGAATCACCGGAAAATATTCCGGCTTGGCTCCCGCCATCACGGAATTCACCGCGATTTTTTCGACTGTGGCCGTTCCATTCTTCGGAGCGACCTGGCCGACGACTTCGTCCGGCGAGCGCGTCGTCGCGGCGAGCATCGCCTTCACCAAAACCGGCGTCGGCGGAACGATCGGCAGACCATCGGCCCAGCGGCTATCGAGAAACAGATCGTTCACATTCTGGTATGCGTCCTGATAATCCGAGCCCGTGACTTTTATGTTGGTGTTCTCATGCTGCTTCTGAATTTGCGACGGCTTGGCCTCGTCCGCGGTCAGCGGGCGAACCAAGTCATCCACCATTTGATCGAATACCGCGGCGGCGATGGGCTGCAACTCTGCTTGGGTCGAGCGGGAGCGGTAATACGTGTCCGCAGGAAGGGCGATCATGCGAATTCCCGGCATGCCGCGATCTTTCGCCGCGGACTTCGCATCGTCTAGAAATTCAGTGGTTGTGAAGTAAACGCCCGGCATGCCGCTCTTTTCGATTTCAATCGTGTCGTGGGAACCCCACCACGTGCAGCTTCCTCAATCACCCACACCGAAGATGAACAAGTCGCCCTGCTGCTTCACCGTGGGGTACCACTTGGGCATGTCGGTGATCGTCTGCGCGGAAGGCTTCGGATACATCACGATCGTGGCGTCGGGGTACTTCTGCTTCAGAATCTGCGCAAGCACATTCAGGAAATTGTCGGCGCCGAATTTGCCGTTGTCCACCAGCACGATTTTCTTGCCGGCCAGGCTCGACACGCGGGCATTGATTCCCATCGTCGGCGGAGGGGGAATTTCGCCGCGCGGATTCATCACTTCGAGCGTCACCTGCGCAGCAGCCGCGCCCGCGAGAAACAGGCTCGCGCAAACGAGCGCGGCAGCCCGGAGCCAATTTGATTGTTTCTTCATGAGCGCGCCTCCACCGAAACCTGCCTGAAGATAGACACCGAATGCCGGAATGTCAATTTGATTGCGCGCGTCGCCGCGCGTCGTGATTGGCAAATTCGTCGTGGACGGTGTATGAGAAGGGTACGATTTGCGATCCAGAGGTCAGATCGCATGTCCCGACCTGGAGGTCCGAAATGGATTCAGCGGCGGCGGCATTCTCATCCGGTGCGCGTTCCCACGAACTCGATTTCGCGTCGGCGTTGCAAGCAGCGGAAGCCATTCGCAAGAAACAGGTTTCGTCGGTAGAGCTGACTCGCCATGTCTTCGAACGGATCGAGCGTTACAATCCTGCAATCAACGCTTTCGCTTATCAGCTGAAAGAAGAAGCCTTGGCGCAAGCCAAGAAGGCTGATGAAGCGCTCGCGCGCCACGAATCGCTCGGCGTGTTCCACGGTGTTCCCGTCAACGTGAAGGAGAGCTTTGCCGTCGCGGGTCATCCGTGTACTTGGGGAATTCGGCATTTCAAGGACTCGAATGCGCCGCATAACTCCGCAGCGGTGGACCGACTGCTGGGGGCCGGAGCCGTCTTGATCGGCGCCACCAACGTTCCGGTCAGTCTTGCAGACTGGCAGTCCTACAATCCGATGTATGGAACCACCAATAACCCTTGGGATTTGAAGCGAACGCCGGGCGGTTCTTCGGGGGGATCGGCGGCCGCTTTGGCAGCAGGGCTTGGGTATCTCAGCGTTGGGAGCGATATCGGGGGCTCGATCCGCGTTCCTTCACACTTCTGCGGAATCTATGGGCACAAGCCAACGCTCGATCTGGTGAGCCAGCGCGGCCAGCAGCCGGGCGGCAGTCCCACCGCGCCGGGTTTCTCAACCCTACTTGCCGTTGCCGGGCCGATGGCTCGCAGCGCGAACGATCTGCACGCGGCGTTAAAGGTGTTGGGAGGTCCGGAAGGATATGAAGCCAAGGCATGGAAATGGGAGCTTCCGCCCCCGCGCGCCAAGAGCTTGAAAGATTTTCGTGTCGGCTATGTGCTCGATGATCTTATCGCTCCCCCGACGTCGGACATGCGCGCGGTGCTCGAGAAAACGATCGAGACCCTGGGGCGCGCAGGCGCGAAAATGAGACCAGGCTGGCCAGCTGGATTTCAGCCATCAGCGCTGCTGGATACTTACCGCTACATGCTGTTCGCTTTCGAAGCCAGCATTTCTCCTCCCAACGTCCAGGAGGCTCAGAAGCAAACACTCGAAAAGATTGCGGGTCGGGCGGCCGCCGACGCTCTCGGGTCACACCCATACTGGCAAGCCGAAAACCTGAAGCGATTGAGATTTCGGGCGCAGTGGCAATCCTACTTCGACGAGGTTGACGTTTTCCTCTCGCCCGTAACGTTCACAGCGGCTTTTCTGCAGGATCAGAGCGAGCCCCAGGACGAGCGCGTGGTTGCGACACCTGGCGGGCCGCGCAAATACATGGACGGGCTCAACTGGATTGGCCCCGCCACACTGACCGGTTGTCCGGCCACAGTGGCGCCCGCGGGTCTGACCGAAGCAGGATTGCCTGTCGGAATTCAGATCATGGGGCCGTATTGCGAAGATGCCACGCCGATCACATTCGCGGAACTGCTCGCGCAAGAAATCGGAGGTTTCAAGCCACCTCCGGGCTACGCCTATTAATTCTTCACGGCTTCTGCAGCGTGTCGGACCAGCCGGAGGTATCGCCGAAAGGCAAGCCGGTCATCACGGCAATGATCGAATCAATTTTGCCGTTCTTGATTTTGAAAATTTCGTCCACTTCCTCGCTGAAGGGGCGGAGCGCGGCTGGGGATTCGTCCACCTTGCCGACGCCCGGCACGTCCACGGATTTTACCTTCCCTGACGTATTGAACATGAACGAGCCCATGACGATTCCGCGCTGCCGGTCCACGACGTTGTACACCCGAGGGCTGATTGGATAGATGTACTCAAAGACATGTGAATCCAATCCCGCGGCACAGCCAACGGGCTGGCCGTTTCTAGAGGCCGCGCCGAAAGTTGACGGGCATGTTTGCGTCCCGTTCTCGACGCGAATCACATCCGGCGCGAATGGAACGATGCTGCCGCTGCTCTTCTCGATGCCGTCGAAATACAGGTCGGTCTGCGCGATCAAGTCCTTTTGCGATTCGCGCTCGGATTCAGGAATGTCCTCGAAAAATCCTGCGATCCGCGGCACGACTTTTGGATCGGTAAATCCGTCAGGACGCGTGAAGCTCACCGCAGTTTCCTTGCGCGTGACGAGCGTTTCAATTTCGGTGATCTTGCGATTGGCGACGCGCAAACGAGTGACCAGCAAGCCGGACATGCCCGCTTCGTCCGTCACGCCAACGTACGCGACTGCACCATCCTCCGGATCGTCAATGTAGAGTTTGTAGCTTCCCCAGCCGGTCAGCGTACCCCAGAGGCCGTCGCCGATTTTCAAGTCCTGCGCATTTTCCGTGTAGCGCGCGTTCGGCGCGAGCGGAAGGTGCGACGCATCGTGCTCGATGAGCGCCGCGCGGTACGCGTCCACCAGCCCGTTCAGGCATTTGCGATCGCAACTGGCCGCCCCGGATTCGCTTGGCTTCGCGGAAGCAGCGGCGGCATGCGGCGTCGCCGGTCCCCATCCGGACGTGATCCCGTACGGTTCCTGCGTGAGCACGGCCTGGATCGCGTGGATTTTTCCGTTCTCGATTTTGAAGAGTTCGCCAATCTCAAACGTAAGAGGATGGCGCAGCGTTGACGGGAAAGTGCTGCCGTCCGTCAGCGTGACCGCCTTCACTGTGCCCGCGTGATCGAAAAACGCGAACGCAAAGGCCAGCCCGCGCTCGCGGTCCACGATCACCCATCGGCGATCGCGAATGTGGGTGACGATCTTGAAGAAGCCGGTCTTGAACTGCGCCTCGCAGCCGAGGCTCATGATGGGATAGCCGGTGCTGGGCGCTTGCGTCTTATAGAGGTCTGGGTTATTGGTGGTCTGCGTGCCGTTCTCGACGCGATTACAATCCTCGGCGAACGGGTAGACGCCCTTTCCGTCGTTGTTCTGAAGGCCTGAGAAATACATATTCGCCGTCTTCACCAGCTCCTCGCGCGTGGCGCGCTCCGCCGCAGGAACGGTCTTCATGAACAGCGGGTTCGGCGACATCGCCTCCAGCTTCTTTGCCGCATCGGCATCGCGCACGACAAAGTCTTCGACTTCCGCGATCTTTCCGCCAGCCACTTTCAGGCGCAGGCAGAAAATCACAGGGTTGTCCCACTCCTTCATGGTGCCAATGAAGCCGACCTCCCCTGCCTCAGGCTCAGCAAAATAGAGCTTGAACGCGCCCTGTCCGTTTGCCGTTGCCCAGAAACCTTCGCCGATCTTAAGCCTCGCCGTGTTTTCCGTGAATTTCACGTCGCTCGCGAACGACAGTTTTGAGGGATCGCGCGCCGCAACCGCCGCGAGGTACTGATTGACGGTGTCCTCCAGGCAGGCACGGTCACACGCGCCTTCCGAATTCGCGTGGGAAGCAGCCGCCGCAGCCGGCGTTCTCGCGAGAACCACCGCGAGAAGAGCTATCGCGCTTACGAAGATTGGTCTCAGGAATTTCGATCGCATATGCGGCCTCCGGTTCAAACTCGAATGAATGCCTGGTGAATCAATTCGGCTTCCTGTGGCATTTCGACGCAAGGAGCATCAATCGGGGTACCTGAAAGCGGTCACCGCTTTACGGCAAGCCAAACACAAAGTAAGTGGTGCCGGCCGTGACGAAAACATATTGCCTGCCGCCCGCCGAGAACGTCACCGGATTCGATCGCAGCGACGAGCCCAGATTAATATCCCAAAGAGGTTTCCCCGTGACCGCGTCGAGCGCGAAGAAATTGCCTTCGTCGGTTCCGGAAAATACCAGACCGCCCGCGGTCGCCAGCGTGCCAACCCAGGACGGTGAGTGCAAGCGAAACTCCCATTTCATTTTTCCCGTGGTGGCCTCGAGGGCGCGGATCGCACCGTAGGCGTCATCGCCGCTGAGCGCGCGTTCGCCACCGGCGCCCATCGGAAATTTCCCCATCTCCCACTTCGTCGTAGTCCCCTTGACGAAATACGAGCCCATTTCACGCGCGTCTACGTAAAAGAGCTTCGTGATCGGGCTGTACGAATTGCTGGTCCAATTGATCGCACCGGTGATGCTGGGATAGACGAGCGTTCCCTCGGGGCTCGGATCGGAATTTGGGATCGGGATAGGCCGTCCCTTCGCGTCGAGTCCCTTCGCCCAAGTTTCCTTAACGTAAGGAGCGCCGGCGATGAATTCCCCCGTCGCGCGATCGAGCACGTAGTAGAAGCCGTTGCGATTGGCGAAGCCCAGAAGCTTGCGCGGCTTGCCCTGCACGACGTCGTCAAAAAGGACCGGTGGCTCGGACGAGTCCCAATCGTGGGTTTCGTGCGGTGAGAATTGGAAAAACCACTTTATCTTGCCGGCTTCCGGATCGATAGCGAGCAGCGCGCAGGTATAGAGATTGTCGCCTGGCCTCCCGTCACCGTTCCAGTCCGGAGCTGGGTTGCCCGTGCCCCAATAAATCAGATTCAGCTTAGGATCGTAGGCGCCCGCATTCCACGTGGTGCCGCCCGCAGGAACGGAATCGCCCCACGTTTCCGCATCAGGTTCACCGGGCGCCGGAACCGTCCAGATGCGCCACAGGCGCTTGCCGGTCGCAGCGTCGTAGCAGTCGAGGAAACCGCGAACGGCGGCTTCGCTGCCACCCGTGCCGATCAGGATTTTGCCGTCGATCGCGAGAGGCGCCGCAGTGATCGCATAGCCCATTTTGTTATCGGCAACCACGATATTCCAAATCACGGCGCCGGTCGTGGCGTCGAGCGCGACGAGATGCGCATCAATCGTGGCAACGTACACGCGATGATCCAGAACCGCGACGCCGCGATTGGTCTGAAATAATCCGATGGCGACTACATTCTTCAAAATCGGCGACCACGTCCAAAGCTTGTTCCCCGTGTGCGCGTCAAGGGCAGTCACCGTGCTCGGCGGATCGGTGACGTACATGATTCCGTCCACCACGATCGGCGAAGTTTCCACGTTTCCAGCGGGACGCGTCGGTTGGTACGCCCAGGCCAATTTCAGCCCGGCGACATTTTGCGGAGTGAGTTGCTTTAGGCCGGAGAAACGCTGGTCGTAATAGTTGCCGCCATACGTGAGCCAGTTCGCCGGCTCGCTATCGGATTTCACAACGCGCTGATAAGGCACCTGCCCGAACGCAGGAAGCGCGGCTGCCAGAGCTAGAAGAGCGAGCACAAACCTAATGGCTCTCATTGGGCGCCTTTCAGGCTGGCCAAATACGCGACCAGATCGTCGAGTTGCGGCGCGGAAAGAGTGTCCTTGAAGCTGGGCATCACGCTTTTCCCGGGAATTTTTTCAATCCTCTGCACGTCGAGTTTGTTGAAGGCGTGAAAGTGGCCCGTCGCGTCCTTGATCTCGATCGTGAACGAATCCTCGCTCACGCGCGTGCCGTCCACGGAGTGGCCGTCCTTGGTAACCACGTGGACGAACAAAAACTGCGTGAAGCGGCCGCGCTCCATCGCGCCCGCCTCCTGCGGCAGATTCGTGCCGGGAGTCAGCAGCGCTGTGCGCAAGTAGCTCGGACCGCGCATGGCGCCGACTCGCGTCAGCTCCGGTCCGACGCCACCGCCCTCTCCACTGATAATGTGGCAGCCCGCGCAGCCGCTCGCTTCATAGACCGATTTCCCTTTGGTTACGTCGCCCTTCGCGATTTCGGTATCCGCGGTGTGGCCCAGAGTCCGCAAATAACCGATTACCTGGCCGGTTTCCTCGGCACTCAGCGATCCGAACCCGTTCATGCCCGTGCCCGGAATTCCTCCGCGAATGATGCCGCCCATTGCCTCGTCGCCCAGTCTTTCCGGAGCGCCCTGGAGACTCGGGCCATCGCTGCCGCCCGCATCCAGGCCGTGACATCGCGAACACGTCGCCTCGTAGAGTTTCTTGCCGGTCGCGACGTCCTCGGGCGATGTTTTGGAAACCACAGGCGTCGGGTCGCGCGGAATTTGCGAGAGCACCGCCGGCACGCAGACGAACAATCCCAGTGCAGCCACACACAGCGGCCGGATCGCGCTCATTTGCGTTCCCCCCGGAGGACCTACTCCCATTCGGTGCGGATTATCACACGCAAATTTATGGTGTCAAGCATTGTGGGACCTGCTGGAACAGTTCAGGGAAGGCCGAGACTGCCGTAAGCGCGCGGATAGGTGATGATGCCCCACGGCAAATGAAATCCGACGAGGACGCGAATCGGTTCATACGTTTTGGCGTCGATCACGTAGACGTTGTTCGATCGCCCGCAGGCGAGGAGAAGCTTCGAGTCATCCGGCGTAAACGTAAAGTGCCAGCACCGCTGCCCTATGGGGGTTTCGGCGAGCAGTTGCAGCGAGTCCGCCGCGTACACCTGCATCTTTCGCGCTGCGGCCGCGTTCACGAAGATCCGGCTTCCCTGCCGGTCAAAGGCGACTCCGTACGGTTTCGCGGCCGTGGTCACCGAGCGAATCACATTCAGATTCTGGTCGAGCGAGAGCAGCGTGCCCGAGCCTTCCATCGTCACCGCGTACGAATTCCCCTGCGGCGACACTTTCACGCCGCGAGGGCGCTTGCCGTACGACGCGAGGTTGATTGTTCGCTCGAGTTTGCCGGCCGCGACGTCGTACACGCCGAGCGAATCCTGCGCTTCATTGGCGACAATTAAAGATTTCCCGTCCGGCGTAAACTCCAGCCCTTCGGTCTCTTTCCCCGCAACGAAGCTCTGCACGCGCGACCAATCGCTGACGTTGAACTGCATGATTTGCGCCGGCGGCTCATCCGCGTCGTCATCCTCATCGCCTGATGCCCCTTCCTGTGGCGGCCCAGCCGTGGAACCCGGTTCATACGAGATGAATGCGGAAGTGCCGCTGGGATTCAGCTTGACGAACTCGGGATTGTCTCCCACGGGGATTCTCCGGACGAAACGGAGGCCGCCGCGAGTATCGAACACGCTCGCGTCGGCGGTGTCCTTATTGGCGGTTACCAGGTATTTTCCGTCGAACGTGATGCCGATTCCACGAGGCGCGGTGTCCTTGGGCTGAACTCGCTTCACGACCTTGAGCGTGTTCAGATCAATGACGACGATTCCGCCCTCTTCTTCGCTCACGTAGGCAACGTTCGTGGGAACCCTGACGAAACGAACGTAAACCAACAGGCAGGCAGTCACGACCACGAACAGCGCAAACGTCCAGAAGAAATTCCTTCGCACGCTCATCCCCACCCCCGGGCCTCACTTCATCGTACGGTGATTCACAGCGAACGAACTACATCATCGCGCTGAGTTTAACGGCCACCCAACCGGTCGGCTTCTTTACCTCGAGCTTATCCACCAGAATCGAACCGTTCCTTAGCTTTCCGGTAACGCGAATCGGCTGCCCGATGTATTCGGCGATATCTGGCGAAGGCGCGACCAACACAAAAAACTTTTTGTCTGGCGTCACTATCCCGGCCGGGCGGCCCATCTTCAGGCAGGCCATGCCGCATTCCTTCATCCCCATGTGTTCGTTCCCCGATTGCGTGTTATCGGTCAGATAGCAGGAAGCGTCCACCAGGGAACCCGTCCAGATCTGATTTTCTTCCGCGCGCGCGATTGCCAGCGTTCCCGCCAGCAGCGCCAGCACCGCCGCAATTCGAATCATTTTCATTTTTCGCTCCTGAAACCCCGCCCATCCCGGGACCATTGAGAATTCTACACTGGCCTCTCTAACGCGATGGACGCAATCTCACGGAGCTTGAATGCACAGGCATACTCCCTCATATGTGAATATGTCCGTGGAGCTCCAATGGTTCACAGTATTTTTTGGATTGGATGCCCCCGGCATTAGCACCGTGAAATAGCGCCGCGATTCTAATTCAAACGCCGCGCCCATTCAGATGTGCGGGAAGTTCCGTGAGATTGTCGAGCATCAGGTCCGGAGGATGCGCGCGCAGCCCTTCGAGCCCCAGGCCGTAGCTGACGCCACACGCCCACGTGCCGGCGTTTCGTGCAGTTCGTACGTCCACGTCCGAATCCCCGACGATCATGGCCTCGCGCGGCGCGATCGCGAATTCGCGCAGCAGAATATTCATACCTTCGGGGTCTGGCTTCTTCGTTTCAAAACTGTTGCCGCCGTACACATACCGGAAATAGCCCGAAATGCCCAGGCCTTCAAGGATGCGTTTGCTGAACCGCACCGGCTTGTTCGTCAGCACGGCCATCGGATGTTGGCGCAGCACATCGAGCGCCTCGCGCACCCCGGGATACATCACCGTGTTGTCGAGCATGTGTTCGCGATAATAAGAAAGGAAGAACCGGTGCCCCACTTCGGCTTCAGCATCCGTCACGCCATCGCCGAGCGCGCGACGCACCAGCACCGCCGCGCCATTCCCCACGTAGCCGTAGATCGTTTCGTGCGGCAGCGATGCGCGGCCCATGTGCTTGAGCGTCGCGTCAATCGAAAGCGCTAGGTCGAGCTTCGAATCGATGAGCGTTCCATCGAGGTCGAAGACCAGCGCCTGCACGCCGGCAAATCTGCTGTTGTGTTTGTCTGTGCTATCGCCCATTCTATCCGGCGCGTGCGCGCGATTTCTCAATTGTAAGCGGCCTCCCAGCCGATGTCACGACGCGCAGTGATTCGTCCGCGGGCCTCCCCGTAACCGAAAGGTAACTTTGGGCTCGGCTAATTCACTCGCCTGGCTCCCTGGGGGCTATTGTTGGCCAACAGGTCAGAGTCCGTCCGACACTTGGGAGACTACGTTGAGCCGCATCTGGGATGCATTGAAACAAGCCGAACGAATGCGGTCTCGTTCGGAAAATCGTGCGCCTACTGCGGATCGAGTGGGCGACCTCATGCGTGCCGGCGACGACCGCCGCGGAAACCTGCGCCACGCGCACAGCGTGTCCCTGCTGATCTACGGTTCTGACGCCGACAAAGAGCCATTCCACGAAGAAGCGGAAACGATTGACGCTCACGAAAATGGCTGCTCGCTCACGCTTGAGACAGTCGTCGCGCGCGGCCAGCGATTGTATCTAACCAACATGCGCAATCAGGCCGAACAGGAATGCCGCGTCATCCACGTGGGCAGACGCGTCCGCGGCAAAGCTAAGGTCGGCATCGAATTCGTTGTACCCACTCCGCAATTCTGGCGTCCGGCGTAGTTTTCCCGTTGCACTGCCGCGCGCGAGGCGCGCAGCGCATGAACTCCGCCGGCCTTTGGCGCGGGGCCGCGCCGCTGCTACAATGTCTGGTTTCATACAGCGCACATTTTAATTCCGAGGCCCTCATGGCTGAAATCCAACCATTTCGCGCATACCGCTACGATACGAACCGCATCGCCCTGAAGGACGTGCTTACGCAGCCGTACGACAAAATCACTCCGTCGATGCAGAACGCCTACTATGCCGCGAGCCCGTACAACCTGATCGCAATCGAAAAGGGCCGCGCGCTGCCGGGCGACACGCCCGAAAACAACGTCTACACACGCGCTGCAAGCAAAGTTGATGAATGGATCGCCGCGAAAATTCTGCTGCAGGACGCCTCGCCGGCCGTCTACGTCTATTCGCAGGACTTCGAAGTTCCAGGAACGCACACACGCCGCGTGCGCATCGGCTTCATCGCGCTCGCGCGGGTTGAGGACTACGACGCGCAAGTCGTCTTCCGCCACGAGCACACGCTATCGGGTCCCAAGGCGGACCGCATCGAGCTGCTTCGCCGCACTCGCGCGCAGACCGGCCAGCTTTTTCTCCTGTACGACGACCGCGTGCGGCAAATCGACACATGGCTCGAACAGATCGCCCGCACGAGCGCTCCGAATGAGCTGAGCGACGAATTCGGCGTGACCCATCGCCTGTGGCCCGTGTCCGACCCCGCCTTCGCCGCGCGAATTCAAAAAGCGATGGCCGACAAAAAGCTCGTGATCGCCGACGGCCATCATCGCTACGAGACGGCGCTGAACTATCGCAATGAATGCCGCGCGCGCGCGGGAAAAACCGATCCCATGGCCGCGTCCGAATTCGCGATGGCGACATTCATCAACACGCATTCGAGGGGCCTGACGATTCTGCCGACGCACCGGCTCGTCTCGCGCATCGCAAATTTCGATTTCGATCGGTTCCGCAGCAATCTCGCGCCGATCTTCGATTGGTATTCCTATCCCTTCGCGAATCCCGAGGAGCGCGCCACAGCCTACGCCGAGTTCCGCAAGGACCTCGAGCGCCCCAATCACGGCCGCCGGGCGATTGGCGTGTACCCTGGCGCCATTCATTCCGGCGCGGGCGCGTTCTACCTGTTCGCGCTGCAACCCCGGACAGACCTTGAAACGTTGCTGCCGGATGTTTCGGATGCGCAGCGTGGGCTGGACGTGGTCCTGCTGCATCGCCTCATTCTTGAGAAGGGGCTGGGAATCACGGTCGAGGCCGTGGCGGGCGAAAAAAACCTCAGCTACGAGCGCGAGATGGATACGGCGCTTGCGGCAGTGGACCGCGGTGAGGCGCAGCTTGCGTTTCTGCTGAATCCGGTTCGCGTCGAGCAGGTAACCAAAATCGCGCTTGGCGGCGATGTGATGCCGCAAAAATCCACGGACTTCTACCCAAAACTGCTGAGCGGAATTGCCATCTATCGAGTCGAAGGGCGGATCGAAGGTTCGTAAAGAGACAAATCGAAGGACAGCGAAGAAAGGAACCGACGCGCGGCTCGAAAGCATGCACGAGCCGCGCATCCGGAAATTTCAGCGCGCCAGCCTTAGGTAGTTTCCCCGCAGCTGGTCGAAATTTACTCTGTAGGCGTTACTTCGGAAAGCTTGCGATCGCCGCGGCTTCGGTGTCGTACGTGTCGAAGACGGTCATCAGCTTCGTCACCTGCAACACTTCCTTGAATTTCGAACCAAGGTTGGTGAGCTTCAGCGTGGCGCCTTGCGAACGCGCGCTGTGGAAGGTCGCCACCAGCGTGCCGAGACCAGCGCTGTCAATGTAGCCGACTTGCGCCAAATTCAATATGATCTTCTTCTTGCCTGCCGCTAGCAGGGCTTTCACCTTCTCGCGGAACGCGTTGCTCTCCTCGCCCAGCACGATGCGCCCTTCAATATCCAGCACGCTTACTCCGCCCACTTCCCGATCCGTCATTCGCAGTGCCACGTTCGCGCCTCCTGAAAAGCTTGCAGTTCGATGTGGTTTGTATGCCTTGAAAAAATCGCTTCCCGTATCTTGGCCGGGCGTGCTCTCTTCTCAATAAAAATCCGAGCAGGACATATAATAGCCGCAATCCGGACAGCTCAGCTTGCAACTGCGCGCCGCGAGACGCGTCGAGCAGCGTGGACAGTAGCTCATGGCCAGCTCCGGCTGATCGCGTGAAACGCGAGCCGCCTCTTGCAACTTCACTGGCGAGCTTGCGGTTTTGTCCGATGATCCAAATACAAATTCCGGCTGGGGCATCTTCGGTTCTCGGCCCGACGTTTATAGCACATCCAGCCCACATGGCAAAGCACAGGCGGCTCGCTCTCCGCCCCCCACTGGGCCGATTCGGGATGGGCTTGGCGCCCCCAGACGAGTACCATGTATGCAACCACCGGAAGAGGCGAAGCGTCTCATACGGTAGGAGCGAGGCCATCGTGACAGGCAAGAGCCAGGTAGTGCTAGCCGCGGCAATCCTGTTGGTCGTTTCGATTGCTGGCGCGAGCACTGCGGAAGCCCAGCGAGCGGCGTCGGCTGCAAGTGTTCGATCTTCCGCTCACGCAAGGCCTGTCGGCACTCATGTGGCATCCACGCGCGCTTCAGCCGGCGGCCGAACCGCTCCGGTGGCGCGTAACGCAATCCACTTCAACGCCGCTTCGAACTCATTCGAATCGAGCGATGGTTCCTCGGTATCGCTGCAGGAGCTACTCAGTCCAATTCCGCCTCCGGGATTCAACTATCAGTTCCTCTCGGCAATGAATCAGGATCTCGGTATCAAGGCCGCGATCGACCCGGCGACCGAATGGAAACTGGCCATCGCTGAACGGGTGTTGCGAGGCAGATCGCGCTTCGGCGGCTCCGGATTTTACCTGCTGGATGGCGGAGGCGCGTACGCGGTTCCGGACGATACCGCTTCGGCTGATTCCGCTCCGGCCGATCAGCCCGCGCAACAGCCGCAGGTGATCGTGGTGCAGGCAGCCCCGCCTTCACAGCAAACCGCCGAGCAGCAGGCCGCCGCCGATGATTCGCCGCCGTTGCCGGATGTTGGTCAGTTCACGCTGGTGCTGCAGAATGGGACGCAGATCCAGGCCGTGGCCTTTACGCGCGTGAACGACCGGATCGTCTATATCACCGCGGATGGCAGCCGCCGCACGATAGCCGTCGCCGATCTTAATTCCGACGCGACCGTGCGCGTGAATGAAGAGCGCGGCACGCCGCTGCAACTTCCTCTGTAGGGCCTGTCAGCGCTCGCTCCCGCGAGACGAATAAACCAGCACAGCCCCGAGAGCAGCAAAAATTCCCGCGTACACGAAGCCCGCCGTAGGACTTACCAACGTCCACAGCGCCCCAACCACGATGCTGGACACGAAATCTCCGATGCCGTTCGCGGTCGCGAGGACGCCGAAGCCCGTGCCCCGGACACTGGCGGGCAGCAGCTCCGCGGCGAGCGATTTTTCGAGCGATTGCTGGAAGGCGTCATGGATGCCCGCGAGCCCGAAGAGAACCACCAGTACGGGAATTGTCGGCTGCTCGAATATGAATCCAGCGTAGCTCATGACTCCGACGATGTATCCGATAGCGAGTAGCCCCCGTTTTCCGATGCGGTCGCCGAGCGCACCAGCGGGATACGAAGCCGCCGCATCGACAAAATTGTGAAAAGTATAGAGTCCGACCGAGATCGCCGCGGCTCGACCCACGCCCAATCGTGGCGCAAGAATCTGGCTCGCGCGCAGGATCAATAAAGTCGGCGCAAAATCCCCGATGCCGTGCGCGAACACTCCTACGAGGTAGCGCCAGTAATCCCTGGGGAGCTGCGCGAACCTCGACGCTATCGTCGCCGGACCTTCCGGCGCCTTATTTCCCGCGATTTTCCTGCTCGCCGGTGCCAAAAGTGCGAAGGCCAACGCTGCCGTCAAGCCGGGCAAGAGTGTCCAGCGAAGGACGCCGCGAAGTCCCAGCACCCCCAGCAAAGCTGTAGCGCACAGAGGTCCGAGCACCGCGCCGAGCGTGTCCATCGCGCGCTCAAATCCGAACGCTCGTCCCGTCTGGCCCGGTTCGACGCATTCCGTCAGCAGCGTATCGCGCGACGGTCCCCGACTGCCGCGTCCCATCCATCCAAACGCGCGCAGCACCAGCACGGCCGGCCAGCTTTGCGCGAAGGCGTAACCGAACGTGGTGATCGCCGTCGCGAAATAGCCGACGATGGCGGTGGGCCTTCTCCACCGGGGGCGGTCCGCGACGAAGCCGCCCGCCAGTTTCGCGAAACTCGAGAGTCCGTCGGAAACGCCTTCGATAACGCCTAGCGCCACCGCCGGCGCGCCCAGGCTTGCAAGAAATGCGGGAAGAATCGCGGTTGCGGCCTCGTGACCCCAATCGGAGAAAAGGCTCGCGAGACCGATGCCGAGCACGCCGCGCGTAAGCCACCGCTTTGACAGCGAAGGTGTCGGAACAGGCTCGCTCATGGCTTAAGCGAAGGAGCTGATTCGAGCGCGCGAAGCCTTTCGTCGAGCAATTGCAAATCGTCGGTCAGCAATGAGTCGCCGCTCAGATCGATGCCGAGAAAGTCGTGCAGAAGCTCCGAGGGAGGTCGGTCGAAACCATTTTCCAGAAGTGCGAGGTAGTGCGAGGCAAACCAATCGGGGCTTTTGCTTTGAAGCTGAAAATACTTCAATGCCAGCAGTCCCGCATACATGTAATTCACGTCATAGAGTGGGTCTTCATACGCAAGTGAGACGGCCGCCCACCGTGTTCGCAGTTCGGGCTCCTTTTCCGGCCAGATCGAGAATTGACTGTCGGTGTTCAGCGTTAGATGGTCGAGGTCGTCCGGCCCGTGGAGTGTTCCCGCTTTCACGCCATCGTAAACGGCCTGCTCGAGAATGGCATCCTGCGCGCCATAGAAAGCATCGAGCCCTTTTATGTTGATCCACTGTTCCAGGTAATACCGCCGCAGCGCTGGATCGGATGCCTGCTTCGCCAAGTAGTCCGCCAAAAGCAGTTCGTTGAATTCGGCGAACGACTCGAACAAGAACGAGGGGCCCTCCGCATAATCCGGTGCCACTCCGTGCGACGACATCAGGGAACGATGAACTGCGTGGCCGCCTTCGTGGACGATCACCGAAAGATCCTTAAACGTGCCATCGAAGTTTCCGACAAACAGGATGCTCGTGCTTCCTGAGTAGCCCACCGAGAAACCACCGCGACATCTGTTCGGTGCGCCACCGGGCAGGATATCCGCGCGGCCGGAGGCCGGATCGATGAGTACATCGAATTCCCGCTGATATTGGGGACCCAACGGCGCCAGCGCTTCATGCAGAGCCGCGCGAGCATCCGAAACTGAAAACTTGGGAAGCAGAAGCCCACGCGCCGGCCCGGACATGTCCCAGGATCCGGCGGGGACTCGATAATCGCGCTCAATGTCGTTTACCCGGATACGCTCAAAACGTTTGACGACGTCGCCGTGCTCCGCCATCCGATCGAGCAGCCGATGCGTGTCCTCCGGTTTGAGGAAAAGCTGGAAATACTTCCGGGCCGGCGCGTCGGGAAATGATTGCGCGCGCGCGAGTTCGTTGCCTGCCTCCGCTGTGTGAAGCAGTGCGAAGGCAAGCAGGTCGCGGTTGCTTGCGAGACCAGCGTAGCGGAGCTTGAATCCTTGCTCGCGGACGCGCGGGTCGGGGTTGGAGGCAATCAGATTCCGCTGGCGTGTCACGTCGAGCTCTCCCGCCGGGGTGTGCACCGAGCCAAAGTTCGTTTGCGAGAGGACTTCGTCGTAGAGCGAGAACTGCCATCCGGCAATCTCGGGATTAAGCCGATCGAGTAGTTCTTGCTGGGGCAGGGGTAGTGCATGCTTCCCATTGCGCCGGATTTTCTCTATGGCGAAGCGGTATGGGGTGAGAGCGGGTTCGGATTCGTAGAAGGACGGGAGACGGCCCGCGGGAATAGCGAGAATTTCAGCGTCCAGGAACGCCGTCCCAGCGGCGACGTCGGCATCCAGTTTGTCCTCGTCTCCGCATGTCGTGTCGGTTCTGTCTAGTGCGCAGCGTAAGTGCAGGTAGCCATCGTGCTTACCAACGAGTCTTCGAATCTCGTCCCTGGTCCTCAGCGCCGCCAGAAGCTGCTGCGGCTCCAGCCCCACTTTTCCGCGCATTTTTGCGAGATTCGCCAGGGACGATTGCAGCTTCGTTCGCGACGCCTGTTCCGCGGATGGAGATACAAAGTAATATCGTTCCAGGTTCGCGGACAACCTGACGTCCGCGCTCGGCCCTTCCGCTTCATTTGCGCCGCAAAGCGCCAGAATCAAGAAGCAAATTCGCGCTCGCATCATCCAACGTATATGCCAGAATTGGCCGGTTCGTTCAACGGCTGCGAACGACTTGGAATGATGAGCCGGCATAAGGGCAATCGATGCGAGCTGTGATCCAGCGAGTGACGCATGCGCGGGTGTTGGTGGAGGGCCGCGTCACGGGCGAAATCCAGGCTGGCCTCGCCGTGCTGATCGCCGTGGGCCGGGAAGATTCGCCCGAAACAGCAGCCTCGATGGCTGAGAAAATCGTGCACCTGCGAATCTTCAACGACGAGCAAGGCAAGATGAATCGCTCGCTTCTCGACACTAGCGGCGCCATATTGGCCGTGTCGCAATTCACGCTTTACGGCGACGCGCGCGGCCAGCGGCGCCCAAGTTTTTTGCAAGCGGCTCCGCCCGATCAGGGCAAGGCAGGCTACGAGGAATTTGTGCGCGCGTTAAGGGCGCTGAACGTGCGCGTCGAAACCGGAGTGTTTCAGGCGCATATGTCCCTCGAGCTTGTTAACGACGGCCCGGTCACCATCCTGCTCGATTCCGACAAGGTGTTTTGACAGACCCGCCTCTTGCCATGGCCTGGCGGTTGGCCTACGCTTTTCCTCGGAGCACAACGATGAGCGAAATTCACAGAATTCTCGACCAAATGGATCGCGCGTTTTCGGGCGATGCGTGGCACGGCCCCAGCGTGATGAGCGTGCTCGACGGCATTTCTGCGGAGGACGCGTCGAAACACCCGATCCGAGGAGCGCACTCCATCTGGGAGCTCGTGCATCACATCGCCGCGTGGAACACGGTCTCGCAGCACCGTCTAGCCGGCGAAGTCGTGGAAATTACGCCCGAGCGCGATTGGCCGCCCCTATGGGAAGTCAGCGAGACGGCGTGGAAGCGCGCGCTCGAAAGTCTCGTCGAGAGCCGCAGTCGCCTGCGTGACTCCGTAAAGGGATTCAGCGACGAGCAACTGGAACGCAAGGCCACGGGCCCCGACTATTCCTGTTACGTAGTCCTGCATGGCGTGGTGCAGCACGACCTCTACCATGCCGGGCAGATCGTGATGCTGAAGAAGGCTCTCGCGTGAGGGCGCGGGCGGAATGCAATTGAGCTTGGCTGCTGGCCAGCCCACGGAAATCGCCGCATTCGTGTTGGCTGCCGGATGGGTGGGCTACGGCGCGATTCTCGCGCTCGGCAAGCGCGGCGCGGCGCGGGGCGACGCCAAGCGCGACGTAAAATCGAGCGCCGGTTTTCTATTGCAATGCGCCGCGTACGGAATTTGCTTCCTGTTTCCGCGCGGGTATTTCTCGCCGTTGGTTCCCATGTCCCGGCTGAGCGAGGAGATTCTGTCGGGTGTGGATATTGCGTTCACCGTCGCATCGGTGTGGTTTTGCTTCGCGGCGGCGCGTGCGCTCGGCAAGCAATGGGCGCTGATGGCGCGTGTGATCGAGGGCCACGAATTGATTCGCCAGGGCCCCTACGCCGTGGTGCGCAATCCGATTTATCTCGCGATGCTCGGAATGCTGATTGCGACGGGCATGGCCGTCAGCCGCTGGCCGGCGCTCGTTTGCGCGGCCATTGTGTTCGCGGCGGGCACGGCGATTCGCATTCGCGCGGAGGAAAATCTGCTGCGCGAAACTTTCGGCGCGACGTTTGACGAATACGCGCGCCGCGTGCCCGCGTTCCTGCCGCGCTTATAGCCATAGGTCCACGTAACCAACGCAAGAATTCGCGCGTCCCACGGTAATTGCTGATAATATTCACC
>Ga0182018_10001178_pt1 | contig 30553 bp, 31 predicted proteins | sample 812P2MmetaG_FD_120490 | JGI IMG/M metagenome (GOLD analysis project Ga0182018, IMG submission 120490) | Permafrost microbial communities from Stordalen Mire, Sweden - 812P2M metaG | ecosystem: Environmental > Terrestrial > Soil > Wetlands > Permafrost | place: Sweden: Stordalen | collected...
GCCGTGACCCGTGGGGTTTCGAAGCCTCCCGTGCTTTGCATCGTCATCGGGGTGGCCCGAATTTGAAAATGCTCCCGCTCTCACTCAGGGCAGAGGTTCTGCACTCACTCACAGCGACGGCCACCGCCGCAGCAATCCCGGAGGAAGCGAGAGCCGTCCGTCAGGAGATGGGTGATGAGAGCGCGTTCGAAATTTCGGAGGCTGACATCTATCTATTTATAAACTGGCGCGCGTTTCAGTTCGCCGCGATGGGAATAGAAGGAAAGACCCTGGAGAAGGTGCTCGTCCAGCAGGTCGAGAAGTTCTGTGCTGGCGGCAAACGGTTCGTCGCGAGCGATGCCGGGAGGCGACAAATTCATAAGGCTGCCGTCAACAAGCGGCTGAGAGTCGGCAATGCCAGCTTCTTCAATCGGCTGGGTCAGAAGAAGCGAGCCACCCTGAGTGGGGGGCTGAAGGTATCCGTACCACCCCCAACTCGTAAGAGTCTGATGGTGGCAGCCATGAAGGGGTTCCCTGACACGGTCACCGTCGAGGATGGCTACCGTCGTCTCCAGAGGGCACTGGCTGGGACTGGCTTTACGGTCGACAACAAGACCAAGGCAGGTCAGAAGGCAGTACGGGAGGCCCGGAGGGATGCCGGCTTCCATACTGAGCAGACAGGTGAGGGATGGGTGTGGGTCAGGAGGAAGCAGGGATGACTAACACTCTCCACACTACTACCACTACTACGATCAGGTGGGGTGGGGTGGGTCAGTATACAAGTAAACGCCTGCACAGGAGTGGAGTCGTTCTGATTGCTCGTAACGCTATGTACGTAGGAGGACAACATGGACAACAGCGAAAACACAATGAAGTACTCACTCTACGGGAGGTCGCGCGCATTTTGAAATGCGCACCAATCAAATATACGAACTCAGCCGGCGTCGTGGATGGGAACGTTCCACAAAGCCGCTGCCGGTATTCACCGTTCACTCCAAAATGAAGCGCGTCCGCCGCCATGATCTGGTGCAGCGACTGGACGGACTGGTCGAGGCATCACGGCCGTGACATGCAGGTGCGGGGCGGGCTCAGGAAGACAATTCGCACTCTGTCACGCCACGACTACAGCCCGGCATCGATGGCGACGCGCGAATGGCGCGGCCAGCGCGCACTACGGATACCGCAATCCGCGAGGTCGCCTCAGCGTTTGCAATCAGTCCGCAGACGTAGCGAATCGGGCCTGGCATTATCTGTGCGCGATTGAGCTGAAAAGAATTGACAACTGACGGCCGATCAGCCGGACTCTCTCTCGTCCGCACGTGAAATCTGATCATTCGAGTTGGCTGTGCGCCAGTTGTGTGCCGGATTTCAGGTTCAGGCATTCGCAAGGCGGTACTCAGGCGCATCCGGATCATGAATCATAAAGGACGCTATCGCCAACATTCCCCGCAATCGCGAGCTCCCAAATGTTTTCAGCCCGCACCCGCTTTCGACTGAGGAAATATTTGAAATGCTCCATCGACAAGCGCAAACTTAAGGGACTATGGCACAGCATTCTGTAACACCGCACCATGATCAAGGGCAGAAGTCCCCGAATATCCCCGCACAGAGTGGGATGGAACTCGTGCTCAAGAAACATCGCCGGATGGTGATTCTAGCTGGAGGGGCAATACTGCTTTTGAGCTATTTTCTGAAAGATGTCGCGAACGACAAGGCGAAGGATGGAATCGCCACCATGCGAGCGGCGGAGTCGCAGTACAGGGCTAGCCTGCCTCTGCAGCAGGATCAGCTCAAGAAGTTATTCGATACGGCGCAAATGCTGAAAGCGGACGATGCAAAGTCGCTTTCCCGCAGTTCAGTTCTGGCGGCGGTGGGTGACCTCACCGTCGGGTCCGGGCAGATTTCCCAGAATCTCTTCTGGTTCGCGATGAGCTGCGTGAAAGGCGCCCCAAAGAAAGAAAGCGACGAGGCGAGCGAGGCACTACACCGTACCACCGTTATTCATGGGGAAGCTGAGGCATTCCTTGCGCATCCGCCCGATGATGCCGACGCTTTCAAGGCAGGTGCCCAGATGATGATCGACAAACTTACTACACTGCAAAACAATGCCGCCGAGGCGGGCACTGGACTGCAGGTTTATGAACTCGGAGCATTGGAGCATCTGGAAAAGCAGTCGTCCCGATACGGAGGCCTTATCACCACTCTGTTCTTGTTGGGACTGGTTCTGAATACGCTCGGTGCGCTGTATGGCTTGGAGACCCCTAAGGAGGGCTGACTGCCGATATTTTATTGAGGTCTGCAGCGCTTTCCGGTAGTGAATGATGAAGGACGTTATCATTCACTGTGGACCACTTTTACTAGATTGTCTCGTCCTCAATCATCGAGACGACTAAATCAGCACTCACCTTCGTGCAGTAAGAATGCTGGCTATCGCCTTTCTTCTCGTCGGCCCAGTCAGAGATTGACTTCACCACAAGAAAGTCACAGCGGCCCTGGCAGGCCGTTGCCACACCGACAGCCTCCATCTCGATTCCTGCAATTTTGCGGTCGTGTTGTTTCAGAGACTGAGCATATTCGTTATACGCAATCACGCTTGCGGTGCAGGCAAGTGTGCAATCGGCGAACATTCTAGGGGTTATTCTTTTGTGTTTGACTAGGTGCTTCCATTTCCGGGACCACTCATCGAACCCTGCCCAAGATGAAACAGCCTTCTGATGATTGGAAGAGACAGGGATTTTCTGCCCGGCTTTTTCCTTGCCTTTTGGCGTGACCTTTCCTGCCTCAACGTCGACCGTTGCTGTTGGCACAAGAATGTCTCCCAGGAGGGGAGAGTTCTTATTGCGCTTTTTGTCCTTAAGGCCCGCCGTAATTCCCACCAAAACTGCCAATTTAGGCTCATCGAAATAATCCAAAATCCGGGTGGCGGAGATTCCGGCATTCACGCCAGCGACACCCGTTTGTACAGCCACAACTAAGCGCTCCCTCCCAGAAGAGGTCTTCACATAAGAGCGGTAATAAGGGGGAATGCGCGGATGAGTCTTCTGCGTTCCCGCGCCTAGCCGCTTCCTCACAGCACTAAACTCCGAGGGCAAGGCACAAAAGAGGATGATGGCACCCACGTTTGGCCGCGTTGGCGTCGGATTTCTATCCGGGATAATGTCGAGAGTGCGATAGTCCTCCCCAGTGAGCCAACCCTTGGCCCTAGACCAAAGCTTTACAGCGTTAAGACCCTTCACTTCCTCTGCTTCCGCCACGTTGAGCCGGGTCTCGTTCATGGCGCTGATCGCAAGCCTACCATCAAGCAAGAATGCATCAATAACGGTTCGTGAATGATGGCACGGAGCTTATCAATCGGGACTTGGCGATTAGGGACGATGAGCAGGTCGATGTCCGACCCGTAGCTGGCATTCGACAGGTATCGTCGTGATCCGAAAATTCGAATTTCGTCAATCCATTCGGTGCTACCGAGCTTGAGAATGGCCGAATAGAAGTCTAGTGGCGTTTGTTCAGACATATTTGCCGGGCAAAAGTGCGTGGAACGTAAAAGACACGAGCCCGATAGAGTTTACAATAGCCGATTCTCTGGGTCTTGACTTAAACTCGATAAAAATACATTATCGCGTTTAAACAATGAGTTCTCGCCCGTGCTGACCCTAGGGTGATGGAGTCGTGGCGGGGCCTTGCTGGGTATTCCATTTCTTCAGCGATTCAATCATTTTGCGAAGATGAATCTCATCGTAGTAGTGGCTGGCGGCGCGGGTTTTGCCCATCAGCTTCACGAAGGATTTGCGGACTGGTCTGGCGGGATCATGCACGCGGTTGAGGTGGAACTTGCCGAATTCGTATGAAACCAGATCGGCCGCCTGAAAAGGAACGAAGGCTTCCTTTGGTGCAAACACCGGTGTAGGCATCAGCCTCTGGCCCAGCGGCGTGAGATGAACTAGGGCGTAATATGCGCCCTCTGCCGGATTTCTGTATTCTTTCTGAAGTTCAACGATGCAGGTGACCTTTTCATCCTTCGGCAAAAGAGCCCTGTCCGCTTCGCGCGCGGTGGCAATCATGCAGGCCGTGAAGGCCAACGTGTAGGGTGACTCCGTTGTCGCATCGAATCCCGCGGCGAGGCGGCGGTATGCCAGCAGATCAATCACACAACTGATGTGCGTGAGCTTGTGCCTTGCGACAAGGTGGGCAAAGCTCCTGTAAAGCGCCAGACGCTTCGGCTTGGGCCACTCCAGAAATATTCCGCCGCCCGTCTCGCAATCGGAGGCATGAAAGGCGTCGATCTCGGCCCTGTCCAGGGCCTTGATCCATTGGCGCTCAACGGCATCCCAGCGCTGCTCCGACGCAAAACAACCTGACACGCCGAACACCTTGGCCTTGGGATCTCGCGGATGTCCGGTTTCGTCAAAGAATCCTTTGAGATCGAGCATCCCGATTATCCTCCGTGTGCCTCACAGGCTGGATGGCGCGGCTACGGTTCCAACACGCCGTAATCCACATATCTTTCCCTCGGTATCGCATATTGCAAAGCGGTTGAGACGAGGCGATCCTGGAACACGCTGAAGAAGCGGGACAGATCGCGTAGCTTAAACCAGTAAAGGCGGGCAAAGCCCAGCTGATCGGTAGCTTTGATTCCAACTCCTATCTTGCGACCGCCGAACACTACGGAAAAGGCTCCATCGGGCAAGTCCCATATTTGTTCGAGATATTCCGGAGTGCGTACATTGTCGCGCAACCGGTCCTCGTCAACTACAAGGCGTTTACGACCAGGCCGGCGGCGAGTGATTCCGGATATGTCTTGGTCGGTAACGGGATCGAGTCCCAAGACGATGTCAAGATCGTTCCGATAGAGCCATCCGAGCCTTAGACGGCGAACGAGTCTAAGCATCCCGGTGGTCATGGGCATCAGGTCGCGCAAGAAAGCCGCTAGATCCGCACGGCGCATGGCAAACACGGTCTGATGGCGTTCGGTGCCGTCGATATCCGTCCATGTACGGTGAATGTCGAGAACGCCGGATACGTAGCCGGCATGAAGCGTGTAGTGGTCGCCATGCGCCTTTGCCAGCGCAACGACTTTGTCCTTGCCGAACTCGACCACGAAGTCGCCGAACTCCATCCCGGACGCGCCATGAGGAAGTGAGAATGGTTTGGAAGTCATATTTTCTCTTCGCTGGCTGGATGGCCACAATAATTCAGACTGCATCTTTCACCCTACTGTTTCCGGGATTGATGTGTCTGATAAATTCTGTTATCAGACAGAAACCGGCTGCGGTGGGCGTGCAGTCCATCGTCAAACTTCTCCCCAAATCCGCTTAACCGCCTCAAATACGATCCGCTGTCTTCCGTCAACCGCCGTTAACGGAAACACTCCTCCCGGATCTGTCGGCTTGACCGCCTCGACCTGCAGTTCGGCAGGAAGCAAGTCAGTGTCTACAGAAGGCATGTGCCCTACCAAAAGCTCATTCCAGATCAAGTTGCTCTTGGCGTATGTATCCTGCTTGTCTGTATAAATCTCATCGTTGCTGCTCAGGTTCTGCTTGTCCTTTAGCAGCAATACCATCCCCAGAAGATTCCGCGTCTGAGTAAACTTGGCTTCGTCGAAAACGCCGTCTACAGTGAACATGGCGCGATTTTTGATATGTTGCGTCAGGATATGCTCCAGGTGCATGCCATGGCGGCGGAGATTGTTCTTGTTGAATCGATCTTCCAGTTTCTCAAGCGCCTCATCCGCATAGGAGGGTTTGTCCAGTAGCTTGGCGAGGTATCGATCGATTCTCATCAGCACATACTTGCTGAAGTTCGTCCATTGATTCCGAATTCCTTTGAAGCGCTCATACTCGAAAACAGCTGCCGCATTGGCACACTGAGCCGGCTGCAATACATTTTCCGTCACTAAACTTAGAATCAACGCTTGATCGAAGAGCGCCTTCGCTTCGAGAAGTGACCGGCCGCGAATATCTCTGTTCAACGGATATATCAACCGTTGAAAGGAATTGCTATCGTAGGCATCGAGCAGCCGCAGAATCGTGTGAAATTGGTCGAACTTCGCGGCAATGCCCTCGATTTTGGCCTCGTATTCGGCATCATCCCTGAGCATCGCCGACATTATTAGGAGGTATTGTTGATTCTGATCCAGCAGCTTATTGAAGATCAGCGATTCGTGCTTGTAGGTCGTTCGTAATTCCAAATACAGGTCCGCGAAATACTTGATGTCGCCGCGAATCCGATCGAACAGCAGATTGGGGTCTCGAAAATCGCCAAAATAATCGCGCACGCGCGGATTGCGATATATCTCGTAATGGTAGTCCCCTTCGAATTTTTGGTAGTCGTTCTCGCTGTCAGCAAATTTGGCTCGAAAGAACGTTTGGAAAAATAGATCGAGATTAAGACTCTTTTCGGTGGTGTTCTTTAATTCGACCTTGAAGTAGCGCTCTTGCAGGTCAGTCCAAATGGAATTCGCTTCTTCGCGTCGCTGACCGGACAATCCGCCAATCAACTTTCCTTTTAGAATTTCGTACGGGTTAAGGCCCAAGCCACGGTCATTCACAACCTCGAAGATCATTGCGACGTTCTCCTGGCGCTCGATTCGAATCTCAACAATCGAAATTCGATCCAGTAGGTACGTCAGGTAGTAGGTCGTCTTGACCAAATCCACCGTGCCCGGCTGGTCGCCTTTCAGGAACTGGTCGTAATACTGGCTGATAATGGTGAAGTTCTCTGCCATCCTAGTCCGCGTCTGATCGGTCCTTACGACCTCCGCGCCCTCAGCCAAAGCCTTGAACGCTGCCTCGCGGTTCTCATTGAAAATCTTGAATCGTTCCGCGTCGCCAAAGTCGTTCGTCTCAAAAATCAGTTGCTCAACCACTTTGCTGCTGAAGGTTTTGCCTTTGTTTTCCGGGATGGCTTCTGCTGTTTTGAGGACATGGTAGAACTTGATCAAAATGAGCAACAAAGTAGTGAGGCGCTGCTGGCCGTCTACGATGGAAGTGTTTGCCGCGGTGGTTGAGGTCAAGTAGGTGTTAAGGAAATACGGCTCGAACTTATCTAAGACGTGTTCTTGAATATCCTTAGGCTGCGTTTTGGTGCGTTGGTTTAGAGAGAAGCGAACTTCGATATCGTTCAGCAACATCCGGACATTTTCGTCATCCCACTTGTATTCACGTTGGTAGATGTCGATGAAATACGACCGCTGAGCATTGAAGACGGTACGCAGCGTCTGGTCCTGCGGAGTGATGAGGCTCCTGATTGAGGTGGCTTCAGGCATAGTATGTCTCCGGCATAGATAAAAAGTGGGTTAATTGTTAGTGACTCCACCCGGAATATCGCCGGGCGAATCGAAACATCATTGTTTATCGACTTTCAGCATAGGCGATCAATGCAGCAATCGTTAACGAATCGCAAACATTTCATGCTAGCAGGATTACGACCCATAAAAGAGGTTATGAGGACGTAATCTGGTTGACCGATCATTCAGGGCAAGCTATGGTGCATCGGCATGGAGTTCTCGCATCACGGAGCAGATAGTGCTGAATGATGATTGGTGGGTCGAAGCAGATATGGCGGGTTTCATGCCGTCATCGGCCGCGTATCCTGCGGACCCTGATGCATTTCTCGGCCAGCGTATCTTTGAAGTGCGGATTGATGACATCGGCCCAGTGCGCCGCGCTCCAGGCGTCGGCATCTTTAACAACGACCACGAAACCGGAACTTCGGCACACGATCGGGTTGTGAGGATTCTGCAGGGATTTCGCTCCGGGGCGCTCATCCCTCCGGTCCAGGTAGTGAAGGCAAAAGCCGGTGAGGACTATCCGTACAAGCTTGTCGCCGGGACGCATCGTCTTTATTGCTCGCTCTTGGCGGGGTTCACCCATGTTCCAGCCACGTTTGGCTTCGACATCACCGATCCGGACGGGTAGGGCATGAGCACCTCAGAAATTCTTCCTGCCCTGCCCGACTCTCCTCTCCCCGTGCCCGCTGTCATTGCCTGTGCCGGCGCACGGGCCAGCGAACATTTCCTCGAATTCTTCGCCGCAACCATCCGCAATAAAAATACGCGCGCGGCTTACGTTCAGGTTGCAGCGCAATTCTTCCGCTGGTGTGAACAATATGATCTTAAGCTCGGCGCAATCCGGCCGCTGCATGTCGCCGCGTATATCGAATCCAAGCCGATGACCGCGCCGTCCATCAAACAGCACCTGGTGGCGCTGCGCGGCCTGTTCAACTGGCTCGTCATCAAGCCGGCACGGGCATTACGGTGTTTCTCAACAACGGCGGGTCGCTGGAAGCGGCCCAGGACATGGCGAATCATTCCGACCCGCGGACGACCAAGCTCTACGACCGGCGCAAGGAACTGGCGAACCTGAGCGAAATCGAGCGGAGGATTGCGTTTGAATGACGACAACTGGTGCCGCGCTATTGACCTTCCAAATGCGCAAGAATAGAGTACGATGACTCGTATATTGCGGAAATTCGCTTCGTCGCGATTAATAAACTGAGGAGAGAACATGACCCTGCTCTCAATGTATAAACGCGATGACAGTCGCACGGTTTATCGTATTCTGGCTGATGAGGCCGTGAAGTGCCTTGATCACCCGGACTCTGGAACGAAAAATAAGATTGTTTTCACGAACCTGGCACGCTTGCTCGAACGTTACCGGTACGATGCGTTCTCCTACGACGCGGCACCTGGTATTCTCGAAGTCTTCCCTACCCAAGGCGAGGATCGGCGGGCGGATCTTGCTGGAGCACACCAAAAGACATCGTCGGACGTGATTGTGGCGCTCGAAGCGGCGCATACGCACGTCTATCATTCGCTCTCCCGAGAGGATCTAGTTGAGAACCTAAAAAGACTACTTGCTCAGCTCGCAGCCTCGAAGGTGCCGGACGATCAGGACACGAAAGCGCGTCTGCGCCAGGTGCGCCTTTTCTTTGAGACGCTAGCGGAAGGATTGAGAAAGCGCAGCGCATGAGTCCGAAGGAATTCCTTCTTCAAGAATGCGAAAACGTACGCGCCACATTGCAAGATGTCCTCCGCCATGATTACGCGGCGGGCAGCAGCGAAGAATTCTACAATGAATTTTGCGAACGACTCGGATTTCTGGAATCACTCATTCAGCCAGCTGATCCTGGCGATGTCTCAGCGCTCGGAACCTTCGCGGAAGAAATTTCGCTTCTTTCAACTCTCGTTCATCACATGGAGCGGTCGCACGCGGGCGAGTTCCCCTGGCCGTTCACCGAATATCTGCAGTCTCTGGCGACGCCGCTGTGTAAAGAACATCTGGCCGATAATGAAGGCGAGCCCATCATTCGCGTCTACGCCGAAGGAGGGTTGGACACCTACCAGATCAACCTTGAAAATGATCTGTCGGTCCTGAACATCGGGCGACGAATTTTCACGATTGTTTTTCCTCGAACACTCCGGCATCATGTGCTTCTGCACGCAATTTTCGGTCACGAGATTGGCCATGCGGCATGGACTATCCCACAGCATAAGAGCGACTTACGTAGCAATGTCATTGAGCCGTTAAGAGCGTCGGGTCCGCTGAACAGCACGTCGCAGGCGACTCACTGGCTGCGCGATCTAACGGCTCCCGCACCAATCGCGGAATTGCGAGATCAATACTCAGACGAATACAGCGACATTAAACGCAATCAGCTGGATTCCTGGTTTCAGGAATTCATGTGCGATCTGTTCGGTTTAGTCACGTTTGGCGGGGGGTTCCTGGCAGCGCATCAGACATTGCTGCTCGCTCTCGACCCCACCGGTCATCGCTGGGGTCCATATCATCCGCCTTATGTCTGCCGCAAAGCTATGCTATGGCGTGCGTGCAAGCATTTAGGGTGGCCCGAATTTCCTGCCAGTATCCGCGATCCAAAGATGCGCTCCAGCATTGACAGCTTTCTCAGTAAATATTCCGGACCGGCGCCGGGATCGTGGGAAGATGTCTTTACGCAGGAGCAGGTGGCAAAGGCTGTAGATGCGCTCAAAGCCCTTCTTACCAAGGCCGGCACGTCATGTTTCCCAATGCCAGACGATTCTGCGCTCTTGCCGCTGGTGCAGATGCTGAATGAACAGATACCGCCTTGTGGCTCTGATCTGAGCGGTTCACCGACTCCTGCCAATAGGGATGTCGATTTTCGGCATATCTTGTTTGCCGGTTGGCTTGTGGCCGACGAGGTCGCTGCACAGGAAACTACCGCAGGAAAACATGGCTACTTCCTCGAATTGAATAAGCTGTGCGAGATGGGACTGTTGCAACAAAGGGCGATCGATCTATATAACGCGGCAAAAGCTGGAGAAGAGGCGTGAGCGCGCTCGTCAAAGGGTCAATACTGAAGGCCATGGCGGATAGACAATTGGTTGTCTCGCCGATAATCTGCGGCAGCCAGTTGGGTGCGTCGTCGATTGACCTGAGGCTTGGCAACGTTTTTCTCATGGTGCGAGCACGTGGATTGTCCGACGTAGATCCTGGACGTTTTGCGCATCCCGATAACACGGCTGGTGATCATGCGCTTCAGCAGGCGAGAAGGCAGAAGCACGAACGGTACGAAGCACCTTTCCGGCAGAAATTCCTCTTACATCCGGGGATGCTTGCGCTTGTGCCGACGTTGGAATGGATCAAGCTGCCGGCGAACCTGCAGGGGACTGTTACCGCCCGTTCTTCTTGGGCGCGGGAGGGGCTTAGCATCGCGACGGCAAGCCTAATACATCCCGGCTACAAGGGCGTTGTCACGCTGGAACTTGCGAACCTGGGGCAGATACCCTTAAGTTTGTATCCGGGGCTGCGGATTGCGCAGATCGCATTTCAAACACTAACCGAACCTGCGGCCGAAAAAGACATGGGTAGCCGCTTCGACATGGCGTTTGAGCCCGTCGAAGGAAATGTTGCGCATGGGGACGAGGCGTTTCTTCCGAAGAAAAAGTGATTTCAGGCTGACTTCACCATACTTCGCGCTGTGCGCCCCACAACTGCCGCATGACTTGGCGAAGCGATGGCTTGCTGCAAAACTCGCACTGTGGATCTCTGGGTCTCGCCTGCCGGAGCTGCGGAACGGGATTATGCCACGGGCTGATACGCCAGTAATTAAAGCGGTCATCATCGGGGGTGGCTATGCGGATGGCAAACTCTACCGCGAGGTATGCTCCCGCCAGAACCGATACGAAGGAAAAAGGAGCAAGGACTTGTTGTCCGCCGACGGTTTTGAGCTTGCCGACTCCACACAGTTCCTTGTACACGGTGTCAAAAGCTCTGCCCACGAGATCATCGGTCCGTAGATCCGCGTATTTGTCGCAAATCTTCGACGCGACCGACAAGGAAATGAAACCGGCGCGGACCTCCTCAACCGTTAGTCCAAGCGCCTCGGCGACATTCTCTTCGTGTTTGCGCTCGCGCTCGTTCTCCGGGTAAACGCAGCTCAGACACGCCGACTTCGTAGGCTGGCGGTTGAAATGGAGCACGACTTCGGTAATGTCGGTCGTGGAAGCATCAAAGACCGCCCCCGGCAACGCCGATTGCAAGGACCGGCGCACGCGGCGGCTATCCACGCCGACGACGAGCTTCTCAATGAGGAAGTCCGTTCCGCGGAGCTTCCTCGCTTCATCGAGTTCCTTGTCGATGGGAAGTAGCTTCAGGTTCGGAAACAAAGGGCCGGCAACATCACAAAGTCGAGTTGCCTTCGGGTGACCCAGGTCGTTAGCGCCAAACAGGACACAGCGATTTAACCCCCCGGTTGTCACGTTTTTTGGATCGGTGACATAGAGAGTGCCCCGCACATCGAAATAGCGAAGTGTGTAAACGAACCCATGCCCTACAGCGCCTGCCCCTGCGAGATAAACTTCGCCGATATCAAGTGGGTGCGTCAATCTATCAAGGTGCGCACCGAACAGCGTTGGCCAGGACAGAATGATCGGGGCGGAATTTCGAAATGGGAACGTCGGTCCGAGCGCGACCCTCATTGCAGTTGCGCTCACATAGCAGGCAGCTATCACAAGCAGAGGTCGAGGGATTGCGAGGTCGCACTTTGTCAGCGGAGCCGTCTCCCGAATGACAAAATCGGCGCCGTCTTCACCTGCATAGATTCTCAGCGCTGCTCGCGTAGCCGGCGCGCAGTCTCCGATCACGACTTCGACAGCGAAAGGGTTATCATCTGGCGGCCCGGCATACTCGACCGTCCGGCGAAGCAATTCAATGATGTGTGTTCCCAATTGCTGAGCTGCGTCGGTTTTGGAGTCGAAGGTCACAGCAATTCGTAAAGAAAGCCGCTGGGCGGCGTCTTCCTCTTCTATGCCGAGCAAAGCTGCGAGTGTCTTCGCATTTTCTTGGCGGTAACTGAGGGTCATGGTGTAATCCGCAGCTGATCCCGGACGTCTTCGCCTACGACCTCATTCCAGCGATTGCGAGAATCGAGCTGAAAGACAGCCGCCTCCTGCTGAAAATTTTCAACGGTAGTGGATTCTGCAAAGAAGGGTAAAACGATCGATAGCGCGCCAGCATGCCGAACAATTGCCCATTTGTCGTCAGCGCGCGAGTGAAATGCAAGTTCGGGATGCGTATGCACCTGAGAAACTACATACAATCCCTGGGTCCGAAGGCGCTCCATCAGAACGGCCATCCCTTGCCTGGGTATCTCAAAATAGTCTCTGTCAGCCTCCTGCAGCGGCTTGTACACGTCGATAATTCGCTGAAGTCCATGCTCCCGGCGACCGAGCCAGAGCAGTATGCATTCCTGGCGCCCGGCCTCCCGCAGTAACTTGATGGTTTCAGCGATCTGAGCCGAAGATATTTCAACCGGGTTGATATTCATTTGTGCAGACTCCTCCATACATGCCAAAGCTGAGTAAGAATTCCTCCCAGCGTGAACTTGTCCCCTCCCCTTATCGCTTCCCATGCGTCGTTCGCATGGCTGGGGTGAGTATGATACTCGCGGATTCCCTTCATGCAGATGAAAGGCCTCCCCGTGGCGGGATGCGGCGAATTGTTGAACACGCTCGCCGGGTCACGATCGACACCGGCGAGTTGCCGCCCTCCCCAATCGAGAAACTCGACAGAAGGAGGGCGCTCGTTCCAGTCATTGCACAGGAACCGCAATCGCAAACAAGCTCCGTCCTTAGCCGAGAAACCCACATCGAGCACAGGGAAGTCCTTGGAGAAGAGAGTCCAGCCGCGCGATTCCAAAAGCTCGGGGCGGAATTTTGCGACCTCCTCTTCGAATAGGGCACGCGACGCGGCCTCATGCATAGCCGCCCGCCCCGTGATCCGGACCCCAATCGATCTCCACCCGACCGGTAAGCGCGTTATCGCGATACGATTTCGCGATATCGATCTTCCGACCGCCGACCACGGCAATCCAGCCCGCCGTATTCGTGATGTGGAGGTGGTGATCGGCCTTCTTGAGTATTACGTCAACGGCCTGATGCTCAGGAACCCGGTCAAACCCAGCTTCCGGATAGATGCCCGAAGTGGTAACCACCCGGACCTCAACAAATTTCTCGTGGTGCTCTTCCATAGCCTTACCCCCTTTCACCATGCGTGAGTATTTTTGTTGCCACGCAATGCGTACTATAACACGCATTGCGGCTTAGTGCAAGAGGTGCTTGATATAATCCGCAAACTAATTATAATTGGTTTCAGAATCAACTCGTTGATTGGGCTGCAGGATGGAACATCGTCTTGGGGAAGAACTCGCGCGACTTCGGCAAGTGAAGGGCCGGAGTGTGAGCCTGCGCGAAGTGGAACGGCAGACCGGCATTTCGAACGAGTATCTTTCACAGCTTGAGCGGGGAGTTGCCACCAAGCCCGCGCCGGATGTGCTTCAAAAGCTGGCAAAGTTCTATGGAACACCGTACGAATCGCTTCTCATGGCGGCCGGATATCTGAAGGAGAAATCGGGTGAGAAGAATCGCCGGGTAATTCCCCGCGATGTTGAGGCGATGGCCCAGAGCGCGCAGTTTTCGGGCGAAGAATGGGAAGAAGTCCGCAATTTCATGACTTTTCTTGCAACGAAGCGAAAGCCCGGAGCGAAGTGAGTTGCCAGTGCCGCCACTGCTTGATTTCGTTGGACGTGTAACCCAAAAACGGGATTATCACGCGGCACCTAAGGATCAACAACGAAAGGCCCGTCCGCAAGAGCGCCGAAAGTGCGAACAGGCCCCTCGTTGGGTACCTGGACAACCCACAATTGGAGCGAATCGACGAGATGCACAAAGTGCCAGCTTAGAAGTTTCTTTATGCGGATGAGCCATTCTTCGACCTTGTAATGGATGTCGATAGTCGGGTCCTCGGGCGAATAGGGATTGCGGGAATGCAGGACCTCTGCGCATTTATCGTAGAGCAGCACGAAGTCGTCTTTGGTGAGGTAGCCATCTTCGACACGGTCGAAATGCTTCCGGCCAGGAGCCAACTCCTGCGGCGGGTTCAGCGGGATCGGGTAAAAGGTTGGATTGACGTTCGCGAGAAAGCCCAGCATGCGCCGGGCATTCCATTCAGTTGCGAATCCAGCGCGAGCAGCGGAATATTTCTCACGGTTGGCGGACAGCGTAGCGAAGGCGATTTCTTCGAGGGCTTTGCGCAAGTGCAGAAAGATCAACTCCACATTGAGTTCGTCTCGCCCAGTGTCGATCTTTCTCGTCAGGACAGTCTCCGCAGTGGCGATATGGTGGCGCACTCGCTCGATGCAGCTGCAGTAGACTTCAATGTCAGTCGGCATGCTTAACTGTATTTTCTGTTCTGTTTGTCCCCAAACCCCGTATTCGGACGTGGAGAGGGGTGTTAGCTACGACCTCACCGACCAATCAGCGCCAACAAAATAAACCTTGATATTCAGCCTCTGCAGGGCTGGCCGTATTTCTTCGATGAGACGCAAATGCTCTCCGTCGTCGGGGAACGCTAGAGCAGCCTGATGCTGGCCGTTGCTCGTTACACAAAGCGCGGTCAGAACTGCCACGGCGACATGCTTGCCCTTTTGATCTGTGGTAAATGGCTTGCCGTATCTAGCTGTTCCAGGCTTCGATGAGCCCCCGCCTTTAGCCTCGACAGCGAGAGTGACGCCCCCGCGCTCGGCGCAAATATCAATACCCCGCTGTATCGTATTGCAGGAGCTTTTAATCTCCCATCCCGCTTTTCGCAAATGCTCAGTGACAGCTTCGACAATTTCGTTTTCTGTCAGCCACGCATTAGGTGCGGGAGTCATCGCATGATTAATCATCGTCAAGCTCGGATTCGTCTCTTTCTGGGTTCGGCGTAGCGCGTGCGTCTGTGAAATAACCCGGTACGTGCGCGATGAGCATTTCGATAAAACGCCCATGATAGATCGCGAAAGCTTCTCGAATTAGCCCCTGATCCTTCGGCTTTAGCAGCCTCAATCTGAGTCGGCTCTTTTCAGCTTTTGGTCGGAACCACGCTTTCCCCTTCCATTGTCCCCCCGAGGCGGTGTGGGTAAAATCTCCCATGCCCTTGTAAGCCCAAGTGGCTATGTGGCCTTGTTTTATCAGGTCTTTAATTTCATCCAGCAACCCCTGCGCATCATCGGTTAGCGCTCGCACGGACATATACCCTCCGCTTGTTTAATATACGAAAAACATGAACATTCCCCGTTGTTAGTGTATGGGCAACTTTGATTCAACTCTCTGATTGAGGGTCCTTCAATGAATTCCTGCAACCAGGGTAGACCCAACAGGATGGGCCATCCCGCCGGCAAGCTTATGCGCCAACTCTGTGGATTCTGTTGTGAACAGAGTCTCAAAAGCGCTGCAATAGTTTGCAACCTTGAAAGCGAGATCCGGTGCCCGCCGGGCCGCTACCACAAATTGCATTGCTCTTCCGGAGCGGGTGTATCCTTTCTCCATCATAAAACGCAGCGAAGTAGATGACGCCTCACTTAGGTATCCTTCGACCCGGTCGTTCGTGTGGCCCCACTCTTTAAGCTCATTGAGAGACATTTCGATCTCCTTTTCGGTAAAACCGTCAGCGAAGGAGGGACGTATCGCGAGAAAGTTCTTCGTCCAGCTCGTCCCCCCGGCACCTCCATTCTTAGAAAGCAAGCGTCGCACTCCATCGCGTGATCCTTGATTAACCAAGCGTTCTTAAGCAACGTGTCGATCCACAGCAATATCACGAGCAGGAAGCGATCGGGTGGCAATCCCCGCATGTCATCTTCATCAAACTCACCAAAAACCATGTTCGAAGTGCCGCGCAGGTGTGATGCTTCTATCACTCCAACAGCGTTAGCGAACTGAGGGGTCAAGAAGCGATCCTTAACCGCCCGATCGTTCGAGATATTGACCCCAGGTATCAGCTCGATATGCCCGGTAATTTGCTCAGGCAGTTTCAACTTTCGAAAACAGGTAACGTATGAAATTGCTTTCACGGTACGGCTCCTTCACGATGGGAGAATCACTCGCTCCCGTGATTACTAATTGCATTGACATTGTTTCAGGCACTTATGAGTTGGCGGACTTCGCGCGTCGCTGCCGGAAGATTGCCACGAACTAGAAGCTCGTTGACCACAATGAACTGCAGGTCGGTCACCCTCTCGCGCAGTTCTCTGATGGATGCCTCGGCGGGATGATCGACCGTCAGGGGGCCGGAGAGCGCGATTGCAAAGCGTCTCCCGCTCTTCGCAACGGCAAGTATCGGGATCTCCGTGTCCTTAGCACCGGCGACACTGACCAGAACGTTTGCCTTAAAGTCGATGCTCCCGTCTCCCTGCCGCACAAGGTCCTGGCAAAGCAGCGCGGTCGAGGTCTTTAGTCGCTCTTCATCGAATTCAGGTAATGTGCCCGTTAGAAGATATTCCAGCAGTTCCGCGGCAACATGCCGATCCAGCAGGCCGTGCTCAAATTTGTTCTTGAAGCTACGTAGGCAGCGATAGCAGGAAGTATCGCAGTTCTCTGGGCAGGTCTTTACCAGTCGGAGAGCCCGCTCAAATAACTCAGTGCCGCGTTCTACCAATTGACTAGAGAAGCCGGCGCCTCCGGGCAGGGTATCGTACAGGAAGACTTCCGCCTTCAGGCCATCGCGACCTTCGGGGGTAAGGGATGGTCGGTATTCTGCCATGAGTTCGCCCGGTTCAATCTCAAGTATCTGGCTTGCGGCTTTAGCCAACGCTTCGCTGACGGTACGGAGTGCCACCGCTGTGGGATATTGTCCGGGTCTCAATCTCAGGGGTAATTCTACGTCCATCGAAAACAGTGCAATATCGGTTATGAAGTCGGTCCCAAGCACGATATGCCGGGTAGTCCCCGCCCCTTCACACATAGGCTCCTTTTCGTCCGGATAGGGCTTGCGGTGCGGAGCTGCGAGCAGTGGAGTTGGATCGCTGCTCGCTTCGATACGACCGCACTTCACGCAGTAAGTGTAACCATCTTTTTTCGGCCCCGTATTCGACACGAGAAGAAGCTTACGTTCTTTTAATACCCTGACGCGCTCATTCACTTGCGTCCACTTTGAATCGTCCGATGGCGTCTCCATCGTCAGTTTCGCGCGGGTTGCGTAGCTCGTCTCCGGCATATCATCCGGGGATGTGACTTCTTCCACATCTACGGGATGAGCGAAGCCAGGCGGACGTAACCAGTAGCGCGCTTCGCCGAAGGAGTCTTCAGTTCCGCACGCCCGACAGTCCTGTTTTTCTCCGCGATCGATTTCCCCGATTTCGAAGGTCCTGGCAAAGCCGCAGGCGCTGCATTCGCAATAGAGGCGCTTTGATTGCCATGCCTCGAAACGATCATCGGCCATCACGGAATAGATGGCACCCGAGGAATAGCACTTTCCGGATATCCAGATCTGCTTGCCGGGAGCGTATTGGCTCAGGGCAATGGGTAACCCCTGAGAAGGCGCAAAGCGCATGATCGGCCGGAAGCGGCTTGAGAGGGCCTGGTCGAATACATGGAAGGTCGCTACATCTGTAGGAAAGGCATAACGAGGAAGGACGCCTCGGTAGAGAAGCCTATCGAGCAACCGGCCGCTGTTGGGTGATTCGGTCGGCTTCTCCTCGTCACCTTCAGGAGAATCCTCCGAAGGCTCTTCATCCTGAACACTCTTCGCCGGTGTTTCCTCTTTGGGCCCGATCCGGATGGCTGCTTCGATAGCACCAATGCAATCGTCCTTCAACTCGGCCAAGAGAATGGAACGATCTTCCGGGGAAAGCTCGCTTGGAATCCAGGACGCTACCCTTTCTTGAAGAAGTGCTTCGTTGGACGTGAGCCAGGCGCGAAAATCGTGGATATTGAGCACTGCAGTTCCGTCGCGAAACCCGGAGACGGTGCCAAGCACCGAGAAAAGATCGTGTGGCTGTGAGGGGTCGAAATTCGGCAACCGGTCCTGATGATACCTTTGGAGCAGGAAAGCTCTGATGTGACGCCGCGTAATTTCGCGGTTGTCCAGAGTTAACTTTGGATCGATAACGCTTCCACGAATCATTCCGTCAGGTTCTGCAAAGTAGTGTTCATCGTGGCTGTCTGCGCTGCCGAATGCGACCACGGTCGCAACAGCATTGCCACGGCGACCAGCTCGTCCTGCACGTTGCTGATAGTTCGCACGCCCTGGGGGCATATTGCGCAAGGCCACGCCGGACAGCGCACCAATATCAATACCTACTTCCATCGTTGTAGTGCTCGACAGAACGTCGATTGCGGTTGCGCGGTGGGCCTTGCGTCCCAACGCAGGGGCAACATCCTGAAAGAGCAGTTCATTTTCTTCCGCTTTTGAAAACACGTCCTCATTTTGTGGTGCGTTAAGCTGCGCGGTATGCTCTGCTGCAATGATAGCCATCGGTTCTTCAGGCGGGTCTGCAAGTGCGGCCATCACCGGGCGGCGATAGTAACCTTTCCGCGCCAAAAAGACGGCATCATTGTCCGGATCAAGGACGCCGATGGCCTCGCTGCCGCAATCGAGGCAGTACGAAAGGCCCGGAACAGGCCGGTGCACTGACTTGCAGACGGAACAACGCACCCATGGTCCATCAAAAAGGAGCGAGAGTTCGCTTCCGCGCAACTGATACTCACCGCCCATGTCCACGCAAAAGAGGGACAGGAGTTCGGGTGTCCATTTTTCGTTGAAAAACTTCCGGGCGCTCTTATCCTTGATTACATCATTCATTGCGTCGAATTTGCCTTTGCCCTTTTTCCCCTTGACGCTGACACCTTGAACTCTCGGTCGGTTCCACCATGTGGTCGGCATTTGGGCAAGCCAGAATCCGAAATTGCGCCAGCAGCGAAGCCACGCGCGGGCGAGAGCAATCTTCGCCGCCGGAGTCTCGGCGAGTCCAGCAATAGTGGGAAGCTTTTCAAGCCTCGCCGTCAGTTCGCTGCGCTCGCAGAGGGAAGCGAGCGCGAGCGCTTCAAAGCCCAAAAAACGGTCCTGAACCGTTGTGATGAGGTCTTCGAGGAGCGCCTGCGGAGGCATCTCGGAGCGAATTTTTGTGAGAAGAAACTGTAATCCGAGATCGGTGTCGGCACTGCCATCCTGCACGGCGAGTTCAACGGTATCTTCGGCAGCGAATGTTTCGGCCGCTTTAAGTTCTGGTCGAAGGCGGACCTTCATTTGTTTTGAAGCCAGGAGAATTGCAAGATAGAGGTCATTGAGGCTCAGCAAAGGACTAAGCTGAGCAACATTCTGGAGCCTTCTGTAACCCCATGCGATGAGCGAGCGCAGGGAATCCCTGGTCGAGTACATCTGCAGATTCGGAGCAAGCCTCGCCGCCACTTGGCGGGAGTCCGAGAACACAAGGACTTTGCGTCCGCGTAACGGGGCGAACCGGCTGGCTGCAACTGCATTGGCAGGCTGGATCTGTATCTGTTTTGCGACAAGAGCCTGAAACGGCTGGTCGCCCTTTGTCTGATGATCCTGAACCGTCGTGCGGCCGAAGCGGGCTATCTCTCCGCAGCACCCGCAGGGAATGAACTGGCCCCGAGCCTCTAAGGTCTGGTCCACATCATTGTCGTCATCTACCGGAGGAGTGGTTCGGTCATGGCGCAAGGTAACAGTGCGCATCCGAGGCCCGTGCTGGTTGGGATTCAAGCGCCCGGTTTCGAGATCATAGTCAGCAGGCTCTGTCGTCCGCGCTGGGTTCGGTTCTTCAAGAAGCAAGTCCAGTGGAAGAAGTGGGCTTGTCTCGCCCCCTTCCATCCGCAGGCGGCGCCCCGGCTCTGACCAAAGTGCGGAAGGGTTGTCCACGTCATCGGTATAAGCACGTGCGTAGGCCGTTCCACAGAATCGGCAGGTGTAAAGCTCAAGGACGCGCGCGCCGCATTCGCAGCGCTCGCGGGGCTGACTGTACATCTTGCCGCAAATCCCGCTCCTTTCAGTTTCTGCCAACTCGCTGCACGCCGTATCCATGCAGACCCACAAGCCAGGTAACCCCCGGAAAAAATTGTGGATGCGGCAAGGAAGCAGGCCGGGGCTCTTGGAATCGATCCGCGCCATGCTACCCAGAGCCATGAGCACTGTTGCAGCTGAATCCGCCTGGGAGTGCGGTGCATCACGAAAAAGGTCGCGGCCCAATTCCTCTACTGGTCTAGCCTGTTGCATTGTGGTGTTGATTAACAGCCCGAGTGGTGGAAATTCCATAAGTGCCCGGTACAAGCTATGCTCCAGACCAAGCCCGCTGGGGACATGCCGGTGATCAAGAAGAGGGCGAACCAGCGACGCACGGTCCTCATCAGTATCGGCGTCATAGAATTTTGCAAGGTCGATGCCCGCGAGGATCTCCGCGTCACGTCTTGTCCCCTGCGCTGCATGCGGCCTCCACGCATACTCGCCTTCAATCGGCAGGAAAGTCTCGGCAGGGACGCCGGCGAGTTGCGCGCCAAATTGGGGTGCGTAAGAGGCTTTGCTGAAGCTTGCCGTTGCGCAAATAACCTGAAATCGTTCCGGAGGAATATCCAGCCGGTCTCGAAGTCGCCTGAGCAACAGACCGACCTCCGCGCCTGCTGCGCCTCTATAAAGGTGCGCTTCATCAAGGACGATCAGAAATTTCTCACGAGGATTCCGGGCCAGCCAGTCACGCGTCTTGTCGAAGACAGGCCGCTCGATGGGCCGCATGAGCATGTATTCGAGCATTGAATAGTTTGTTACCAGCAGATCAGGAGGGGCGACCTGAACTTCGTGCCGAGTCACAAGTTCAACGTCGTCGGGAAGGGTGACGGCTCTTCGGAATTCTTGACTCCGCCTATCCTGCCATTCGGTCCCTTTGTCTCCAAACCATGCAGGAAGATCAGGTTTGGCTGGCCATTTTCCACGGAGCTTGAGCTGGGCCAGCAAGGTCTGCGCTTGTTCCCGCTCTTCCGACGGCGGGCCATCTACCTGCCGCTGTATCTCCACGTAGAAATCGTCAAAAGCCCGTAGCTTCCTTGAGTCTTTTTCGCGAGTGCGGACGCCTGCATAGGGAGTGCGGCTTGTATAGCGCGCAAAACGCGGCGGGCGTTGTGCCCACTTGTGAAAAAGCGTGACAATGCGCGGATCGCTGAACAGCGAGCGCAAGCGCCCCAACTGGTCGTTCACGAGGGCGTTCATCGGATAAAGGATCAGCGCTCGTACGGCAGGTTGATCGCGAAAGGCCGATGGATTAGTGTTCGCTTCGTGGGCGAGCTTTCCGAGAATAGGAAGCAGGAATGATTCGGTCTTGCCCGAGCCGGTTCCGGTCATCACCAAGAGATTCTTGCCATCAACCAGGCTGTGGCGGATGGCGTCTGATTGATGCTTGTAGGGTGGATCGTAGAGTAGCGCAGGCAACTCACCCAAGGGCGTTGAGAGAACGGAATATGCTTTAAGCGCAGCTGGCGGCAAGCCCTTGATTGCAGAAAAACTCTCGCCGCTCTGATAGCGGGGGGTCGATTCAATATACGGGATCTGATGAATGACACCCGGACGATCAAGGAGTTCCTTTCGCTGTTCAATTAGGGCCGGAGCGCTGATGTGGTATGTCGCTTCGATATATTCCCGCAGCGAACTATGAAGCTGATTTATCGTCTCCTTTATTGTCTGTGCCATTCGGTTTCCCTATTCAGGCTTCTCTCGCTTGGCTAACCAGAGGTGCTCCCGAAGAAACATCTCTTCGGACGCCAGTTCACGCTCGGGTATCGAGTATGAGATGAGACATTTTTCCCGCGGAGCCGGACGCCCCAGAACCGCCAAGCGCCGCTGCGCCCAGAGCGGCAGGGGAGAAAAGAAATCGAGGCATGCGCCGGTCGAAACCGGGCGACGAAGATATAACTGTGGCGTCCCGCGATGCTGGTCTACGGCCATCTGCAAATGCCAGGCAACGTCACACCCTCGCCAGCGTGTCCTTGGCAGCGGAAAATCCAGGAATTTAACGACGATGCCGTCCACCAATTTGGCAAACCCCCATAGATGCGCTCCGTATGCCTGCGGCCGTCGCGCGACATAATCGCCGGATTCTTTTGAGGGCGTGCGCCAGCGCCCCGTATAGTAGTCAACCGCGCGGGTTGGATCGAGAATGGAGATATCAGCCACAGATCCGCTGGGGGGCTGTTCTTCAAGGCGACGAAGCATGCTGTCGTGCAATTCGGTGGCAGATTCGACCTTGGGGCCTTTAAGCCAAGCCGACTTTGAGATCTCAACTAAGCCAAGATCGCGCAGGATGGAAGGCAGGTTCTCGTCAGGCTGTGGAGTCAGGACTCGCGCAAAGCCTTCGGAGGTTACCCGCGCGTTCAAAGATGCGGGCAGCGGGGTTATCTCGTCCGGCGCGATGCCGACGAGGAAAACATTTCCGCCCGGCGTCGAGACAAAACCGGGCGGTGCCGAGAAAACCCAGGTGCCCTTGGCGTCCGGATCGTCGGTAGTTACCTGGTTTAATTCAAGCAGGTCTCCACCAATGATGAGCGCCTCCACAGTGTCCGTGATGCGCTCTTCCATATCGTCATCACTACCTTCGAAGAGATACTGGAGGCTTTCCAGAACTGCGGTAACGAGCGTTGATGGCGAGCAGGGGCAGAGGATTCCGGCAGCGCGCCGGATGGAAGCCGCGAGCAAGGTATCGTCGATAGCATCAGCAGAGAGTGCCTGAAGCCCAAGCGCTTCACGGCTGCACCTTACGACTTCTGCCGCTGAAATCTCCGTGATCACCATTTCCTCCTCGGAAGACCGATATTCGCAAGGCCAAGTTCCTTGGAAGCCGCGAGGAGGGCCAAAAGGCGCGCTCCACGCATTAGCACCGTATTCTCTTTAATCTCCAGCAGCAAGCCGTTGAGTACAGACTTGGGTAGCTTGAGCAAGTTATCCGATTTGCTCGCAAGTTGTAAGGCGAATTCGCAGAGACTCTTTTCTGAACAAACCTGATAGCGTCTCGCAACGTCCGCGTACCACTCTATTCCCGCGGCCGTGCCGGCTTCCATTCTCTCGTAGTCCCGTCGCAGTACGACAGGAAACCCCTGTGAGCCACCGACCAAGCGCTCAAGCTGCCGCAATTCGACCTCTGGGCGCGGATTGGAAACGTAGGCAGCCTCGGCCTCGCCCCATCGCTTGCCACAGAGCCGGGAATAAAGCCGGTTAATGAGCCGCTCGGTGACGCGGCTTCGCCGCAGGCCGACAAGCGGGCCCAAAAGGCGGGCGGTGCTCCATCGCTGAAGAAGATCGAGAATAAATGTAACCTGAACGGCGTCGCCGTCGAGATCGTGCAGATCAGGCTCGACAACCAGACCCTGAAACCCCCCTTCGATTTGCGGCACACTGACGATGATAGCGTCCTGAAAATCGCCATGGCGTGCCTCGAAGAGTCCGCCGGGAAGCGAAACCGGAAACCCCGCGAGGACCGTTTCTGTGTCCAGAGGTATCGGCGCTGCCGGACGACGCAGACTAAAGAAACGACAGACAGCCTCTTCATCCCTGCCCGTATCGTCAGTCAGCCGGACCGTCGGAACTCGGTTGATGCTGCGGCTAACCCACCGAACGGGTTTTACATTCCTCTCCAGCCGAAGTGCAAATTCGCCGAGTTCGTCGCCCTTGATTAGGAACCGGCCGGAGGCCGCCTCCAGATAAGTCCACACGCGACCTTCATCCTTTGCGAATTGCGAGAATTTCTTCGTCCATTCTGCGGTGGTGACCGGTAGTTCGAAGCTGCCGATCTCATCTGAAAGCAATTCCTTTCCGCTCGCACTGGTGAGGCTGATTGTGCATGTGACGTGACGGCCTGCTGGACCGAGGACGCTCACCCCCACACCGTCCTCCCAGAATGTGTCCAAGGAAGGATCGAGGGGGTCTACAGAAATGGCGAGGCCTGAGTGCGATGTGGTGCCTGGAACCCAGGGCTCTGGCTCGCGCACACGCATAGTCACGACGCCTGCTGCGGGTGAAGTCGGTGTTGAAGCTTGGCAGCCTCGCCGGGTGGTTATGGAAAGCGTATGGCTTCCCGCAGGAAGCTGGGGAAGTTTCACAAAAAGAGGAGACCCGACGGGGCGCGCTTTGATCAGAGTCTCGGCGCCATTGTTGAGACTGAGGCCGTATTGGTCCACTGGATGGTCATGGACGATACCGAAACAAGGCGCTTCGGTTGTCAGCCACTCGCTGTAGCCCTCGCCATCCCAGCCTCGGCTCGACAATCCGGCTGGCCAGATACGGACGGTACGAGCGACGTGCAACCCCAATTGCTCTAACCCGCTCGAAAGTTCATTCTGGACTATGTCAGGCATGGTAAGCACGGCGGCGGATACTCCGTCACAGTCCACGTCGCACGCGGTGAGGAACGGACGGCGGGAAAGGATGTCCGCCGCGTCGCTGAGGAGGATGTATTTCCGGCCCGGCCGGACAATGCGTCCGGCGATCTCGTAAGCAAGACCGTCACGGCCGACGCGGCAGAGCCAAACAGGCCCAGCCGACAGCCGGGCTCCACTGGCGACGGAATGATCCAACATCGCATTGGGCACCTCGAAGCTCACCAGAGGGGCTCCCGCTCCGGGCCAGGACTTGAGGACGCGCCTTCGGGCACCGGCAAGGAGCCATCCCTTGGGCAACCATGTGTCGCCCGTTCCGGCGATCTTGCAACGCGTTCCGGCAAGAAAGGCACGAAGTTCTGGCGAGAGTGCGGCGATGCCGGCGAAAGAGGGGATATCAATGATTGCCGACCATGTTGATGCTTCGGAACGCCTCAGCATCAGCGAGGATCGGATGCAAAGCGAAGCATCGGCATTTTCTTTTCGACCGGAGGCTTTCGCCTCAGGACTAGCCAATCCCCCTGCAAGCGTCCTCCCCGCTCCTTTCAGTCGGTCAGCGACGAAGCGCCGAGTTTCCTTCAGCCACTCCTGCGTACTTTGAACTCGGTCAAGGTCAGCGACTAGCCGTTGGAGGGTTGGCGGGTAGATGGGACTTTGACTCTCCTCTGCTTTATCACTTAAAAGGGCGAGGACGATCCTTCCAGCCAACGTCTCCTGCTGAAGAAATTCGCGGAATCTCGAAGAGGTATCCCACGCGTTCGCGGCGAGGAGTCGGCCGACAGCCTCCGGGCTCAGGGCATCGAGGCCCGCCAAGCGGTAACGGAGATCGTAGAGAGTCTTTGCAAATTGCCATTGAAGATACTTCGACAGAATCGCATGGGTTATTGGCCAGGCGATGATGGGAAAGTGACCGGCCCACGTCCCTGAGGGCTTGACACCCTGATATACGACTTGGAATCGCAAGAACCAATCGCGCAGCTGGTTGCGGCTGGCCCTGTCGCTCCAGCGAGGAGTCCGCTCCTCGAATGAGCGCCAGTATTCTCCGCCGTCATAGCTGTATCCAAGTTCAGTTGCATACACTACCCACAACAACCAGTGGGGCTCCAGCCGCAAACCTAAAGCCAATTCCGAGCGTAGCTGCGCTGCGATCTCTTCAAGCTCGGCCTCCTTCAGGTCGTGTTCAAGCGCAAACAAAGGAAAGTCCGAGTTGGATCTCGTCGCGGCAAGTTGGGCGAAGTGCCTCTCAAGGCGTCTCTGCCAGTCTTTGAGAGGCATCGGCATGGCAATTATCCCGTCACCAGTGTGTCCATAATCTCAAGCTCGCGCGCGTATCTTACCGGGGAGGTCTCGATACTCTCCGAGAAGCCCCTCGATGTTTTCGCTCCTCCACATCCTGAATTCCGGCCTGCGCTCGGAACGCGGAAGCATCCAGCGCTCCACGGCCAGACTTGCCACTTCCTCCGCGCTCAAAAGAGAGGTTAGGACGGGTCGGCCACGGCCACTATGCAGCATCCTGACTGCGTTGTCCGCGAGCTCGCATAGAAAGACTTCTCGCTTAATGCCGTGCCGGAGCATGTCGTCTTCAAATCCCAGGGTCTCCAGCGCTACACGTGTGGTGCGCATGCGCCAGTTCGGTCCTTGCCCGAAACGGTGCTTGTCCGCATAGGGGTGACCAATTCCCCGAAGGTAGTCACGAAGTTCAGCGAATAGGGTGTCAGGAATATGGAAGTGTCCCCATCCACCTGTGTAACCAATTGGTGTGAAATATTCGATTCCCCCCAACTTGAGTCGGTTATATACGGAGGATCGACCTAGCGAGGATGACGTTGTAACCGCCAGAAGGCGGGCTTTCTTCTCACGATGAGAGATTATGCCGGCAGTCTTTCCGTAAGCCCTCGCGAAATCGTTGTAAATATCCCGAGTGCGGATCAGGCACGCGACGAGTTTGCCTCCGAGAAGTGCGTTGTAAGGTGGCAGCGCACCAAGGACATAGGCATCCATGATGTTTACAAGCCGATCGGAGCGCGCCTGGACATTCCAATCGATCAGTTTGTCGCGCACTGAAAGGTTGAAGACCGGATCGCCTATCGCGATTATGCCTATCAACTTTCCGTTGTGATGATCCCAGACCAGATACCTAAGCCGTCGGCCAAAGCCGTTCGAGACTGGCACGGACCAGGTCAAGCCGGCCATCCGGAATAAATCACTCTCCCACGTTCCACTCGTGACCCTTTGCAGCACAGGCGTAATTCTGGTCGGGTCCACTTCCTTCCCTGAGGCGAAGTGTTTAATCAGTTGCGAGAACCGCTCGGCAAGGAAATGCTGATTCACTGCAAGCCGGTCGTCCCTCTGCACGCTATGGATTGTTCGGATAACGTCTTTCCCGGAGCCGGGGGGCGTCAGAATACCGTCATCGTTCTTGGTGAAACCCAAAGATCTGAGATGACTTCTCAAGCGCTTCTTGAGCGTCGCTTCGCGAGTTGAAATCAAAATGACTTTCTTACGGTTCTTTTCCATCATCCTCTTTGTGAAATGAGTGAATATGACACTCGGATGCTTCGCCGCAATACTAGCGCAGATCTTGAGCGATGCAAGCAGCCGAAATAAAAAGCTAAGAGCCAACCATGGACCCAAGGCAGCTTCTGGGTGATTGTACTTTTTGCTGCTAAGAAAATTCCATGCAGCTGGATGCTGGCGGATCAAGCCGACTGACTGTCGGACACCAAGAGGCCTTCAGTTTGCTGGCTCTTAATGCGACTCCTGCGTGCTGTGCCGGGTTCCACGGAAATGAGGACCGGCGATCAGAGGTTGTAGCACCTTGGCCTAGCCCTCTTCATCCGGTGGTCCCGCCGCGCCCGCCAGATCCTGCGGCTTGATCTTCTCGACGTTGAATTTTGCCGCGCGCTCTCGCATGGTCTTGAGCACTTCTTCGAGTGGAGGCGGTTCGCCCTTAATCCAACGCAGCGGGTTGATGCGCGCTACCACGAACGAGCGCAGGTACGGGCTGACGAGACCACGCTCTTTCAACTTCTTTACCGCTGCCGCAACTCTTTCCTCGAGGTTGAGCACCATCGTGGCCCGTTTCTCGTGATCCTTGATGGCGGCACGCAACGGTTCATCGGTAAACGCCTCCAATCGTCGAAGAATCGGATGGTAAGCGCCACCGCCGAAGCGCGGTACGCGTTCATAGCAAATGCCGAGAGTGACCAGGGCGGCTTCATCGAGATAGAACGCGAACCGGGACTCGGGACGGGTGGCATCTTCGTCCACCAGGCCACGGTAGATGCGGATGACCTCCAGTGAGCGTTCCTTGAGGTTGTGAGCCTTCTCCGTATTGAGCGCGAGGATCTGCCATGCTATCTCGCGGTCAGCCACGACGAGCGCAGTGATTGACTTCGCCCCAAGGCGGCGCATGGCTTCGAGGCGATGCCGGCCGTTGGGAGTCCAGAACCCGCCCCGTGGAGCGAGAACTGCGATAATCGGGTCGAGAAAACGCCCAGTCTTGCTGATAACGTCAGCTAGCCGTTTGTGGTGAGCATCGGAGAGATCTCGCTGGAAGGGCGTGGGCTCGACGGCATCGATCGGCAGGACGGACAGCAATACCGGATGACCAGCGAGCGGTTCCTTGTACGATCCAACAACGCAGCCACCGGCTTTGGCGATCGCCTCCGCAGCTTCCGCTGCAACTCCTGTCGGCTGCTCTAATCGGCATTCCGCTGGGCTGAGGCCCTTCGTCCCGGGCTTGGCTTTGCGCGGACGACGACGGGCTGGCGCACGCTTGACCATAGCAGAGACTCTACTCCAGTTCCCGCGTGAAACGTCCTCAAGCTCCGACCACGGTCACGACGACAGTGCGTTGGCGCCCCCGAACATCGCATTCGAGATGGAAGATCTGTTGCCAGGTACCGAGAACCAGCTTGCCATCCGCGATCGGCACGGTCAGCGACGGTCCGAGCAATGTTGCCTGCAGGTGGGAATGGCCGTTGCCATCATGCCAGGTTTGTTCGTGGCCGTAGTTGCGGCTGGGAGGGATCAGCTTATCCAGAATGGCGGGCATGTCTTCCTGCAGCCCGGGCTCGAACTCAATCGTACCGACCGCCGCTGTGCTGCCGATGTTGAAGACATTGACAATTCCAGTTTTGACTCCAGAGGAGTTCACGACGCCGGCCACTTGCTCGGTGATGTCTTGCATGTCCCCGTGACCTTTGGTACTGAGGGAAATCTGTTGTTGATAGTTCATGTCTAGCGACCCTCCCTCAGAAGGCATCTTCCGCGCTGTGTTTGCAACCATCAATCTTAACGGCAGACATGAGCGTTACTGGCGGCACCGAAGGAAAGCCGAGCTGCACCGCTCCCACAGTTTCCACACGAGGTTGAGCGTGTACCTTAGCTTTCACTCCTCCCGTGGCGCCGCCGAGTGGGTCGCCCGGCGCGTACATCCAACTCAACTCAGCCTCAGCTTTTATCGAAGACGTTCTTGGCAATAAAGTCCGCCTTGGCACACACCGCAGAGCATGCCGCCCGAGGTGATAAATGTCCCACTCAGACAGTTCCTGATTCACGATGCCCCCGTTCGGGCGATTCAACGAGCACAGCATCCCGCTGCAAAAGGATGGCGACCGCTGTCGCCCTGTCACGGACGGGCAATCGCCCCTTAATGTAGTCACGGGCTTCCAGAATCAGGGATATCTCGTCCCGATGCTGATATTTCTTTGTGCGGATGATATCGACAGCACGTTCCCGACTGACCCGCAAGGGAACGTCCTGCTGTTTAACTTCTCGCACGAACGTCCGAGCGAGATTCTTCAATGCGTCGTCCAAATCCTTAGGCGTCATCGGTTCTCCTTAGGCAGAACGTCAGCACGCGGGGCATCAAAACGCGGAACAGCAGAACGTGGGTCTTCAAGGGCGTATATGCGATTTAATTCTTTGATGCCTTTTCGATATCCATCAAGGACGCGCTCCAGTCGCAGGCCGTGGGCGGTTAGACTCCCCGAGGGCGTACGGGCGTCTTTGAGGGAGTAAATCTTCCGCAACTCTTGGAGGTCCTTCCATTGTTTCTTGTCTTCGATGCTCATGACAGCACCAGCCCGTCATCCTTCATTCCCTGAGCCAGTCCCCACGCATAACGATGTTCGACGATAAGGGCGTGCCCGAACCACTGGGCATCGTCCTGAACATGCTCGTCGATCCATTCCTTAGCCCGAAGAGTCAAGGGACAGAATGTGTACAGTGTCCCGACGTTGTTGACGAGAACGTCGGGTGTGACTGACTGCTGTGGCGATTGCAAGGAGTTCTCCTTTTGCGGTTTCCCGCCGCATCTGCCTAGAGGCAACCACCGTGGCATTTCGCTCGGTTGGTGAGCACCGTCGCACTGGACGGGCTGCTCTTGATGCTGTCTAAATTTACTGCTTCACTCCGCTCAAACCAATGGCACCTTTGTGCAGAAAACCTTTCACCGCGACGACCCTCAAAAAGGCCTATAACGCCACACGGTGGGCGGTTCAGTCCTCATCATCGAACCAAACAATCTCGGACCATCGGTCCTCGGGGACGTGGGCCGTCAAGAGACGCGCTCGGGTTGCGATGCGGTGATACGCCTTGCGGTCCTGACATTCGTTCTGCAAGGCAGCTTTGGCGAGATTGAGAATGGCTCGGTTCTCCCACGTCGCCGACTTCCGCCGCCGCTCGGCTCTCTGAGGTACTTCGATTTGAACGGAGCGCCCGCTCTTGCTCGCCAAGTATTGTTCGACAACGACCTTCGGGATTCGCAGGACGCGGTACCGCCGACGACTCCGGGTCTCTGGCTTTCCAAGGTCAATGACTCCCGGCATCTTCGCGAACCGTCGAACGACAGCGTCTTCGCCGCACTTCAAAACAGTGGCGACATCGCGGACTGTCAAGAGTTCA
>Ga0182018_10001179_pt1 | contig 30551 bp, 25 predicted proteins | sample 812P2MmetaG_FD_120490 | JGI IMG/M metagenome (GOLD analysis project Ga0182018, IMG submission 120490) | Permafrost microbial communities from Stordalen Mire, Sweden - 812P2M metaG | ecosystem: Environmental > Terrestrial > Soil > Wetlands > Permafrost | place: Sweden: Stordalen | collected...
ATCTTGAACGAGCCGTGAGCTAGCCGGGCCCAAGTGCCGGCACTCCGGATTCGGGCGCTTTCCGCAGATCCTGCGCGCAATAGGGGCAATATTTGTCGCTCTCCACCACTTCCTGCTTGCACTGTGGGCAAGACGGATGCAGGTTGCACTGACAGTTCGGGCAGAAATTATAGCGAGCGTCCACGGTGGACGCGCATTGCGGGCAGTTGTACGGCAGCGGCTGGCGCATCAAGAAATAAATGATGAAGCCGATCGCAAAATAAGCAGGCGACAACACGATCACCAAAAACGTCCACAGCCCGGAATTCATTCCGCGGCGTTTTGCGTCGCGGTTGACGTAGCCAACCAGAAAAATAAAGGCCGCGAAAAACAATGACGCCAAGGTCACAATTCCAGCCAGCCCAAAAGATTGCGCCACCGGATGTCCGCGGAGTTCCGGCGGGAACATTTCGCCGTCGTGAAGCGCGGGATTCGAGTTTACGATCACCGCGATGGCCACGGCGATGAGATAGAGCACCAGCACGGTGCCGACCAGCCACCGCGGCACGATCTTGAACTCCTGCCAAAGGTGCAGGCCCTTCTCGCGTTTCCGCCGGAAACGAATCAGCCGCTTCCGCTCATTCCAGGAATCACTCACGCGTTGTGGATACTCAGTCATATTCGTTCCTCGCTCAAATTCTGCCGCTCGCTGTTCACCTGGCGTGCCTGGCAGTTCGCCCTTCACGCCGCGCCGCCCGCATCTCTTGCTCGGCCGCGCTCGCCGCCTTCCATCAACAAAACCGCTGCGGCTACGATCGCGGGAAGCGCCCACCAAACTCCAAATCCCATCTTCCACACCAGATCCGGAAAGCCCGCGCGATGCCCGAACCATTCCAGCCCACGCCAAACGTAGGGCGCCGTCGCTGCGCCGGCCACCCACGATGCGCCGCACATGGCCCATATCAGCCGCCAGCGCGGTTCGCGCGCTTGCAGCACCTGTGCCCGCAGGCGCACCCGAAACTGCGTGCGCGCGGCGAGCTCCCGCGGCAACGGAATGCTGAGCGTTCGCAGTGAACGCAATGCCTGCTTTGTTGCGTCCGCTGTCTCGGCGCACCGTGCGCATTCCCGCAAATGCTGGTTCAGCCATTCCTGCTCCGTCGCGGAGATTCCTTCCACTCGCTCTTTCGAGATAAGTGTTTCCGCACGCGCATGCATATCGTTCGTCATGGTCATGCCGCGCCTCCGGCTAGCAATCCCTTCAATGCGTCCAGTCCGCGATACAGCCGCGACTTCACCGTCGAAATCGGCGTTGCCTGAATTCTGGCAATCTCGTCCAATTGCATCTCTTCCTGAAATCGCAGCAGCAACACCTCGCGATACGCCGCCGGCAATTGCTCGAGCGAAGCCTGCACGCGATCCTGGGTTTCTTCCTGCAGAAATAAATTCAATGGCGACTCCGCCTTCTCGTCCACGGGCTCGAAGCCTTTTCCTTCTTCCGGATCCATCATCGAATCCAGGCTTACGGCCTTCTTCTGCCGCTGCCAATCGATCACCAAATTCCGCGCAATCGTAAACAGCCACGCTTCAAACTTGAACTTCCCGTCGTACTGATGCCCGCGCTCCAGCACCCGGATCCACGTCTCCTGAAAAAAATCCTCCGCCCGCTCGGTGTTCCCCGTGATGTACAGCAAATATCGGAACAAGCGGTATTGATACTCCTCGATCAGCCGATCGAGCAGTTCAGGATCCCGTTGCCGCAACCCCTGCACCAAACTCTTCTTGTCGTCAGCCATCAATGTGGAGAAAAAACACGTCGACCGCTCAGCGGTCGCCAATAACGAAGCCCGCTCCGCAACCGCCGATTGCGCGGCTCCCGGCCCGCAAGCAGCCAGCTTTAGGGTAGCTCCCACCCATCCAGAGTTCGCCCATATAAAGGTAGCGCTCATTCTAGTAGGTATACGCGCGGCCGATGGGAAAAGACGCAGTTGGGGCTGGTCCATTGCAACTTCCTGTCTGCCATAGACTTACGCGACGAGGAAAGCGCCAGGTTCAGAACTTCCTGGGGGCCGCAGCCCAACGTATGCCAGGTCACATCGAACGTAGTAGACTCTGGAGCACTCGATATCGTCCCACTCGGAGGAACACATGTCGTCAAGCCCTAGCCCGCTTTCGTCCCTGATTCTGCTCTGGGCCGGCGAAGACCCGGCAGTATACGCCACGCTGATGGAGCGGCTCAACGCCGCAGGCATCCCTTGCAAAAACATGGCGATCGGCGGCGACGAAATCGCGCCCGATGCCGACCCTCTGCCCATCGACTGGAAACCCCGCTTCGGTTTCGAGGTCGCCGTGCTGGCGACAGATCTGACCGCTGCGCAGCAAATTCTTGAAAAACTGCTCGCCGAGGAGCCGGAAGATCTGGAAATTCCCGAGCAACCCCTTGCCGAAGTGAAAGAGCTGCCGCTGACGGATTCAACTGAGACCCATCCCACGGTTGAAGTGTGGACGGGACCGGACGATAAGATGGCTGAGTTTCTGACCGCCGCCCTGCAAGAGAATGAAATCCGCATGCACCTCGAAAATCCACAAGGCCAAACGCACATCTACGTCTCCGCCGCCAACGAATCCCGCGCCCGCGAAATCGTCCGCGAAGTAACCGAAGGCGCCCCGCCGAAATAACCTTCGCGCTTTTTTCGATGCAAAAAATATCCTTTCGCGTGCCGTCGTAGCGGCCGCCGGCCACTTGCCCTGGAGCGCGAAGGGTGGCGGGCGCTTTTGCGGTCAGTGCACAATCCACGGTAAGCTCGGCAGCAGCAACTGAAACGAGGCGAAATCTCGTGAGCATGGACTACATCAAAACCGTCGCCGTGCTGGGCGCAGGCACCATGGGCAACGGCATCGCGCATGTTTTCGCGCGCGCCGGCTACAAGGTGATCCTGCGCGACGTCGAGCAGCGCTACCTCGATCGCGGAATGGACACTATCGCCAAGAATCTCGATCGCGAAATCAAGAAGGGCAAGCTGGCGGAAGCAGAGAAGGGAACAGTGCTCGGCCACCTCATTCCGGTTACCGACATGTCGGCGGTCGCCAATGCCGATTTCCTCGTCGAGGCTGTCCCTGAAAAGCTCGAAATCAAGCGTCAGGTCCTCGGCGAAGCCGACCATCTCCTCCGCGGCGACGTAATCATTGCAAGCAATACCTCCTCGATCGCGATGACCACACTTGCGGCGCTCACCAAGCGTCCCGACCGTTTTGTCGGCATGCATTTCATGAACCCCGTCCCGGTGATGGCCCTGGTCGAAGTGATCCGCGCCCTGCAAACCAGCGACGCCACCTTCACCGACACGATGGAACTCGCGAAAAAACTCGGGAAAACTCCAGTCGCCGTCAACGACGCACCCGGCTTCGTCTCCAACCGCGTCCTGATGCCGCTGATCAACGAAGCTGCGTACTGCGTGATGGAAGGCGTCGCCACTCCAGAATCCGTAGACACCGTAATGAAACTGGGCATGAACCATCCCATGGGGCCTCTCGAGCTAGCCGACTTCATCGGCTTGGACGTCTGCGTGGACATCATGCACGTCCTCCATGAAGGCCTGGGCGACCCGAAATATCGCGCTTGCCCCCTGCTGAAAAAATACGTAGCCGCTGGCTACCTGGGTCGCAAATCCGGCCGCGGCTTTTACCTCTACACTGGCAAGTGAATGCAAGCTCCGAGAACGGTATGACGCAGCGAACAATAGGCGAAAACAAGTGTTTGCTTTTTGTTCGCCTTTTCTGTTACCTTCGTCTTCGGCGTTTTCAACAGGAGTTGATCGTGGCCACTTGCCCGCCCAGCAAAACCTGTCATCCTGAGCATATCCGACAAGGATATGGGAAGGATCCCAGCGCTAAAATGCGGACAGGCCGAAAGCAGTCGGCGCAGGTGGCACAGACCTGGGTCTGTGTCGCGCACCTAATCTTGGCAGCAGTGCAACCGTCCAGGATGGGCGTCGGAGTCGCGAAATAAAGATAGCGCCAAAGTAAACTGAATGGTAAACTCAACCACTCGTAACGTATCAGTAAACGCACCAAGAATCGAAAAATGCGCTTTCCCGGCGCAGGTCGGCTCCGGCAGTAAAACTTTCCTCTACTGAGGTGTGAAATGGCAGACGAAAAATCAAAATTAATCGAAGCAGCGATATCCCAGATCGAAAAGGACTACGGCAAGGGTTCCATCATGCGCCTGGGCAACCGCGACGTCCTGGTTCCCGTCAGCGTGATTCCCACGGGCTGCCTCTCACTCGATCTAGCTCTAGGTGTTGGCGGATTCCCGCGCGGCCGCGTCGTCGAAGTCTACGGCCCGGAATCCGGCGGTAAGACCACCATGACCCTGCACGTCATCGCCGAAGCCCAGCGTCTGGGTGGCATCGCCGCGTTCATCGACGCCGAACACGCGCTCGATCCGATCTACGCTCGCAAGCTCGGTGTGGACGTCGACAATCTGCTGGTTTCGCAGCCCGACAACGGCGAGCAAGCCCTGGAAATCGCACAGACACTGATCCGCTCCAACAGCGTGGACGTCGTGGTCGTCGATTCCGTAGCCGCCCTCGTGCCGAAGGCCGAACTCGAAGGCGACATGGGCGACCCGTCCATGGGTCTGCAAGCCCGCCTGATGTCGCAGGCGCTGCGCAAGCTCACCGGTATCGTCGCCAAGTCGCGCACCTGCCTGATCTTCATCAACCAGATCCGCGAAAAAATTGGCGTGATGTTTGGCAACCCGGAAACCACCACCGGCGGCCGGGCGCTGAAGTTTTACGCGTCGATCCGCCTCGACATTCGCCGCATCCAGGCCATCAAGGAAGGCGATCGCGTGGTCGGTTCCCGCACCCGCGGCAAGGTCGTAAAGAACAAGGTTGCCGCCCCGTTCCGCGAAGCCGAGTTCGACATCCTTTACGGCGAAGGCATTTCCCGCGAAGGCGATCTCATCGACCTCGGCGTAGACAAAGGCATTCTCGAGAAATCCGGCACGTGGATCAGCTTCGGGGGCGAACGCATGGGCCAGGGCCGCGAAAACGCCCGCATCTTCCTGAAAGAAAACAAGGACATCCGCGAGAAACTCGAAAACGCCCTGCGGAAGAAGCTGGGCATCCCCTCAGCGGACAACAGCGCCAACGCAGGTGCCGGAACCACGGGTGCCCCGGCTCACGGCCCCAACGGCCACGCAGCTCCGGCCCCACCGGAAAAGCCGCCGGCACGAGCAGCCGCTGCCGCAGCGTCCACATCCGACGCCAAACCGCGACCCACGCGTTAAGCGTGGCACAGGCTTTAGCCTGTGTTCTTAAGCGAATCCAAGGGCGCGGCCAAGCCGCGCCTTTTTCACGCTTACGGAGTCTCGAAGGGTCTTCGCTCGATTCTCATGCGTTAAGTCTTTAGGATTTCCGTCTATTTCGACTTAATTCGGCGCGTTGTAAGGCGCGAATTGCTCCCACTCCACCGGCGTGAACATATTCTTCTGCAAAGTCTCAAGCAAGTTCTCGTAGATCCCCTCGCCATTCGAGCTGTTCGTCATGATCACAATCCCCATCCTGTGTTCGTCAAAGCAAACGGTATAATTCCGCCACCCCTCGTCATGACCCTCCTTGAAGAAGGCCCTCCCATAAGGCGTCCAATACAAGCCCCAGGCCAATCCGTAACTCAACCGAATCCCATCGTTCTGGTGCGTCGTTTTTTGCGACAAGGATGGGAACTCATGCAGCGAAGCAATTCGCACCTGCGGACTGAGCATCAATTCGCGAGTCTGGCGCCGTAATCCCGTTCCGTTCATCACCGCCTGCACTAGCTTCGCGAAATCGCCAACGGTCGTCTGCATCGATGCCGCCGCATCCGCGCTCCTCCGCCTCTGCGGACCCAGCGACTTTCCCTCCTCGTCATACCCGTTCGCATAGTCGTCCTCGAACCGCTCTTCCCAAACCATGCTCGTCCGGCTCATCCCCAGCGGCTTGAAAACTCGCTCCTCCATTAACTCCTTCAAGCTCTTCTTCGTCACGGTTTCCACCGTCAATTGCAGCAAGTCGATGCCTTCGCCGGAGTACGCGAACCGCGCCCCGGGCTCGAAGTAAATGCGCAGCTTCTTGCCGTCGCCGGCGAACCACCGCCAATTCGGCAGCCCGCTCGTATGGCTCAATAACATCCGCGCCGTAATTTTCTTGTACCGCACATCCCCAGCCAGATCCTTGTAGTCGTCATATTTCGGCAATGGTTTGGGTAAGTATTCATACACCGGCTTGTCGAGGTTCAGTGCTCCCTGCTCCGCCAGCTGCATCACCAAGTACGCAAACGCCACCTTGGTGAACGACGCCGCGCTCATGACCGAATCGGTAGTCAACGCCAGATTTCTCTCTTTGTCCCGAATCCCATACGTTCTCAGATACGCGATTTTCCCGTCCTCCAGAATCGCCAGGCCCGCACCCGTAACCTTCCCCGCCGCGAGCAACCGTGTAACCGTCTCATCGATCTGTGCGGCAGTGATCGTGCTTCCGTCCAACCGCCTGACGCTCGCAACGTTCGACTGCCTCGCAGACGCAACCGTAACTCCGCGAATAAACCAGGCCACTGCCACTCCACCAGCAACAATCAGAACAGCAGCGCAAATTCTTAGTGCTTTCATAAGTTTCGCAGCCGATGGTAAAGACGCCATCCAATTGCCTTTGTCACGCAAGACACAGTCGCTCTACCACCGCCGCACTGGTCCGTTGCACACTGTTCCGCATTGGCTCCCCGATCCCCGTCGTGACTAGCCGGTTAACCAAAAGGTGCTGTTCCTCAGTTATGTTATTCAGAACAAAGCACAAATTTGGTACCAGCCCTACTAGCCTATTGCCACCCACTTCCGATATCCCTACAATTTGCATCACCTGAGCTTTGGTGCGTGTTTCGCTTAGGTGCAGTCATAAGTGCGAGCTGGCGACCAACTCTTCTGTAATCAGCGAGTTGACCGTTGGCCAAGCGGATGCGTCTATACCCGGCAGCAGTACCTGATGCTTCGGATTTACTGCCGGGGAAAGCGACATTAAGAGGTTGACCCTGAGGCTTCTCTTAGGGTACAAACAACGCCTCCTAAGTGATCGGCGAATCGGGTGATTAGCTCTGAGGTGCTGACGTTGAAGCAATTTGGTAAAGCAATCCTGGCCGCCGTACTTGCCGTAACCGTGGCCGCGCCTATCCCGGCCGCTCCGGCGGCGGGCAATCCCGCGCTGCACAAGAGCGTCTCGCGTTTTCGCGGTGTTCCGACCTTCGCGAATTCCACGCTCGCCGATATCGGCACCTTCGATGATCCCATCGTTCGCGAAGCCGCTGTCTTCGGTCTGGGCCGCTATAATGGCGCCGTGGTTGCCGTGGACCCCAACACCGGTCGCATCCTCACCATCGTGAATCAAAAGATTGCTTTCGGCGACGGCTACATCCCATGCTCCACGATCAAGCCGACCGTCGCGCTCGCCGCCCTCGAAGAGAATGTCATTACCCGCGACACTATGCTCCGCGTCCACGACCGTCACGCGCGCTATATGAATCTGACCGACGCGCTCGCCCACTCTAACAACGACTTCTTCGAGCAGCTCGGCGTTCGCATGGGTTTCGAAACCGTTTCGAAGTACGCCCGCCTGCTCGGCCTCGGCGAGCTCGCCGGCTACAACCTGCCGGAAGAGCACCCCGGCTCGTTCCCGATGGCGCCACCGGCGCACGGCGGTGTCGCTCGTATGTCCAGCTTTGGTGAAGGAATCCAGATCACGCCGCTGCAGCTTGTTTCGCTAGCCGCCGCGTTCGCCAATGGCGGCACGCTCTACTACCTGCAATACCCGCGCACCCCGGACGAGATTCAAGCCTTTGCCCCGCGCGTGAAGCGTGACCTGAATATCGCCTCGGTCCTCCCGGAAATTCGCGAAGGCATGCTCGCTGCGGTCCTGTATGGCACCGCGAAGCGCAGCTTTGACGCCGGCGGCGACGAAACCCCGCTGGGCAAGACCGGCACCTGCAACGATCCAACCTCGAAAGTGGGCTGGTTCGTCACCTATGCCGACCAAGCGCACCCGAAAATCGCCCTCGCCGTTCTTCTCCGCGGCAGCTCGCATCAGGTGGAAGGCCCGACAGCCGCCCAAGTCGCCGGCCGCATCTACCGACGCCTGCGCGAACAAAATTATTTCGCCACCGCAACGGCGCCGAATAACACCGTGCAGCCGGTAACGGTCGTCAACTCCGGCAACTAAACGCAATCCATCGATTCAAAGCGGGCGCGGCAATGCTCCCGCTTTGTTTTATTCTCAGGCAGTCTGATCGCCAGGAACTCCGCGCGAAACGCCGCGTTCTCAACATCTGTTTTGTCGTGACCTCTTTACTTCGCTCTTCCCCTCACTGCACTCTGAGCGCCTCCATCGGATCGACCGAAGCCGCCCGCATCGCGGGCACCAATCCCGCCGCCAGCGCCGAAATCCCCAACACGACGACTGCTGTCCCCAACACGATCGGGTCGTAGTTTTTTACTCCAAACAATTGGTGGGCCAACAACCGCCCTCCCGCGATCGCAATGGGAACGCCCACAATCAGCCCCAATCCAACCTGCGTCATCGCGCTCCTGACCACCATGCTCACGACATCACCACGCTCCGCACCCATCGCCATGCGAATCCCGATTTCGCCTTTCCGCTGCGCCACGCCGTAGGCCGTCACTCCGTACAGCCCGACGCAAGCCAGCACCAGGGCCAGCAACCCAAACAAGCCGGTCAGCCGCGCGACCAACCGTTCCTGATTGAAATTCTCGCTAACCTGCTCCGCCAGACTCTCCACCTTCAACACGATCAGATTCGGATCTGCTTTTGCCAGCGTTTCCCGAATCGTCGCCTCCAGATTTGTGGGCTGCCCCTGAATCCATAGCTCGATGTCGTTCATATGATTCGAGCGCGTCTGCATCGAAGTGTCAGACGCCTCTTTGTAAGGGATATTCTGCAGCAGCGCTACGAATGTCGTCGGATACGCCGGCCCATACGCATCCTGATATTTGGCATCCTCCGCAATCCCCACGATTTCGTAATCCTTGCCGCGTTCCGGCCCTCCCATTCCCACGCGCTTCCCGATGGGATCTTCGTCGTTTCGAAAATACCGCTTTGCAAACGTTTCATTGATCACCGCAACCGGCCGCGACTTCGGCGTGTCCTGCTCCTCGATTCCACGCCCGCGCAAAATCCGTGTCCCGATTGTTTCGAAATAATGCGCGCTCACGCGATCCCACGACGGCGCATGCTCCTCTTTCACGGGCGGATGCCCTTCAATGCTCGCCCCGAAGCTCCAGTTCATTCCTCCCATCGGACTGTAGAGCGAGAAACTTGCGCTCACCACTCCCGGCACCTGCTTCAAATTTTCCGCAACGCTGCGGTACATTTCCGCGAGGCGTTGCTCGGAGTACCCTTTCGACGGCGGCTCGATCTTCACCATCATGCGCTCGCGCGTTTCGAACCCGAACTGCTGGTGTTGCAATTTTTGCAGGCTGACTGTCAGTAGTCCCGCTCCTGCCAGCAGCACCAGCGACATCGCCGCCTGTAACACCACCAGGATCTTCCCCGGCAGTGACGAACGTTCTCCCCGTGAGCGGCCCGCGACCCGCAAGGCATCTGCCGGATTGGCGCGCGCGCCTATCCAAGCCGGCGCCGCACCGAAAATCATCCCCGTCACCAGCGATAGCCCCAATGCAAACAACAACACCGGCCACGACGGCGCCGCATCGATCGGCACAAATGTCGATCCGCGAAATGCCAGCGCCAGAATCACGCGCGTCCCCGCGAACGCCACGAGGATCGCCGCAATCCCGCCAATCACCGACAGCAGCACGCTCTCCGTCAACGATTGCCGGATCAGGCGCCGGTGCGAAGCACCCAGCGCCGCCCGCACGGTCGTTTGCACCCGCTCCGCCGTTCCTCGCGCCAGCAGCATGTTCGCGATGTTCGCGCACGCGATCAACAAAACCATGCCCGATACGACCATCAACAGGTGCAATCCATCGGCATAGTCGACCCGCAAGCTGGCCACTCCGCTGCGCGCAGGCAGCAACGGAACCAACGTCCGCGCGATCAATTTGCGATCGTCGTCCGTCAGATTCGGCTGCACGTTGAGCCATTGCTTGGTCTCGGCGGTAATATGCGCTTGTGCTTGAGCGGGCGTTATACCGGGTCGCAGCCGTCCAATCGCGTAGAGCCAATACAATTCCGGGTGATGATAGATCGAGGTCTCCCCGCGTACCGCAGGTTCTTGCGCCAGCGGCATCCAGAAGTCCGGCGGGTCGCTGCGCAATGTTTCGCCGAAAAATCCGGGCGGCGCGACGCCCACCACCGTCACCGGCAACCCCTCGATCACAAAACTCGCGCCAATCACCGAAGGGTCCGCCGCGAAATGCTGCGTCCACACGCGATAGCTCATCATGGCCACCGGCGGTGCGTTCACTTGGTCGTCTTCTTTTGTGATCGTCCTTCCCGCAAACGCTTCCAGCCCAAACATCGCGAAGTAGTTCCCGCTCACCATCTCGGTTAAGTACGGCTCGGCGATCGCCCCTGTTCGAGACCGCCGCACACCGATGTTGTAGGACAGCGCAGGAAACGCCGCCACCTGTTCGAACTCCGGCAAGTGATCCCGCAGCTGTTCGTACAACGGAACCGAGAACATCGTGAAATCATCTTGAATCCCGCTGATCACACAGCAATTCTGATTGTCCCCGAAGTTGTAAAGGCGCTCCGGCTTGGCGACTGGGAGCGACTTCAGCATCACCGCATGCACCAAAGTAAAAATCGCCGTGTTCACCCCAATGCCCAAAGCCAGCGTCATCACCGCTACGAAAGTGAAACCCGGATTCTTCCGCAGCATGCGCGCCCCCAATCGCAAGTCCTGCAGGAAATCCTCCAGCCACCGCCACCCCCAAACCTCGCGCCCGCGTTCGCCAATCGCAGTCGCGTTCCCAAACGCTCGGGCCGCCGCGTACCGCGCCTCGATCACTTCCACCCCTTCCGCGGTCAGTCGACGCTCCTTCATCTCCCGATGCAGCTTCATCTCCTCATCCAACTCCCGCGCAAACTTCCCGCGTCGCATCAGCATCCCCAACCGCCGCCAAATCTCCCCAAGTTTGCTCATCGAACCCTCACTTCGTGGTCAGCCAGGATCTTCTTGAATGTCTGCTGCGTGTCCTCACTCATGACGCAACGCCACCATTGGATCCACCCGCATTGCCCGACGCGCCGGGATGTAGCACGCCCCCAGCGCCGTTCCCAGCAGGATCGCGGATACAACGATCAACGTCGCCGCATCCGTCGCGCTCACTCCAAACAGCAAGCCCGCGATGGCCTTCGCCAATCCCAGCGAAGCCGCCAGTCCGACCGCGATCCCGATCAACGCCAGCCGCCCTCCCTCTCCAATTACAATCGCGAAAATCTCGCGAGGTCGTGCCCCCAGCGCCATTCGTATGCTGATCTCTCGCCGCCGCTCGACCACCATGTACGCAATCACTCCGTACAATCCAACCAACGCGAGAACCAGCGCCAACGCCGCAAACGCCGCCATCAACGTTCCCGCCACCTGCGGCACGATCACCGATACCGATCTCCAGTCTTCCAGCGTCATCACGTCAAATACCGGCTGATCGGGATCGAGCTTCTGCACTTCCGCTCGCGCGCTCTCCGCCAGGCTCGTAGGCAGCACTGACGTTCGCACCACCAGCGCCATCGTCCGCTGCACTTGTTCCCTCATCGGGAAATACATCTCTGGCCTCGGCGGCTCCGGAAGTTGATTCCGAACGTTTCCGATCACCGCCACGACTTCGTACCAGGGATTGTTCTCCACCGGCCCGCTGAATCGCATGTGCTTTCCCAGCGCATCTTTCCCCGGCCAGTACGTTTCGGCGAAAGCCTCGTTCACGGCCACGGTGTGGTGAATTGCGGAATCCTCTTCAGTGAATTCCCGGCCTTCACGTAGCGGAATTTGCATCGTCCGGAAATAGCCGGTGCTAACGCTGCGGAAACTAGCCTCGGTCTCATGTCCCGGCTCCGGCTCCGGTTGCCCCTCGATTCGAATAGTACGCGTCATATTCGCGCCGCCCAGCGGCAGCATGTTTACGGTCGCGGCGTTCTGTACGCCGGGCAGCGCCTCGACGCGCCGGACCAGTTGCTCGAAAAAATGCACTGCCCGTTCATCCTCGGGGTACTTGACCTGCGGCAGCGCTAGGAACATGGTCAACACGCGATTCGCATTGAAACCTGGAGAAACCTTCAGCAAATGAACGAAACTTTTCATCAGCAAACCCGCGCAGGTCAGCAGCGTCAACGACAGCGCCACCTCGGCTACAATCAACGAGCTACGCAAGAATGTTCTGCTGCGCCCCGCACCGCTGCCCGCTCCGCCTGCCTTCAGCGCTTCATTCACATTTGGCCGCGATCCTCGTATCGCCGGCAAAAAGCCGAACACCAGGCCGGTTACCATCGAAATCCCCAGCGTGACCAACAGCACCGAAAAATTCATCGCCAAATGGTTCATCCCGGGCACCAGTTCCAGGAATTCCCCCGGCAACGCTATCAACCTCGCGCGCAGACACCACACTGCCAGTAAAATTCCTGCTCCGCCGCCCAGCAATCCGAGAAGCACGCTCTCCACCAGCAGTTGCCGCACCAGCCGGAATCTTGTGGCGCCCAGCGCCGTGCGAATGGCCGTCTCTCGGTTACGCCGGTCCGACCGCGCCAGCAGCAGATTGGAAATGTTGCCGCACGCAATCAGCAACACCAGACCCACGGCAACCACGACCACCATCAACGGCTTCTGCGCCATCCCAACCTCGCTATCCAGGAGCAACTGCACGTGTACGTCCCGTCCCCAATCGCTTTGTGGAAACTCTTTCGCCAGGCTCGCCGCAATTGCGCTCATCTCCGCCTGTGCCTGCGCCACGCTGGTTCCCGGCCGCAGGTGCGCCACTCCGCGCAGATAATGCGTCCCGCGGTTCGCCGCCAGCTCCGGCCCGAACGCGAGCGGCGCCCAAATCCGGCTGCCTGCTGGATAATTGAATTCCGGTCCCATGACGCCGACGATTGTGCAGCTGACTCCGTTCAACAAAATTCGTTTACCTATCGCCGCCGGTTCACCACCGAATCGTTCCCGCCAAATCTTGTAACTCAGGACTGCAACCCGATCCTTGCTAGGGCGCCCTTCCTCGTCCAAAAAACCGCGGCCCAAGATCGGCTGCGCTTCCAACGCCGCAAAAAAATCCGGCGTCACCTGAAATCCCTGCACGTGCTCAGGCCGCTCGATGCCTCCCACGTTCACATCCCACCAGACAAACGTCGCCAGGTGGTCGAAAACGTGGTTCTGCTTCTGCCAATCGAGATAATTCGCCGGCGAAGTCTCGTTCCGGTCTATCCCCGCGCTCGGTATCCGCTCCCACAGCGCCACCAGCCGCTCCGGGTGCGGAAAAGCCAAAGGCCGCAGCAGCAGTGCATCCACCATGCTGAAAATGTAGCTGTTCGCGCCAATCCCCAACGACAGGGTCAGCACTGCGGTAAGCGTAAACCCTGGATTCTTCCGCAGCATCCGCGCCCCAAACCGCAAGTCCTGCAGAAAATCCTCCAGCCACCGCCAACCCCAAGCCTCCCGTCCCCGTTCGCCAAGCGCAGTAGCGTTCCCAAACGCCCGCGCCGCTGCATAGCGCGCCTCATCCGCCTCGACGCCGCGCGCCGCCAGCTCCCGCCCCCTCATCTCCCGATGCAACCGCATTTCCTCATCCAACTCCCGCGCAAACTTCTCCTGCTGCATCAACATCCCCAACCGTCGCCAAATCTCCCCAATCCAATTCATGTGTCACACCTCGAGTTACCAGCGTGTAGCGAACTTGTAACGCCGGGCGGAGTCCTCGCGGCCCTACGCTTGTTACCCCCTCTCACGCCATCTCTGCGCTTCCGCGGTTTGTTCTCCTCCGTGACCCTTTGAGCGCCCACCTCACTGACCCCTGTGTTAAATCTCCGCTTTTTTCGCTGCTTCCTTAACTTCCTGGCTTCGTCTCTCTCAGGCCGTCTGAATCACCCGCATCATCGCCTGCATCACCCGCTCAAACTGCGCTGTCTCCACTTCCAGTTGCTTTCGCCCAGCCGTCGACAACTTGTAGTACCTCGCCCGCCTGTTCTCCGCCGTCACGCCCCACTCCGCTTTCACCCAGCCCTTGATCAGCATGCGCTGCAGCGCCGGGTACAGCGAGCCCTCTTCCACTTGCAGCACGTCCTTCGAGATCCGTTGAATGGAGCCTGCAATCTCGTAGCCGTGCATCTCGCCGCCGCGCGCCAGAGTCCTCAGAATCAGCAAATACAAAGTCCCCGGTAAAAGCTCGTCACGATTCATCCGCGTCTCCCGCCGTAAGGTTCTCTGCCATAGACTGGCTATGCTTCATACCATAGATAGACTATGGCAATCAACACTGGTTAGATTGCCGCCGGCAAATATTTGATTGTTGTAGAATCTAGGCGTCGGCGTGAACATTGTTTCGTGTTTCTGCGTCTAAGTGTTGTGCGCTCGGGTAGGACTGCTTGGGGGAAGAGTGAATCGTCGATTGCTGATCATGATTGCGGTGGTGTTGGCGGCGGGCGTGGCGGTTGCCGCCGCAATTTTTCACAAGCGGTCCACGGACGCTGCGATTCAGCACGAAGAACAGCTGCTGCAAGCGGAAGCGGTGCATGAGCAGCAAGTGGACCCACCGGATGCGCCGGTCACGGAGACGAAAGTCGGGCACAACGAAAATTTCGCGGCGGCCCTCCAGCGTGCCGGGTTGAGCGCGGACGATGCCGCCGGTGTCTCCGCCGCGGCACAGCGCGTCTTCAACCTGCGGCAGGTGCGCGCTGGAAACTCCATCAGCGTGAATCGTTCCGGCGCGGGAGAACTTCGCGAGATCGGCTACCGGATCGATCCGGAGCGCATGTTGAAAATCGCGCCCACCGACGACGGCGGATTCTCGGCGGAAGTGAAAGCGATTCCATCGAAAACCGAAGTCGCCACCATTTCCGGGCGCATCAACGATTCCTTGTTCAATGCCGTGGCGCAGGCCGGAGAATCACCAGAGCTGGCCATGCGGCTGGCGCAGATTTTTGGATACGACCTCGACTTCTACAACGATCCGCGTAAAGGTGACACATTCCGCGTTGTGCTCGAGAAAAAGAAATACGCGGACGGCAAGTCCGCTGGATACGGGAAAATTCTCGCTGCCGAGTACAACAATGGCGGCAAAAAATATCAAGCGCTGCTGTTTCATGACGAAACCGGACACTCTGGCTATTATTCCGCCGACGGAAAATCGTTGCAGAAGACCTTCCTGCGTTCGCCTTTAAAATTTACGGCGACCATCACTTCGCACTTCAGCAAGTCTCGCTATCACCCGATCCTGAAATTGTTCCGGCCGCACATGGGGACGGATTTCGGCGCACCGGTGGGCACTCCGGTGCAGACCATCGGCAGCGGACGTATCGAATTTGCCGGGCGCAAAGGCGGCGAAGGAAACATGATTCAGATCGCGCACTCCGACGGGTACGAAACTATGTACCTGCATTTGTCGCGCATGTTCGTGCACCAAGGCGAGCGGGTTGAAATCGGCAAGACGATTGGTTTGGTCGGCAGCACCGGGCTTTCAACTGGGCCACATCTTGATTTCCGCATTTTGCAGCGCGGGCAATACAAAAATTTCGAGAAGTTGGGTTTGCCGCCATCCGATCCCATCGGCAAAAAAGAGTGGCCGGAGTTTGCATTGGTGCGGCAGCAGTGGTTGCCGCTTTTGGAAGGGCACGAAGTCACCGAGGCCGGCGTTGGGTCTCCGGCTGCGCCAACTGGCTCGTCTGCTCCTATACAAGCGGCTTCCCCTGCTGTTCCTGGTTCCCGCTGAGCTATAAGTTTCAATCGAATTGAGTCGATCGTAGTTGACGTCGGGACTTTTGGGCGCAGCCCGCCCCGCGGCAGTCAGTCAGTCAGTCAGTCAGTCAGTCAGTCAGTCAGTGGTGCGCCCCTAGAGGAGATCGTGCGACGGGTTCGCGGCGCGGTCGCGTTGGCTTGGGGACTGCGCTTGATGAGCGCATGTCAGTAGATGATGGGAAGTTTGGAGAAGTCGGAGGAATCGTGGTCGGTTACGCGGAGGACGAGGAGGGTGCGGTCGTCGGAGGCGATAGCGCCGGCGCTGTAGTCGTTGGTTGCGGCGAGAATCGAGGCGGCGATGTCTTCGGCGGATTGATCGGCTGAAACGCCGGAAAGCACTGCGGTGAGGCGGTCCTCGCCGAATTCTTCCTGCTCCTCGTTGAAGGATTCGAGAATGCCGTCGGAGGCGAATAGAACCGTGTCGCCTGGGACGAGATCGAGAGTGATTTCGTCGTATTGGGTGCCGGGAAACAAGCCGAGAGGAATGCCGGCGATGCGAATGGATTGGACGGCGCCGTCGCGAACCAGAAGAGGATACGGGCCGCCAGCGTTAGAGAGCGTCAGGCGGCGGGTGCTGGCATCGTAGACGGAGAAAAGCGTGGCGATGAAGCGACTATCGAAGTGAACGTTGTTGAGGCGGGTGTTGAGCATGGCGAGCATCTCGGCCGGGCCACATGGATGCTCGACGACGTGCTCGCGAACGATGCCGATGGCGAGCGAGGCGAACAGCGCCGCGGCGGTGCCTTTACCGGAGACGTCGCCCAGGAGCATAGCGAGGCGGCCTTCGCCGTAGGGAAGAAAATCGTAGAAATCGCCGCCAAGCTCTCGGGCCGGCTCGTAGGCGGCGGCGAGTTCCAGCCCGGGGACTTCGCGGGCACCGGTGGGTAGGAGCCCGCGCTGAATCTCTCGTGCGGTGGCGAGATCGGTTTGCAGGCGGCGCTCGGTCTCGCGAGCCTCTTCGTAAAGTCGGGCGTTCTCGAGGGCGATGGCGATATACGAGCCTAGTGTCGTCAGCATGCGCTCGTGCTCTTCGGTAAAGGCGTTGGCGTTGGCGCTTTCCAGGTCGAGCACGCCGATGAGGCGGTCCTGCAGAAGCAGTGGCACCACAAGTTCGGAGCGCACGGCCAAATCGGAATCGCACTGGATGTAGCGCGGGTCGTTGAGCGTGTCGGCAATGCGCAAGGTGCGGCGCTCGCCTGCGGCGGTTCCGGTGATGCCCTGGTGGAGCGGTAACCGCAGCCGCGTCGGAATGGCATCGCCGTAGCGCATGCCGAAGACGCTCTCGAGCAATTGGGTGTTCTCGTTCCAGAGCATCACGCTAAAAACATGGTAGTTGACGATTTTCTTGACGCGCTGTGCAACTTTGCGGAGCAGCTCTTCGCGGTCGAGGATGGAGGTGATCTCGCGGCTCACCTCGTACAGAAGCGTGAGGGTGCTGGCCTGTTCGGGATAGGAAACCAAAAGACTCGCGGGGACGGGGTCGGCGTCGCCGATCAAGGGAAAGCCAGCGAGCTTGGATTCTTCATCCATATGAGAAGTATACGGCTGGTTCGCGAACCAATATTGATTGGATGTTGAATACGCTCAGTGGTGACTTACGTGATTCGCGACCCGTCGTCGGTGACCGGTGGCTGGTGCTCCGTTTGACGAGCGGTTGGTTAACAATTTACCCCCACCCCCGGTCGGTCCCTTTTTGTAAGTGTGGATTCTAAACGAGTTACGCCGCAGTTTTGCGGAAGCGTGGATTCTAAAGGGTTACGTGCTGTTTCGCGATGCGCGGGTGGTGCCCGGCCGGATGGCATCGGGCCGTCGAGGCGGGGATGGCGATTCATGCGTTTTGATGTTCGCCGGATATACCTAGCGGCGTACCGATTCACGACGGGAAGCACCGGGCATTTGGGCCACTCAGATCGGGCGGACTTGCTACGGGTGAGGGACTTCCAGGGGCCTTCCGCGCCGCAACAGGACCCAGTCGCCGTTTTCGGTTAAGGCTTCGTCGCCGATCTTTTTGATGCAGCGGACAGCATTCTCGTAGTCCTCGCGCTCGAGAAACTTTCCGAGGAGATCCGAGGCGTGGGCGAACAGGGAGGCCATGCGCTGGTATTGTTTGGCACGCTCGGCATAGGCCATCTGGTTGTCGTAGTGGTGCAGTATGGCGGCGGCAGCCAGCAAAGCTTCGAGCGCAATGGTGGCGGGATCAAAATATGTTTCATTTTTCAGCAAGGTAAGGACTAGGAGAGCCAGACCCATCAGCATCACACCGCAAATCGACAGTTTCTCGACCAACTCAAGCGATTCGTGGGTTTCGAGATTGCCTTGCGAGGCTCGCTTGAAATATTCCTGCTGATCGTCGATCCAGTATTTGCGCACAAATCCGAGGCGATTTTTCTGTTCTTCCAGGTCCAAGAGGTCCGAATTCGCCTGATTCGGGCGGGCCTCCGAAACATTCCAACCGCGAAATCCGTTGCGAATCCAATCGAGTTCCGATCGTTGTTTGCCAAGATAATGATCGGCGACGGAGTCCTTGATTCCGACTAACTTCCAGAAAAACCTGACCCGGAGGCCCTCGGCCATGGCCCGGTAGTCTTCATGTTTGGTGTCCCAAGCCCATTTCTTGAAGAGTTTGTTTAGACCAAAAACTATGGCGAATAAACTGGCGGAAGATAAAAGAAAGGGAAGTAAATGGGGCTGGCGGTGCACGAACAGCAAGAAGCAAAAGAAGGCGGCAAAGGTGAAAAAATGCAGCGCCTTCTGGGCCCCGAACAAATGGCGCTGGAAGCGGATTGCGAGAGCGTCGGCAACAGCGTACCGATTTAGCGCTGAACGCATTTCCGCAGCAAGGTCGTCCTCGCGCGTGTCCTTGAAAAGATAGCTTCTGCTTTCTGCGACTTCGTTTGCGAAATCGCGGTCGGCATCGAGGACGTATTTGTTGAATTCGTTCAGGCGGGCGAACATGTTCGCGTAATACTTTTCTGCCCGGGCGTCATTTCCCTGGAACACCTTGGGATAAATCGGCTGGAGATGGAGAACTTTCCCTTGGGGAAAGGGATTCTTCTGCCGCGGCGTAAGAAGGTGATAAACGGGAAATCCCTCGGGAGCTTCGAGCGTGCAAGGATCCGGGTCGGGGACACCTTCGTTTTGAAAGCGCACCACCGAAGCGGTACCCCCGACGCGCTTGGAGTCCACGCCGTCCCAAAGGGCGATGAGAATTTGACTTTGCCGAGCGATGTACTTGCCCACGAGTTCGTATTGGCGGTCGCGCTGTGGGCCAGGTTCCGCGATGGCTTCACGGGTGTTACCTTGAGCAAGTTCCAGTTCGAACCGGTCGTCCGCCTTCTGCAGCAGAGCGCGAAATTCCTCGCGGGAGCTTCTATCCACCGCCACGATGCCTACCGGTGTTTCCAGCACGGAAAGGCTGTGAAAATCGAGTTCGTACAGATCAAGGGGCATGGGGAGTGGAACGATCAGTCGAGCCCCAACGTGAGGAGCAAGGGCGACCCTTGCCGCCAGACGATCGGCACCTTCGGCCAGAGCGGATACCAGGATTAGAGGAGTGGCACTGTAGTCTTTGCGAAACTTGAGGAGAATTTCCTCCACTTGGTCTTCAAGACCCTGGCGGTCCTCTTCGCGGAGGTCGCGGTGCCCGCTAACGCCGATAACGAGGGGGGCGAGAACCTGGGCGCGGTCGAAACCGGTTGTTTTCGTCTTGGTCAAGGTTAGCCCTTCCCGGTAGAGAAATGCAGCCCAGGAGAATTTGTGCCGCGCACGCGCAGAACGAAATTGCCAAAAACCTATCCTACATGGGCTGCGGGAGTAAAGGAGCAAACGGAGAGGTTTTGAAGACCCTTCTAGGTTCAACCCAGGGCTCCGCGGACTCCGCCCTGCGCGGCATGTTTTAAATGCGATAAGATTCCCATGCGAAACCAGCGGGTTGCGAAAATCGCAGAGCTGACCGGTTAGGGAGGTTTTCCTCGTGGCGTTCGACGTGTTCGTCAGCTATGCCTCAAAAGACAAAACTGTTGCTGACGCCGTGTGCGCCAAGCTGGAGTCGGCGGCCATTCGCTGTTGGATCGCGCCGCGGGACATCGTGCCCGGCAGGTCTTACGGCGAAGCGATCATTGAGGCGATACACGCCGCGAAGGTGATGGTGCTGGTTTTTTCTTCGAACGCCAATGCTTCCGGACACATTCCGAAAGAAGTGGAACGCGCGGTGAGTAGTGGTTTGGCGATCCTTCCGTTTCGGATCGAAGACGTCGCGCCGGGGAAGTCGCTGGATTACTTCATTGGCTCGGTGCATTGGCTGGATGCGATGACGCCTCCGATGGGAAAACATCTGGATGATCTGGCGGCGACGGTTCACAAGCTGCTCCCCGCGATTGCGGGGGACCAGGGGGTGGGCGGGGTGCAGGCGTCCAAGGTGTGGCAGAGCGCGCCGGGGATTGCGGCGACAGGGATGCCGGCGGCTGGCGTTCGGGCGGCTGGCAGTGGCGACGCGCCCCGCGTATCCTCTGCAAAGATGATTTGGATTGGCGTGGCGGCGGTGATTGTGCTCGCGGCTATCGTCCTGGGAATGAAGCTGCTGGGCGGAGGGAGTTCGCAGGGAGGGACGGACATACCGGAAGCGACGAATCCTCCTGGTGATCGAGGTGCGACGAGCGATGTGAACCCTGCGGGCAAGGCGGGCGCGCCGAGTTCGCACCGAGGGCAGCCGGCTACGTTGCCGAACATGAAAGCCGGCGGTGATCCCATCGCAGGTTGCTATCAGTGGTTCAACAATGCGCCGGTTGTGATTCGCGCGGACGGGACGATGGTCGGCGGTCCGTTCACTGGGCACTGGCGGCTGGTGAGCGCGGCGCGGCACGCGTACACGTTCACGTGGCCGGAAGCGACGGACTCGGTGACAATCTCGCCGGACCAGCGATCGCTGAACGGCGGGAATCAGTATGGCTATCCTGCCTCGGGGACGCGCATCGCGGGAAGTACCGGACTTGTGGGGACTTGGCGCTGGTCAAACGGCGTGCCGTTGACGGTGTATGCCGACGGCGGATTTTCGGCGGCGGCCTTCCGCGGAAGATGGCAGGCGACTGATACATCGCGTGGAATGTATACGCTGACGTGGCCGAACCCGGTCGATAGCGTCACGCTGTCGGGCGGCTCGCGCATTTCCGGGGCGAACCAGTACGGAGTAGCGATTTCGGGAGTGCGGACTGAGCCCTGTGGCGAAAATTAGCGAGTGCGACCAAGCCAGCTAGAAAAGCGCCAACCCCCTGCAACAATTCCTGATGAGCAACGTAGCCGGAAACTGCTTTGCCAATGACGCTGCTGCGCGCCGAATTGGTTCAGGGTCTCGAGGTTCGCGCGCCCGATGGGTGGAAGTCGATTTCGATTTGGGCTTGGGTGTCGGCGGGCTTGTTGTCGAGGTAGGTCGGTTGGTAGCGCCAACTGCGGATGGCGGCGGCGACGTTTGGAAGAAATGCCAAGGAACCGTAGAGAGGCTTGACGTTGCTGACGTAACCGTCTTTATCGATGTTGGCTAGAACGGTGATCGATCCGTAAGGAACGGGGAGTTGCGAGACTTGCGGATCGACGCGGGAGGCTAGTTCCCCGAGGATCACTGTCTTGTGCCCTCGCCACAGCCAACGTTCACCCGGGATGTGATCGCCGGGAACGCGCACCGAACGCTCGATGTGCACGGTGAGAGAGCCCGATCGAAGCACTCTTTCGCCAGGCAGATTCACGTAGGAGGCAGCCAGATCCTTCGTCAAGCCCTTCGGCGGGGTTATTTCGATTGCGCGGGCTTCCGGCACGTCCATCTGGATCACAGTTGAGTTAGGAGCGGTCGGGTTAGCGGGGGCCGGGTTACTCGGGGCATAGTTGGTCGAGTTGGGATTGCGAGCTACAAACGAGTTGCCGCGGGGCGTGGAGGCCTGAGAATAGGTTGGCGGCGCAGAAGATGCGACTGTGCTCGATGGCGTGGCGCTCGACGGTGCGGCGGAGGAAGAATTGCTCGGACGCGAGGAGCTGTCGATCGAGCCGACGATGGCTGACCTGCGCGTGGGGGCGTCTAAGGTCGTTCGGATGGTCGCGGGTGGCGGGAGTGCGCTATTGGTCCTGGTCGCCGGAGCCGAGGCGCTGGAGATAGTGGTGACGGGAACGGTTGCGGGGGTGGGGGCCCGCGCTGTATTCGTTGCTGGCACTACAGGAACGGAATCGGTTAGGTAAGAACGCTGGACCTCGGGGGCTTCCGGCGGAATGGTTCGATTCGGTAACGAACTCAAATTCGGTCTGGAGGGGGACACCTTGGGCGCGAGATGCATGGTCGCTGCGACTGTTGGCTGGGCAGGGGTGAGGGCGGCGGCCGGAGACCGAGGAACCGAAGCCGGGCTCGCGTCCTGTTTTGAATCCTTGCTAGCCACGTCCTTGTTTACATCGCCCACGTTGGTGTCCACATCGAGGCTCGAAGGTGTTTCGCCGGTCGGCTGGGCGGTACTTTCTGTTGCAACCGAAGACTTGCCATTATCCACCGATGTGGCGCTTTCTTTCGCGATTCGCGTGGGCCGACGCAGGAATCTTTCGGAGAGTTGGTGCCGGAACGACCATCCCGCCGCACCGCAAATCGTGGCCATGAATAAGGTCCAGAGAACGAACTGCGTGACGGGCGATCGCGAGCGTGAGCGAGATGCGCGTTCGCGACGGCGCAGCCTTTTTTGCTCCTGCTCGGAGGGCGGCTGATAGGTGAACTCGCCATGAATAGGCAAGGGCATAGGAGGGAATTCAGGTTCGATTGCGGACTGGGTTAACTTCGGTTGCGGCTGATTCGCCGGCGGCGAGGGAGGCTCGGGCACGGGTGCGAGCGGCGGGGGTGGCTCCGGCGAGGCGGCATCAGGCGGCTCTGGTGCGGCGACCGAGGGTTCCGATTTATTTGGCGAAAACCAATGCTCAAGGTTCTCATTTTGGGAAGTTTGCAACGTCACCCATTTGCGGATTTGTTGGCGATCCTGCTCGGTGAGATCCAATAGCTGAATGCCAGAACAATTCTGCGAGTCGGCGGTCCAAATGGTGCGAACGCTTACGGTAATGGCGCTCGAAGCGCCATCGAGAGATAGAAATACACGATAAACGGAGTTGAGGTCGAGACGCGTTGGAGTGACGACCTGAAAACCGTTCTCGCTTACATTCAGGAGCGTGCCCAGGTTGTTGGGACCGAAAGCAACGTAGATCGGAGCCGACGGCGTGATGCGGGAATAAAAGCGCCGCTCCACGGGCGTATTCAGGGTCACGAAAGGATCAATCGACGTAGACATTCAGCCTCCCCCAATTGCATTTCGCATCGCTGGCGCAGAACAGGGATGCGGTGTCGTGCGGGCTCGGGCTCGGACTAACTTAGCCACGTGAGACGAATCTGGACGGCCTAGAAACGATCCCATAGGTCAAGCTTAGGTGCAATCCGGGATACATGTTATCAACACAAAACAATAGAATAGAGTTGCGGATTTTTCTGCAAGTGTAAGAGCCGTAGGGTAGTTGTTGCGCCGCTGAGATTCACAAGGACTAGTACCTGAGTCTGAGCTAAGGTGGGCTCTGGACCGAATCCTGGGGCGCATTTCGGACCTCCCTTGGTCTGCTGTTTTCGGCAGTTGACCCTCCGATTTCAGGACTCTGGGGAATAGCGGAGACAAGCCTTTGGAACTCCTGGCCTTATGGGCTATTGCCGACGTGAGATAGCCACGTCTAAAGTTGGTTTCGAGTAGACTGCTGGGCCCTTCGTGCCTCCCGGTAATGAATCCCGGGGCTGGCGGCATCAAGTAAAGCCCGGCCGCGTACATCCGGAGTTTGTACGTATGAGGGCGGATCGCAAATACATCAAATACATTACGACTTGGCTCTTGGTGGCCGCTTGTCTTGTCTGGGCCGCTGCGGGGATTTCCCTGGTACGAGCAGCCACGGCGACCAACGCCGGCGGGGACCAAGGCGTCCTGGCTTCCGCGATTTGTTCCATTGTTTACCCAGTGGACGAAATGCCCGGGGGACACGGGTATCAGTATGCATTTTATGGGAATGGTTTCTTTGTCAGCCGGGAAGGGTACCTGATTACTGCGGCGCACGTGTTGCACTCATTCGCCAACGGAGGGCAGCCGTACATTCTGGTTGTGCGAAACGAGGCGCCACCGACCATGCTGAAAGCGGATGTGATTGCCGTAGACCAGGAGCACGATGTAGCAGTGTTGCGGGCTACGCCGAATCCGTTTGCCGGGAATTATCGAGTAGGGATTCTCGCGTTGGGGACGCAGACGCCGGCGCGCGGCGATGGCGTGATAGTAGCGGCGCTGCGGCCTTCGCGGCGGGGCCCACGAACCTTCGATACGGAATTGCAAGACCACTCGGAGGCGCGTGTGGTGGATTATCAATCGAGCCAGCTCGACAAGGGAATGGGCGACACCGAGTTGCTGCTCTTCAATCACGAAGTCATCTTGGGGCAAAGCGGGGCGCCGGTCTTGTCGGCGGACGGGCACGCGGTGGTCGGATTTATTGAAGGGCAATGGTTGCGACCTGCAGCGGGGCTGGCTTCGCAAATGGAGCAGGGGACGACTTCGGTGGGAGCGGCGGTACCGATTCGATACGCGATCGCGGTTTTGCGGGAGAAGGGGATTGCTTGGGGCGGGGTAACGGAGAAAGAAGGAGTTGCGGCGGGTCGCGGGACCAGGGCGGGGAAGTCTTAGCTGAATGCGGGAATGGTGCGGCGGATTTTTTGGGGTGCGAATATTTTGTTAGTTTTTGGAATTGACGTGTGGCTGGCAAAATTGCATGGGTTTGGCCACGTTTCGGTGCGCCCTCAGCGGCTAAAGCCGGTTAATCCAGCCGCGCTTACGGCGGCTGAAGCCGTTCCCTCCCGCGGTCACGTCGTAACCACATCGCCACAGTACTATTGGTCGTCGATGGCGCACAGGCGAGCATAGAGAGCACCTAATTCCAAAGATGTCAGCGCCGAGACGCGCGCGTGCGCCTGGCTATGGGGACGGGAATGAAGGCTCGAATTTGTGTTTTGGTTCTGGCGGTGGTGGTTGGCGGGTTGCTGGGTGAATCGTCGATGCGGGCAGGCACGACGGGCTACGCCTATTGCGGCACGTATGGTTCTTACGTGCTGATGTACAAATCGAACGATCAATTCGAAGAGCTGGGGAAGTTGCGGTGCGGCGAGAAAGTGGAGATTCTCAGCCGATGGTTTGAATACGCGCAGGTGCGCGCGGTGGACGGCAGAGTGGGTTGGGTACACTATGCGGAACTTTCGAATGTGCCCGGCCAGGCGCCGACCTCGAATTTCGGATTGACCGATCCGTCGGCAAAGCCGCAGGTTGCCGGTGCTCCCCCGCTTAACAACGCCAGCGTCGTTAAGATGCTGAACCTGCGGTTGAGCGCGGACGTGATCCTCGCGAAGATTCAGTCTTCAACGTGCGAGTTCGATACCACACCCGCCGCCCTGCAGAAGCTAAAGCAGGCTCGAGTTCCAGACAAAGTGATTCTGGCCATGGTGATGGCGGCATCGGCGTCAGCGCCGCCTCCGGTGGCGAAGGCGCCGGAAATTGTCGACGTTAAGATACCGGGCGGCACGATTGTGGAAGTGGAGCTGAGTTATGCCGTGTCATCGGACGATGCCGTGGAAGGCCGGCCGGTGCTGATGACTGTGGCCGAGGACGTTGTCGTGGATGGCGTGACGGTGATTCAGCAGGGAGCGGAGGCACACGCGGAAGTGACAACGTTGAAGCAGCCAGGATTCATGAACCGACCACCCGGGCAATTCGCCTGGACCATGGATTACGTGACGGCCGTGAACGGCGAGCACATTCGTACCGGATTTTTTTCAAAGGAAGCCGCAGAGAATCCGATGAGCAGCATCATGGGAGCGCCAGGACCTTCGTGGGAGTTCAAGAAGGGAAAGCCCGCGGTGATTGCCGCGAACACGCGATTTCAGACAGTGATCCGCAAGAGCGGCGCGGTCGTGCGGGTTGCGCAGCCCCAAGGCACGAGCGCATCCGCTGAACCTTTGCAGGAGCAACCGGCGGTACAGGCTGGGCCACCCACGAAGCCATAGTCAGGCTCCAACCCACTAATACTCGCGAGCACCTGAACGTTTTGCTGAACGTCAGGCCAGTAGTTTTTTTTGACACTTGGGGAGTAGTCTTGCCTGGAGCACGGGGCTCGATTTGCCGTAGCCTGGGAGAGCAAGCGTGTTCTGTGAACGCTGCGGACTCAATTTCCTGCCGAGACAATCGGTGTGCACGCGGTGCAAGGTTTCCGCGACGCGCCACTGGTTTCAATTGATGAGCCTGGTGACGTTGATGGTGGCCGTGGCTTGCAACGCCCTGGTGGCGGTGATCTTTTTGCCTCGTTTGGCCGCGGCGAATACGCACGCACGAGGCGTGTTTCGCGCGTGGTTGTGGTTCGATTACAAGAGCGCCATGTATGGCTGGGTGCCAGCGGCCGTTGCACTGCTGGTGTGGGACTTTTTGGTTTGGAAAGAAGCGCGGCCAAAGGTTAAGGGATGGTTCACGCGCAAGCTGCTGACGTTTTCGCTGGCGGCGGGCGTCGCCCCGATGCTGCCGTGGTGGGTTCCCGCTGGGCAGCCGCCGGGCCAGTTTCTGGCCATGATTGGGAGATATCCGGGAGCACCTGCCGCTCTCGCGTGGGGAGTGGTACTGGTGGTAGTGGTGCTGCTGTGCAGCGACGCGGAATCGCGAGACTACCTGTTGGGACACGGGAAGGCTCTGAGCGTGGTCAGCGTCGGGGCGCTGCTCGCAGTGTTGACCATGACCATCGTGGGATGGTCGGTTACGTATTGAGGCAATTCGATTCGAGCTCTTGGAGATTGCCTTGCGGTTCGCCGATTATTTTGGACGAGGGAAAAGAGGAAAACGATCCCGGCGCGGACTCCTCGCTTGCCAGGAATGGTGGCGTCTTCCCCTTTTCCCTCACTTTGCGGGCGGTTGTCCCGCGGCGCTGGCAGATTGACAGAACGCCGCCGCCGAATGCCATGCGGTAAATCGTGTAGAGATTCCTAGAACCGAGTGCAGCGGCCGACAAAAAAAGATCGCGCGGATAAGGGGCTCTCCGCGCGAAATGTGCCGCGGCATAAATCCGCGGCGGATGAACGATCGATGGGCCGCAGCGGGTCAGAAGCGAAAAACCGGGCCGAAGGCGACACGCAGGTTGTCGTGCGTTCCGTGGTTGAAGCAGATTTCGTCACCGATGTCGAGGCGTAGGCCGACCGGTCCCAGATGGGCCCGCAATCCGCCGCCGGGATAAAGCACGCCGGTAACATTGTCGGCGCGCAGGCCGTTGACGCTGCTCAGGAACGTTCCCATGGTGGCGGGAGCCGGGTCGAAGCGGAAGTTGACAAAGCCGCCTTTCAGCGTGACGAACGGTGGATGGCGTGGTGGCCGATATTAATTTTCGGACCAAACGTGATGGAACCCGTGCTGGTATTGGTGAATCCATCCGTGAAGGTCTGGTTGAAGTCGTAACTCATCTGGCCCTCAAGTTTTATTTCTTTATAGACCTAAAAACTGGCTAGAGGGCCAATACCGCCGAAGTTGTTGTCGGTTTGCGCCAAGCGGAAATAATCAGCGAAAACTCCCACCTGTACGTGCTCCTGGTCCTGCGCGGAGGCAAGAGGGACGAGATAACCCGCCAAGAAAAGTAAGAATGCGAAACCCTTCATGAGGTTTGTTCTCCTTGACATGCAATCAGTTTGTGAGAGAGTCACCGCACGCTGTCTGGGGCCAGGCGGGAGTTCTTCTGCTGACCGTCGGTTTGATGCGACGCTAAAATTTGCCGTTGCCGAACGAACGCGGCGGACGAAAAAATGCGGAATTTCGGCGTGTTTTCTGCAACGACTTTCCAAGCGTCCATACGGTGTTTCCTGTAGCGGCGGCACAACAATTCGATGGCAGGGAGAGGGTTTTTCGCCGCAACAGAGCGTTATGGCGAAAAGTCCGTGGATAATAAACGTTTTGTTTTGCCCTGTCCTTGGCCTGTACGACGCCGTGGCAATTTCCAGCATTCCAGCTTGGAGGTTCTATTTCTTTGGCGACATCGAAAGCACGACGCGACGCCCGCTCCGGGGTGCTCCCGCAGCTGGCGAAGGCACAGACCGGCATCGCAGGACTCGACGAGATCACCAAGGGCGGCCTGCCTAAAGGCCGGCCGACGATTGTCTGCGGCGGCCCCGGCTGCGGCAAGACTATGTTTGCGGTGGAATTCCTGGTACGCGGGGCGACGGAATTCGGTGAGCCGGGAGTTTTGCTGACGTTCGAAGAGACCGCCGGAGAAATGACGAAGAACGTGGCGTCGTTGGGATTCGATTTGGCGGAGTTGTCGGCGCGCAAAAAATTGTTGATGGACTACGTAAGGATCGAACCCTCCGAAATACAGGAAACCGGCTCGTACGATCTGGAAGGCTTGTTCATCCGGCTGCAATACGCGGTGGATTCGATTGGTGCGAAACGCGTGGTCCTTGACACGCTGGAAGCGATTTTCTCTGGATTTTCAAACCAAGGACTGCTGCGGGCGGAAGTTCGAAGACTATTCCGCTGGCTGAAGGACCGCGGGCTGACCGCGGTGGTTACCGCGGAGCGCGGCGAAGGGATGCTGACGCGCTACGGTCTGGAAGAATATGTCTCCGACTGCGTGATCTTTCTCGATCACCGGGTGACCGAACAAGTCTCGACGCGGCGAATGCGGGTGATCAAATATCGCGGATCGTCGCACGGCGCGGACGAATATCCATTCTTGATCGACGAGCAGGGATTTTCCGTCCTGCCGAGTACCTCGATGCAGCTGAATCACTCTGTTTCCCGCCAGCGGATTTCTTCCGGTGTGCGGGATTTGGACGCCATGCTGGAGGGGAAGGGCTATTACCGGGGCACGTCGGTATTGGTCTCAGGCACGGCGGGATCGGGCAAATCGAGCCTGGCGGCCCATTTTGCGAACCAGACGTGCGCCGACGGCAAAAGGTGCCTCCAGGTGCTGTTTGAAGAATCTCCCGATCAGGCGGTTCGCAATATGCGGTCGATTGGCATCGACCTAGAGCCGCACATCAAGAAGGGTCTGTTACGAGTGGAGGCGTGGAGGCCCACCCAGAGCGGGTTGGAGATGCACCTGCTTCGGATCCACAAACTCGTGGAACGTTATCGCCCGGAAGCGGTGATCATCGATCCGGTGACCAACTTGATGATCGGCAACACGCATGAAATTCACGCGATGTTGATGCGGTTGATCGATTTTCTCAAGACCAGGCAGATCACGGCGTGTTTCACCGCGCTGACCCACGGTGGTAGCGCGCGGGAGCAGACCGACGTACGTATTTCGTCGCTCATCGACACCTGGCTGCTGGTGCGCGACGTGGAGTTGAACGGCGAGAGGAATCGCTGCATATACGTGCTGAAGTCTCGCGGAATGACGCACTCCAATCAGGTCCGTGAATTCGTGATGACCAAGGAAGGAATTCACCTGCTGCCGGTCTATGTGGGAGCCGGAACGGTACTGACCGGTTCGGCGCGATTAAGCCAAGAGGCTCGGGAAAGAGCCGAAGAGATGGGGCGACAGCAGGAATCAGCTGCGAGACGCAAGGCGTTGGAGGGGAAGCGGAAGGCATTGGAAGCGAAAGTGGCGGCGTTGCGGGCGGAATTTGCGGAAGAAGAGGGGCGAGTCGCACAGGTGAACGAAGGCGAAGAACAACGGGAAGAGAAGGTGGCGAGGGATATGGCGGAAATGACCAGACTTCGAGCGAGCAAGCGTTCGCCCGGATGGGAGGGCTTACATGAGCGGAAAAGGGAAGGCTAAGGCACCCGTGAAAGAAAAAACAAAAGACGGCAAGACGCAGTTTTTGGAGCTGAGATTGTATGTGGCAGGTCAAACTCCGAAATCTCTAGCGGCACTGGCGAATTTGAAAAAGATCTGTCGCGAACATTTGAACGACAGTTATAAGTTACAAGTCATCGACCTGGTCAAGACCCCGCAACTGGCACAGGGCGATCAGATCCTGGCGATTCCGACGCTGGTACGAAAGCTGCCGATACCCATCCGGAAGATTATCGGCGATATGTCTGACGCCGAACGAGTCCTGGTGGGGCTAAATCTTCGGGAGACCGGGAGCGCAAAGTGAAGGCGCGCGAACGCAAGAGGAAGCGGACGATCAGGAAACGCCCGGCGGTCCGATACATTTTGCGGTTGTATATTACGGGGCAGACGCCACGGTCGCTTCGGTCCATCGAGAATCTTCGCCAGCTCTGCGAGAAGCACTTGAAGGATCAGTTCGACCTCGAAATTATCGATATCTACCAGCAACCTGCGCTGGCCGCGGAGGGTCAGATCATCGCGGCGCCGACATTGATTAAGACGATGCCCCTGCCGTTGCGCAGGCTGGTGGGAGATTTTTCCGATCAGGACCGGGTCGTTTTGGGGCTGGATTTGAAGATCACGTAGGAGCGGGCCATGAAGAAGCGAGCAAACCGGCCGAAGAAAAGTGGCGAAATTGAGGAAATACGCGCGCGCGTTGTGGAGCTGCAAGAGACGCTGCGCGCGATTCGCATGGGGGAAGTAGACGCGGTGGTTGTCAACGGCCCCGTAGGCGA
>Ga0182018_10001181_pt1 | contig 30531 bp, 20 predicted proteins | sample 812P2MmetaG_FD_120490 | JGI IMG/M metagenome (GOLD analysis project Ga0182018, IMG submission 120490) | Permafrost microbial communities from Stordalen Mire, Sweden - 812P2M metaG | ecosystem: Environmental > Terrestrial > Soil > Wetlands > Permafrost | place: Sweden: Stordalen | collected...
CGCTGGGAACCGATAGCCATTATCGCTGCTTCCACTGTTTGCACGGCAGTCAAGACGAGGAATAGGCACAGTGCCGATCACAATCTCGAAATCGAAGTACATGGCAGGTGTGCAGTGCCTCAAGCGTTTGTATTGGCAGGTCCATGAGCCAGAACTGGGCGGTAGCGTACCCGACGCGGCAGCAATTGCCATCATGGAGCAAGGTCGCGAAGTCGGCAAGCTTGCTCGTCAGCTTTTCGCAGGTGGTGTCGAAGTTCCGTTTTGCGACACTGAGCAAGCGATCCGCATCACCCGTGAGTTGATCGCAAATCCCGATGTCCCCGCCATCTTCGAGGCGGCTTTCGAAAACGGCGGTGTGTTCGTACGGGTAGACATTCTGCACCGCCGTCGCGACAATCGTTGGCGGTTGATCGAAGTGAAGTCCACCGCTGACCTCAAAGAACAGCATCTTGACGACGTAGCCATTCAGTGCCGTGTGGCTTCTCGGTCGGGGCTAGATTTGGCTTCCTCATGCCTCGCACACGTCAATCGGAACTACGTGTTTCAAGGCGGCACCATCGACGTGCGACGGTTCTTCAAGATCAGGAATTTAACCCGACGAGTCGAGAGGTTGCTGCCCAAGCTCACTTTCCAATTGCGGTCAGAACACCGCGTCCTTGCGATGCCGAACCCGCCCGCAATTCCACCCGGTCCCCATTGCACGAATCCTGTCACGTGTGAATTCTTCGACCGCTGCAATCTTCCGCTCCCAGACGACCACATCGGGTATCTGCCAAGGCTCCACGCTAGTGCCGCCGAGGAATTGGAGGAAATGGGAGTCGAGTCGATCCACGACATTCCAGAAGATTTCTCGCTCACCGACCGACAGCGGATTGCGTGCACCAGCGTGCAGACGGGAGAACCGTGGTTCAGTGCGGAACTCGGCAAGGAGTTGGGGAGCCTGAAATACCCGCTTTATTTCATGGATTTTGAGAGCATAAATCCTGCGATCCCGAGGTTCTCAGGAATGCGTCCGTTCGATCAACTGCCTTTTCAGTGGTCAATCCACGTGCAGAGACAGCCCGAAGCGGAAACCGAACATTACGAATTCTTGGCGACTGATAGTGGCGATCCTCGACGCGAGTTCATTACGTCTCTATGCTCTGCCCTTGGCAAGACTGGAAGCATTGTCGTCTACAACCAACAATTCGAATCGCAAAGGCTCGCCGAACTCGCAAACTGGCTGCCTGAATATGCTGGGCGGATTAAGAGAATTCAACCCCGCCTCTGGGACTTGCTTCCCGTCGTCAGGAACCACGTCTACCATCCCGCATTCGCTGGATCGTACTCGCTCAAGGCGGTCCTGCCTGCTCTTGGTACCGAGATGAGCTACAAGGGAATGGCTGTGGCGAGCGGTCAGGATGCCGGATTGGCTTGGGAGACGCTCAAGCGAGGCGCCTTGAATCAGGTCGAGAGTGACCGGATCGAGAAAGCGCTGCTCGATTACTGTGGGCTGGACACGCTTGCGCTAGTCAGGCTTCTGGAAGCACTGCGGCTGGTAGTTGGATGACTATTCGACCATGACCTCCTCGGCGCGTACCCACCGAGGACCAGCGTCTAGCGAGGAACAGGAAATTCCAGATGTCACTAATGTGGTGAAAGATGTTCTTACGTTCTACATGTGGTGTGCCGTATATCTGGCGATAGTTGGCCAGGATCGGATGTCCTTTTTCTGGGGCCGTCCGCGCTTATGTCCTCTCCATCTTAGAGTTAAAGCATCAGACCAACAAAACCGTTTTAAAACCATAAGGCCGCTTGGTCGCTAATCGCCAATCGTGCTTGACACGCTAGTCGTAGCCGAGCTCTACTAAGAGCGTGACCAATGGCCAGCTTTTGGGAGCGATCGCTGGAAGCGAGCGATGGGCTCCGGTAGTCACAATCACTCTTTCCATTTCTGTCGTCGGCCAAGGAGAAGTGCAGTCTCGCACTGAGGAGATTCCCTAATGAAGGCAACAGCTGTTCACCTAAGCGTAGGAAAGGCCGCGCGTGGCCGTTCCCTTAGCCTTGTCGCTGACGCGAATTTTGTGGTTGCTACTCGTGACACTGGATATAAGTCTTCGGCATACGCAGTCGCAGAACTAATCGACAACGCCATTCAAGCTGGAGCGCGAAACATCAACATCTTCGTTCGTGGTGAGCACAACAGAGTCGAAGAAGTCGGAGTCCTCGATGACGGGAATGGTATCGCTCCGAGCATGGTTTCGATCGCGCTACAGTTCGGAGGGACTGACCGTTTCGACGATCGTAGCGGTATGGGCCGATTCGGCATGGGGCTTCCGAATAGTTCCCTCAGTCAAGCCCGGCGGGTCGAATTGTATTCATGGAGAAATGGAACGCCATTCTGTTCCTACCTCGATGTGGACGAGATTGCAACGCGAAGTCTCACAGGAGTGCCTGCACCGACGAGGTGCCTTATGCTCCCGGCATGGATTACGGAGAATCGAATGCCGCGGTCAGGCACGCTTGTGACATGGCGCAAGTGTGATCGACTAGAATCGACAACGTGCTCGAAGCTGTGCGCGGAGTTGCACTGCCACCTTGGCCGCTTGTTCCGTTACAAACTTTGGGCGGGCCTACGATTGGCAATCAATCGCGAACGAGTGAGACCTTTCGACCCACTCTTGCTGAAGTGCGAATTGCCTGAATGCGCAACGCTGTTCGGTAGCACCCTCGAATACCCTGTTCGCGTGCAATTGCGACGGGAAATCAGCTCAAGGATACAGGTGACGTTCACAGAACTTCCTGTAGGACCGTGGGGTGCGCTGCCCGTGGCGGTAAAGAAGCAACTAGGCATCATAGGCGGTGCAGGTGTTTCTGTTGTCAGGGCAGACCGTGAGATCGCGTATGGATGGTTCTTCATGGGTTCGAAGCGTAAAGAGAATTATGACGATTGGTGGCGATGCGAGGTCCGCTTTCAGCCCAGGTTGGATGAGCTGTTCAAGCTGACACATACAAAACAGCAGGTCAGTCCTTCGCCTGACTTGGAAAAACTGTTGTCTCCTGATCTTGAAAACATTGCCCGAATCCTCAACAATCGCGTTCGCCAAGCATTCGTTACATTACGTTCCAAAGAACCTTCGCCAGCAGCGAAGACTGCCACCCTTCGCGACCGCCAACTTCCTGCCTTGCCCTCGCAAAAATCGAATGCCCATCGATTTCTGCGAGACGTGAAATACAGAGTAGTAGTGGAGAGTGGGTTAAGAGATAATTCCTTCTACTCCTGTCGGATTGACGGAAAAGAGATCGTGCTTGCGCTGAACGAGCGTCACCCGTTCTACCGAAAGATGTATACGGGCGACGACTCGCAAATATCTGATAATGAGAGGTTTAGGATAGAATGCCTATTGCTTGCAGCCGCTCGCGCAGAGCTAGAGGCCACCTCGGATTCGCAGCGGTGGTGGTACCGGCGCAAGAGAAACGGATGGAGCAACGTTCTGGCTGCGTTTCTTGGAAACTAGGGGTGAATGGCGAACAAACCTGAGTGGGTCATTGCAAACTTGAAAAGCGGGCCCGCCATGAGACGCGCACTGGCGTCTTACGCGGAGCGACTCGCGAAGACGGATGGTAGGCATTCCGTTGAACAGCTGCGCGACGAACTACTGGACCGGGCTGGGGTGTGGGGGCGCGATCTCCAAACCTTGCGATCGTGTGCTTTTGTTTTAGCGGATCTACGACTCCAAGGATGGCGGTTGCGCAGCTCCGAAAATGGCATCTGCATCGCTTACCCCGAGCACGTGAACGGTGCAGCCGACGTATCGAAGGAGTTTGTCCGGCAAGCTCACTTGACTCAGCGTGAGGCCCAGTTGCTGCAACCGGCTGTGCGGGAGTTCATATGCTCGATGGAGCGTCGCCGCCTTGGCCCAAACGGTTGGACCTCTATTTTTTCATTGATGCGACCGGGCAAAGAATTCGCAGACAAGCTCCAGGGCATCTCTTCTCTCTGCGTAGAAGACAGACCTGCCGCTCTCAGCGCTGCGATCCGCCCCTATATCCAAGTCGTTGATCCGAGATCAACATGCGAATTTACGGGACTTCGGCTTATGGATATTTGGCGGTATTTTCGGCATACGTGGACGACCACCTACTACAGTGTGCCAGGAAGGAGCATGTTGCTGTTGATTCGAGACGCTGCTGCTGAAAATCACCCCGTGATCGGAATAGCTGCACTTGCTAGTGCGCTGGTTCAACTAACAGTCCGTGATCAATGGATTGGGTGGACACCACAAACATTCATTAGCGAACTCTGCAATCGCCCGTCGACCAAATGGGCTCGATGGGTAGAAAACGCAATTGCAGAGTTACTCTCAGACATATACAAGGCAGATTTTATACGCGAAGGTGTTCTGCGCCGATACCACCTCGACAAACCTACCGAAGAGGTGATCGCCAAACTTCGAGTCGAGGGGGCTAAAGCTAAACGGCGTCATTACAAGTTCCCGACAGCTAAGGATCATAAAGTACGGAAAGACTTCACTGACAAGCATTGGCAGAGACAGACACGACTAGATTTGTTCCGTGCGAAAAGAGGAGAGACGCTTGCTCAGGTGTTGGAGGCCAGGCGACTCCTAAATGAAGCGGGATTCAAAGAGCCATCTAAAGAAGCCCTGCAAGCCGCTCTCAGCACTCGGCCGGGAAGGCGAGCGGCAGAGATCATAATCAGGCACATGAAGTCGAGGCATGTGGGCATCGGCATGCTCGACATTTCGATCTGCGGAGCAATTGCTCCTTACAACGCGATTCTGGGCGGTAAGTTAGTGGCGCTGATGCTCACCAGCCCCGAGATCGTTACTGCCTATCGCGATAGGTACACAGCAGCGCCAAGCATTATTGCTTCATCCCTGGCAGGACGACCTGTGGTGCGTCGGCCCACTCTGGTCATGCTGGGTACGACAAGCCTATACGGTTCGCGGCTGAATCAATATCACCGCATCAGCATGTCAGCCGATTCTGTGGGGGGGGGCGTTGGAGTCGTCAGATATGAGTTGCTAGGGGAGAGTCTGGGCTTTGGCTCGTCTCACTTTTCGAGTGAGACGGTCAGGGAACTCGAAGCTTATCTGTCACAGAGTCATCCTGGCACCCGCGTGAATAGCATTTTCGGAGAGGGCGTGAGCCCCAAGCTGAGAAAAGTTCGTGACGGGCTAAACATGCTCGGTTTTCCTGCAGAATTCCTGCTAAGGCACGGTTCCCGAAGATTAGTGTATGGGGTCGCTCTTGCCCACAATTTCAAGGACTTACTCCTGGGCCTTTCGAAAAAGCCGAAGTACATCTTGCCCCAGCAAAGGCCTTCCGAAGTCACGCGGCGTATCGCAGAATTCTGGATTTCCAGATGGGTGCCACGACGCATTGAGCGAGACGATATTCTCGAACAGATAGCCGCAAATAACTTAGTGCATCCCGTAAACCATGGTGCCCGCGTGCATCTACCAGAAGTGACCCAAGCCGAACTGCTCTTCGCCTAAAAGTGAATGATTCTTACTTAAGTGGAAATTTACGCAGATATTGCCAACTTGCCACGATCACAAGCAACGTGCCCAGTGGCTTTGGGGGCAGTTTGCAGATTACGTCTTTCCAACCTCCGTGCTGTCCCCAATTTGCGGCAATAGTCTGAATATCGACAGAGGACAAATTAAGGAGGAGAAGTCCAATTCCAAATGCCACCGCAACCATCGGCAAAAATAGCCAGGGAGCCTTCACCAGAGTTACGAACAACGGCTGAGGCGCCCAGACATCCGCCGAACACGGCCCAGAGCTTTCTGGTTGTTGGATGATGCTCAATGCCGAGTAGATAGGGTCAGGGTTACGGGCACAGGACAATAGCACACGTGATTCATCGTAGCGACTACGCAGGTGGAAATCGGTTTCAGAAGAACTTGTAAATGCTCTTGGGTCGAGTCGCAGCTTCAGACATCTGTTCGCGCCATCTAACGCTGTCGAGCGGTAGAAAAAGAGCTTCAAGACAACAGTCTTGCCCATTGGGAACACGTAGGCGCAGTCTGGCCCTTTTACCGACCCTCTGATTATTCCCTCCGCAGAACGCCTAAATGAACCGAGGTAGACCGCCAAACGGTCCGCAATTTGACCGCGTCCGGATATCAATTTCGAAATCTGTAACAAAACTCTGCCCGTTAGTGCGGTCGCGTGATCTCTCCAGCGGCCCAGACGAAAGAATCCAAGCACTCGAAAGGTCACGCATTCCGCAAGTTCAGAGCGGTTAATCCTCTCAATGACGCTTTTCCATGCTATGTCGTCACCGTTTGTTTGCGTTTTGTACCGAAGTGGCAGCCCTCTATAAATGAAGAGTCCTTCCTTTGGATTCCCCGCGGGGAACGGTCTTTCGGAATGCTCCTTGATAGTGCCATCCCATTGCCGTTCCAACGCAAAGTCCGCTGAGGATCCGTAGTTCATGAACCCTCCGAGGCTCACATCGACAATCAGAATGGTTGCGCTGAACGCCGCGTCGACAATCGTGCATTCCCTGATTGGCAAGAAGGTGAAATCTCCCTGGCTGGCCGTTCCCTCGTCTGTGCTCCCCTTAGCACTTCCGACTGTCAATTGGCTGGCAAAAACTATCAGGCCGGTTTCGCCGACAAGCAGTCCTGGATTAAACCGAAACCCCTCGGGCACGAGTCTTTCGCTATAGCGAAAGCGCATGACGTGTCCTTCTGGATAGCAACACGCATCGAGAACATCTTGTTTGTACTGATTCTTTGAGGCCGAGCTAAACAGGTAGATCATGTGGGGTAGCCTTTTCAATTGCGTCTTGTATGATCCGCGGTACGCTTCGCAGCGACGAGATTCTGACCACACCTGCCCTCTGTATTGATTGTTCGTCCTCGTACGACCACGTTCGCCTCGGCACCCATATGGCCCGCAGCCCGGCGACTAGAGCGGGATTGATATCTGATCTTAGGGAGTTCCCGACAGACCACGTTTGGGAAGGCGGGAGGTGATGTTTAAGCACCAACCTGCGGAAGGTGTCAGCGTCCTTATGGGATACGATCACAATCTCGTCGAAATAGTTTTTGAGACGGCTGGTTTCGAGCCGCTGTTTCTGTACTGCGCGATCTCCCTTTGTCAGTAGTATCAGACGGCAGGTCAGACCGAGAAGACTAAGCACCTGTCCAGCATAAGGCGTCGTTCCCGCGGCTTCGACAAAGACCTTGTCCGAAAGGTTCGCGATCTCTTCCCTGATCCCCGACACCCCTCCGCTACTGGCGTGTCGTCGAAAGTGGTCGTATGTTCCCAACATGGACATTCGGAACCGCTTGCGCGAAAAGCCCCAGAGAGCAACATTGTTCGCATCACGTTCATCGAAAAACTTTTCCACCTTGCGGCGGTCAAAACCACGTCGCTGCATCAGGCTGAAGAATCTTCTTTTCGCGCGAGTGTAGATAGGCATCGTGTCCCAAAGAGTGTCATCTCCATCGAAGATGACCGTACACGGCTTGAGTTTGTGAGGCTTCATCGTGTGGTACCGACATTTTATCGTGGGTTTTCAACTCAGGTGGTTCGTTCTTGACATTACCTGCTACCGATCTGACAATTTAGCTTCCTCCTCCGAACTACGGCTGCTGTCCACGGCGATGCTATGCGCTTTCTGTGTGACGTTGGCATTCTCAGATGACGCTCAATGACTGGCAGGAGAGACTAGAACGCCATTTTGCTGCATTGAAGATCCAGCGCGCCGATCAGGGAAAAAACCACCCAATCTTTGCGTTGGAACATGGGCTTACGATCGAAGAAATTGCATCCCTCTCTTCAGAGATCAAAAACTATATCTGTCAGGCCAAACCGGCGAATCGACATTGGCTCGTCTGGACCGTGTACGCGTCTGAAATTGGCTACTCATATTCCGGGGAGGAATATTGGCAAACGTTCGCCGACCGTACTCCCGGATGGCAGGAGCAGAATCAAAATCAGGCCCGTGACTGGATCCGCGATGCATTCGTCGACTTCCACCGCAAGTTCGATGGGGCGAGGCCGTCGGGTCGCTGGGCCGAACAGTTTTCAATTATCTGCTGGCCGATCGCACACGCAATCTTGCCTCAAGATCTGCAGCGCCAACTTGCCCAAGTGCTTTACGAAATCAGGCATACCTTTACCCCGGAACTCTTGCAGTCTCCTGAACTGCTAGGTTCACAAATAGACGCACACAGTTGGGACACGCGCTCTCGTTTCCGCAAGCTGGCCGAAGAACACCTCCTCGTAGGGCAGATTGCAGCGGCCCTGCTAATGACAGAAAGCGTGCAAAATGCTGCTCTGATCCTACCGGCAACGCTACAAAGGATCGCCACCGACCTCGACCGAAACCGGAGATCTCGTGAGTGGCTCAAGGATGCGCAGCGCCGAGCATCTACTGTCCGACTACGCGGCCTTCATCGCGGCTTCGTAGACGACACTCTGGTTGAGACAGAGATCGGTCTCGATGAATCCGAGGCGCGGCGGACCGTTGTTGAACTTGGCATCGAACCGACACTGGTGCTGAGGCGAACGGACCGTCAAACGTGGAATGTTCGCCTTCAATTGCCAGACCTGTCAGGTCTGCTGAGGCGCTTTCCCGAATTCAGAAACGTCCTTGCCAACGAGAGATGTGTGGTCGCAGGATTGAGCGGCGCCCCCTTGCCGCGCGGTTTCTTGCTGTACGGGACGCAAGAAGTTTCGCTTTCGTGGTGGCCTGGCGACGCTGAGGTGCTTCTCAAGTTCGACAATTCGCCCCCACAACTTGACTTTTTGCTGACCGCCGAATGCTTACTGAGTACGGGGCCACGCTGGTTATTTAGGCTTCATGCGGATGGATCAGCCACGGAGATCAAGGGACACGTAGTACAGCCTGGAAGCTCGTACATCATACTAAGTCTCGAAAATACGGAGGCGCATCTTGAATTCATTTCATCTACTCCTGTCAAGACCACCTGTGCAGGCGTCCGTGCAGTCACGTTCGAGGTACCAGAGGTAATCTCGCAAATCTATTCGGACCAGCTCATCACAGTTGGGTTTCACGCCTCTAGCGGCCTCTATGTCTGTCCCGTGGGCTTGCCCGCATCGAAATGGGACGACGCTGGTGACGCGGAGTGGCTAACTACGGACAGTCCCATGATCGCAGTTTCAGCTGACTTTGAAATAAGAGGTTTGCTGTTCAACTTGCTGGGGCCGTCGGCGACCAAGCTCGAACTTTCCCATCCACTCGATCCTAATGTTTTTGTGGAACTTGGGAATTTGGACCCTGGACGATACAAGCTCTACGTCGTTGCCCGCCGATCTTCGGAAACGCAGCCGATTGTCCACGGAACCCTGAGCTTGAACGTTCGTGCCCCCAAGCCGTTGACAGTCGACATAACAAAAGCCAGCCCGTTTGCCGTATTAATCTCGCCCCTGCGTCCGAGTCTTGAACAGCTGTGGGACGGTACCGCAACGGTACTAATTGTAGGTCCAGTTGGTCGGAAGGCCGAGGGCGAGCTGCAGCTGTTTAAGGACAGCGATCTCCACAACCTCGTATACCAAAAGAAGATGGCACCGCTGCGACTGCCATGTGCCACGGCGCAATGGCACGTGGCACTTGACGAAATTAAGTCCGATGTCAGAGCGCAGAACGCCTACGACGAAAGCGCAGCCTGTATCTTGTCCATTCGAGCCGAGGAACTTGGACACTTTTCGCTTCCGTGTGAGCGCTTGCCGACTCCTATTCGTTGGGTGCTGAAGCATGAGAATAATGGCTACTCTCTGAAACTAGTTCAGCTGAACGAACAGTCGTTGGTTCAACTTTCCCATTACGCATTTTGTCATCCGGATCAACTGACCAAATTACCTTTTGCTAACGCCAATGGGTTTCGCGTTCCCGCCGAGGGGGGCCTGTACGTCGCGGTGACGGAACGCACTTGCAGTGCCATCGTTGTCCCACCGCTAATTCATTCCCTCTCGGATCTCGGTGTTAAGGTTGAAATGCAGTCGCGTCAAAGAACGGAACAGGACATCAGCCAACTCTTGCGAGTTCTTCAAGTGTGGGTTGCTTCTCGGGTCACAGGCGAACCAATATCGCGCGATAGAAAAGATCAAGTAATCAAATGCATCGAAGATCAACTCATTGCTCTATTGTGTGGTGACTCTTGGCTTGAGCTAGAGCGACAAGTGCAGAAATTCCCCAAATGTCTCACAGACCTCAAGAACGCGATTTCCAGTAGTGTTCGCTACGCGCCAATCGGCCAATCTCTCATCAGCCGACAAGCTGACCTGAAGTCGCACAGCATGAGGGAGGTCTGCGAGTATTTGTATCGCCTGGCGCAACAATACCTTGAATTGCCGGCACTATCGATTGCGCACGAGCACGGCGTGTCTCGGCAGCAGTGGGTGGTTGAGTTTGCTTTTCGTCTTGCGAGTGAGGCATCGCAAGTGCAGGAGTGGGCAAGAGAGGATTTCGTTGCGGGACTGCACTATGTCCTGCAGCATCCCATTCTGTTGCGAATCGGCCGCTTCGCTGCTGTGGTACGAGCGACAGAACCCGCTGGCGTTGTTTTCAAAGAAGCAGGAAGACACCAATGAGAACGTTGAGCGCGAGCGAAATCCAGAGTTGTTGTGTGGATCAATTGGGGCTTGACTCGACCGTCTTGGACATGGGAACTCCAGAGGCCCTAGCGGCGCTGGTGAGGAGAATCGGTGCTTTTGCATGTCCCTGCCCACCTTCCCAACTAGTGTCAACGGCGGTCAAGCTGCTTGCTCCGCTCAACTGTCTGACCGACATGCGAGAAGCCGTCACTGAAAGTGTTGAAGCTCTGGCCGCCTATGGCGACTTCACTGAAAGCGAGGACATTTCAGGTTCATCAAGAAGTCGACTCATCTATGTGTCGCCACCTGCTTTTGTGGAACTTTCACCCAAACTGTTTCTGCTCGTCGGAGAGGGCGTTGATGGCATTTATCCTCTTCCCGAAGAGCTAAAGCGCCGAGTGGATTTGTTTGCCCACTGCAGAAGGCTCAACGTTGATGACCTACACGGCACCGTCGACTTGCTCCTTCAAGCTGGGTTCATTGCATTGAGAGCGGAGTCTTGGCTGAAAGCTCCGGCTGTATTGTCGGCTTCAGCGCACGTACAACTCTACAGCTCATTGCTCGACACCGCCGGGCCAGTTGGAACGCTGGACGAGTTCACGCTACTCGATACTGAACGGTCGCCAGCGTACTATCCAGGGAGGTGGACGATGCCCAAGCGCCACACCGGTCGATTCGTTGGGCGACGCCCGCAAGCTTATGGAGCAGACTTGTGGTGCTACATGGAACTCGCTGACGGCACGGTCAAGCGACTGTTAGACTTGCCTACGCAGGAAAACCAATGGCGTCCTTGCGATGAAGCCTGGCATCTCCAGCAGGCGATTGATGCACACTCAGGCAACCCTCAAAGATACCGTTGTCGCCAAGGGCCTTCTGCCTCGGTAATATTCGACTTTTTCTCTCCTGTACCTCGCTGGGCGAGAAGGAGATGGGATGCAGTGGGGCGGGAGACACCTCCAAGCAAGTGCCTGTTGGCATATGTCTTTTCGGACCAACATTATGAGAGTGAGTCGACGTTTGCTCAGGAAAGAATGTGGCTCCAGCAGATATGAGAACAGAAATTGATCAGCTGAAGACCTCACCCGCGACAATTAACGAAACCATTGAAAAGTTGCACGAGTCGCTCCGTGAATACATCGAGGCTGCCTATCACGTTAGTGACCCTGACATGGTTAAGCAACGTCGTGAGCTGCTCGATGAGCCGGGTGTGATATCCCAGCTTCCCTATCTAGAGAGTACCCCGCGCTACATTGGGGGTAGGAAATTCACGGCTATCGTTGGTCTCGATCCTGCGGTCTCGGGCCTTTTCACTGAGCTCGCGAAGTCCAGCGGTGAGAATAAGCAAGTTCTCTACGATCCGCCCTATCAACACCAAGCACAATCAATCGAACAGATTCTTGTGAAGGGCAAGAGTCTGATCGTCATGACTGGTACAGGCTCGGGAAAGACTGAGAGTTTCTTGCTTCCTATCGTAGGGAAGTTGGTGGAAGAGGCTGCACATAATCCGCAGTCATTCCAGACAACAGCCGTCCGGGCAATGATTCTTTATCCGATGAATGCCTTGGTGAACGATCAGTTAGGCCGCCTTCGACTTCTTTTTGGAGACCCACGCCTAAGTGGGCAATTCAAGAGTTGGACTGGTCGCCCAGCCAGGTTTGCTCGTTACACGAGCCGGACACTTTACCCTGGAGTTCGGACCGCAAAGCGGGACGGGGAGCGGCTCGCTCCCATAGGAAAATATTACGTCAAACATCTTGAAGCTGAGAAGGATGCGACTTCCCCTGATCGCGAAAAGTCGGAGACGCTGATCAAGGAACTGCGAAAGCGGGGCAAGTGGCCCGCGAAACCCAACCTCTTGAAATGGTACGGGAAGTCAGGTACTAGATGGATAGATACGAAAACCGGGCAGTTCAAGCGTTGCGTTACTCTCAGCGAAGATCAGGAACTCTTGACTCGCGATGAGGTTCAAACTGCCCCACCAGATGTGTTGGTCACCAACTATTCGATGTTGGAATACATGCTGATGAGGCCTCTGGAACGCCCGGTTTTCGATTGTACGCGTGACTGGCTAAAAGAGAACCCGAGCGAGACCTTCCTGCTAGTTCTCGACGAAGCTCACTTGTATCGAGGAGCCGCAGGTTCAGAAGTTGCTTTGTTGATTCGGCGGCTGCGACAACGGCTTGACATACCTCCTGACAGGCTGCAGATCATCTGTACCACGGCAAGCTTCAGTAATTACAAGTACGCCCCCACATTCGCCAGCCAGCTGACGGGAAAGAGTCCGGCGGACTTCGAACCAATTGCGGGAGAATTAGCTCTGCGGCAGCCATCAAATACCGGATCGGCTGCCGATGCTGCGGCTCTAGCAGCGATCGACCTCGATGCCTTTTACTCAGACGATGAATCGAAACGGCGCGAACAAATTCTAGCTTTTCTCGGGTTCCGTGGACTCAAACTAGAAGGAACCGATTGGCAACTCTCGTTATTTAATGCCTTGCGCGATTATCCGCCCTTGAGTTTCTTGGTTAACCTTACGATGAAGCAAGCTTGCCCAGTCTCGAAGCTGGGCACCGAAATCTTCCCTGGAATAGATCAAGAATTGGCGGGCCGTGCGATTACGGTGCTTACGGCTCTCGGGAGCACTGCCAAGCCTAGCGCGAATGAGCCCGGCCTACTGCCGTGTAGAGTGCACAGTTTCCACCGTGGCCTTCCTGGCCTTTGGGTGTGTACGGACCCTAAGTGTTCGGAGGCCGAGTTGAGTGAGACTCGCCCTGTCGGCAAGATGTATGCACAACCTCGGGAGATCTGCAAATGCGGAGCTCGGGTCCTTGAGCTATTCACCTGTCGGCACTGTGGAACAGCTTACGCGCGGGCGTATACAGATGACTTAGAACGTCCCAGCTTCCTTTGGGGGGAACCTGGTTCCATCGTTCGAAGCGCGTCCGGAGACAAATTGCAATTGGAACCACTTGACCTCCTCCTGGAACAACCGGTCCTCGGTGATGTGGAACCCGCCGATTACGATTTGGTGACAGGCAGGCTAAACCCCTTGAACGCAGGACCCCGCATGCGAACTGTATTCCTGCGCAAGGATCGCGATCAGGTGTTCAAGGATGATGAAGAAGATTCATCGATTTCTGCCCACGCTGGAGAGTTCCGCCCCTGCGCCGTTTGCGTCCAGACGGCCGCGTGGGGGCGGAGTTCAGTACAGGATCATCAGACCAAGGGCGATCAGCCCTTCCAGGCGCTAATCAGCAAACAACTTCAAATCCAGCCTCCTAATCCTGTCGAGCAGACAAGACTGGCACCTCTTCGTGGTCGAAAAGTTCTTATCTTCTCTGACTCGCGTCAGACAGCGGCGAGACTCGCGCCGAATCTGCAGAAGTACTCAACGCAGGATGCGTTAAGACCGCTGATTTGTAGTGGTTATGGAACGCTGCAAAACTTCGATAAGTTAAAGAGAAATCTTTCGCTCGAAGATATTTACTTCGCTGTGTTGTTGAGCGCCAAGGACCTCGGTGTTCGCCTTCGGCCCGAACTGAAGTCCGGCGAAAACTTCAACGAAGACATTACGGTCGAACAGGCGGTCAAGAATGGTGTATTAGAGCAGCCCGAGGACATGCTGGATCTATTTATTACATTACGTGCTGCGACACCGCCTGAATCCCTCATGTCGGGCATTCTCGATACGTTGTGGGACCGGTATTACGGAATGGAAGCGCTTGCGCTTGCATCGATAACTGAAAGACAGAAGCACGAGCAAACCCTGACCGCGCTGCCAGACATTCCGGGGATAGCGCAGTCTGAAATCGGCAAGCTTGCTCTCGTTAGAGCGTGGATTCGTCAGTGGCAACGGGTGGGATTTTGGCTGGATCGCATGCCGCAAGCCTGGTGGCAAAACAAAATCAAGGCCCATACGGGTGTGTTTAAGGGAATGCGGCACGTACTACCGGATAAAAGCACAAAGAACATATTTGAGAAGCAATGGCTTCCCAAGTTGCGAGAAATATTCTGCAACACGATTCCTGGCGGTAAGTATCGTCTGAAGGGAGCGGAACTCACTCTTCTCATTGGGGGGAACTGGGCATATTGTCAAACCTGTCGGACAACCCAGAGGCCTTTCCCGAATCGCACGGTGTGCTTGAATTGTGGCCAGGCGACGGTCGTTGCGGTCGAGCCGAATACTGATCCTGTATTTGCTGCTCGCAAAGGTTATTACAGATCCAGCGCACTTGCAGTCCTGGCAAAGCCACCTGTGCCGCCGATGTCACTAATTGCTGCGGAGCACACCGCGCAACTGAATGCGGCACAGAATACGGATGTATTTTCCAAGGCGGAAGAATCCGAACTCCTTTTCCAAGATGTAGATCTGGGCCCCGACGACGCGGGTCACGAACGGCCCGCGATCGATGTATTGTCCTGTACGACGACCATGGAAGTCGGTATCGATATCGGCACATTGTCGGGAGTGTCGCTAAGAAATATGCCGCCAGCGCGTGCGAACTATCAGCAGCGGGCAGGACGTGCAGGAAGGCGTGGCAATTCAGTCGCCACGGTCACTGCATTTGGAAGCGCAGACAGCCATGATGAACACTACTTCACCAACCCAGACCAGATGATCCGTGGGGCAGTTGATGATCCCAAGTTGAAATTGGACAACTACGAGATCACACGTCGGCATGTGACGGCATACTTGCTGCAGCGTTACCACCAAGATCGCCTTCCGAACATTACTCCTGCGACACAGCCGAGCCTATTCGCGGTGCTTGGGAAGGTCTGGCAATTCATGCGAGATGACGCCATTCTGAATCGCAACGATTTAGAGTCTTGGCTGAAAGCAAACAAGACGGGTCTTTCCCAGGAGGTCAGCAGTTGGATCCCTTCCGAGATCGCTAAGAGCGATCGGCGACGCCTCCTCGACGGACTAGTAACGGACACGATGTCAGAAATAGATAGTGCGATCGAACTTGATGCTAAACCGCCAGCGGGTCCAGAGTCGTCGTTGCCGGAAGCGGATGAGATGCCCGAACTTCCCGCCGAACCAGACGAAGAAAGCGTGCAGCCAGACCCCGCAGCTACGAATTTGCTAGACAGGTTGCTTTACAAGGGCGTGCTGCCGCGGTATGCGTTCCCAACCGATGTCGCGACGTTTTACGTTTTCGATGTCGACAAGTCAACAGGATTCAGACCAGAATACAAGTTCACGCCCTCACAGGGACTTCCCGTTGCACTGTCTCAATACGCTCCTGGCAAAGAGGTCTGGATAGCCGGCAAACGATATACCTCGGGGGCTATTTACTCTCCAATGAGAGATGAGCGCTTTCAGGCTTGGGATAGCAGAAAGCTGTATTACGAATGCGCTGTCTGTCGGCACGCAGAAAAATTGGAGCGGCAACAGGGCGAGCGAGGCGAGCGCAAAGACTGCCCGGCATGCGGGCAAAGCGGCACATTTGGAGCCGCCAGGTACTGGATCCGGCCGCCAGGTTTCGCGCATCCTACGTTCATGGACGAGGGGACATCCCCAGAAGATGCGCCAGTCAGGAGCTACGCAACCCGACCAAAGCTGATCGCCCCGACTCCTCCTGGCGATGCCGAATGGATTGTTATCAATGATCGGCTTCGCGTTCATCACCTCAAGAAGCATCTCCTAGTTACAAACCGCGGACCAGCAGAGGAAGGCTACGATTACTGCACGCGCTGCGGCCTCATTGAACCGGCTGCATCTCCTAACTCCCAGCTAGGCTCTGCTCACAAGAAGCCATACCCGGACGACCGCGCTCCGAAATGTGATGGCGGTGCGACGGCCCGCGGGATCGTTTTAGGGACAGACTTCATCACCGATATTCTGCTGATTTCCATGACGGTCGCGGATCCCTTGCTGCTCTCGCCCACCTTGCTAGCGACCGAGATCGCGCTGAGGACACTCAGCGAGGCGATTTCGAAAGCCGCCTGCCAATTTCTTGAGTTAGAGGCGAGCGAGTTGCAGGCCGAGTTTCGACCAGCACTCACCGCACTTGGCAGAACAGGCAAGCAGGTTGAGATCTATCTATATGACACGCTGCCTGGGGGGGCGGGTTTCTCCCGCCAGATCGGAGATCTCGGAATCAGCGTGTTTGAAAAGGCACTCGAAATTCTGGATAGTTGCCCTGAGAAGTGTGACCGCTCCTGTTACCGCTGTCTCCGCAGTTATAAAAATAAGTTCGACCATGATTTGCTCGATCGCACCGTGGCTTCGGTGCTCTTGAGGTATCTACTATCCGGATGTAAGCCGGAATGGGATCCGTTACGTCTCAAGATGTCACTGGATCTGCTCTACAACGATTTGCAGAGACAACGTGAAGACAATGTCACGATCGCTCGCGATGCTGAGCTAACTCTGCCAGGGCTCGGAACCATTCGCGCCCCCATCCTCGTTACAGCTAAGGACGGCAGTAGTCGTATCGTCGATATCAGCGGTGCCCTTACGCCGACCGAACCCTCTAACGCTCTTGTTAGAGACATCCAAGACTTTTCTCCTCTTCCCATTCACGTCGTCGAAGAATTGATCGTGCGCAGGAATCTTCCACGTGCAAGCAGTGAATTACTTGCACGATTTGTCTAAGGTCCTGCATGCGAGACATCCCACCAATCTTCACCACTGCTGGGCCTACTGAGTGGGCATCTCCCCCTGAGTGGATGAGTGTTCATTATTTACTGGACGCGGAGCGCTGCCCGAGATCAGTTGCACTCCGCTGCTCACGGTACGCAACGATTTGGAAGAGGCAAGGATATCCGGAGAAACCTCACGCAGCTTCCCTCATCGGTCAAATAATCCACACCTCGGTGGAACGGATTGCTTCTAGTCTCGCCAAGAAGGGCTACCGAGGTTTGGGCGATCTATGTGCAGCACAGGTTTTGCGCGAGCTGGGTGGCTATTCTTATGTCATCTCCCAAGTCACCGATGCGGCGCTGAGCGGGCTCTCAGACAATCCGAGGCTAATCCGCCAAAAGGAGGCGTTGTTTACGGACGTTCGCAATCGTGCATCCATCATTCGTGAACAGGTGCAGGTTCTTGTCAGCCGAATGACTTGGGAGGCAGTTCCCATTAATCAAGCTGCCATAGAGGGAGTTATCGGCACCTCGGCACACTTCGCTAAGACACGTGGTGCTCTGTCCCCTGGCCTACATTTCGAAGCAGAGTTAAGAGATACGGCTCTAAAGTTCAGAGGAATTGCAGACTCAATCGAAGTTGCGCAGACGGGTTGTACGATCACCGACTTCAAGACTGGAACGAAATCTGAGAACCACGAGTTTCAACTAAGGGTTTACGCACTCTTGTGGCAAAGGGACTTCGAATTAAACCCGGCAGGGAGGACCGCAACCAAGCTGATATTATCTTATCCGTGTGCCGGCCAAAGTGTGCCCGTACCCACGGAGTCAGAACTAGCAGATCTGTCGAAAGATCTGAAAACACGCAGCGAAACTGCGCGGGCGGAAGTCGGCAGTTCTTCCCCCAAGGCTAACCTGAGCATCGAGAACTGTGGCAGATGTCAAGTGCGACAACTCTGTACACAGTACTGGACAAAGGACCGTCAGAAATCATCGGCCGTTCCGGATCCGGACGCGTGCTTTGATGATATTGAAATAGTGCTCAGTACTCGACGGGTGGAGACACTGTGGGAAGCTGAATGCGTCGCATCCAGTGTCCTTCAGCAAGGCGTGAGACTCCTGGTTCGGATACCTGCCTCTGAGATTGTTGCACAGGAGCGCTTCACCAGCGGCCAGCGTGTGCGACTTACCGATGCTTTTGTGTCAGCGCGCGACGGGGAGGATCTGCCGCTCGTTAGCCTGACGGCTGCCACCGAATTCCTCTTCCTCTAGCCAACACGACTTAGTCGACTAAATGCCTGTTGTACTGTTTTTTGCTAAACGAACTACTTTGCTAGGGACACGAACTTTGAGATTGTAGACAGCACCTATCGAGTCGTGATTCCCAATTCTCGCCGTTCCCGTATTATGGCCGCTGGGATGGTCACAAAGGCTGCCAGCACCTCTGAAACGCCCGAGGCGACCCAAACCCCATCGGGCAGCCAAATCCCAGCAGAAAGGGCTTCCTGATGGTCACGCGGCAGCTGTCGGGCACATGCGAGTTTGGCAGCCTCGACGAGGCGCTTACCCAAGTAACCTTGTGGCTCCCGCCAGCTGTTCAGTAGCCTCGCGAATATGCCCACAATTCCTTTCCCCGGCTCTAAAGGTCGGCTCGCGAAACAAATCGTTTCACTCTTACCTAAACGAGGACGCACCTATTGCGAGCCGTTTTGTGGCCGTGGAAATTTGTTCTGGGCGGCTGCAACAGCGGGGCTCAAGTACGAAAAATGGTGGTTGAACGATATTTCCACGATTCCGTTTTTCCGTGCGGTTCAACGCGCCGGGCACACTATCAACGTTCCAGACAGGAGCAGGGAAGAATACGAGCGACAGCGTGAAGCCTACAAATCCGGTGACCTGACTGCTGAGTTGCTTCAGCCGTTCTTGACGTTTAATGGCGGGGGCTATTTCGAGGCGGGGTGCAAGGGACGAGAGCATGCCACCAGAAATAAGCATGGCAGGGGCGTGTCTGGTGCCGGATACGAACGGACAATACGTGAGTGCCATCAAATCATGCGGAAAACCCGTCCGAGGCTTACCAGCTTTGACTGGCGGAAAATGGGACTAGAAGATTTGGGCCCACAAGACACTGCTGTGTTCGATCCGCCGTATCCAGGTTGCAATGTCGGCTCTTATACTGACGCGAGCTTGAACTATGAGGAACTTGTTGATGCGCTTCTCAACGCCGAATTCCGCTGGGTTCTCTGCGGCTATTTGCATCCTGTGTTACATCGCCTCGGACGCCCGATCTGGACACGAGATGTGCAGTTGATAACTGTTCCTCCTGACGACAAAGACTCACGGACGGAATGTCTCTGGAGCAACTTTTCCCCAGATAAGAATAAGAGCCGCTATCTTTTGCCACCAAGCTTGAACGCCAAGCTGCGTACCTTAGCGGATGCCGCATCCCTTCCCTTTTCCGCGCTCGACGCAAGAATCGACGAAGGATTACAGGCCGTAGCAAACGATTGGAACTCAGTAGTCCCGTACCTGCTGGAAATGCATCGGCGGCTGAGCGCACCGGGTCGGCGCAGCGATTTGAGAAAAGGTGCCCCCGCTGGGCTTACGTGGACGGCTTGGGTTGAATCCAAACGCAGCAAACTCGGCCGGAGCCTGCGCTCGGTGCAGCGGTTGCTAAGGGGTAAGACGGAAGCTTCGAAAAACTGGAAAGCAAGACCTCACGACAGCCTGTCGTCAGGTTCGGAGAACATTCTCCCCAGCGCCATGGGTGTTGCATTCCAAATGGCGCGGCTCATCCTCGAAATGCGTAGTCGCAGTCGGAACACAACCTCGAACAAACGCAGGCTAGAGCGGCTTGCCTCGCAGTTCCTAGCCGTTGCGGAACGGCGAACTCAGCAACGGAGCGGTTCAATTCCTGCGGAGCGTATCGGGATCGCCAATCGGACATCGAGTGGCGTGACCTTGACGATGTAGAACATCGGGCAAACTTACGCTGCTTCCGTAAGGATCTCAACGTCGAACTTAAAAAGCTCTTCCGGCGTGAGCGGCGAGCGATCATCACGTTCGATTTGTTCACTGATCTTTTGCTGAATCTCGTCCTGAAAAGCCTCTTGCTCCTGTGTTGTGCCATTCAGGAATATCGACCACGCCCTCGGGTCCCGCTCCTTGCCATATTCCTCGTAGGCTTGGTCGATCACTTTATTGATTTCGTCCTGCCCAAGAATCTCGCCGATACGTCCAACACGACGCGAGGCGAATGCATCGAGCCGCCATTCTGAGCTTCCCGTCCCTGTGTAGAGGAAGTAGTCGAAACGGAGGTCGATCACAATAGTCGCCCAATATTTGGCGAGTTGAATCAGTTCATACCGCGTGGGTACGAACTCGGGCATCACAGCCGAGTTGGGACCGTTTACTTCGTCTACGTAGCCAACAGTAAACCTTCCATCGCCCCAGAAGCCGAGGCCCTCGCTATCAGGACGTGCTTTGCGTTCGTCAGTCGCAGTCGCTTTCCGCCACTCTTCCAGACCCATGTCGGACAAGTATGCGGCAACTTCTTCAGGCGTGTAGATTTGTTTTTGCTTTCTGACATTGCTTTCCATTTTTTTCTCCCAGTCATTGGGCTTCAGTTTCCACAAGAACTCCCTCGAAGCTGATGGCCTCCGCATATCTGATCATCATGTTCAGCATCGCGCTCAGATCCGCAATTGCCTTTTTCACTTGGCGGTCATTACCGAGTGCGCGATAACGCGAATTAGCAAATCGCTCGTCTTCGAGAGTTTCCTTCAGGCCGTTAATGATGCCAATTGCGTCCTGAATGCGCTCAACCGCATGTTGTGCCAGAGTTTTGGGCGCCACGTACGGCCCAAATAAGTCCACAACCGGATGCGTGATGTCGGACCACAAATACGCCGGACCGTTGTAACCGGTTCGCCGAATGGACTCGATCACTTTCCCATCCCGGACCACCAACTGTCCGCGGAAGCCTGACTCCCAACAGAGATAATCCAGGAGAAACACGGTGGCCGGATGGTTCTTCGAAAGCGCTAACAGGGCATTCACTGGCGGTTGCCAGTTTGTTCTGAAATGAAATTGCGTGGGGGGACCTCCCACCGTCTCGACGGAACAGTACTCACACTCGGGCACTTCCTCTCCGTACATAGTGAGTTCCAACGCCTTTGTGAAGTCCTCGGGAACACATTGGAGGCCCACTACCGTCAACTTGTTACTGCAATCATTTGCCATAGTGTTCTTACCTTTTCCCTTCGTCGGACTGTTCGAGCGGCTCATTGAGAAAAGCGACCACTTCTTCCGGGGTCGAATAATTTAGGCACGACGCATGCACGAAGTGCTCCGACTCAGCCAACCCAACTCCTTCAAAGCACTTTCACCTTTTCGGGCGGTGCCATCGAGTACTGCCAAAATCGCTTTGCCTTGCTTCAGAGTGAGCGTCTCTCTTCTCTCCTTATGTCATTGATCATGCCAGCACCAGCCCCGCATCCGTCATGCCCTGCGCTAGATCCCAAGCGAAGCGATGCTCGACAACCAAGGCGCTTCCAAACCACAGTGCGTCCGGCTGGACGTACTCATCAATCCACTCTTTGCCTCTGGGAGTGAGAGGGCAGAACAGGAAGACTGTGCTTTCGTTGCAAACGAGAACATCAGGAGTATTCGGGACAACTTGTGACGAACTGCTCATGGTCGCTCTACCCCTTCATCGCGGGCGTAAAGCTCTAGTTCTTTCCCCCGAGTCTCCATGCGTTCGCTAACTTGATCGGCTAGATCAGACAAAGCCGATTCGACGGTTTTGTCGTCGGTTTGTCTACGGGTATCACGGACGATTTCGAGGATTTGATTTATCGTTTGCGTGCGAGCCCAGTCAGCATGGCGGACTAGCCGCAATTCTTCGTCAGTGAAATGTTCGCGTGGGAAGCACCAGTAGCACCACGAATCGCACCCCATGAAATACTGCTTGCCGTCACCGAACCGACTCCCGATCCTGACCCACCGAGCGGGTTGATTACACTCGCGGCACCTTGCCTGCTCCCACATCTGAGCTTCAGAAGCCAGCGGCCAGCAAAACCGAATAGCTCCCATCTCGTCCTCCAATTGCTTTGGTTCTTCCCACTGAATCTCATCCGATTTGCAGAGCGGCTGCTGGGGACGTTCACGATACGTTTCGTTCATGATTACAACCTCCGATTTACTTAGTACCCAGTTTTTCTTTTATCCCGCGTTCTCCGACCACATTGACGTGGGCAGCCAGAACTGGGATTTCAGTCGAAAAATCGGGCCGTGAGTTCCTGTTGCCAGTCAGCACACGGCCCAACAAAACCGACCTACTAACTTGTGGGGCTGTCGGGTTATCCCGAATGAATCAGCACCACATTACCTAATACCCAACTGCCGCCGGAAAATTGAAGTTTTTTTTTCTGGACCTTCAGTTTTGCCAGCAATCATCCGAAAACACGCCAAAGGTGGCCGCGAAAATAATTTCGACCGTTGGTAATCGACACAAACCGACTACGGAGTTCTCTTCGTGAACGGACCTTCGGGGCGACGGCAACGAAGATTTCACGGGGGCGGGTTCTCTTCTTCTCCCCGCCTCCTACGCTGATCCAAAGGCGTAGGAGGGATTTGAAGAAGGGCAGCGTAAAACAAACAAGTAGAGAGGGATCATGGATTTCCGACAGATTTTGAACCATGCACGCCGCGGCGTGCACCAAACACCAACCTTGCCGGGTCTTCGGCACCCGTCCATCAAAGGATCGCTCGAATTCGCGACCACAGACATCGACACCCTGAAAAAGTGGAACTCCAACGGCTACGCAGGACACAATTGGGTATCCGTGGCAAGAAACGGAGCGGCCTGCATCCTCGACATTGATGACCCGGATCAGGCGGAGCAGCTCGCGATGCCATCCTACGACGACACGTTTGTCGTGAACTCCCCGAGTCCCGGACACAAGCAGGTTTACTACTGGCACACGGCTGCATCCGAGGAACTGGGCAATTGCAACGTCCTTGGTTCCGATGGCAAACCCGTCGTCGAGTTCAAGTCTCACAATCTCACCTGTGCCTCACCCGGTGTGACGCGCACCGACAAAGAACCTTACGGAGAGTACGTTCCAGCGAACGATCTTCCCATCAAGCCCATCCCACAGGAAATGGTCGATTGGCTGAAGAAGAACAGTTCTAAGAAGAAGACTTCTTCTCGACATATCAAGAAATCCGATTTCCACCCCAGCTTTGATCGCGATGATTGGATCGACCATTACGGGCTTTCCGCTACAGGCGCGGAGAAGACCGTGGAGGGCGTCGTGTACGTCGAATTGTCCGAGTGCCCGTTCGTCGATCGCGCCCATGAAGGGCAGTACAAGGGGAGCTTCAAGTGCTGCATCACCTTCGGGAACCGCATCGGGTTCAAGTGCATGGCCGGGGGATGCCAGGATAAGGACATTGGCGACCTCAAGGAGTTCCTGTCAGAAGAGCATGACATCGAGGAATACCCATACCTGATTTACGTTGAGGACGATGATGATCTGCTGTTCAATAATCCGAGTTTCCCAGTCGACGACGCGGATGCGTCAGAACCTGAATCACCCGAGGCTGTCCCAGCGTTCTCAACTAGTGATGAGACACCGCAGACAGAAGCCGAGCCTCAAGCGCCTAAGCGGCCAGAGATCGACACGATCGGGTTCAACTACCGCAAGACTGACACGGGTAATGCCGAGCGTTTGGTTCGGCGCTTTGGTGGTCGCATTCGCTATGTCCGCGATATCGGCGAATGGCGCGTCTGGGACGAGAAGCGTTGGGCACCCGACACCCACGGGATCATTGACCGCCTCGCCAAGAAAGTCGCTCAGGAGATATTTGATGAGGCTAAGGATCTGGAAGACGACGAGCGTACATCCATGTTGCGGTGGGCGATCACGTCTGAGGCCAAGGAGCGTCGGAACGCTATGATCGATCTGGCATCGAAGGAACGCACCGTGGTCACCGTCATCAACGACTATGACCGCGACCCGTGGCTGTTCAACTGCCAGAATGGAACAATCGATCTGCACACGGGCAAGCTGAAGCCTCACGATCCTGCGGACATGATTACCACGATCAGCCCAGTAGTGTATGACCCCAAGGCTGAGTGCCCGCAGTGGCTCGCGTTCCTCAATGAGGTTATGGGCAGCGACCAGCAGATGGTAGATTTTCTCTCTCGGGCGACGGGTTACACCCTGTCCGCTGACACGTCGGCGCAAGCTATGTTCTTCCCGTATGGTGACGGCTGCAACGGGAAGGGCGTATTCCTTGAGGTCGTGCGATACGTCATGGGTGGTTACGGCAAGGACACGAGCTTCGAGACCTTCGTCATCACCAAGAACAAGAATGAGGCTCGTAACGACCTCGCGGGATTAGTGGGAGCGCGGTTCGTCACGGCTTCGGAGTCTCAAGACGGCCACAAACTGGACGAGGCTCTCATCAAGAGGCTCACTGGCGGCGACCCAATTACCTGTCGGAAGCTTCACCACGAATTCTTCACGTTTTATCCGAATTTCAAAATCTGGATGCACTCCAACTACAAGCCCGTCATTCGGGGCACTGATTGGGGTATCTGGCGTCGTCTGAAGTGCATTCCGTTCGAGGTCACCATCCCCGACGACAAGAGGGACGAGCAGCTTGCGTCCAAGCTCAAGACTGAAGCGCCAGGGATACTACGCTGGATGCTCAAAGGCATGGCTGACTACTTGAAGTTCGGGATGATGTACCCAGACAAAGTAAACGAAGCCACGACCAAGTACCGCGAATCGCAGGACGTGGTGGGTCGGTTCCTTGGCGACAAATGCGTCATCGCGGAGTACGCCGAGTCAAAGCAAACCGAGATGTACGCCGCATTCACCATGTGGGCTGAAGCTAACCGCGAGCACGTCATGAAAGAGAGCCTATTCTCTGATGCGATGCGTAAGAGGTTTGGAAAGCCGAGGCACAAAGCGGACGGCAACTATTGGACGGGTGTCGGACTCAAGACAACCACACACCAGCCTGATGTTAATCCGGAAGCGGTACTGTAGCTGACGAAACATGACGAACTGACGGGATTTTCTACTTTTTCTCTATATACGCGATAAGGGGAAAAATATAGAAAAAGCCGTCATTCCGTCAGGTTTCGTCAGCCGACCGCTAACCGTGGGTCGTTCACCGCTGATCGCAGGAGCGGACCCAGACTGCGCAGGTCAAGCTCTTTCAAGGTGCGATGAAGGTTCAATCAAGGTAATTCGTGGGATTGTTCAGGGGTAATTCGCGGACTTTCAAGACCTATCTTTAGAGGCGGAAATCGTGTCAGTTCTCTCGCTGCTCCGACCCGCCCAAATGCAGAAATGCCATCAATACTGGAAAACTTCTAACCTGCGTCTCAAACGAGCGCGACTTGAAGTCGTCAGTAGCACGGCTCAAAATAACTTCTTGGAGGAAAACGCAGTCATGAACGCACGAAAACCAGTCCGCGATGCCATCATTCGCAAGAAATTCTGGCATTGGAAGGATGTCGCCAAGCAACCATCTCGCTATTCAACGAGTTGTCCACCGTCTCGTGCACGCAAGAATTTCTGGCGGCTCTGTGCCCGATATCCCGAGATCGCGGCAACGCTCGGGCTTCACGAGGGGTCGGTCTATTAGTACGAGTACAACGCCCGTCACTTGGAGGAAGATGCGTATGAACTGGACGCGATTCCACGGTCCGGGCCAACCCCTTCCAGCCTCAGGGAAGGGCGGCGGCCTGTTTCGGGTATGGCTCCCGATTCCAAGCCAGAAGCTTTCTGTCCCCCTTGTTGGCGAACCACACGTAGCGGTGCTTTCTTGATCGCACCTTCCGGACGACATCAGGACCCTTCAATCGCTCCCGGCTCACCGAGCGGTGATCCAACCCCTCCACCGTCCTGTCCGTCCAAGCCACGCTCATGCCCGTGTAGATGAAGTTCAACGCTTGGTAGACGTAGCCCACATGCCCCTGCGCCGAGTCCGCATAGGAGACCACGATCAGGTGGGGGTCTAGTTGTTTCATTTCCCTGAGACACCAACTCACAAAACGGGACTCGGAGTTCGGCGGCAGATGCTTACTCAGGCATACGCGGTTTAGTTCTAAAACATGATGGCAAGCGGCGTCGGGGCGTTTGTGATCTTGCTTTTTCTCGCCCACCAGACCACAGGAGACGCTCCACATAGGTGTACCGAACGTGACGATGCCGAGAATGCCGCTTATCAGTGAACGCTGGGGTCGCTTGGCAGCAAAGGCACGATTGATAGGCGGCTTGCGATGAAGGTAGTGCTCTCGGATGACGATACTTGTCGCCACTCGTTTGCTGATCTCCGAGTAGACGATAGCCTCCAGATCGAGGCTGACCGAGGATTTAAGTGCCTGAGTTTGTGACATGGGCATACTCCTGATGAGAATAGCGCCCAAGACCCGGGGTCAAGATTACCCGGGTAATCCCCGCAAACATTATTTATTTATGACCCAGTCATTTAAGAATCCGCTGTTCAAGAAACGCACGCCGGGTCTCGACAAATTCCTGATGAAAAGCTTCATTGCCAGCTTCTTGTCGAGCTTGTGGTAGCCCTGCATCATCAGCGCGTCATGACTGGCAAGAGGCGGGGTAAAACGTGGGCCAGAGTTGTCCCCCCCCTCGCGAGCGCGTAAGAATTTCTGGCAGCTCTGCGCCCATTACCCGGAGATCGCAGCAAGGTTAGGGTTCGAAGAGGGATCGGTGTACTAGCCGAGTTCTCCGTTTACCTACCATCTGGCAACCCGCCATAGATGATGGTGCGGTACGTCTCTGCCAGTGCCGGATCGGTGACCCTCTGACATTTGGCGGGGCTCACAAACACGAAGCCACCGTTTTCGCAGTCCTGTATCTGCTCAGGGTCAGTGAACCTCACAACATCGCCCTCAACAAAACCAGCAAGCTCTTCGGGAGCGGCAACCACCCCAAAGTTCGCGGGGCCTCGGGGAGCTAAGAGCAGCAAGTGGTCAAGCTGTGCAATCGAGGCGAGGTCTTTCATCGCTACAAGCCGCCTTCCGTAAGAAACGGATTCTCGGGATGGACAACGGTTACAGGTGCTTGGAAATCGGGAATACTCGATTCGTTTTCCAGTTTGGCACCTTCCTTCAAGAAATGTTCTATTCCAGCCTTCCCCTTGCGTCCCATCTGGCGTCCCTTTGCCGTATGGCGGTCATAGATCGGACTGTCATCTGGAAGCACAGGTTTCGGCTGGTTGGTCTTGGCGATCACCACGATTTCTTCCCGCATCGGCGGCCTGTAGGTTGGATTCTTGTGGTTGAACCAGATGATGGCGTTATCCGCCGCACGGGACTTTTTCGCACGGCAACAGATCAAGACCGCTTCGATGACCATCATGAGATCGGAATGGCGATTGTCTTTGCATTTTTCCGCTATGAGTTCGAGTTCTAGGATGTGTGTCTTGACGGTCATGTCCGCTAAACCGATGTCTTCGCACGCATAGATGTGCACTTGCTTCCAGATGTTGATGTTGCAACGGCCTTCGGCGTTCGTGTAGTAGAGTTCCTTGATCCAATAGATCGCATTGTTTTCGTCCCCAAGACGCACAGATTTGTGTGCACCAGAAATGGCAACGTCAACATCCCAATCGTGCGGTGTTTTTGCACAATAGACAGGCTTCGGCGTAAGCGGCTTGAGTTCGTCAAGATTGTAGGTTTTGGTGACAGGCGGATTTCCATCATGAAGGTCAATTTCAACATCCACTTTGTCTGGTGCTGTATCGTGCAAATGAGAGATTATGGCGGCTTCGTTGTCTTTGGTGAGATACGCATCGCCAACCTGTGGGGGACGCACCTTCTCTTTTGCGAGAATACGGTAGAAGGCTCTTCGTGAATAGAAGGCTTTATGCTTTTCCATCCAACCTTCCCACGTTGGTAAGCTGGGATCAAGGTCCGTCCGTGCACCCGGATTGGAAAGCAAGGCGTGCATCTTAATGATGACTGGTTCGAGAATCTCTCGAATCTCTTCGGCTTTCCTTTCGGCTTTCTGGGAACTCAACAACATCTCTTTACAGCCATCGGTAACGAGACCGTCCAGTTGGTTGTAGGACATCGAATCGATGTCACCTTGTACCAATGGCACGAGGTTGGTAGATTCTGGCTTTGGTGCAACGGCGGTTTGGCTTGTGTTTTGTGTTTTTTTCATGTTTTTTCTCCTTACTCTCCTAATACGACGTTTTCTGGATTTCTCGGTCTTGCCCGGAAAAAATAAGTGGCAGAGTTCTTGAATGTGGGACCCGACAAGACGAAAACGCCCCGAGCGGCACTCGAAATAACAAAAAGGAGAAGATTCGGACGGAAACAGGTTTGATTGCAGGAGCGTCCTCCCGAACGGAGGTTCTATACCGATCTATTTTTCGAGCATTTCCCTTTCGGAATCATGAGGATGCCGCTCAAGAACACGCAATCGGTTGTAAAGGGAGTCGTTCTAAGGCGATGGCCGAGCCTAGCGTTGGGGACCGACGGCCCCAATTCGCGTTGCGGTGCAGACTGCCGCAGCATTGCGTCCCCGGAACCGATTGGTCCCTCCCCAAGAGGTCTAAGCTCACGACCAGCAAGAGGCCGGTGGGAGTCCCCCCTTTGGACGCCCCCTGCTGGATACGCGACCGGGTGGCGGTTTGATGTTGTAGAGCTTGCACTTCGACGCATCCGGCAATCAGGTAATGCTGGGGGGCAGCCCTCCAGCCTGTGCGCCCGTTCGAGTCGCCGCTCACATCGCGGTGACAGTCCCAGAAGCGGTTGGCAAACACTGAAGCAGGCTAGGCTCGCTACCCAAAGTCGGTTCTGAGCAAGCGCCACAAGAAATTCCGGAAAGTGCACGACAAAACTCAGTATTGGTCTATTGGGAGAGAAAGAAATGGAAGTTTGTTCATGGGGTCTAGTGGTTTCGATTACGAAGTGTTAACCTCCGGGGAACTTGCACAGCGGTTGAAGGTCAAGGAATCTTGGGTCGTGGATCAGAGCAAGCGGTGCCGGACCTCTGATCCGATCCCAGTGTTTAGACTGGGGAAGCATCGGCGGTATCGCTGGGGCTCCCCCGAGTTGAACTCTTGGCTAGACCGTCGTGCTGGCTACAACACACAACAACGCAAGGCTGAGCCAAAACATAAGGAGGGACGTTAATGGCTCAGCACGGCACAGTTTTTGAAAGTCACGGTAGTTGGTACGTGCGATGGTGGGAGAAAGTCCAGCAAGACGATGGCTCCTTGAAGTGGGCTCACCCTTCACACCGCTTGGCGAGCAAGCGAGATTACCCGAAGAAATCGGAGGTCACGCCTCTCGCCAACGAATTCATGGAAAGGGTGAACCGCACGGCAAAGTCGCCGAACGCGGGGATCACAATCGTGGAATTCTTCGAGAACGTCTACATCCCGGCAATTAGAGGGAAGTTGGCTCGCTCAACCGTCAAGGGGTACAACGACTCTTGGCGGTGCCACATTCGGGATCGAGTGTGGGGCCGGGTGAGGGATTTCAGGACGGTGGATGGCGAGAACCTGATGTGCAAGATCGAAGCCGCGAACAGGACGAAAACTGGCGACTTGGCTCACGGAACGTATATGCACATCAAAGTGACGCTTTCTGCGATGTTTACGTTTGCCAAGCGTAAGGGCATCTATGACGGCGTGAACCCCATGACTGGAGTCACGATCCCCAAGGGTAAAAAGCATGGGCGGAAACGCCTTGCCTATACCCTTGAGGAGGTGGAAAAGCACCTTGAGCTTTTCTCTGGCACGGAGCCTATTGTCATCCCCGCCAAGGACGGTCCGTACACTCCCGAAATTACTCAGGGTGTTGTCCGGGCGGTAATTGGCGTGGCAGCATTCGCTGGCTTGCGTGAGGGCGAGATTCGAGGACAATGGTGGGAAGACGACGATGGGGAAGTCCTCCATATCCGACGTTCGGTCTGGAGGACTCATCTGAAAGATGAGACCAAGACGCACGAGGATGAAGAAGATCCCGGGGTCGTACCGATCATCGAGTCACTTCGGCTCGTGCTCGATGCCATCAAACCCAAGAATGCTTCTGGCTGGATGTTTCCAAATACGATTGGCGGGGCGTTGGATTTGGACAACCTCGCTGACCGGGTAATCAAGCCCATTTTCAAGGCAAACGGCTTGGAGTGGAAAGGCTGGCACGCATACCGTCGCGGTCTAGCCACGAACCTTCATGAACTCGGTGTTCCTGATATTGTGATTCAAGCGATACTCAGGCACGAAGACATCAGAACGACTCAGCGGAGCTACATCAAGACTGTGCCGCGAGTCGTGACCGCAGCCATGAAACAGCTTGAAGCCCAG
>Ga0182018_10001183_pt1 | contig 30523 bp, 27 predicted proteins | sample 812P2MmetaG_FD_120490 | JGI IMG/M metagenome (GOLD analysis project Ga0182018, IMG submission 120490) | Permafrost microbial communities from Stordalen Mire, Sweden - 812P2M metaG | ecosystem: Environmental > Terrestrial > Soil > Wetlands > Permafrost | place: Sweden: Stordalen | collected...
AGATCGAGGCGCCCGCGGAGATGCTCAACCGACCGAGACCGCTGTCAACGGCCGAGATGCCACTGAGGTCGAGCGTCAGCACCAAGAGGACCGGCACGTCAGCCAAGTACTGGGGGAACCCGCTCTGGAGGGGAACCTGTCGGGCTGCTTCGAGGTCCACCGCCGGGTTGGCCGAGCCGTCCGGTGGATTGCGCCAGAACGCCTCGGAGGCGATGAACGGCACGAGACCGGCCCGGAGGTGCGCCGCGTACTCACGCATTCCGGAGTCGTACAGCTCCGCGATTCGCGCCTTCACCTCTGAGTCCCGAACGATGATCACGTGCCACCCCTGCCGGTTGCCTCCGTTTGGCGCAAAGCGGGCGTCGTCGAGAATGTCGTAGAGAACCTCGTCGGAAACCGGGTCGCTCGTGAACTCGCGGGTGGCCGGCGTTGTACGCATCGCCGCGGTGAGATCCATGCGGGCTCCTGATGGCTAGGTGGCCAATGTGGCACCGGCGTCTGAGCACCACCGGGTCCGACTCCGCCACGCGTTTGAATTGGTTCAAGAATATGTTGACCTGAGTCCGACTCGCTCGGCCAACCGATGAGGTCACGAGGGTCGCAAGCGCGCTCGCAGCTCGTTCTTTTGAACCTTCCCCGTCGAAGTCCGAGGCAGCTCGTCGACGGTCTCAAAGCGTTCGGGGGTCTTCTGCCTGGCCACTCCCGCTTCGGCGAAGTGGGCCCGAATGTCTTCCATCCCCAGTTCGCAGCCATCGCGAAGGACCACGAAGGCGCAGACCCGTTCGCCGAGGCGCGGATCGGGCATCGCGACGACGGCACTATCGAACACCGACGGGTGCCGGGCCAGGATGTCTTCCACCTCCTTGGCGGAGATGTTCTCGCCTCCTCGAATGATGATGTCCTTCTTGCGATCGGTGACGGTCAGATTGCCGTCGGTGTCCAGCAAGCCCAGGTCCCCGGTACGGAACCAGCCGCCGGGCAAGAAGGCGTCCTCGTTCATCGACGGCTCGCGATAGCCGACGAACAGTTCGGGCCCGAGGGTGACGATCTCCCCTTGCGTGCCCAACGGGACGTCGCGACCACCGTCATCGACGATGCGGACCCGATTGTTGGGAAGACAAGGGCCGTCCGTCATCGCTCGGACTTCGAGGGGGTGGCCGGGACCCGATGACGTGACCGTCGGGTGCTCCGACGACCCGTAGCAGCGGAACGCCTTTACCCCCAGGCGATCCGCGCGCTCAACAAGATGCCCCGGGACACTGGCGGCGCCGACCATGAAAGAGGTCAGCGAAGAAAGGTCGCGCTCGCCTGACTCGATGAGGTCAAGAATCGAAGCCAGGAAAACCGGCGGCCCCGCGGTCGCCGCCAGTTGAAACTCCTCGATCGCGCGAATCACGAGGTCGGGGCCGAACGTGTCGAACGCAACCGTCGTCGTGGAAGAAGCGAACAGGAAGATCGACCCCAACGCGCTCGCAATGTGTCCGGCCGGGAACAGCTGCAGCGAAGGGAGCGACGACCTCGGTCCCGTCGAGATGTTCGCGAACCCCCCGCGCTCGGCCAGCAACGTGTTGTGGGTGTGCTGGACGCCTTTTGGGTCCGACGTCGTGCCCGACGTATAGACGATGGCGCACACATCGTCGGCCCGCATCGTCGGTTCTGGAGCCTCCGTTCGCCCGTGCCGGGCCAACTCGTCCCAAGACAACGCGCCCGGTGCAACCGTTTTCCCCGCCGTGATCACGTGTTCGAGCGCCGGTGTGCCGGTCAGCTGAGCGACGCGCTCGGCGAAATCGATGCCCCGGAAGTGATCGGGGACGACCAGGGCTTTCGCACCGGAATGGTGAACGATGAAGCTGAGCTCGGTCGGACCATAAATGTGCACCACGGGGACGATCACCAATCCCAGCTGCACCGCAGCCCGGATCGTGACGTCGTTTTCAAACCAGTTGGGGAGCTGTAACGCGATGGCGTCGCCGGGACGAAGGCCCAGATCCCACAGCGACGACGCGAGTCGACGCCCGGTCTGGTCGATCTCGCCGAGACTGGCTTGGCGAGGTCTCTCGGCCGAGCGATACACCTTGATGCTGCTCGCGTTGGCCTCGAAACCGTCTCGCATGACATCGGCCAAGGTGCGGGTGCCGTGTGCACCCACGCGGTGCCACTCGTCTCGCAGCGCGTCGTCGATCACCGGTTCGGTTGCCCCTCACGATCCCCTAGGTGCTGCCGATGCTATCCACCCGGCACCGAAGTCCAGCGGGGAGAACCGGCGAAGCATCGACACGGAGTCTGCCGTGAGGCGCCACGGATCGCGCTGGCAACCGGCTCGGGTTTGGGCTCCAGACGTTTGCGTGTGCGGAGTGCCCTGGATCTAGTCTTTGAACGTCGTTCATGTATGTTCCAGCCAAGATCGGGACAGCACGAACACGAACCGAGGGAGTTGCCATCATGGACTCGAGTGTCGAGACGCCGAACGCGAGCGAAGACGCGTTTGCAGAATTCAGCCGGGGCCAACTTCAATCGGGAATCGAACCGCCGCATCGCGCTCGTAGGGGGCGTTCACCGCTGCCTCGGCTCTCACCTCGCTCGCCGGGAGCTGCGCATCACGCTGCGAGAGTGGCACCGCCGAATCCCGGACTACCGACTGGCCCCCGGCCTCCAGCTGCACTACCCGATGGGGCTGCGCTCCGTAGAGAATCTTCAGCTGGAGTGGAGAGCCTGGTGACGGTCGTCCGGCTGCCGATCGGCACGATCGCCCGCGTTTCTGTCACTCGGCCGTGAGCATCCGAGACGACGGTGACGGATCGCGATCGCTCGACGCCAAGATGATCGACGGTCCGCTGCTGACCGAGGCCGACGACAACTGGCACGAGCACTCTCAACACTGGTGGGAGACGGAGACCACTTGGTGGTCGTTCAACCATCCCGAGCGAAAGATGGGTGGGTGGCTGTACACCCAGGCTCTCGGTGTACAGCAGACCTGCAACGGCGGGGCGTGGGTGTGGGACGACTCTTCGAGTGGAGCGCTCTACGAAGCTCGTCATCACGGTCTTCCGTTCGCAGATCGCGGCGACCTCCGGAACTGCACGTTTCCGAATGGCAATCGGGTCGAAATGCTCGAGCCGCTGATGAAGTACCACACGATCTACTCCGATCCCGGCAACTTCGAGGCCGATCTGATCCACGAAGGCATCATGCCTCCGCACTCTCACCCGGTAGGTGCATGGCCCTTCTGGGCGACCCGCCATTTCGACCAGCCCATGCATGTCATCGGGACGATCCTGCTCTACGGCGAGGAAATCCCGATCGACTGCTACTCGGTTCGCGACCGGTCCTGGGGGCCGCGACCCGCCGGGCCCACACCTCCGGACAAGAAATTGCCCCACGGCACGTTGCCCCGACCCAACCCTCCGATCCGAGCCAAGGATCCGCACTCCGTCGGATACGTCTTCGGCACCCAGGATCCTCGGGAAGCCTTCCTGGCCTTCACCGATCCTTGGCTACGAGTCGACGGGCGGATGTCCGACGACCTCGACACCGGGTTCCTATTGCGAGACGGGGTGTACTCACCGCTGGTCGCCGGCTTCCGCACGACGGAGCTGGCGCCAGACACCCGATTCATCCGCAAGATCCACCTTGAAGCTTCCGATGCTCTCGGTCGCGACCTGGTCGCCGACGGCGAGCTCGTGGCCCGCCACGGCACCGAAGGGCCCTCCGGCACCGGGACATTCCATTGGACCTGGTCCGGCGGGTGCTTGGGATGGGGCGAGGACCAGACCTACGCGCCGGCCGAATGGCTCAATGCCCTGGACTCGGCTCCCACCGGCTAGTTGGCCACGACGGCGCCTCGGTTGGACCAGTAAACCCGGGAGCCCCCTCGTCGTGGCCGGACCGAGTGGTCTCCTCAGCGAGTCAGCAGCAGACAACCGGCGATCGGACCACCGCCGGCCGAAACGACCGCCACCTCGGCGTCGCTCACCTGTCGAGGCCCCGCCTGACCCCGCAGCTGAAGGCAGGCCTCGTGCAGCACCCAGTAGCCGTGCATACGCCCCGCCGAAAGCTGCCCCCCATACGTGTTTAGGGGAAGCCGTCCTTGCAGGCCGATCTGACCCGGGTCCGCCACAAATGGTCCGGCCTCGCCATCCGCGCAGAAGCCGAGCGCTTCGAGCCAGGCCAGCGTGATGAAGGTGAACCCGTCGTAGAGTTCCGCCACGTCGACATCGCTCGGGCTCAGATCTGTTCGCGACCACATCTCGGCCGCGGCGTCGGTCGCTGCCATCTTCGGGTAGTCCGCTCGCTGATCCCACCCTCCGAGGCCCAGGGATCCGCCCATCGCCTCGACTCGAACCGGGTGAGCGCAGTCGGGCGCATAGTCCGCAGGCGACACGACGATCGCGATCGACCCGTCCACCGGCACGTCGCAATCGAGCAGACCGAAGGGATCCGAAATTGGGCGAGCCGAGAGGTAGTCGTCGAGCGTGATGGGGTCGCGGTACGCGGCGAGGGGGTTCAGCCCCGCGTTGCGACGACTGTTGACAGCCAGGGCACCCAGCTGTTCCTTCGTCGTTCCGTAGAGGTGCATGTGGCGGCGGCAGTGCATCGCCAGCCAGTTGGCCGCCGAGTAGGCGTGGAACGTGAGCAGGTTCGGAATGTCGCTCATGCCGCCCATCTGTCCTTCGGATTCCTCCGGCGCGGCCGGGGGGCGAGGGGGCCGATCGGCCGGCAGGATCGACCCGCCCATCATGAGCACCGTGCGGTAGACGATGGCGTGGCTGGCCCGACCCTCGGCTACCGCGAGGAATGCGGACATGACAGGGGACAGCAGGCCTCCCGTGGTGACGCCACCCCCCGTCCACCGAGGAGCGAGGTCCAACGCGTGCGCGACCTCATCGAGCGGCGTGTCCCCCATCGTGGCCATGCCATCGACGTCCGTAAGTTTCAATCCGGCGTCGGCAACTGCCAGTTGGCAGGACTCCATAGTCAGGTCGAGACCAGGGATGCCCATCCGGCGTCCGAGACGAGAGATTCCGATCCCCGAGATGATGGCCCGTCGCTCTGGAGTGTCACTCATGGTTGTTCACGGTACTAAACGACTTCCGCTCCACGCCCGGTCCGGCGACGGAGGAAGGAATCTCACCCGAACCACTTCGCCACCGGGAGCACCAGAAGTGAACGTCTAGTGTGAGACGCGATGAGTGAAACGGTGAGTGACCAAGTACCGCCTCCGCGCTTCATGCCTCCGGTCAACGATCGGAACCGGCACTTCTGGACCGGAGGCGCTTTCGGCGAGCTCCGCATGCTCCATTGCCAAGTCTGCCGATTTTGGATCCATCCTCCGGTAGGGACCTGCCCGAAGTGCGGCGCCACCACACTGGCTCCCGAACCAACGAGCGGCATCGGCACCGTGTTCACCTTCACGATCAATCACCATCCATACAACCCGGCCGTGCCGGTTCCCTACGTCATCGCCGTCGTGGAGCTCGACGATCAGCGTGACCTGCGGTTCACCACCAACGTCGTGAACTGCGACCCCGAGGAAGTCACCATCGGCATGCCGGTGCGAGTCCTGTTCGAGCACCACGAAGACCTTTATGTTCCCGTCTTTGAACCAATCGGGCCCGCCTGAGCGGCACGGAGAACACCCTGGCGCAGTGATCGTCGACGAACCCGAGCCGGGTGGGCGCCCGTGGCCCAGCAATCCCGGGTTTGGCTGAGCAATCGACAGCCGACGCCGCATCGCCCTGGCCGAGCGCGCCCGATGCCGTCTCCCCGGCGGATCTGCATGGCGATCAGATATCGTTCCTCCGCCGAGCGGCGGATTGGCGGAGTAAGGGAGAAAGACATCCAAGAGAAGCCCGTTCCGGAGCCCGACGGCCTGACCTGGTTCTACTGGGAGGGAGCGCAGTCCGGGCAGCTCCTCGTCCAGCGCTGCGAGTCCTGCGGGCACTTTCTGCATCCCCCGAACGTGGTCTGCCCGCGCTGCCTCTCCGAATCCCTCATACCAACGCCGGTGAGCGGCCGGGGAAAGATCTACGCGTACACGGTGGCCCGTCAAGCGTTCGATGGCGCGTTCGTCGAGGACATCCCCTATGTGCTGGCACTCGTCGAATTGGAAGAGCAGGCCAACCTTCGAATCCTGACCAATATCGTCGGTGCCCAGCTGGACGAACTCGCGAGCGATGTGGCCGTCGAGGTTACCTTCGAGGACCGCAGGGACTACAAGCTGCCTCAGTTCCGCATTGCCGCACAGGGAGCCTGATGGCGGGCCTCACGCGACCGGTCGCCATTGCCGGAGTGGGCTACTCCCCCATCTCACGGGATGGCCAACATGACATCCGCCGACTGGCCCTGCAGGCATGTCGTGCTGCCCTTGACGATGCGGCGCTCAAACCTGACGACATTGACGCAATCATCGAATACCAATTCGGCGGCCGAGGTGACTCACCGATCGCGGTGGGCGTGCAGCGCCTGCTCGGTATCAAGAACTTGCACGTCTTCAACGACATCATGGGAAGCGGTCCCTCGGGACTGGCTGGCGCCTTAGACGCGGCAATGGCCGTCGCCTCAGGCGCTTGCGAGACCGCTCTCGTCTACAGATGCATCACGCGCGACGCCGGTCATTCAGGAGCCCTCCAGACCGCTCCGATACCGGCGGCCGGACCAGCGCAGTTCTCTGTCCCCTACGGGTTGGGCGGCGGAATCATCCACTCGATTGCAATGCGCAAGCAGCGCCGGATCTTCGAGCTGGGTGGATCGAACGAAGACTACGGCTACGTCGCGCTCAATTCTCGAAAGTGGGGGGCACGGAACGATCGGGCTGTCCTCCGTGATCCATTGACGATGGACGACTACCTCTCATCCCGCCCGGTCGCGGATCCACTCGTGCTCTTGGACTGCGACTATCCCGTCAGCGGGGCCTGTGCCGCCATCATCACGACGGCTGAGCGAGCGGCTGACATGGCACAGCCGGTGGTGCTGGTCGACGCCATCGCGTACGGGACGGGGACGAATCCGGACTGGATCTACCAGGACGATTTTCTGTTCGGGGGCACGCTGGATTGCGCCCACCGACTCTGGTCGACCTCGTCGGTCAGCGCGGCGGACGTGGACCTGGCGGAGCTCTACGACGGGTTCACCCACATCACGATCTCGTGGATCGAGGCTCTCGGCTTCTGCGGAATCGGCGAGTTCGGGGAGTGGGTCGACGAGGGCAGATGCATTGGCCCCGGTGGGTCGCTACCGCTCAACACACACGGAGGACAGCTGTCCGAGGGGCGGATACACGGCTTGAGCTTCGTGACCGAGGCGGTTCTGCAGTTGCGCGGGCAATGCGGGGACCGCCAGGTCGACGGCGCCCGGGTCGGCGTCGTGAGCAACGCCCACGGTCCGCAGTGTGGGGCCATGGTCCTGCTCAGGCCCTAAGTCAACTCCCAACCTGGGCCAGCCGACGGGCGAGCGCCAACTCGCCAGACCCACGAATAGCGGTGGGCCGCGTGCCCAACCACTCGCACCGCGTCGCCAGGAGGCCGCAGCGGCGCCGCTGCGACGGTGCGGGATATGATCGCCGGTCAAATATCGTCAGAATGGACGGAGTCGCGTTGTGAACACATTGAAGGATCGAGTCGCCGTCATCACCGGGGCCGGGCGGGGCATCGGCCGGGAACACGCACTCCTTTTCGCCAAAGAGGGAGCCAAGGTCGTGGTCAACGACCTGGGCGGCGGAACCGACGGGACCGGCTCGGACAAGACGCCGGCCCAAGAGGTGGTCGATGAGATCACCCAAGCCGGCGGCCAAGCCGTCGCCAACTACGACGACGTCGCCGACTGGGAGGGCGCACAGCGCCTCATCAACCAGGCCATCGAGACCTTTGGTGATCTGCACGTGCTGGTCAACAATGCCGGCATCCTGCGCGACCGGATGCTCACCAACATGGGCGAGGAAGAGTGGGATGTGATCATGCGGGTGCACCTTCGCGGGCACTTCTGCACGACCCGGTGGGCGGCCTCGTACTGGCGAGACCAGGCCAAGAAGGGCAACGAGATACCTCGATCGGTGGTCAACACCTCGTCGACCTCTGGACTCTTCGGGAATCAAGGACAGACGAACTACGGCGCCGCCAAGACCGGCATCGCGACGTTCTCGATGATCGCCGACGCCGAACTCGGTCGTTACGGAGTTCGGGTGAACGCCATCGCGCCGGCGGCGGCGACCAGGCTGATCGCAACGGTCCCGGGTCAGACCATAGAAATACCGACCGACGACGCGGAGTGGACGCCGATGCACCCGGCCAACATCTCGCCGTTCGTCGCGTACCTGTCGACAGAGTCCTGCCCCATCCACGGACGTGCTTTCTTCGTCCAAGGGGGCGAGGTCTTCTTGTTCCAGCCCTTCACAATCGTCGACAAGGTCTCCAAGGAAGGTTTCTGGACCGTCGAGGAACTCCAAACCGAAGCAGCTAAGTTCGCCGACGTCGAGTTTGACCTGGGCCACCCGCTGGGGGAAATGCTCCGGCGCCGCTGACCGAACCCGAGTCGGCCGCTCTCCGCCTCGTGTCGCTGCCCCCGGTGGCCCTCAAGAGCCCGGGGGGCGAGGCGGTCAAGCGGCAGCGTAGCGGCGCCTGTACTCGGCTTTGGGGGTCTCACTCACGTCGATGTCGGTCGCCGTGGCCCGCAGGGCGCCGACCGTGGATTCCACCCGGGGTCGGTGAGCGAACGGATCGAACCGGAAGAATCGGCTCGCGTTCTCCCACGAGATCTTGTTGATCACATCGTCAGCGGAGATCCCCGCTCCCTCGAGCTCGCCCCAGAGCAACTCCGGCGAACGGGGCCAGGTGGAGTCCGAGTGCGGAAAGTCACACTCCCAGGCGACCGTGTCGACGCCGATCCGATCTGTGACGCGCAGAGCCGCCGGATCCGTGATGAAGCAGCCGAGGAAGTTGGAACGCCACAGCTCGCTCGGCGTCTTGTCGTCGGTCGTGATCTTGAGACCTGTCCATTTGTGGTTCCAGACATGCCGGTCCATGCGGTCGAGAAGGAACGAGATCCAGCCGATGCCACCCTCGGACAGCGCCACCCGCAGCTCAGGGTGCCGAATGAACGTGCCCGACAGCATGAGATCGGTCGCCGTCACCGCCGAGAGTTGAGGTGCGAGCACGATCAGGTGATCGATCGACGCCTGCGGCGGTCGCTTCAGCAAGCCGAACGAACCACCGATGTGTAGACAGATGGCCACGTCGCTCTCGGTGCACGCGTCGAAGACGGGGCCCCAATACTCGGCGTCGTCGTACGAGGGAAGATCCACGCCATAGGGGGTCTCGGGGAGCGTGATGGCATGGCATCCCTTGGCCGCCACCCGGCGTACCTCGGCGGCCATCCCCTCGGGGTCGAACACGGGCACGATCGCGAGCGGAACGAACCTGCCCGGGTGTTCCCCGGCCAGCTCATCGATGTGCCAATCGTTGTAGGCGGAGACGATGACCTTTGTGAGTTCGCGGTCGATCGTCGATCGGGCCAAGCTCATCCCGTTGAACCCAGCGAACGTCGGGAAGCACATAGACGCCAACACACCGTTGGCATCCATGTCCCGAACCCGAAGGTCAGGCCGGTAACACCCTGGGCGCATCTCGGCGTGTCCGACGGGGTCCATCCCCCACTCTTCGTGGGGCCACGAAGCCACGGCGTTGAGACCAACCGACCCGGTGCTGAAGCCCTGGAACTCCCAATGATCGAGTCCGTTGTCCGCGCGCACGTACTTCGGAGCCTCGTCCCGGTAACGCTCGGGCATCTGACGCTCGAACATGTCTTCCGGCTCGATGATGTGATCGTCGATGCTGATCAGGATCATGTCGTCCATGCGCATGGCGTACCCCTCGCTCAGTGTGGTCTGCACCAAACCCAATCGGTCGCTAGCCGGCTGCTGGCGCGCGCTCGGCGACCGGTATGGATCTTCCCTCCATCTGCTCAACTGCCGCCCAGAAGTCGGCGGGAATTTCGACGGCACCGTGCTCGGGGTCAACGAACACGGTGACCATCTCTGCCGCGTGGATCACTCGCCCATCGTCTGCGTTGGAGAGAACGGCCTCGAACGTGCACGACCGTCGGCTCCGCGATGCCACCCGGATCCCCCGTTGCAGCCGCTGTCCGGGCGTGCACTCGCTCTCCAGCGAATAGGTGACCCTCCGCATCGCCGGGTGCACCGATGACGGGCCAAGGCCTTCGCGGGCCTTCGCCAGATACGCGGACCACAGCGTCGAGACGAGCTCCTGGGTCTGGTAGTCGACGAGGTGGTACTGACTCCCCGCTTCGCCGGGGGCGACGAGCTCCTCGACGATGGCGAACCGCTGGTCGGGCATCGCCGATCAGGCGGGGGTGTCGAGGAAGCGCGCCAGGTTGCCCCTCATCACGGCGAATGCGTCGTCCGCTGAGAGATTCTTCAGTTGGCTGAGGTACATCGACGGGTCCGGCAGACCCTCGCCGTGAGGGAAGTCCGAACCGAAGACGATCGGCTTCACGCTGGCCGCCTCGATTGCCCGGTCAACGTTCTCCTCGGGGAACGGGGCGACGAAGCAGTGCTCCCTGAAGTACTCGCTCGGGCGCATCGAGAGCTTGCCCCAGGTGGCGCGCCGGCCCATCAGGTAGGCGTGATCCATCTTCCTCAACAGGTAGGACAGCCATACCGTCCCTTGCTCGGAGAGGAGGAGCTTCATGTTCGTAAAGCGCGCGAACCAACCCTGGAGGATGGCGGCACCGACGGTCTCCATCGCGGGCCGGTCTCCGTAGTAGAAGACCCACTGGAAGGCGTCCATGTCCCCGAGCATCACCTCCTCTTCGTTCCAATCAAGTCCCTGGGCGGCGTAGCGGGTCAGCGACGCCAGGTGCGTGGTCAGCCGGATTCCGGCCTCATTGCAGATCGACCAGAACCGGTCGTGCTCGGGACGGAACGGTGACGTGTGCATCGAGGGTCCCGTACTGGTCTGGATCACCCGGGGCGTCTCGATCTTCATCACGTCCTCGAGCTGCGCCAGCGCCATGTCGGGGTCGGCGAAAGAGATGAACGGCGGCGTGAACAGCCGGTTCTCGTAGTTGAATCCCCACTCGTGACCGAGATAGCGGTTGAGGGCGGTCAGGTTGGCGTAGAGCCCTGGGAGGTCCCCTTCGAACTCCGCCTCGGTCCCGGGCAGCGTCGCGAAGTTGACGGCGCACTCGATGCCCTGGGAATCCATGACCACGAGGCGGTCAGCGGGGTTGTCCAGCTGCTCTTGCAATGCCCGGTAGTGCTTGGCGAACTCGATGCGGCCCGCGGCATCCAGCTCCTTCAGTGGGTTCAGCCTGGTCAGCAGAGACCCGGGAATGACTCCGTGACCACCCATCTCGTCGCTGCCGGCCCCCGACACTCCCAGCTCAGAGAGGATCTCAGAGGACCCGACCACTTGGAAATTCTTGAAGGTGAAGCGCGCCGGCCGGCCGTTGTACACGCGGGTGTGCGTGCCATCGTCGTTCTTGACGGTACGGATCGCCATGTCCTTCTTGTCCGGGTCGATGTACTCCTCGTACGCCGACGACCGGGGGGTCGAGTGCTCGTCGGCATCGTTCACCCGGTATTGCAGCTCGCCCACTGTTTCCACTTGCGCAGTCATCGGACCCGCCCCTCTGTTTCCGGGCAGCATGCGCCCGATTGGACCTTCCGGTCAGTACTTGAACTGAGTATAAGACTCTGCGCGTCGCGCCGCTAGAGGACTCAAAGTCCCTGACGAAGCCGACGAGACTCGGGCTCGCTGTCAGAAGTGCGGGGCACTACTCAGCGGGAGCGGGCGCCATGCGATTCGTCACATCTAGGACGGCAATTTGGGCCCGCAAGCACTCTGGGGTCGTCGCCCGACCGGGCCTGTATGGTCACGCAAATGCGCTTCCAGCACCTCGAGTACGCCCCGGAGCGAGGAGACCTCGACGCGTGGTTGGCGGGCATGGAGCAACTGGTCGCCCAGCTCCGACTGCCCGGCCTGCCATGAACCTGCCCGACGGGATGGAGGACTGGATCGCCGAGGCTACCGGCCGACGAGTGGTGGCCACGACGCGCATCCCGGGGGGAGCCAGCCGCGAGGGTTGGTTCGTCGACGTCGAGAGCGACGGGCCTCCCGAGCCCCTGTATCTCCGCCTCGACCGACGGGGCACCGACCCGCTCAGCGCCTTTCACACTCTGTGGGTAGAGGCTGAGATCTTTCGTGCGCTCGACGGCACCGGGGTGACGGTGCCCCGGATCGTGGCGGTGCACCCCACCGAGGAGGCCTTCCTGTCCGAACGGATGCCCGGCGAAACGTGGTTCTACCGGATCCACGATCCCGACGAGCAGGTCGCAGTGGCCAGCGATTTCATCCGCAACCTCGCCGCTCTCCACCTGCTCAACCCGGCCGACCTGGACATCCCAAGCCTCGGCCCGCCACGGCCGGTGCCAGAGCTCGTTGCCGAGGAGTTGGGCCGGATGCGCCAGCGTGCGACCCGCAGTAATGGAACGATCGATCCGTTCGTCGAGTTGTGCATTGACTGGCTGGTGGGCCACATCCCGGACTACGCCGGACCGGTCGTGCTCGTCCAGGGCGACACGGGACCGGGCAACTTTCTCTACCAGGGCGGCCGGGTCACCGCGGTGCTGGATTGGGAGCTCGCCCACTGGGGCGATCCGATGGACGACATCGCTTGGCTGTCGCTGCGAACCGTGCAGGACACCTTCACCCACTTCCCCGACCGAATTCGCGAGTACGAAGAGCTCTCAGGGCATCGCATCGAGCCGTCCAGGGTTTGGTACTACCGGCTGCTGGCCGAGACGCGGTTGGCCGCCAGCGCCCGTGGCGCGGCGCGGGACGCCGGCAACCCGGACGAGGACGCCCCCCGCGACCCGGGGAACGGGTTGATCTACGGCATGCTGCATCGACGTCTCACCCTCGAAGCCCTGGCCGAGGTCGCCGGCGTCGAGCTGCCGGCGGACTCACTCCCGGCGGATGGACATCCACGCAGCCACCATCACGTTTTCGACGACTGCCTGGCGGCGCTTTCGACGATCGTTCCTCGGATCGAAGATCCGCTCGCGTCCCAGTGGACGAAAGGCGTGGCGCGGGCTCTCAAGTACCTACGGGAGATCGATCTCAGCGGAAACGACTTCGATGCCGCCGATCTCGATGAAATCGCCGGCATGCTGGGTACGAGACCTGAGTCCGTCGCCTCGGGTCGGGCCGAATTGGTCGACGCGGTGCGTGCACAGCGCGTCTCGCAAGACACGTACGTGCAATACCTGTGGCGACAGGCCAAGCGCGACGACTACCTGATGCGGGACGCATCAGGCGCCTTGCGGACAAGGACGTGGCCTCCGCTGAGTTAGCACGAGCGGCGGCTGGTCTCGGGCGGCTGTCCGGCCCACCAGCTAGCGATAGGAGCGGATCCCGAGCATCCGGTACACATCGTGCGGGTACGGCAGCGGCCTGCGGCTTTTGCGAACGAGGCCGTCGACCTGTGCGGGGTCAAGTTGCCAACCTTCGGCCAGCAGGTTGTCCTCAAGCTGGGCCACGTTGCGAGCACCGATGATTGGTGAGGTGACGCCTGGCCGCTGTAGTAGCCAGTTCAGCGCGACCTGCGACGGCGTGCGCCCGAGCTCATTCGCGATCTCGATCACGGCGTCGACGACCTGCATGTTGTGTTCATCGAGCGGGCGCGAGACCTGGGGCGTGGAAGCCCCGAGGCGCGTGCCCGGGTCGGGGTCGGTCCCGGCCCGGTACTTGCCACTGAGCACGCCTCCTCCGAGCGGGCTCCACGGCAGAACGGCCAGCCCATGCTCGGCGCACCAGGGAAGGATCTCAAGTTCGATCTCGCGACACAGCAACGAGTACTGCGGTTGCAGCGAGACGATCGGTGCCCACCCGTAGCGCTCGCAGAGGTCGACGCAGCGCTGCAGGTGCGAGCCCAGAAAGTTGCTCACTCCCCCGTGACGGATCTTCCCAGCCCGAACAAGATCGTCGAGGGTGGCGAGCGTCTCTTCGAGCGGGACCAGCGGGTCGGGCCAGTGAATCTGGTACAGGTCGATCCAGTCCGTGCCCAAGCGCCGCAACGAGGCTTCGACCGCCCTCGTCAGGTGACGCCGGCCAGCACCGCCGTCGTTCACATCGTCGGTCAACGACATCCGACCCTTGGTCGCGAGCACCACCCGGTCGCGCTTGCCTCCGGCCAACGCCTTTCCGACGATCTCCTCGGAGACTCCCACCGAGTAGATGTCGGCGGTGTCGATGAAGTTCCCTCCGGCGTCGCGGTACCGGTCGACCAGGTTGATACTCGTCGCCTCGTCCGCCTCGTTGCCGAAGGTCATCGTTCCGAGGCACAAGGCCGAGACGCGGATACCCGTTCGCCCGAGTGGTCTGAACTCCATCGCGCTACCTCCAGCGGGCGACACTCAGCCCGATCAGCGGGGTGACCCCGGCGATTTCCGTCTTCGCCGAGGCCCGTCTCGGAGCACGGCACCGGATACGGTCATTTGGGAGCCGAAATCTATAGTTCGTGCAAATATGGGGCAAGCTGATTGGCGACCGGGGGCGGCCTCTTCTCCCAGACGATTGCGGCAGAGCCCGCCGGATGCGGATCATGGCCAGCGGCCCTAAAGTTTGGCGCCGTACAACTTGCCAATGAAGGGACCATTCCATGACGGTTGATGTCACCGAGCTCCCGTTGGTGCTCCAGATGGACCAGGTTGGCGAGCACACCTACGCAGGCAAGTCCGAGCACGAGGGTTCCGAGGTAGTCCGCAACGTGGTCTTCGGCGGGCAGATTCTCGCTCAGATGATCGTGGCCTCCTACCTCGACCGCCAGGACGAGCGCGCGGGCGACAAGGAGGTGAAGTCGATTCACGCGATCTTCGCGCGGGCCGGCGACTACAACGCCCCGATCGAATTCGAAGTCGAGCGAATGCACGACGGACGCACGATCGGGAGCGATACGGTCACCTTCTTGCAAAACGGCAAGGTCATGTCGCGCGGCTTGATTCTGTGGAGCACCGACGAGCCGGACCTCATCCGTCACACCTCAGAGGTCGCGATGCCCACGGTCGCGGGTCCCGAGGATCCTGGCAACCGCGCCGATCGGCGGGTGTTCCCCGGCGCCGACGGATTCATCGTCGGTGGTCTCAACACCTGGAGTGACGCGGAGCAGCTCCGCCCGCCGCTCCAGGACGTATGGACCCGCTACCCCGATACCTTCGCCCAACCGATAAACCAGGCCATCCTCTCGTGGGGCACGGACGGATTCCTGATCGGGACGTCGATGCTGCCGCACGAGAGCTACAACGAGGGACTCGCCCACAAAACGATCTCGACCGGTGTGCTGTCGCACACCGTCAACTTCCACGACCGGTTCGAGGCCAACGAGTGGCTGCTCCTCGCGCACGAGAGCGTCTGGGCAGGACGGGGTCGCACACACGGGCGGTGCGCCGTATGGACACAGGACGGCCGGCTCGTCGCGACGTACACCCAAGACAGCCTCGTCCGCGGCTTTAGCGACGGGAAGGACCACAGCACCGACTACAAGACGATCATGTAGTCGTAGAACGAAGGCGAGAAGATCGGCAGGCACTCGTGCCAATGCGTTCCGACTAGCTTCGGGCCGCGAGGCGTCCCTGTCAGTCCGGCGTATCCGACAGCAACCGTAAGCGAGCGACATGGAACTCGAGCTCACCAGCGACCAAGATCTGTTACGGGCCACCGCCGCCAAGTTCATTGAGGATGCATGCCCGTTGCCGACGGTGCGCCAGCTAGGCGATAGCGAGACCGGGCTGCCGCCGGACTACCTCCGAACGGCCGGCGAGCTGGGTTGGTTTGCCCTGCTCGTCCCTGAGCACCTGGGTGGCGGCAGCGTCTCGGGCGAAGGTGTGCGCGAGCTCGCGAGCATCGCCGAAGAGCGCGGCCGCGGGCTCCAACCAGGGCCGTTCGTGCCAATGAACGTCATCGCCGATGCACTGGTCCGGAGCGGGTCCGTCGAACAGCAGGCCGAAACACTGGCCGCCATCGTCGCCGGAGAGACGATCGCGACCTGGGCCGTCGCTGAACCGACGGGGGCGTGGGCTCCCGGGGAGTCGGTCGGGGTGTCGGCCGAGGGCGCCGACTTCGTGCTGTCGGGCGATGCCGGACTGGTCCAAGACGGCATGCTCGCCGAGTGGCTGCTCGTGACTGCGGCCGGGCCCACCGGTCTCAGTCAGTTCCTCGTCCCGACCACGACGGACGGCATCACGGTGACGCCGCTCAAGAGCCACGACGTGACCCAGCGCTTCTCATCGGTCCGATTCGATTCGGTCCGCGTCGATGGCACCCGGCTACTCGGCGAAATTGGGAGGGCGGCTCAGGACATCGAGCGCCAGCTTCACCTAGCCCTCGTGCTGTCGGTGGCCGAAACGGTCGGCGCCATGGACGTCCTGTTCGAGATGGCCCGCCAATACGCAGTGGATCGGATCGCGTTTGGACGCCCGATCGGATCGTTCCAGGCCGTCAAGCACCAGCTGGCCGACATGAGCCTCTCGCTGGAGGCGGGAAAAGCGGTGTCCGTCGCAGCCACCCGGGCGGCGCAAGCGCAGCGGGCGGACGCCATGGAGATCGCCCGCATGGCGAAGGCATGGGTCGGCGACACGGGAATCGATATCGCCCAGGGATGCTTTCAGGTGTTCGGCGGCATCGGCTACACCTGGGAACACGACTCTCATCTCTTCCTCCGGCGGATCACGATGAACAACCTTCTCTACGGGCAGCCGGACTTCCACCGCGAACAGATCTGTGTGGCCCACGGGCTTTAGGGAGACGACCATGACGAACAGCCTTGGCACTGCGACGGACGCGACCTCCGATGTGGACGAGTATCGCCAGCGGGCCCGCGTCTGGCTCGCAGACAACGTGGCGCGACGCGAAGGACCGGTCGCCCATCACGACATCGACTACTACACACCGGCCGTCATTGCGGCCAACCGGGCCCTGCAGCGCACCCTCTTCGACGGCGGCTACGCCGGGATCACCTGGCCGAAGGAGTATGGCGGCGGCGGGCTGCCGGCCGCCTTCGAGGCGATCTTCGACGAGGAGGCTCAGGGGTACGTCATGCCCGACTTCGGAATTCTCTCCGGGACGACTTTCGGCGTATGCGTCCCCACCATGCTGGCGCACGCCTCACCTGAACTCCTCGCAAGCTTCATCCCAAAGGTGCTGTCGGGTGACGCTCTCGTCTGCCAGTTCTTCTCGGAGCCGTCTTCGGGTTCGGATCTGGCCGGTGCCAGGACCTCGGCCACCAAGGACGGCGACCAATGGATCCTCAACGGTCAGAAGATCTGGAGCACCTACGCGCACCTCGCCGATTGGGGCCTGTGCCTGGCCCGAACCGACTGGGAGGTGCCCAAGCACAGCGGACTGACCTGGTTCGCCGTGCCGTGTGACTCCCCAGGTCTCACGATCCGCCCCATCAGGCAGATCAACGACACCTCCGAGTTCTGCGAGGACTTCTTCGACGACGTCGCCGTCCCCGACGAGAACCGGGTCGGGGATGTCAATCAGGGCTGGACCGTGACGCAGACGATGCTCGTCCTCGAACGAGGTGGGGGCCGAAGCGGTGATGGGCGGGGCTTCACCGGGCCGGGCCCCTTGGCGTCGGACCTAGTCCGAGTGGCTCGGCAGGCGGGGCGCCTGGACGAGCCCGTCGTGCGACAGAAGCTGGCCCGGGCCCACACCAATGACTTCGTCGGCCGCGCGCTCGCGTCGCGCATCGGCGAGCTGGGCCGGTTGGGCCGTCTCAACGCCGGCGTCGCCGCCTACGGGAAGTTGTTCACCGGGACCTACAACCCGATCAGGGCCCGGATCGCCGTCGAGATCGGAGGGGCGGGGGCGATGACCTGGCAGGACGAGGACGACCACGGAGCCGACGTCTCCCTCGGCTACCTGAACGGGCGGATCATGTCGATTGCCGGGGGGACGAACGAGACGCAGCGCAACGGAATCGGGGAGCGGGCGCTGGGCCTGCCGCGCGAGCCCAGCTTCGACACGAACAAGCCGTTCAGCCAGGTCCTGCGTGATGCCAAGAACTGGTCGGGCAAGGTCTGACCCGGGCAGGCGAACCTGAAGTCCTATCGAACCTGAAGTCCTATCGAACCTGAAGTCCTATCGAACCTGAAGTCCTATCGAAGGAGTGCCGGTTCCTTCAATCCGGCCACCAAGATGGAAGAGCGGAGACGAAGAGCCGCACGAAGATCGGAGTGAGACGCCGTCCAGTCGAGGATGGAGTCCATCACCATTGCCTGAAGCATCTTGGCGATCTCGGACGGCTCGACGGCCGAGGGCAGCTCTCCCACCTCTTGAGCGCGCGCGAACACCAGCTGGATACCCAGGGCGAATCCGGTCCGGCCCCCGGAAGCGTGCTCGGACATGGGTTGACGGTGAAACTCGGCGATGGACCTGGCCACCGCCGCCGGCGGCGCGGACCGGATCCGCGCGGTCAGGGCAGCGAGCATCCTGGTCAGCGATTCCTCCAAGGTTCGCTCGGCCTTCACACACCGCTGGGCCTCCTCGTTGACGACGGCGGCCGTCTCCCAGCCCATGTCGAGAAGGATCTCCTCCTTGCGGGCGAAGTGAAAGTAGAACGTCCCCTTCGTCACTCCCGCGACCCGGACGATCTCCTCGACGGTGGTGTCCTCGATCCCGGTCTCAAACCCGCGCGCGGTCCACAACTCGAGGGCCGATCGAACCAGTCGTTGGCGCGTCTGTCGGGAACGTTCTTGTTGGAGCCCCGAGCGGCGCCGGGGCGTTCGAGCTTCAGGCACGGGTGACAAGGCTCGCGAGGTGGGCGATCGTCCGTGTGCGATCGTCGTCCGACCCGCAGGGAATGGCGACAAAATCCGTCGCTGCGATGTCTTCCAGACGGCGGAGCTGACTGCTGACGGAGGATTCATCCCCCACCACAGATACGTCGCCGGGCGACGCCGCCCCCTCAAGGTCCAGCACGGCGCGGTAGACGGGGATCTGGCCGTATCCCTGCAGCTGGCTGTCGGCCTTGCTCCGGCCGCTCGACTCGTCGTCGGTGACGCAGCACGGCAACGCCACCACCACGCGAGGGGCCGGACGGCCGGCGTCGGCAGCCGCCTTCGAGATTCCGGGCACGATCTGCTCTTCCAGCGTGATCGGGCCGGTGCACCAGGTGATGGTGCCGTCAGCCTCGGCGCCCGCGAGCCTGAGCATGGCGGGCTGCAGAGCGGCGAGGTAGACGGGGCAAGCGGCCGCGCCGGGGATGGAGAGCTCGGCGCGCCCAACGATGCTGTCGCCGGCGAAGTCGGATCGCCCCGAGCGGATGAGAGGAAGGAGGACCTTCAGGTACTCGGCCATGTGGTGCGCCGGACGCTCGTAGGACAGCCCGTAACGACCCTCGATCGCCATCTTGTGCGAGAGGCCGATCCCGAGCGCCAGGCGCCCGCCCACCGCCGCATTGGTGGTGAGCGCCTGCGCCGCCAGCGCGACCGGGTGGCGTGGGTAGGTGGGCACCACCGATGTCCCGAGCTCGATCGAGCCGACTTCCCGCCCGATGACGACAAGAGCGGTCAGGGCGTCGAAGCTGGAACTCTGCGGCAGCCAAACCGAAGAAAAGCCCTGCTTGGCCACGGCGCGCACGCGATTCACCATCTCGTCGAGAGTCCCGTGCTCGATGCTGGGAAAGAAGATTCCTATGCGCATTGGGTCCGAAGCGTAGCTGGAACGGTCGCCCGGACGACATTCGTTTTACGGGTACTCGCCCTGGTGAGAGGGCGGACGGCCGGCCGCGGGCAGGCGGATCGGACGACGGTTGCTACCGGGCTCCCTTAGGTCGTGTCCCCGAGGACGGCCAGGAGGTCCTCGGATGTGACCACGGTCGCGACGAGCGAAAGTGACTCGTCGATCACCGCTTGGGCGAGGTCGGCGGGCAGGCCGGCAACGGCATCACGAACGAGGACCACCTGATAGCCCAGGTCGACGGCGGAGAGCACCATCCCGTACACACCGAGGTTGACCGACACGCCGGTCGCGATGACCGTCTTGATCCCCAGGTTCCGCAGGATCTGGTCGAGCGAGGTGGAGGTGAAGGGCGTCATCCCCGTGAGGCGGGGCACGACCACGTCGCCGGGTTCCTCGAGCCCGGCGACGAGCTCGACGCCCGGCCTCCCTATCTCGGTGGCGGCGTAACCGGTTGCCCGGCGGTGGCGCTCGCTGATCGCGAAGATCCGGCAGTTCTCCGAGATACCGACACCGTCGGGGCGCGTCGTGTGGGTGCAATGCACGACACGCACCCCGGCGTGTCGCGCCGCCCCGCAGACCCGCCGAACCACGTCCAGCATGCCGCTCCTCTCCACCTCGTCTGCCAGCTGGGGCAGCATCGCCTCGGAGCCGACGACACCACGTTGCAGCTCCATCGTGAGCAGGGCCGTCGTCGCAGGGTCGAGGAGGCGACGGAGCCGCACTCGGGCACCCGACTCGGCGGATTGCTCGGCCATGGCCTCAGGGTTGCTCACGTGTCCTCCTCGGTCCCCTCGTCTCCAGCAAGCCCGACGAGCCTCAGGATCAGCCCGCTGAACTGCTCGATCTCTGCCTCCGCCGGTCGGTGGCGGGTGGCAAGCCATGTTGCCTGCTGGCTGAGCACGAGCTCGGTGGCCGCATCACCGGCGGCGATGGCGTCGGGTCGCGCGGCGGCCCGCAGGACGTCGTGAAGCACTGCCCGGATCGGCAGTGTCAGCTGTTCCTCGGCGTCGGGGAATCGGTAGAGCAGCCGATGCCGGTCGAGCGCGAACGGTTGCGTCGCCGCCGCCGCCGTCGAGGTTGAGGCTCGATGGAGCAGCACCGTCGTCCAGGCCCGTACCTGGGCGGCCGAACCGTGCGCATCCTCGACGCGCTCAGCCAGTACCTCGGCCGCTCGACGCACCGCCTCCTCGGCAACCGCGAGGAGCAGTGCGTCCTTCGAGCCGAAGATCCTGTAGAACGCGGCGTTGTGCCAGCCGGATCGGCGGACGACATCGACGACTGCGACGTCCAGGGTCGCCTTGCGGGACACGATCTCGAGCGCGGCATCGATGAAGGCGCGCCGGGCTGCGGCGAGCTCGGTCTCGTCGTCGAGCTGGCGAAGGGGCCTCGTCGTCATGGTCCCCGATCGTAGAATACTGTTCTACGATCGGCGACTGGCCATCGTCGTTGCCGACCAGCACGCCGGACGTCGGGAGCTGACATGGACTTGGGAATCGCCGGAAGGACCGTCTTTTTCGTCGGCGGCAGTAAAGGCATGGGGCGCGTCGCCGCCCGGATGCTCGCCGCCGAGGGCTGCCGGGTGGCGATCGTGGCCCGGGGACGAGAGGCAGTCGACGAATCGGTCGAGGACATCACGTCGGCGGGCGGCCAGGCCATCGGGGTCGTCGCCGACGTCACCGTCCAAAGTGACGTGGCGAAGGCGGTTGCGACCGTCCGTGAGGCTTTCGGACCTCCCCTGATCGTGGTCGGACAGACGAAGCACATCGTGCCGGGAGACTTTGCCGACATCGACGACGCGCAGCACTACATCGACGCGTTCCGGACCTACACGATCAGCCAGCTCTACCTCTTGAAGGAGGTCTTGCCCGACATGCAGGCGGCCGGCTGGGGCCGCTACGTGCACATCGGCTCGGCCACCGCCAAGGAACCGGTCGGCCTCATCCACCACGCGGTCGCCAATGCGGCCCGGCCCTCCACTGTCGGCCTGCTGAAGACGGTCGCCGATGAGAACGCCAGGTTCGGGATCACGGTCAACACCGTCGCCCCCGGCTGGATCCTCACCGAGAACGTCGAGGAGTACACGTCGAAGCACCTCGGGCTCGAGACCGATGCCGAGCGCGATTCGTGGGCCGCCGAGAGCTTCGGGGTCCCGGCCGGGCGGATGGGCCGGCCGGCCGAGATCGCTTCGCTCATCGTGTACCTGTGCTCGGACCTCGCCGGCTACATCACCGGCAAGTGGATCGAAGTGGACGGCGGACTGCACCGCTCGGCATTCTGATCACGATGACGCAAGATGCGCAGGACGACGTCGAGGCGCGGCTCCGCCGCTTGGAGGACCGGCTGGAGATCCAACAACTCTTCGTCGACTACGGCCGCCACCTCGACCGGGGCGATTTCGCGGCCTTCGCCGAGCTCTTCTCTCGCGATGGCGAGATCCTTCTCGGCCCAATCGGGCGGGCCAAGGGTCGCCGCGAAATACAGGCGACCCTGGAGGCGGCCCTGGCGGGGAGGATCGGGGAGACGGTCCACGTCGTCAGCAGTCCGGCCATCGAGCTCAGCGGCGACGTCGCGACCTCCGAGGTGATGTGGACGGTGCTGGCTCGCACTCCTGAGGGCGACCTGGCCGTGACGATGGCTGGACGCCACGTCGACGACCTCGTCCGAGAAGAGGGCCGCTGGCGGATCCTCCGGCGCAAGGGCCTGATCGACCTTCCGGACCCAGGAAGGATCCTCTGACGTCCCCCGCCCGACTCGATCGCCGAGCGACGGGCGCCGCGGACGAGGCCGTCTCGGGTGCCTAGCGCCTCTCCAATCCGGGTCGGGCTGATCGGTGTCGGCTGGGGCTCGGCGGTCCAGGTGCCGGCGTTCCGGCTGGTCCCTGAGTTCGACGTCGTGGCCCTGTGCGCCCGCCGCCCGGAGCGGGTGGAGGCGGCCGGCGAGCGGTTGGGGATCCCCGACGTGAGCACCGACTGGGAGTCCTTCGTCCGACGCGACGACCTCGACGTCATCTCGATCTGTTCCCCGGTCGACATGCACCACGGGCAGACGCTCGCCGCCCTGAACGCCCGCAAGCACGTCTTGGTGGAGAAGCCGGTGGGTCTCGACGGGACCCAGACGGGCGAGATGCTCGAGGCGGCAGAGGGGGCAGGCGTGTGCCACGCGGTGTGCTTCGAGAACCGCTGGGAGCCGTCTCGGGCGCGGATGTGCGAGCTCGTGCGCGAGGGTCAACTCGGGCAGCCGTACTACGCGGCGGCCCGCAGCGGCGGCGACTTCTGGCATCCGACCCGCGGCCTGCAGTCCGAGTGGATGTACCGCCGTGATCGGGGCGGCGGCTACCTCATGGGGATGGGGTCGCACGACCTCGACTACCTCTGCACCCTCTTCGGCGAGCCGCAGTCGGTATGCGCAGACGTCCGCACCTCGGTGCCGAGCCGGCTTCGGGAGGACGGCGGCCTTCTCGAGGTCGACGCAGACGACACCTCAGCGGTGCTCTTGCGCATGGAGAACGGGATGCTCGTCACCGTCACCGTCACCGCCATCGCGCTGGCCCAGAGCTTCCGGTCAATCGAGATCTTCGGCAGCACCGGATCGCTCGGCATCGGCGGCGCCCTCATGGGGGACGAAACCCCCGTCGTGCGGATTTCCAGCGTCGGCGGATCCGATCCTGTCGACGAGATCGCCGCCGTTCGCGAGCCCCGCAGCGGCGGCGAGATCCCGCAACGCCGGGCGGGGGCCGCGATCCGTTCCCTGGCCCTCATGCTGGAGGACTGGTTGCCGGCCTTTTCCCGTCAACCGAGCACGGCGCCGACCCTGTTCGACGGTCACCGCGTCCAGCGGATCGTCGATGCCGCCCGTCGGAGCAGCGACGGGGCGGGTTGGGTGTCGCTCTAGGGCGGAGCTTCTGCTCGCGTCGGACGGGCCCCGTTAGGCCGGGGCAGCCAAGCGGGCTCTCAACTCGTCCTTCATGACCTTGCCGGTCGCGTTCATCGGCAGGGCCTCCACGATCTCCACGCGGCGGGGGACCTTGAAATTCGCCATCGCCGAACGGGCGTACTCGATGACCGCCTCGGGCGTGAGGGTGATCCCGCTCGCCGGGACGACGAAGGCCGCGCCGACCTCGCCGTAGCGGTCGTCGGGCACGCCGACCACGGCGGCCGCCACGATCTTCTCCCAATCCGTGAGCATGCCCTCCACCTCGGCCGGTGCCACGTTGAACCCGCCCATGATGAACATGTCCTTCTTGCGGTCGCACACCTTCAGGTAGCCGTCGGCGCGCTGGTAAGCGACGTCGCCGGTGTGCAGCCACCCGTCGGAAGCGAAGACGGCCTCCGTCGCCCCCGGCTCGTCGAAGTACCCATCCGAGACGCTGTAGCCGCGGAAGAGGACCTCTCCCCGATCGCCCATCGCCACGTCGTTGCCATCGCCGTCGACGAGACGCACCTCGGTGTCTGGCAGCGGTCGGCAAGACCAGTTGGCCACGGTCTCGGGTGGGTCGTCGGCGTACGTCACGCCCACGATGCCGTGCGCCTCGGTCAGGCCGTAACCGGTCATGGAGTAGTCGAGACCGAGGTCGTCCTTCATCCGGTAGATGAGCTCCACCGGAACGTAGGCCGCCGACACCACGCCCACCCGCATGGACGACAGGTCGACCTCCTTGCGCACGGGGTGGTCCAGCAGGGCGCCGAAGATCGTCGGCGAGCCGCCGAGATGGGTGATCCGCTGCCCCTCGATGGCGCGCAGCGCCGCCTCCGGGTCGAAGACCGCCATCGGAACGCTGGTGGCGCCGACCATGAGCGCAAGCATCCAGCCGGCCTTGTAGCCGAAGGTGTGGAAGAAGGGCAGCACGATCAGCAGCCGATCCCCCCTGCTCAGACCGAAGCCCTCGTTGAGGGCCTCGAAGGCCCGCATGGACGTCCCGTGACGGAGCATGACGCCCTTCGGGTGGCCGGTGGTGCCCGACGTGAAGATGACGTCGCACACGTCCTCGGGCGCGATCGCCTCGATGCGCTCGCGCACCGCCGACTCGTCGACGCTGGCGCCACCGGAGACGAAGTCGCTCCACCCGCTGGCTCCCTCGGGCACTGACCCGTCGAGGACGACGACATCGACCTGCTGTGCCACGCCGGGATCGGCCTCCCGGACCATCTCGACGAACTCGGCACCCAGGAACCCGTTGGCGCACAGCAGCACCCGGGCGCCGGTCTTTCGGAGGACGAACGCGGCCTCTGCCCCCTTGAATCGCGTGTTCATCGGGACGAGCCAGGCGCCTGTTGCAAGTATCCCGAGCGCCGAGGTGATCCACCGGGACGAGTTCGGTGCCCACAGGACCACCCGGTCGCCCGGCTCGACTCCGCGAGCGATGAGTGCTCGTCCCACCATGAGCATCTCGGCGCAGACCTCTGCAAAGGACATCGTGGTGTCCCCGTCGATGATCGCGGGAGCGCTCCCGTAGCGCTCGGCGCTGTGCAGTGCCAGGCGGGGGATGGATCCGTGCTCCAAGTCAGCTCGCACGCCTCGGTCCTCTCACGCTCCTTCGGCTCCCAGCACCTGCGACGAAGACGATTCGCCGACGCGGTCGCCCGCTCACTTGCCCATGAACCTCTCGACTGCGGCATGGTGCTCGGGCATGTCGTAGGAGACGTACTCGGCGGCGAGGGCGTACTCGAGGATCGGCGTCGCCACCTGGCGTATGTACTGATTCACCGCTCGCTTGGTCGTTCGCAGGGCCTGGGGCGGCAGGGCCGCCAGCCGCTCGGCCACCTGCACCGCCTTGTCCAGCACCTCACCGTCCGGCGTGACCCCGTTGGCCAGCCCGAGACCCACGGCATCGCCGGCCGAGATCCGGGTGCCGAAGAAGAGCAGCTCCTTGGCCTTGGCGATGCTCATGGTCAGAGGCCAAAACGGCGCACCGCCGTCGCCAGCGGTCAGGCCGACGGAGACGTGCGGGTCGGAAAGGTAGGCCGACTCAGCCATGTACACGAGGTCGCACAGGACTCCGAGCGTGCAGCCGAGCCCGACCGCGGGGCCGTTCACGGCGGCCACGACCGGCAACGGGCAGTCGAGAAAGCTAAGGAACAGGGTGCGGGCCTGATCGATGAGCGCGGCACGCTTTTCGACGTCGGTCTGGATCTCTTTGAACAGCTCCATGTCGCCACCCGCGGAGAAGGCCCTGCCGGCACCGGTCAGCACGATCGCTCGCGCGTCGGAATCCTCGGCGAGGTGGGCCCAGATCCGAGCCAGCCCGTCGTGCAGCTTCGCGGTGACCGCGTTCATGGCCTCCGGCCGGTTCATCGTGACGATCCGGACCGGCCCGCGCCGCTCGATCAGGAGCTCCGGCTCAAAGGGGTTGTCTGTCATGCCTCGTTCGTCTCCTCAGGCTCGGTCGTTCGCCGGTCGGGCCGGTGCCTCGATGAAGCCGCCAGGCCACTCATCCCTCGAGGACCTCGGCTCGCCGTTGGTCCACCACCACGGTCGACAACGCCTCTCGGAGCGTCGGCGCCGGATCGAGCAACCGCTCGAGGAGCAGCCCCCGTCGCTGGTAGCGATGCAATGGGTGCTCCCACGTGCTGCCCATGGCCCCAAGCACTTGTTGGCAGTGGCGCATCGCCGTCTCGAAGGCACGCCCGGCGGCCGAGCGTGCCGCGGCGCACGCGAAGCGGTCACGGTCGATCCACGCGGTCCTGCACACCGCGCGCCCCGCCGACACGTCGACCAGGACGTCGGCCAACCGATGCTGCACGGCTTGGAAGGACCCGATGGGGACGCCGAACTGGCGGCGCTCGCTCACGTGGGTCACGGCCAGGTCGAGCATGGCCTCGGCCACGCCCACCAACTCATGAGCCACGGCGAGGGAGCCGGCGGCAACGGCCGCCTCCCAGGCACCGGGTTCGACCGGGACGCCCCCCTCGGCGTTGCAGCGGACGCGGGTCACCCGGGCGTCGGGGTCGATCCCGGTCACCGGCGCGATGTCGACCTCTCCGGCGGGAAGCCTGCGCAAGGTCACCCGTCCCTCCGTGCTCACAGGGACGACGAACGTCGGCGCGCCCCGGCCGTCGGCCAGCACGATCCCGTCGACCGATGAGCCATGGAGGAAAGTGACGCCCAAACGGGGCTGGACGGCGAAGACGAGCGCACTGTCGGCGGGATCGAGCAGGGAAGGCGCCGCCGCACACATCGCGAGCTCGGCCAGCCGGGACAGGCCGAGCCGCCGACCCTGTTCCTCGGCCAGCACCGAGACGGCGGTTGGCAGGTCTTCGGCCGCGAGCTCCGACCAGCCGAGATCGACCAGGACCGCCAAGGGCACGAGGCGGTCGCCGCCGCCGAAGAGTTGGGCCGCCGTGGTGCGCAGCGCGTCATCGACGAAGCTCGCCTGGCTCATCGAACGCTCCGCGGCAGACCGAGCACGCGCTCGGCGACCACGGTCCGTTGAATCTCGATTGCACCGCCGTAGATCGACGCCATGCGGGCATAGAACCAGTCGGCTCGGAACACCTCGTCGGCTTCTCCGTCGCCCAGCGCGAAGTCGACCGGCAGCATCCGGCGCTCACACTCGAGCACGCTCTGCTCGGCGGTGGCCAGCAACACCTTGTCCACCGAGACCTCGGGTCCCAGGTTCTCGCCCGCGGCCAGCCGCTGGACCGTGCGAGCCGTCGACGACCGCAGGGCGGTGACCCGGACCCAGGCCTCTGCAATCCGATCGGCATCGTCGGTCGCCAGATCCCCGACCGCACCGAGCAGGTCGGCCAACCGGGCGTGGAGCACGGCCTGGCGCATCCAGCCGTACATGCCCCGCTCCCACTGGAGCAGGTACATGGCGACGGCCCAGCCCCCGTTGACGTCGCCGACCACCCGATCGCCGCCAACCGGAGTCTCGTCGAAGAACAGCTCCGCGAATTCGGTCCGGCCGCTGCTGGCCCGGATCGGTCGGACCTCGCAGCCCGGCGCATCGAGATCGACGAGCAGCATGGTGATGCCGCGGTGGCCGGCGTCGCCGGTGCGGGCGAGCATCGCCGTCCGTTGCGACACGGTGCCGAGGCTCGACCACAGCTTCTGCCCCGAGACGGCCCAGCCGTTGCCGGTACTGGTTGCCCGGCATCGCAGCGCCGCCAGGTCGCTCCCCGCCTCGGGCTCGGAGAACCCCTGGCACCAGACCTCGTCGCCGCGTAGACAGGCCTCGAGGTGGCTGGCCGTCAACTCCGGCGAGAACGCGACGATGGCGGGACCGAGCGTCTCGATGGTGAGCATCGGCTGGGGGATGCGGTAGCCATCGAGGACGAGCTGCTCGTAGACCGCGGCACGCAGCACGGCCGATCCCCCGTTGCCCCCGCACTCGGCGGGCCATCCCCAGCGCGTGAAGCCGGCGTCCCACAGCGCGCGTTGGAGTCCCAGCTCGGGGACCACGGCCGCTTCCAGGCTCGGTGGCTCGGCATGCCGACGAGCGGCAGCGAACCCCTCTTCGTGGGCGTCCAGCCACTGGTGCAGCGACGCGCGCAGATCGGCCAGCCGCACCACGGTGGGCGAAGTCGTCACCGTCGCACAACGCTGCCCGTCGCTCGTCGAGTTCGCAGCATCCGGTGTCCTAGGAACGGGTCCGCCCGCAGCGGACCAACTCGGACGATCTTAGAACCCCGTTCTACGCCGCGCACAAGCGCTTCATGCACCCCACAAGCGGGCGATCGCCCGCCGACGACCGGCCCGGTCGAGACCCCGCAGATCAGCCACGCCGAGCTCGGTCGCCACAACGTCGACGTCGTGCGATGGGGTGCTGGCGGCCCCATCCAATTGTTCGACAAGGGTCCGGTGGCCGCGCCGCGTCGTCGGCACCGCCAGCACACTGAGCCCGGCCGCCGAACGAGCCGCCGCGTAGGCGTAGTCCGGCTGGCCGCCGATCCCGGCCAGCGCCGACCCACCGACCGACTCGACGTTCGGCTGGCCGTGGACGTCGAGCTGGAGGGCAGTGTGCACAGCCACGAACGGCCGGCCGGCCGAGAGCCGGACGGGGTCGTGTGTGTACTCGAGCCCATGGACGATCTCCCGGCCGTCGGCCCAGAGATAGAGCCGGCTGGTGCCGGCCAGGTACGGGGTCACCGGATCGGCGGCCAAGAGCCCCCGTTCGGCGAGGGCCACCACTGCGTCGGTGAGGACGCCGGTGTCGAGCTGCACCGGGCGGCGAAGCGACTCGAGCACGGCCTGGCCGATCGGTCCGGGAGCCACCTGGAGCCGGACCCCGTCGGGTAGCAACGGCACCACCCGCTCGGCGATGGCTCGATCGGTGTCACTCGGGGGCGCCCAGTCGACGTCCGCCGGGGGGTTCGGTGACTCACCCAGCACGACCACGCGGTCCGCCGACACCGGTGGCCCGGCGTCGGCGCACGGGCTGGCCGGGCGCTCGAGGGCCGCCACCACCGCCCCGGCGTCGACGGCGGCCCGCTGCCAGGACACCTCGGAGGTGAAGCGCCACCCGCCCTCGCTCCCCCGGCGCATGGAGGCCACCAGCACGTCCGGGCGAAGCGGTCCCTGGAGGAGGGCCGGGACCGCACCAAGCCGCACCGGGATGTACGACACGCCACCCTGATCGATCGGCCGGCGGTGCCCGTAGCCCCCCATGAAGGCACGGACGGAGCGGAAGGCGCTGACGTCCAGGTCGGGAAATGGACCGGGGAGCCAGCCGAGCAACAGCTCGACGTCGCCCACCTCTGCGGCCACGGCTGAGAGCACCGGCGCCGCGTCCGCCGGCACCCCAGCGCCGTCGCCGAACGCCACCTTGGACCCCGTCCGGAGCAGGCGGCGCAGAACGGCAGCCTCGAGCACGGGTGGTCACGCTAATCCCGGGCTCCGATCCGCTGGCGGGACACGCTCAACCGGGTGAAGATGGGCGGGCCCGGGCGAGACCGTCCAACTATCCCGCTGGGGTCAAACGCGCGCATGATGGTGCCATCTCGCGCCACAGCCGAGACCCGGTCTTGACGCCGAGTGAGGGGGAGCCCGCGACCGCGGTGTCAGCACGCTCGCTCTCTCGGCGGGAGACCGGCGGTCGAAGCGGGCGAGGAACGGTCATAGGACTGCTACTACGACAGGAGTCAATCAGTGAGCCAGCCACTTGAGGGAGTGAAGGTCGTTGAGCTTGCGATGTGGGCGTACGTCCCGTCGGGGGCCGCCGTACTCGCCGATTGGGGCGCCGAGGTCATCAAGGTCGAATCGCCGCAGGGCGACCCGATCCGGGGCCTCGTCAACGCGGGCGTCGGCCCAATGGACGGCATCACGTTCACCTGGGAGATCTTCAACCGCAACAAGACGGCGATCGCGCTGGACCTGACCAATCCCGAGGCGCGCGAGATCCTCTATCGGCTGGTGGACGAAGCAGATGTCTTCATCACCAGCCTGCTCCCGCCGGTGCGGACGAAGCTGGGTGTTGACCTCGATCAGATCCGCGCTCGCAACCCCGGGATCATTTACGCCGCGGGCAGCGGTCAGGGAGCGCAAGGACCCGAGTTCGAACGGGGCGGCTACGACTCGATCACCTTCTGGTCGCGCGGATCGATCTCGGCGTCCGTCACGCCCCCCGACTACCCGCGACCCGTCGGCATGCCCGCCGGGGCGTTCGGTGACTCGATCAGCGGCATGGCGCTCGCCGGCGGCATCGCCGCCGCCCTCGTCCGCAAGGCCCGGACCGGGGAACCTTCGGTGGTCGATGGGTCTCTCCTCGGGACCGCCATGTGGGCCATGCAGATGGGAATTGTCGGCGCGGCCGTGGCGGCGGCGGCGCC
>Ga0182018_10001185_pt1 | contig 30501 bp, 36 predicted proteins | sample 812P2MmetaG_FD_120490 | JGI IMG/M metagenome (GOLD analysis project Ga0182018, IMG submission 120490) | Permafrost microbial communities from Stordalen Mire, Sweden - 812P2M metaG | ecosystem: Environmental > Terrestrial > Soil > Wetlands > Permafrost | place: Sweden: Stordalen | collected...
GACGAAGCGATTATGCGCGCCACCGATTGGCCCACGCACTGCTATTGGGCGGCGGCGCAGATCTTTCACGCCGCCGGGGAGTCGGTCGAGGCGGCCCGCGCGCTCGAGCAGGCGAAGCGCATGATGCTCGCGGCGGCCGAGGGTCTCGAGCCCGAAGATCGTGAGAGCTTCTTGGCGCTTCCGTGGCACGTGGATTTGGCGAACGCGGTCAAAGCGGGCGTCTGGCCCGATCCACCCAGATAGGCCGCGCCGGGGCTAGACGAGTGCGAAGACCCGGTCGAGCCCGGTAACCGAAAGTGTCCGCAGAATCTCATCGCGGCTCGATCGAAGCGCAATCTGGGCGCCCTTGAGGCGTGCGCGGCGCAGCAACGCGATCAAATCCCGCAGGGCATCCGTATCGAGGACCGCGAGCGTGTCGAGGTCAATGACGACCTGCTCCGTTCCCCGTTGTAACTTCGCGTCGACGGCGGCTTCGATCGCGGGATAGTTCCCGGGAAGATAATCGATCGAGGTGTCTTCGACGCTTCGCTCCGGCGGCCGCATGTAGCGTGGGAATCGCACGTAGCGCGGGAAGAGGGTGAACGCGGACATCGAGCGGCTCCTTCGCGGTGTGGGTGATTCGCGCTCATCGTACCGGAAGGGGCGTACGAGAACGTACCGCACAGGGGGCAGCCCGGGCTAAATCTTCCTACGCTCCGAAAAACCGCAGAACGATGAGGAATCCGGCGCCGAATATGAGCGCCCCCAGGAAAACGGTGACCGGCACCGTCAGCACCCACGCGATGACGATATTGCGTAGCGTCCGCGCCTGCAACCCCGAGCCGTTGGCGGCCATCGTGCCCGCGACACCCGAAGAGAGAATGTGCGTCGTGCTCACGGGCAGCCCGAGCATGTCGGCGCCCTGAATCGTCGCCATCGTGACTAGCTCGGCGGAGGCGCCCTGGGCATACGTCAGGTGCGACTTTCCAATTTTCTCGCCGATCGTGACCACGATCCGCTTCCAGCCGATCATCGTTCCGATGCCCAAACACAGCGCGACCATGAACTTGACCCAGACGGGAATGAACTTGGTCATTCCGTCGAGCTCCTTTTTGTAGTCGCCCAATTGTTTGGCGTCGCCGGGGGCGGTGAACGCCTTGTTGGGTTTCGTCAGTTTGCCGATCGATTCTCCAACCAAGTAACTTTTGGTACGCAAGTCTTTCCGCTGAGCGTCGGTGAGCTTGTCGAAGGTCGGCGCGTTCCCAACGATCTGCGCGATCGCTCGATTCTCGTACGCGAGAGCAATGAAAGTGGTTTGCGCCGCCTTCGCACCGTATTTCAAGAAATCGGAGAGCGCCGTCTCGGCGTTTTGCGCGGTAATCGCGGCGCCCGAACCGGCCTTGGCATTGAGAATCGGCTGCACGGTTTTATTATCGGAGACGAGCCGTGCCACGCCGGCGGTCGTCACCGTGGGATTGATCGCGTAGACGCCCGGCAAGATTCCGATCAAGATCAGCATGATGAGGCCCATGCCTTTTTGGCCGTCGTTGGATCCGTGCGCGAAGCTGACGCCGGTACAGGTGAGCACGAGCAGCAACCGGATCCACCAGACCGGCGGCTTCGTCCCTTCGGGCGCTTCGTAGAGCTGCTTCTGGCGGACGATCGCCTTCATCAGGAGCAGCAGCAGCGCCGCGCAAATGAAGCCGATGATCGGTGAGAGGAAGAGCGCCAGGAAGGTATCGTGCAGCTTGCCCCAGTTGACGCCGTCGCCGAACGGATGCTTCGATAAGACCGCGTTCATGAGGCCGACACCGACGATCGATCCGATGAGCGTGTGCGAGCTCGAGGCTGGAATTCCGACGTACCAGGTGGCGAAGTTCCAGATGAGCGCGGAAAAGAGCAGCGCGAAGACCATTGCAAATCCCGCCGCCGACCCCGCATGGATGACGAGTTCCACCGGCAGTAACGCGACGATGCCGAAGGCGACGGCGCCGCTCGAGACGACGACGCCCGTAAAGTTCCAGATTCCCGACCAGACGACGGCGTACCACGGTTTGAGCGTATTGGTGTAGATTACCGTCGCAACGGCGTTGGCCGTGTCGTGAAATCCGTTGATGGCCTCGAACCCGAAGGCTAACAACAGCGCTCCAATGAGGAGCGCCGCCGTGGCAGGGGTGAGGTCCGCAAGAAAATGTTGCAAAGCTTAGCGATTTATTCTACGGAGGCTTGATTAAGGTACGCTTAACTACCGGGGAAGCGGCAGCATTTCAAGTTCCGCGTCAAGGGCATCTAGGTGCCCCTCGGTAATGGCAACCTGAGGAGGAAAAGGCGTTGAAGACCGTCATCGTTGAGCTGCAAGGGCAGCCTCTCGAATTTACGCTCGATAGCGACACGCGCAAATGGGCGCCGGTGGACGCGGCGAGGCGCGGGCACCTTCCGGAAGGTGAGTTTCCGCTCATTGCTCTCGCCGATGGCAAGCGTTATGAGCTCTATAGCGACGGAACCTTCGGCGAGGTCGAGCTGTAGGGTCCGACGGTCAAAACCGCCAAAGCTCGGGGTGAATCGATGCGAAGTATTCATAGCCTCGCGTGCCTGTGCATTCTAGCGTTCGTGGGCCTGACGGGGCAAACGCCTCCCCCGGCTGCTGCGCCGGCCACGACGCCGCTTCGGCATCTGGAATACACCTTCGTCGTCGACTATCAAGGCATGAGAGAGGCTCACTTCAACGGCATTGGTAACGGCGTTCAGACCAGTAATGGTGTCCGCGGCATCTCTAGCAGCAACGGCGGCCATGGCACGATGGATGTGGACGTGTTATCGATCGCTTCGGACGGAGCGCTCGTGGCGAGAATCTCCGAATCGGTTTACTTGGAAGCGCGTGCGCGGCAACCGTACACCTGTACGGTCTACGGCAACACCACCGTCTTGTGTCCCTCCGTTCCTGCTCCCAGCCAAGCGGAGTGGGTGTTGCTGAGCTATCTGGGGCGTCAATTCGTCGAAGCGGCGCCCTGGGATGCGCAACATCACTGGCAACGCAAGTCTGAGACGCCGCAATACACGCTCCAAGAAGATTTCACCGTCAGCGATACGGGCGACGGAAAGCACGTCATTATTCACGAGGTGAAGAAGACGGAGATTCACGACGGTGGATTTAGCACGCAAACCGAAGACATTGCGATCACCTACGATCGCTCGATGGAAGTGCCCGACGCCGTTCACGACGACATCGTGTCGGCCGGAGGCGGTGGATCGGGACATTCGTCCTTCGATTTCCAGCTTAACAAAGATTCGTTCGTCAAGCAGTAACGCCGGACCCAGCGAGCGCCGAAGCTGTATGCGCCCGCGACGTTCAACGCCGCAATGGAGCTCGCCCACCGGCACGTTGCGATGCCGGTGGGCGATGTTTGGAGCTCAGTGATGTTTGCCGGAGTTAGTTAGTACGGACGTCCCCAGTGACCAGTGCGCCAATACCAGCCGCGGGGCCCGCTTACCCAATGACCGGCGTGCCACGCGGCGCCCGCGTATGGCCGGTACGCATAGTGACCGTGGACCCAGGCATAGCGGTAGCCGTTCCATTGCCAGAACCCGCCGACCCAGAAATATCCCGGTCCCGGCGCGACCGGTACGGTTTCGTAGATCGGCGCCGGAGGCGCCGTTTGAATGTAGACGCCACCGTAGACTTGCGCGGCGGCCGGCAGCGCCGCGCCGAACATCCCTGCGCCGAGCGCGCAGGCGAGTAGGACGTTACGAAGTTTCATCATCATGATTTCTCAGCGCCGTCCCCGGTATGCGCGTCGATACGGGCGCCAATAGGCACGGCGTGCCCAGTATCCGCGACGCCAATATCCGGCCGGATAGGCCGCGTAACCGTAACCCCCGCCGGCGTAGCCGTAACCACCACCAACGAAGCCGTAGCCGCCGTAACCAACGCCGACGGTAACGCCGTAGCCGTACGGGTAGCCGTAACCGTAGCGATAGGGATAGCCATAGCCATAGCGATAGGGGTAGCCGTAGCCGTAGCCACGATAACCGTAGCCGCGATAGCCGTGGCCGCGGTATCCGGTTCCGTAATAGCGGTTGCCCGGGAGCACCCGGCCCGTCGCTGCCGGTCGCGCGGTTCCGACGGCGACGTGAGCCGCCGAGGCCGGCGCCGCCGCGGCGAGTAACGATCCTGCGCCCAGCGCGCAGGCGAGAAGGACGTTATGGAGTTTCATCATGCTTTATTCTAGCGTCGTCGGGGCCGAAGCTCTCGCTAGAATGATTAGAAGGATCTTCGAAAAAGGTGAGAGGGCGGTCGAGCAGCAGTTCTTGCGCTTGCGTCCACAGCGCGCCGGCCCGATCGACGCACGCCTCACGCTCGGTGCGAAGACGGTGCTCGGTCTGCGCCATCGCGGCTGGAAGGATGGAGAGCAGCACGTCGCGATCGTGCGCTTCGCCCAGCGCATCCTGCAAGAGCGTGAAGGACTTCGCCGGCGCTTCCAGCGACGGCTCGAGTTCGCTAAAGCGCTCCAGCGCATAGCGAAAGCGCTTGCACGCGATGCGAAAATCGTGAAGCGCCAGTCGTTCGCGCTGCTCCAAGCCGCCGGTAAGCCGCCGAACCTCGCGCAGGCGAGTATGTAACACGCGCCGCGCCAGTTCGGTGCTGTCGGTAACGCCGCGAAGAAGGACCGGCTCGGGCTTCACGCTAGCGAGTTATCCGGTGAATCGCGTTCGCCGCAGACGTTTGTGAGCCAGACGCGTCGCCTCTTTTTCGCGCGCGCTGAGTTCGTCCAAGAGCGGTTGTGCGACGTGGCGTTCGCCCGGGTCCGCGCTGCTCTCGAGAAGGCGCCGGATGATGGTTGCATCGCGTGCGGCATCGGTCTGCTCGGCCGCGCGCTTGACGCGTCGCAAAAGCTTGGCGGAGGGCGCGAGCTGGGCGACGTCCTCGAGCAGCGATCGGAAGCGCCGGCCGGCGGTGCGAACCGCGTGCAGACGATTCTCAGTTGGTTTCGAGACGAATCGCCGGCGGGCAGCTTCCAGCGCGCGCCGTTCCTTCGCAACGGTCCTTTTCAGCCACTTCACTGCCGGCCGCTCATTGCGCGCCAGCGTTCGACGGAAGTATTTATCGCGACCTTCGCGAAGGATACGATTCGACGTGAGATCGCCGCGCCTGCCCATCCTCGTCGTGCTCCTTGTAATCGTCGCCGCCGGCACGTGGTACTATCTCTCTCATCGTGCGCCCGGCGCAGGCGAGACCATCCCCATCTACTACACGAAGCTCGATGGGAAGACGTTAGCCGAGATGCGGGTTTCGATGCGCCCGCGTCAACCAGACGAAAGTGCGGTCGAACGCCTTCACAACGTCGTGTTGTATGCCGCGGTCCAGGCGTTAGCCGGGCCTCCGAACGACGTGCAAGCGATTCGCTTTCCGCCTGGGACGCGGGTTCTGGAAGCGAGCGTTACCGGCTCGACGGCAACGCTCGATCTCTCGAAGAATCTCGAGCAGCAAGCTGGAGGGACGTTCGGAGAGAACGGTGAGTTTAAAGCGCTCGTCTACACGATAACGGGCATCGAAGGCATCGACGCGGTGCAGATACTCGTTGAAGGAAACCGGCTGGAGACGCTGCCGGGAGGCAATTTTGAATTGGACCAACCACTTCATCGCTCGGACTGGTAAACTCGCATCGCTGCTCTCGCCGTTGTTGGCTGCATTGGCGATTGCGCTCCCAGCGTTGGCCGATTCGTCGCTCACGGCGACGTATCAAGGGCACGCGATTCGCTTTGCGCACGTCTCGTCGCGAGCGGGGGCGCCGGCGATCGGAGTGAACGATCCCGGATTTACGACGTTGCTGAACGACGCCGGAGCGCTCCTGACGTGGAAGCCCGGCGAGCGTTTCGTTCTGATTACTACCTCCGTTCCGTTGGTGGTCAGCTTTGCGATCGGCGATCGCCGGTACGACGCCGGTCCCATCTCGCTGCAGGCGAGCTTCGCGCCCTTCCTCGTGGGCGATGAGGCCTACCTGCCGATGCGCGAGGTGCTGCGCGCGCTCGATCTTGCTTTGCGCGAAAAGAACGGAGTTGCGGTACTGCAGCCGCAGCTTGCCGCGCTCGACGTGCGTCAAGATGGCTCTCGAGTGACCGTCTTCGCGCATGGCGGCGCGACGCTGCATGCGCGAGTCGCGCAAGAGAGCTCGGCGTCGATTACGTACGCATTCGACGGCGTCGGCACGACGCTGGCCGGCACGCGTCAAGTCGGCACCGGCGGCATCGCAAGCATCACAATTGCCAATGCGGGAACGCTTCGCGAGCCGAGCACGCTGGTTACCGTGCAGTTCGAATCGGGGACGATTGCCGAAGCACCGCAGAATACCGACGGCCGCGACGTGCTGCTCGCATTCGACGCTCCGGCGTCGGCGAATCCGCCGCAAACGGCCGCAGAAGAGGCCTCGCCGACTCCCGAGCCGCCGCCGGATACGACGCCAGCAAGCGGTGCGGCCAGCGCTCCGGGGAGCGGTCCCGCGATCGTGACCGGCGTCACCGTCGAACCGGCGGCCGACGGCGTTTCGGTTGCGATTGCAATCACCGGCAGCGCGACGTACGAGTGGCACCGGCTGCGGGAGCCCGACAACCGCTTCTGGGTCGATATTGAGAACGCACAGCTGCAGGGGCCGCCGATCGATCAAGGCGCACCCGCGCCGCTGCTTTCGGTGCGCGTGCGGCAAGTGGACCCGGCGACCGTGCGCGTCGCGCTCTCGCTCAGTGGTCCGAAGTCGATTGCGTTCACTTCCTCGGCCGACGGCCTTGGATTAGCAATCGGCACGCAAGACGTTGCCGACGAGCAGCGTTCGGGAAGCGGCGGCGTCGGCGGCGCAAGTGCCGCCGTGGCCGCGGCTCCGCTCGAGCAATCCGAGCCCGGGACCGGCAGCTCCGACGATACGAGTTGGAAGTTCGGCCCGCGCAGCGGTTACGTTGCGAACAATCCTCGACTGATCGTGATCGATCCGGGCCACGGCGGAAGCGATGTCGGCACGATGCACGGTGGCCTTTCCGAGAAAGAGTTGACGCTCGACATGGCCAAACGGCTGCGCGCGATTTTAATCGGTCGCGGATGGGAAGTGGAGATGACGCGCGAGAGCGACGTGGACGTGTACGCGCCCAACGATAGCCCGCACGACGAACTTCAAGCCAGGGACGACATTGCCAACAAGGCCGGCGCGAGGCTCTTCGTCAGCATTCATGTCAACGCGTTCATAAACTCCGGACCGTACGGTACGACCACCTACATCTCCAAGCCGGACGACGTGGCCTTCGCGCACTTCGTCGAATCGCATCTTGCCGCGGACGGCACCAAGGACGACGGCATCATCAAGAGCCATCTGTACGTAACGCTGCACGCTCGAATGCCGGCCGTGCTGATCGAGACGGCATTCCTCACCAACCCGGGCGATTACGCGCTGCTCGCGTCGGCCGCTTGGCGGCAAAAGGTCGCGCAAGAGATCGCCGACGGCATCGGCCAATACGCCAAAGAGTATCCGGTTCCAAATCAACCGGCACAATAATTCTGGTGTCATCCTGAGCCCTTCGACTAGCTCAGGACAGGCTCTGTCGGATGTCATCCTGAGCCTGTCGAAGGATGACCAGTGATAGGGTTATTCGACTCGGGGCTTGGCGGCCTGACGGTCTTGGCGCGGGTTCGCGAGCGGATGCCGTCGGCCGACATCGTGTTTTTCGCCGATCAAGCCAACGTGCCGTACGGTGACCGGACGCATGCAGAGTTACTGGAGCTGCTCCAGGCGAACTTCGCTCGGCTCGAGGCGCGTGGCGTCGATGCGATCGTGATGGCCTGCAACACGTCGTGCGCCGTGGCGGAGCGTTACGGCTGGCCCAAGACTCGCGCGCCCGTGGTTGACTTGATCGAATCGGCGGCAATCGCGGTCGATCGCGGCGGCTTTGTACGCGTCGGCGTCGTTGCAACGGCGGCGACCGTCGGCGCAGGTTCCTACGGAAGAACGATCCGCGCGCACGTCGGCGGGATCGACGTCGTCGAAGTTCCGGCGCCGGCGCTCGTCCCGCTCGTCGAAGCCGGGGCGACCGAAGGCCAACGGCCTCGCGCCGCCGTTGCGGAGGTTTGCGGACACCTGCCGCTCGATCTCGACGCGTTGGTCTTCGGCTGCACGCACTATCCGGTGCTGCAATCGCACTTCCGCGCCGTCCTCGGCGATGGCATCGCGTTGATCGATCCGGCCTTCACGCAGGCCGAGCGAACGGCCGAGCTTCTCGGCGGCCGCGCGCAGGGGAGCGGCTCGACGGAATACACGACGAGCGGCGACGAAGTTGCGTTTCTCGCAAACGTCGCGCGCTTCTTATAGCTTTGTGGCCATGTCGCCCAATAAACTGTGGCTCTGCATCGCTGCGATGGCGTCGGTCCCGCTACTCGCCGGCGCATCGACTGCCGTCGAGACGACGATCCCTGAAAGCGTTGCTCCGATAACGATCGATCGATGCGTCGTCACGCTGCAGAAGACGGCGGCCGAGGAGACATTCTTAGATGACGTCGACTTCACGAATGTCAGTCAGCGCGCGGCGACCGAGGTGCGCTTCCGTTTCGAGATCGTCGACGCGATCGGACGAACGGCCGGCAACCTAACCGACGATAAAGTGGGAGAGTTTGCGCCCGGCGTTCCGGTTAGTCATTCCACTGCGGCGCCCACGGGTTCGAGCCCGCCGCAGGCGGTTAACAGTATACCCGCATCGTCTAAGATCGTGTGTATGGTACAGATGGTCCGGTTTGACGACGGCAGCGTCTGGAATGAGGGCGACGGACCCGTGGGAATCGGATCGATGATCACGCCACCGCCCCAGCCCTCAGAGACACCGCGCTGGCAATGGCCTTTCGATCCACCCACGCCACCGTAGCCGACGCAAAACGCGAACAGGAAAAAAATGTCACGAGACTGCACTAGAGTCGCCCTTCTCCTCGTATTTCTGGCCGCGCTCTGCGCACGCGGCGCCGCGAAGACCGACGCCGGCTTCCATTACTTGGATCCTGCGCAGATCGACCTGACGGTTTGGCTGCCGCCGCCGCCCGACGTTGGTTCGGCGCTGGAGCGTGACGACGAGGAAAGGGTCGCCGCAGAGGTAGCCACCCGGAACTCCTCGCAGTTCGCTCTAGCGAAAGCGGCGTCGCAACGAAGCGTCTTTTTCTTTGCGGACTCCATCGGAACGCAGTTCAAGCCGTCACGTTTCCCAATAACGGACGCCTTCTTCGGACGAGTCGAATCCGACGTCGAAAAGCTGGTCGATCTTGCGAAGGTGTACTGGGGACGGCCTCGGCCGAGCGGTGCCGCAAAGAAGCGCGGCTCATATCCAAGCGGGCACGCCGCGTTCGCGGCATCCACGGCAATCCTTTTAGCGCAACTCGTGCCCTGTAAGCGGGAGCAGATCTTCGGACAAGCACGCACGTATGCCGAGAATCGGATCGTTTTGGGCCTGCACTATCCCAGCGATGTCGCCGCCGGCTGGACCGCCGGAACGGTAGCGGTGTTTGCAATGATGCGCAATCCCGCGTTCGAGCGGGATTTTGCGGCAACGAAAGCTGAGCTGCAAAAAGAATGTTCGCCGGCGCATTAGAGAGTTCGTAGCTCGATTAGCGAAGGAGCGCGACCCCTACTCCACCAGAGAGTAGGATCAGCAACGGTGCGTTGATTTTGGTGCGAAGCATCAAGCCCACGACCACGGCGCTGGTCACGTAGGCCGCAACCGACGACGGTGCGCCGCGAGCAATCGTCGAGACGCTCGACCAGACGAGGCCGACTATTGCCGGCGCAAGGCCGCGCGAGACGATCGCGCGCCAGGGTGAGGCCGCAAAACGCGCCTCCAGCGAATCGAAACCGATCATCATGAGGCTCGACGGTACGAACATCGCCGCCGTCGCGACCGCTGCCCCCAACAACGGACGTTGCGGCAGCGCCGCGTATCCGATGAGCGCCGCGAAGATCGTCGTCGGGCCCGGCACGAGCTTCCCGATGGTATAGAACTGCGTAAACTGCTCGGAGCTGACCCACCGGTAGGTCGTGACGGCGTCGGTATGCATCTGGGGAATGATGCCTTTCCCGCCACCGAAACCAAGAATAGAGAGCTGCGAAAAGACCGAGAGCAGATGGATCAGGGTTCCCATCGATGCTAGGCTTCCGTTCGCTTACGCGCTCGCAGCCATTCGCCAAGGATTCCGGCGCCGCCGAAGATTGCCAAGACCGGCAGCAAAGGCATGTGCAGCAGCGAGACCGCGAGAGCGGTCGCAAAAACGAGCGCGATGCTAAGCCAGCTCTTGCGCTCGTCCCACGTCAGCTCCAGCGCGTTGCCGAGCGTCAGACCCAACGCCCCGGCCGCGCAGCCGCGAAGCCCGCCGTGAACGAACGGATTCGAAGCGAATTTAAAGTAGAGTGCGCCGGCCGCAAGCACGATTGCGAACGGCGGAATGCTGACGCCGGCGAACGCCGCCACCGCGCCGGGAACGCCGCGCGCCTTTTGCCCGCAATAGATGGCCAAGTTGAGCAGGTTTGGCCCGGGAAGGACTTGCGCGATCTCCAAGCCCTCGAGAAATCGGTCGGAATCGATCCAGCCGCGCGCCAGTACCTGCCGGCGAATCGAGGCCTTCTGCCCGCCGCCGAACGACGTGGCGGCAATCGTTGCAAAGGTGAGCGCAATGCTTCCGAGAGAGGGGCGCGCCTCAGCCGGCATCCGGTATCGGCCCGTCCACGACCGCGCTGCGGTGCTTCCCCGAAAGAATGTGGATATGCACGTGTTCGGTGTGCTGATAGGGCGGCAGCACGCCCATGCGAATCGTAAATCCTTTTTCGTACAGGCCGAGCGCGAACGCGACCTTTTGAATGCCGCCCAGCAGGCGATGCCAAATCTCGGCGTCACCGATTGAGAAATCCAAAATCGTCGGGATCCATTTTTTCGGAATGATGACGACGTGAATCTCCCACCACTCCGCTTTGCTCGGATCGATGCGATGGCGAAACGCAAAAACGTCGTCGTCTTCATACACGACCTCGTCGGGCGTGGCCCGCGTGCCGTCGAGGCGTCCCCGAAAAGTGTGCTGCGGATCCGGCTTTTCCCAGACGCGCTGTTCGGGCCCGCAAATTTGTTGCGAAATCCAATACGTCATTGCCGCGCAGGCTTCCGGCGCAGCGTGCAGGCGTCCTTTGCGAGGCGCGGAAGCTGCGCGTGATGAGCGGCGATCGGGCTAAGAACAGGGTTGCAGCCGGCGAGGTACTCGGCGCGCCGCCGCAATGGGCCAAGGAGCGTCGTGCTTGGGAGGGGATCGTCGGCGATAACGAGGTTGTCTACGAAGATCATCACGTCGTCGTCTTTCACGATCCCGTCGACGAAGAGCACGAGTCGGCGCGCGTCCCCGGCGAAATCCGCCTCACGCTGCTTTCGAAGAGAGAGGGCGTGGATTCGCTGATGGACTTGAGCGTAGCCGACGAAGAGTTGAGCGCCGCGATCCTGCACGGGATACAACAAGCTGCGTTGCGGCTCGGGCTCCAAAAAGGTGGCTTCGAGGTGCGCGCCCACGTCTATCCGCCCATGCAGAGCCGGCCCGAGCTGGCGTTCAAAATTCGGGCCGGCAAGCCGCCTAAGCAAATAGCGCCGTCGTGATATAGCGTTCGGCGGTGTCGGCGAGCAGCACGACGATCACGCTGCCCTCTGCGTTTGGTCGCGAAGCAACGTCCAGCGCGGCCGAGAGCGCCGCGCCGGACGATGCGCCTGCGAGAATGCCCTCTTCTCGTGCGAGGCGTCGCGCGTTCGCGAACGCATCCTCGTCGCTCACGACGACGATTTCATCGAGGATCGCGCGATTGAGCACGGCCGGTACGAAACCGACGCCGATTCCGGGAATCTGATGCGGCCCGGCGGGTCCGCCGGAGAGCACCGCGGCTCCCGCCGGTTCGACGGCGACGACTCGTACGTCCGGCTTGCGCGACTTGAGTAGCTCTCCGACGCCGGTGATCGTGCCGCCGGTACCGACCGCGGAGACGAAGACGTCGACGTTGCCGCCGCAATCGTCCCAAATTTCGACGCCGGTCGTCTCGCGGTGCATTCGCGGGTTAGCGGGATTTGCGAACTGATCGAGCTGCACCGCACCGGGAATCTCGGCGGCGATTTCGATTGCGCGGGCGACCGCGTCGTTCATCAAAATGCCCGGCGTCAACACGACCTCGGCGCCAAGGAAGCGCAGCAGCGCGACGCGCTCGGTCGACATCGTTTCGGGCATCGTCAAGACGAGCCGATAGCCGCGCGTGGCGGCGACAAAGGCGAGGCCGATGCCGGTGTTTCCTCCGGTCGCTTCGACGATCGTCGCGCCAGGTTGTAAGCGGCCATTGCGCTCGGCATCTTCGATCAACGCGAGTCCCAGGCGATCCTTCACGCTGCCGCACGGATTGCGCATCTCGAGTTTGGCCACGATGCGTCCGGGCAGACCGCGAGAGATGCGCGCCAGTTCCACCATCGGCGTCTTGCCGACCGTGGCGGTTACAGCGGAGAAGAGCATGACGTCGTCCTTAAAGCGCGCTGCCGAGTGGTGGCCTAAGCGCTTATGGCGCGAGGGTCAAAGACGCCGACTAGGCTGAGGTGATGATCGAGCGCAAAGCGCGTTGCAATTGCAGTCGTCTCGTCGTCGGGCGCAACGATCTCGATCCCGACGACCTCACCTGAGCTGTCGAAGTCAACAGCGACCTCATAGTTCTCATCGAGGGTCCGCGTACGAGCTACAGGGTTACGTGAGTAGCAAAGGCAGATCGAATGGGGCGCTTGGTCGTCGCGCGTTATCTCTAATAACGGCTTCATCGTAATCGTATCTCTGCTACGGTGACCACAAGCGGACCTGCAGGGGTCTCTGCGACCGTACTAGCGGCTCAGAACGAGGGTGCTGTGAGTTCCTTTGGATTCGGGCCGTAGCGGTTATTGCCGGCTTGACTATCTTGGCAGAAGAGCACCAGCAACACCAGGCCTACCAGCGGTACCAGGTTGAGTAATACCCACCAGCCGTTCATTCCGATATCGTGGAGCCGGCGAACGCTCACCGCTAAGCTCGGAAGAAAGATAAGCAGCGAGAAAAAGTCGAGCAGATACTCGGCGAGTGTGGGCGGACCACCGGTTATCTTGGCGACGTACATGCCGGCGGCGAATAGTGCAACGCCGATTAGGAAAGTGAAGAGAACGAAAAACCAGTACTGGCTTCGCCGCGATCGCCCGGTGAAGACCGCGTACTTTGCAAGGGCATCAAGAAAATAGCTCATTGGACGCCTTAGGCACGAATGAGCGTGCGGTCGAGCATCTCGATCCGATCGCGCGCAACGTCCAGGTGTTTACCTGCCCACCGAACGATCGAGGGTTGCTGGGTAAAAACGATGATCTGCCGCGCGTGGCTCATGCGATGGAGTAAGTCCATGATTGCTGCAGTGCGAACCTGATCGCAATGCGCGGTTATATCGTCACAGAGAAGCGGGCAGCTCTCCGAGGAGGCTGCGGTTAAGTGATCGACCATGGCCACTCGAAGCAGCAGGTAGACCTGCTCGGCCGTTCCGTGCGACAGAAGGACGGCGTCGCGCCAGTCGCCGGCGTCGCTTCTTACGCGAACATTTAAGGTTTGCGGATCGACTGCCCCTCGTGTGTAGAGGCCGTTGGTAACAATAGGCAGCCATTTTTCCAGGCTTGCAACCAAGACCGGCGCAATGCTTCGATGGACCGCCTCTTGTGCCCGTTCGAGAAACTCGCGCGCGGTGTCGAGCGTGCTGCCGAGGCGCTCGATCCGCTCTAGCTCGGTAGCTGCTAGAGACGCGGCCTCTTTGGCCTCCGCAACGATTGGCAACGTTCGGACCATTGCCTCAACATCGCCGGCTTCCTTATCGGCCGCGCTTCTTGCTGCTTTTACCTCGTCCCGGAGTGCTCGCAGATCCTGTGCGGTTGGCGCACGCTTCGCTCTTTTGAGCGTCTCCCGCTCCTCGACCGGCAGAGCCGACCGCAGCGCGTCGAGTTCCCTGGCTTTTGCGAGCGTTTCGCTCTCAAGAGCCTCCAGCGTGTGGCCTTGCAGAAGGTTTCGCAGCTCTTCCCAGCCGACGATTGCTGTTTGCAGCCCCTTTAGCCGCTGCGCGCGACGTCGCTGCCAATCGCGCAAGCCGCTCAGAAGCGCTCCGCCCTTGGCTTCAACAGCACAGCGGCGTGCGAGCTCTTCGAGACGCGCGTTAAGCTCAGAGCGCCGGCTGTTATATTCGCGTCGCTGCGTTTCTGAAGCTTCGGCAGCCTGAAGGCGCCTTACCAAGTCCGGTTTGCGTAAGAGCGCAGCAGCATTTTTCTCGCGCACGGCGCAGTCGTCCGTGTATTGCCGGCACAGAGTTGCTAGATCGCCTGTCGCAGTATATCCCCGCGACGATAGGGCCTCCGCCAGCGACGCACGTAGGCGCCACAGCTGGTCCTCATGATGTTTGGCGCGGGAGTTCCAATCAAACATCTCTGAGCGGTCCGGCGCCGCCTCGCGTGGACTGGAGCGGGCCCGAATGGCCACCCAGACGGCAAAGATAACGAGGAGCATGGCCGCCACGGCGGCAGCGACGGGTTGATGCGCCAGAAAGAATGCGACGCCGATAACGATCGCTAAGCCTAGTGCAGCAAAGGCCTCAACCGGGATGGGCGCGGTGCTCGGCATTACCAAAGCATCATGCGACGGGCCCGAAGGCTTGTGGAGCGCATGTTCGGCGGCGGCTGCCTCGACCTCGGCCAGATTCGTATTCGCAGCGAGAATCAGCGGACTGGGCGTGGTGTCGCCATTTGCTTCGACGGGTAGCACGGCAAGCTCGGCTTTTATCGCCACAGGATCCTCACCAATCGATGGCGGGCGAAGCTCTTCAGAAGCGCTCAGCGCCGCGGCCACGTCCGTTGCTAGTTCTTGGTCGTCCTCAAGTGTTGCGGGCGACTCGGGCCCCAGGTCCGCCGACAGGCGCTTTGCACGCTGAAATTTGGTATCTAGCTCCTCCGCAACTGCCTGCGTGTGGAGGGCATCGGCCAGCGCGCATTCGCGTCCGAGCTTCAGTGCGTCGTTCTCGAGCCGGTCGCGTTCGTTAAGGCGGTCGAGGTATTGCGAATGGGCTTCCTGCGCGTCGACAAGCTGGGCGTTACACCGCTCGAATGTCTCTTTTGCAGCGCGTAAGGGCTTGGTGACGTTCTTGCGATCGAGGCCAACGTTTTCGCTGGTGTAATTGCCGATGGCACTAATCGCCGCAGATGCTGTGGCGTCGCGGCCCGTGCTGGCTGCTGCGCTCTGCAGATAGTTCTGGAGATCGTCTGCCGCCCTCACGATATCCAGAATTTCTGTCTGGCCGATGCATGCCGTCTTCGCAAATGCCCGCCGGTCGAGTCCTACGAACCTCGAGCCGTCGGGCATGCCTTCCGACATGATTTCGTTTGAAAGATCTCGCCCAAGATCGACGTCGGTCGCAGAACAATTGATGCGACCATCGAGATCGTATCGCAGCTCCACCCTTTGCCCGTTGTCCAGCTCGATCTCGGTAACCACCTCCCATTTGTCCTGATCCCACGGCTGGTGGCGTTCCTTGAAAACGGCGTCTTCTGAGCGCCCACCCATGCCACGGCGCATACCGCAAAGGCCGGCATAGAGCGCCGCGTGCCATGAAGACTTGCCCGCGCCATTTGGGCCGGCGACGATCGTCATCCCCGGCGCAAGCTGGAGCGTGCGGTCCTTGAGAGGTCCGAAGGCGACCGCAGTTAGGGATTTGAAGCGCACGTCAGACGGGCTCCAGGTCGGTCCGGCCGTCGAGCGCCCTCAGCCCTACGACGAGCACGCGCTGCGTTTCGTCATCGCCTAGCTCGCCGTTCCGTACATCACGCACGAACTGGCCGCGCACGGTCTGCTCCTCTGCGAGCCCGTCGAAATCGTAATCGGCGATCAAGTCTTTCGTGCGAAGAACCAGACCATCGAGCTCCGTGGGAATTGCCCGGATATCGTCGAGCTTGAGGTCGACAGCTGTGGCAAGGCGCCCCGATATGGTTACCCGCGCGACGCCCTGGAGCTGCGCGACGGCATCGCGCGCCCGTTGAAGGATTTCGCTCATTGACGCGGCGCCCGAAACGTCTAAGCGGACGTCGTGGAAGGCGACCGAGGACACGTCGACTCTCTTGCGCCGTATTTCTCCGTCGGTTAACTCAGCGATTACCGCGCTGCCGGAACTCTTGCCGAAGGCGAGCGCTTGCGGGCTGCCGGCGTATGTCAGCCATTGGCTATCTCTTGGTTGGTGGTAGTGACCCACAAACGCGTGATGGAGACCCGCGGCGCGAATCTCGTCAGCGCGAAAAGGCGCGTGCGGCACTTTGCCTTCTTCTTGCTCGGTAAGAAAGCCGTGCTCCGAACCGTGAAACAGCGCAAGGTTCAACGCAGGGCCATCGACGTGAAAGCTCTGTAAGAAGCCGTTCGTATTTGCGGGGGCGCGGTGGGCCGCGCCCCACAACGTCACCTGCCCGTCGAGTGGGACGGCCGTAAGGCGAGCTTCATCGAAGACGCGGACGTTTGGGCTCCACGGCACTTCCCTATACAGCGCCGTCGGCCCGTACCAATCGTGGTTGCCGGGGGCGATGAACACCCTTAGCGGCATCAACTTTTCGAAGGAGCTTCGCAGATACTCGGCTGTGTCCGGCGTGAAGCTCTCCTGCTCATAGAGATCGCCCGCGCAAAGCAATGCATCCGCGCCTTGGTCTACGGCCAAGCGGCAGATGCGATCGAGCGTCTCGCGTAGCGCGAGGCGCAGGCTACGCCCAAGTGACGGCCCGGCCCATTGAAAGGGCGAGTCGAGGTGCAGATCTGAAAAGAGGACGAACTTCATCCGAGTACTCCCGCGGGCACCCTTTCTTGGCCGCTCAGAAAGCCCTGCAGGCGAGCCCTAGGTCGTGGCCTATTTTAGCCTAGGCCAGGCGACCACGCGGCGGTTCGAGAATTAACTCAACCTTGTGAACGTTGGACCTTTGCAACGCGGAGAGACGCTGGCCTCCGCCGCACTAATTCTTTTCGCATCTGGCTGCGCCGGAGCGACCACGCCGGGCGGATCGGCCTCGGTCATGCCGCCATCGTCTGCCGGTTTGCGTCATTCCGGCAGCTGGATGTCGCCCGAGGTTAAGCGCGCAAAGGCACTCCTTTATGTCGGCGATCCGACAGGCAGCCCGTCGTATAGCGGGGTCATCGACATCCTGTCCTTACACGGTCTGCAGTATAAGCTCGTCGGTCAAATTCAAGACGACGAGATGCCCGAAGGTATGACGACCGACGCTGCCGGCAATCTCTACGTAACAGACTTGGGCGTCGCGACGGAAGGCCCGGCCACCGGCGACATTAAGGTATATCCGAAGGGCTCCACAAAGTACTCGCGCTACATCGTCCCCGCGCATTGGGTTCCATACGACATCGCCGTCGGGAGCGACGGGACAATGTACGTGGCAAACATCGCGCCGTTCGCGAAGTTCTCGCCGGGCTCGGTCTCGATTTACCCGCCGGCGGCCAGCCAGCCTTCACGCGTGTTGCACTTGCATAACTTTCAAGTAGATGGCGTAACCCTCCACGCCCAAACGAACACGATCTACGTTTCGTACCAAACCAACTCGAGCAGCGGCAACATCGCCGAGTTCAGGCACGCGCGAGGAAAAGCGATCGAGCTCGGCGTGAGCTACCCCGAGCCGTGGGCGATCCTTGAGGACGGCAGCAACAATCTCCTCGCGTTGGACGGAAGCGGAACGGTGGAAGTCTATTCCGAGGCCACGGGCAAGCTCGTGCAGCAAATCCCGGTTCCCAATGGTGCGGCGTGGGAGGCGTTCAATCAAAAACGGTCCGAGCTGTTCGTCTCGAACTTCGAGCAAGTGGAAATCCTAAGCTATCCCGCCGGTACGTTGCTTGGATCGATCAACGAGGGATGGAGTACGTCGAACTACCCGACTGGCGTCGCCTACTGGCCGCCGCCGTCCTAGTACTCCTCAAGTGCCTTTACGATGGGGTCGAGTTCGGCTGCAAGCTGCCGAACACGCGGATCACCTGAATCGGCATAAAGTTTGAGAAGCGTTTCGTAGTTCCAAAGTGTGCCTTCGCGGGCACCTGTGAAGCGATCCCAGACGCGGGGCCCAACGCGCTGAAGATCGGCGAGCGTTGCTCGCGCGTTGTGAAGCTTGTCGGCAGCGCTCACCAGGAGCACCGACGAATCGGCTGTTTGCCGAGCGTTGTCATGATAGCGCTCTTTACGAAGGCGCCACTCTTCTTTCGCCCAAGGTTCAACTTCCAAGGAGTCGGAACAGCCCTCGACGATCACGGCAACGCGGTCTCCAAAGCGGGCGCGAATCAACTCGAGCTGCGGATGGCCGCCCTGATCCTCGGGAGCATCGTGCAAGAGCGCCGCGATTGCCTCATCTTCGTCTCCCCCGGCTTCGAGCACGATGCTTGCCACCGCAAGGAGGTGGCTCACATAGGGAATCTCGGTTCGCTTTCGGCGCTGGTTACGGTGAACGGCGTTTGCGTAAGCAAAGGCGTCCGCAAATCGATCAGAGAGAACGACCATTAAGACTTTCCGTTCCTAATCAAGGCGCGGGCGTCGTTGCAGCGAGTGATTGGGAAAACTCTTCAAAATGTGATGCCTCACGCTCCTTGAGGCTCCAGCGTCTGATAGCAGCGAGGTCCACCACTCCACTACGAGCCACGGCCACAGCGGCTGCTAGTGCGCTGCGATCTGCAAAGAAATAGAAATGAGCCAAGCGATCCCGTACGCAGTCCGTCTCCGTTATGACGTGCAACACGTCGCTTCCGCGCTTGACAGTGTCGTACGCTCGGACAAGGTCAGCGCCGATTGCCAGAGGTCCAGGTGGAAACTCCACGGTGAAGGCATTTTTCTCGTGGTGGTACGTACCGCCGATTTCCCGATAGCCCAGTTCGCGCATCGCGTTGCCGGCGCGAGCCGGGTCGCTCGAGAACGTGATAACGAAATCGGCGTCTTGCGATTGATAGGCCTGTGGCGCGTAGTAGGTTGCTGCGCTTCCGCCGGTCAGCACGGCTACGGTCCCAGCGCGCTGCAAAGCAGTGCAGACTGCGAAGGAGACGTCCTTGAGTGAAGACGTTTCGGTTATCGACGGCACGCTAGAGGGCTTTTCCCGCACGCCGCGGCCGGCGGCGCAAGCTAGCGATTCTGCGCTCGAGACCAGGATCGCGCTTTGCGTACTTTAACAGAAGGGCGCGGAGCTCGTTTGCCCCGTAGAACCGCGGGTTGAGGCTGACCTGCCGGTTAGCGCCGACGATACGAGTAGCGATGACTCCCTCGCGTTCGAGATCATTGACCATCCGTTGCACGCTCGAAAGCGGAGCGCCGCTGAGTCGCGCAAGCTCCCTCGGATAGGTATCTTCGAGGAGGCCAACAAGAGTTAAGGCCTTGGTTCGTGAGGGACTGCCGAAGAGCTTCATAGAGATCATGGTTGCCATGGTATCAAAAATGTGGTCAGTTGACCACATTTTCGAGTCACTCCATCGGTGTCATCCTAGGCCTTCGTCCTTACAAGCTCAGCATGGCAAGTTTAACCTACGCCCGGGTCGATTCTTCGAGCGAGCGCTCGCAGTTCCTCAAGGATGAGATCTTGCGTCGCTCGCAGCGACGCTGTAGCGTCACCGTTGTGTTGCGAGAGCGTATCGAGCGCGGTGCCCACTCCGCGAGCGAGCGCGAGGAGCGCGTCGCACTCATCGGGCGCGTAGGCCTCGCCGTCGCGTTTCGCGCCGCAAACGAGCGCGCCGACGAGATCGCCGCGCGAGATCATCGGGAATGCCAGCTCTCCGCGTAACTCCGAATCCTCGAGCGAATGCAGGTTGACCGGTTTGCTCCAGGCTTTGAGGGCAACGATGCCCGGATCATTTTGGTCGATGCGCGCGCGAGATCCATCGCCGCGGCTCACGTACCCTTGCGCCTCATCGCGGACGAGAATCGTCGCATCGTCGGCATCGGTGTGCGCCAGCACTTCCCGAATCGCCCGGTTCAGCAATATGCCGCGATCGCTAATGTAAGCTGACTCGCCTGCGAAGCGCCGCAGCGCGGCCTCATCGTCGTGCCGTTTACGGAAGAAGACTCGATCGACGAAGACATCTACGTACTGGTGAATGTAACGCAGGGATAGACCGAGCGCGAGCGCGACGACCATTCCGGCCACGACGCTGGTCGTATGGCTGGCGCTGACGAGCCACTGGCCGACGGCCCATTCAGCCAAGATGAAGGCGCCGATGACAATGGCCGAGACGATGCCGAACACCGCCGCCCGGTTCAGAACGAAGCCGATGTCGATCAACCGCCGGCTAAGGGCGACGTACGTCACGACCAGCGGCGTGGAAAAGAGTACGAGACTATATGTATAGGTCATCGCGAGATAGCCGGCATAGGAGTGCAGGTGGATCGCCGCCGTATCCAGCGCGTAGCGCGTAAGAACGAGGAGCGCCGGCGGGACCAGCAGCCATGCCGCGCGTCTCCGCTCGACGCCTTGCGACGCTGCAATCGCGAGCACGCCGCATCCCAGCGCGGCCAGCAACGCAAAGCCGAACAACGGCCCCGCGGCAGCCCACAAGAGTCTCATGGGATCGAACCACAACGTGATGACGCCGAGGACGCCCGCGCACCCAGTCACGACCGAGGTCGCGACAAAAAGATAGCACAACGTTTGGGTTGCGCGTCGAGCCTGCTGGAGCGGCGTGCCGAAACAGCCGGCGCACGCGGCCCAGAATGCCACCGCCAAAGGTCCGAAAAACGCGGTGCCGATGCGAAAGAGGACATAGACCCACGTCCACGGCGCGGCGAACGCGAACGGCGCGGTAACCTGCCACAGCGCGTAAGAGACCAGCGCCAAGCACAAGAGCCGCATCTCGCGAACGTGCGATCGGCGCCACGCGATCAGCGCAGCAAGCAGCGCGATCCATATTTGACCCGGCCAATTGAAGAAGGCATCCCAGCGCCGCCTCAAGTTGGGCGGACCCGGCGTCACGACGGCCGTTCGTTGCGCCGAACCGCGACGGACGAGGATGGTCACCGGCCGCCCGCTCAGCGGTTGACCCAGCAGTGAGAGCCGATCGAGCAGATCGTTCGCGCGTAGATCGACTCGATCGCCCGCGCGCAGGCCGCCGAGCTCGGCTGCGCCGCCGGGATCGATCGACTGAATCGTGAGGTTAAACGGCTGTGAGGAATCCGAGACCGTTGCGCCCCAGATTCCAAGCCAAGGCGAAGCACCGCTCATTCCGGTCGCGCCGAAAAGCTCGGCAAGAGCGGCGAGTCCCGTGATCCCGCAGAGCACCAGGATCGCCACACGCCACGCAGCGGGCTTCATGGGAAGCCAGGTTATAGCTTCAGGTTGGGCAGCCTCTTATGGCACAAATCGCGGATCCTTTACGCTACCCGCGGGGTTACGGTCCGTCGCGTTGACGCTCGTGTTTGACCGCCTGTAACCTTTGAGGAGCGCCGGCTTATACGTTGCCGCCTTATGCGCGTGTTTCAGCAGTGTGGCGATGTCACTGATTCGCAGATCGCCGTCGACCGTCCGCTGGTAGGCGGCGCCGGTGATGCGCAGGCCGAAGCGCCCGTCTTTAGCCTTGAGCTGAAAGATGCGCTCGCAGACGAAGCACTTGAAGTCGGCAACGGGCGTGTCGTTCGGCACCGGATCGAGAGCGTCGCAGACGCATTCGAGACAACACAGATCGAAAGACGCCCAGGTCTCCAGCGCGACCCGTGTCGCCTGCGTCGCGCTGACGAACCGTGCCGTTGCCGAGAAGTCGACCAGCGGGATAAAGACCGGCGGGATATCGGTGCGCGTGGCGGCCGGGTTTGACGAAGCGCAGCAAGCCCTGATCGCGCAGCACTTGCAGGCTCTGCGGTATCTTCGGTCGATGAAGCGATTGTTGGGGAACCTTCGTTGGAGTTCATCGTGGCAGGCCAGCACGTCGGCCAGCGAAACGCTCGCGGCAGCGCCTGAACGATGTGGCGAACGGTCCCTTCCACGTATGCATCCGTCCTCCGAACTGATTAACTTGTGGAGTCACAGTCCTTAGAGAGAGGGTAAGCTCAGCCCTGGAACGACCTGCGGTCGCCTAGCGGTTGAATGCGGCGGTCTTGAAATGTTTGCAGCTAACCTCGATAAGTCCCCGTAAGTATCATTTGAGCACGACTAGTAGGCCTATCGGAACTAATCCATCCTTGCCGTGCCTTAATCGGTGAGAAAATCGGTGAGAAGGATCTGATTTCTCACATCGCTCAGGGCAAGAGTGCCCAGGACGCAGATTGACCCCTTACACGTGAAGCAACAAAAAACTGAAGGCATATCCTCGAACCCTCGGGTTAACTTTGCTAGCGACGCTTCGTCAGCGCGCTGAGCTGACTCCGTTGTTCTCATCGGTTAGGGCGGCCTCGCGACCAGTCCTCTGAGCTTACAGGACATAATGACCGAGGCGTGTTAAGTTCTCGAAATCTTGACTACTGCTGAGCGGCCGACTTAAGGAACCTTTCTACGGCTTGGTTCACCTGAGAAGATAATGGTAAACGACCTACCCCGCGACAAGCACGAAATCATCGTGCCAAGAGCCGCTGCCGTTCATGATGATACCGCTGCGGAAGTTCTCATTAAGCACCTTTTCGCACAACCTAGCGATAAAATCCCTGGCATCGATTACGCAGTCGGTTACAAGCCGGCTGATGGCCCCACGGGCGGCGATATCTTAGATGTTTTTCCGTTTGATGACGGGTCGGTAGGATTCTCGGTGGCCGACATTTCCGGCAAAGGCGTGCGCGCAGCGGTGCACGCAGCGCTGATAAAGTATGCAATACGCGCGTACGCGTCGGCCGAACAACCAGCCGAGATGGTTTTGCGATCGCTCAATCGTCTGTTTCTTGAAAACAATGCATTTGAGAAAACAGACGCCTTCGCGAGCGTCTTTGTTGGCATCGTCGACTCAAAGCGAAGCGTAATGACGTATGCATCCGCGGGACATGAGCCAGTAATGTTTATCCTTCCAGGCAGCCCCGTCAGTGTGCTCGCACCCACGGCGCCGCTAATCGGTATATTTGGCGGCCAGAATGATTTGTTCGGACAGGCGGTTGTGTCATTAGAACCTGGGTGCACCCTAGTTGCGACGACTGATGGCGTCACAGAAGCCCGCCGCGACGGAGAACTCTACGGCATGGAGCGTTTAACCGATTTGGTAGCGCGTCTCGCGCAGAAGCCAGTAGAGACGCAGGTGAAATTACTGTTGGCAGACGTTTCAGCGTATTGTTACGGCAAGCCTCAAGATGACATTGCCCTTCTGGTCGCACGCATACTGTGAGAGTGCCGGAGGTCTCGAAGGATACCTGGGCACGGCATGGGTTGGAAAGGCACGGATTCGGTATCAACTTCAGTCGATCGGGATGTGAACGACTGAGCACTGGCTGGGGTGACCAAGAGTCGGCTGAAGTTCAAAAACTGCGCCGGTTATTAGCGTGTTTTGGTGGAGATGGGGGGGGACTCGAACCCCCGACCCCTTACATGCCGCGGTTGGATTTCGGCTATCCTTCACGGGAACGGTGTCGCCTTCATCGCCAGGCAGCGGGACTCGCTCTCGCCCATGAACGACGTGGTTCGCGAGCTGCCGATCTTCTAGCGAGTCCGGCCGAAGAGTAAGCCGTCGCAAACGGCGCCGCTGCGATCTAGATACATTTCACGCGATCTTCCTTCAAGCTCGAAGCCACATTTCTCCAGCACTTTTACCGATGCAATATTCGGCGCGAAGACCGTAGCTTCGAGACGGCGCAAGCCGCCGCTTTGCAGGGCGAAATCCGAAAGCATGCGCGCCGCTTCGCTGCCGATGCCGCCTCCCCAATATGCTCGGCCGAGCCAATAACCGAACAGCGCTGCGCCCATGCGCTCGCCCTCGTGCGGCTCGACGGCGATGCCGCCCGCGATGGTGCCGTCGACCTCGATTGCGAGGATTTGCCCGCGCGGGGCGGCCATGGCTATCGCGATCCATTCCTCGGCGTCGCGCAGCGTGTAGGGATGCGGGAAGCGCCGTACCATCCAGCGCGCGACCTCGAAATCGTCGGCGACGGCGCACAGCGCGCTTGCATCACCGCTGCGGTACGGGCGCAGGCGGCAGAGGTTTCCGGTCACGCTGAAAGAGTGACTACCATGCGAAAGCGGGCGGCGCCGCTCATCATGCGCTCGTAGGCCTCGGCTGCGCGCTCGAGCGGCATTGTTTCGATCATTGCGCGCACGCCGGCCTGCACGCTGAAGCGCATCGCGTCCTCGGAATCGGCGCAGGTTCCCGAGGGCCACGATTTGATCGAGTTGCGCTTGCCGATCATCGCGGCCGTATCCACGGGCAGCGGTTCGGGCGACGCGCCGACGATGAGCAGCTGCCCGTCGGCGCCGAGGCCGCTCAGCACCGGCTCCATCGCCGCGGCGGCAGTGATCGTGGAGAGCACGAGCTTCGCGCCGCCGAGTCGCTGCAGTTCTGCGCCGACGTCGCTCGCGTGGCTGTCAATGTAGTCGACGGCCCCGAGCGAGCGCGCGAGCTCTTCTTTGTCAGAGCCGCGCGCAATCGCGATGGTGCGAAAGCCCATCTTCGCGGCATACTGCACGGCGAGGTGGCCGAGGCCGCCGACGCCTAGAATCGCGACGAGATCGCCGGCCCGCGCCTCGCTGTGACGCAGCGCGTTGAACGTCGTGATGCCGGCGCACATCAGCGGCGCGGCTTCCGCCGCCGTCAGCTCGTCGGGAATGCGCGCGAGCGCGACGGCCGGCGAGACGACGTACTGCGCGTACCCGCCGTCGTACGCTATTCCGGGAATCTGCAGATTGCGGCACGTGATGAAGTCGCCGCGGCGGCAGCGCTCGCAGGTGCCGTCGTGGCCGCCGTGCCAGCCAATTCCGACGCGCTCGCCGATCTTCCAGCCGCTCGTCTGCGGGCCGAGCGCCTCGATCGTGCCGGCGATCTCGTGCCCCGGCGCGCGCGGATACGTAATCCCGGGCCAAACGTTGTTCATCGTTATGAAATCGCTGTGGCAGATGCCGCACGCCTCGACCTTGACGCGCACTTGTCCGGCACCGGGCTCGGGGATTGGAAGCTCGCGCAACTCTAAGCGGTGATCCGTCGCCGACGGCACGACCGCGGCTTTCATCGTCTTCGTACTCATAGTTCTGACCTGAACACACGCACGCCGCCGATGGTGCCGCCGTCATAAACCGGACACAATAAGGGGAACGTGGTACCCGCCCGCGGGAACTAGCCCACAAGCAATGACCGATGAAGGTTCTCAGCTCCCGGCGCTAATTGACCCGAGCGAATCCGATGATGACGACCTCGCGCGTGGCGGCGAAGGTCGCCGGTTAGCGCGGGTTCCTTGGCCGACCCAAGTCGTCTGGGTCGCGCTTGGCGCGTACGGCTTCATTGACAACGTATTTGGATCTCCCGGCGCTTCATTTCCCTGGCACCCAACGGCGTCCAGCACCGCATTGGCTTGGCTGGCGTTCGGAGTGGTTGGGCTGGTAGTCAATCATTTGGACAAGCTCGGGCTCGCCGGCGTCAACATGTCATTCCGCAAGCTCGAACGTGCCGAGAAAGCCGCAGCCGAGCGCGAAATTTCGTCGACCGCGCTTCGAAACGTGTTGGCCGACTATTCCGATCTCATGCAGAACTGGGCGCAATCGGTCAATCTCTTTGCCGAGGAACTCGAAAAGTATGGAAAAACTGATGACGACGTCGCCGATATTCTAGCCCGCTACTGCCTTGGAAGAATGGAAGAGGCGCGCGACCTTATCGCCGAACGTGGTGACCGAACGCGCTTATCGTTCTGGTGGTTCATGGACGATGCGGGGGGCCTGAAGCTGCTCTTTAGCGATGACATCCGGGATGCGGCTACGCTGAACCACGTCTTTCGGCCAGGGGCCGGTCTTCTCGGGCAATGCTACGTGGAATGCCGTACATACAATCTCGAAGACGGGCCCTCTTCAATTTACTACGAAGCGATTCGCCCCGACCCCGATTACCATGGCTTGCTGCTGGTCCCCGTCCGCTGCAAAACCGACGAAACTCCGATCGGGGTGCTGTCGATCGACCGTGAGAAGAAGGAAGCTTTTGACGACAATGTCGAGAACGTCGGCTCCGCCTTAGCCGATCTCATCGCCTACGCTATGGAAACGGCTCTGTCGTATCCGCCTGATAGCGGCAGCGATTAACGGCCGAGGAGTCTCGCAGCTTCGGCCGAGGCCGCCTTTGCTTTTTGAAGCAGCGTCCCGGCGCTGTTCTTAGACGCGTCCGCGGGCTTGGCGCCTCGGTTTGGGGCCACCTTACTGGCGGCTTCACGCAGGCGTTGGAGGGTGGCCGAGTTGGCCTTAAGTGTACTCTTCATCGTTATGTCTCTCACTACGGTCTTACCCGAGCAGCGGCAACGGGGTTGCATAAGCTTCGGATGTCACCCCTACGAATGCCTGCCCGCGCGCGGCCCCAGAGCCACGGCGACCCCGGACTGGCGATTGCGAGCCACACTACAGCCTGTTCCCCATGTTGCCAGCGAGAGATAGGACGGTGTGAGGCCCCGGTTCATCGCGAGATCGTCCTGCCATTACGCGGAGCCAGAGCAGCCGAGACGCGCAGAATCCGAAACCGGATGCGGGACTGACTCTCGGCACGCGGAATCTGAACAATCCCACCTAACCTAGGAGAAGGCAACCCATGGTGCCGCATAACGGAAATCGATTCACCAATAGCCGCGTTCCGATCGACAACCAGCGCTTCGAGAACTGCACGTTCGATAAGTGTACGCTGGTATACAGCGCATCGGGTCCGGTCCAGTTCATCAGGTGCACTTTTAAAGATAGCCCATTCAGTTTCGACGGCGCGGCGGCGGCCACGGTGAAGTTCATGACCGAGCTATACAAACTGACCCCGCAAACCATTGAGGGGACGTTCGACAAGATCCGCCTCGGCATGTAAGCGATCGTTAGACCGCCCGCAGCGGAGAGCAGCAGCGCTTATATTTCTTCCCGCTCCCACACGGGCAGGGTGCGTTTACTGAAATCTTCGGGGTTTCGCGGTTGACGGTGCCCGCGTGCGTGCGCGGCAAGGTCTGCGCCATGGAAGTCACCAGCTTCTTGTGCCACCATTCGTAAATCTCGACCACGCATACCGGCAGCGCGTCGAGCACAGCTGCATGGCGTTCGTGGTCGTCGATAGGGTCGAACTCGCGGGCCATCTTAGGGTGCGCTACCAAAAGTATAGGCCGAAAGGCGCTCTGAAGCTCGGGGACCTCCATAGCCTCCTTCCACTCATCCTCGCGCAGTACGAAGCCGAGTGCGTACCCTCTACACCAGTCGTCGGCAAGGTCGAGAGCTTCGTCGCGATGGCCGGTGCGGTCGACGAAAATTCCGAACCGACGTCCGCTCGGACCCAGGTCGGACGCGATTTCGTTGTAGAAGCGCATGAGCAGGCCGATCGCATGGCGCGCCTGATCCATCGTTTCCCAGCGGCTATCCTCATCGTCACCGAACACGACCGGGATCCACTCGGAAGGGACGACCATTGGACCGGAAACAACGCTCGTTAGAAACCCGTGGAGGCGCGTGATCGAACATTCCATTGCCCCCGCACACTGCGGATCGCGTACGCGCATGAGGGCCTCGAGCTCGCCACGTTCCTTCTTTGTGAGACGTCGCTTCAGATCGATTGAGTCCATCACGCGTGCCACTTGCGCGGCGAACTTCGCGCGGCCTTCGTCCTTCGCCGTATACCGTGCTTCGCCGGCCTTAGCGGGCTGCGTCGAGGGCCTGCCGCAAGCCGGTGCGAATGAGGCTACATGATTCAGCGCATCGTCATCGTTAGTGCTTCCGCGATCCTCTTCGCCGCGTGCGGCAGCAGCGTTCCGCCGGCCGCCGCGCCCGCGTCGTCGGCGAGCCAGCTCATCAACCCGCGCCGGCCCCTGCTCTACGTCGGCGATCTCGGCAAGAGCCAAGTCGATGTTCTGACTTACCCGCAGGGGAAGCCGCAGTTTACGCTGACCGGCTTTGGCTCCGTCAACGGCCTCTGCACCGACGTCAACGGCGACGTCTACGTCTCCGACGGGCACGACGGCAAACTCGTGGAGTACTACTCTAACGGTACCAAGCCGGTGCGCACGCTCTCGGATCCGGGCTATTACACGCAGGGCTGTGCGATCGATTACAAAACGGGCGACCTCGCGGTCGCGATTCAGCCAATGAGCAGTAATCCCGGCGGTGTCGCGATCTTCCGCAAGGCGAAGGGTAAGCCGCACAACTACGTCGGCTACGACTTTTTCTTCCCGAGTTTTTGCACCTACGACTACAAGGGCAATCTCTTCTTCGACGGCGGCGACGTTCATGGCATGTTTTTCTTCGCCGAGCTGGCTCGCGGCAGTAAGACGATGCAGCGCATCACCCTGCCGCAGTCGATTCAGGTCGCGGGTGGCGTACAATTCGATGGGCAGAACGTTGTCGTCGACGACCAGGGTGCCGGCTACAAAGGCTCGACGCTCTACGAGTTCTCGATCAGCGGAAGCAGCGCGACCGAAACCGGTACGACGCCGCTCGGCGGCTCGGCCGACGTTATCGGCTTTGGGCTCTACAATAAACGCGTGATCGGCCCGAATATCGGCAGCTCGCCGAACGTCATGTACTGGCGGTACCCCAAGGGTGGCAAGTCGCGCAAGACGCTCACTGGCTTTACGGAACCGGTGGTGGTCGTCGTCACCGAGCTGCCGTCACGGTGAGCTAGCCGACAGGGGCGCGGCCGAAACAACCAGGCGCCGCGACGCGTAGATGCGGCGATGGAACTCCTTATCGAGGGACTGAGCAAACGCTACGGCGCCGTTCGCGCCGTGCGAGATTTCACGATGCGGCTCGAGCCCGGGATTCTCGGGCTGCTCGGCCCCAACGGCGCGGGAAAATCGACGGTGATGCGCATGCTCGCGACGATAACGCGGCCCAGTAGCGGGACGATCCGCTTCAACGGGAGCGACGTGGCCAAATCGCCGGACGAGCTGCGTCGCACGCTCGGCTATCTCCCGCAAGACTTCGGCATCTATCCGCATCTCTCGGCGATCGAGTTCCTCGAGTACATCGGCGCGCTCAAGGGCATCGCGCGGCGCGCGCTGCGCGCCCGCATCGCGGCGCTGCTGGAAAGTCTCAACCTCGCGCACGCGGGATCGCGGCCTTTAGGCGGATTCTCGGGCGGCATGCGCCAGCGCGTGGGCATCGCGCAGGCGCTGCTCAACGACCCGCGGCTCCTGATCGTCGACGAACCGACGGCGGGATTGGACCCCGAGGAGCGCGTGCGATTTCGATCACTCCTGCGCGACATGGCCGGCGAGCGCATCATCGTTCTCTCCACGCACATCTGTTCGGACGTCGAGAGCCTGGCGACGCGCGTTGCGATCGTTGATTGCGGAACGCTGCTCGCGGACGAGCATCCGTCAAAGTTGGTGCGCGGATGCGCGTCGCTGGAAGAGGCGTACTTGCAGATCGTCGCCGGCGCGCGAACCGCCGCGTGATCCAACTCTGGGCGATCTACTCGTTGACGCGTGCGGATCTGCTAGAACGCACGCGCCGCTACCAGTACGTCGCGACGATCGCCTTCACGCTGCTGATCGGCACGCTGCTGCTCCCGGCGAAAAACGCGGGCTACGAGACGTTTCTTCTTGACGGCTACCGCGGCATCTACAACTCCGCGTGGATCGGCGCGACCTTCGCCATCTTGGCAACGATGATGCTCTCGCTCTTCGCGTTCTACAACGTCAAGAGCGCGGTCGAGCGCGACCGGACGACGCGTGTCGGCGAGATCTTGGCCGCGACGCCGCTGGCGCGATTCGACTACGCGTTGGGCAAGGCGCTGAGCAACTTCCTGGTGCTGGGTTCGATGGCGGCGATTCTCTTCGTCGTCGCGATCGTGATGCAGTTCGTGCGCGGCGAGAGCGGCGCGTTCGATCTCGGGCAAATCGCCGCCCCGTTCGCGCTCGTCGTTCTGCCGACCATCGCGATGGTCGCCGCCATCGCGCTGCTCTTCGAGATGATTCCGTGGCTGCGAGGCGGCCTGGGCAACGTCGCCTACTTCTTTCTTTGGAGCGCGTATTTGGTTTTTAGCTTCAAGAGCGACGGGGGACACGTGCCGTGGTGGCGCGACATGCTCGGCGGAAATCTCGTTATGCGCCAGGTTTGGGCGGCGCTCTTGCAAATCGATCCCCGCGCGCGGTTGGACTCAGTCGAGATCGGCGCCGTCGGCGAAAGCGCGCGCCGGTTCTTTACGTTTCACGGGTTCGCGTTTTCCGGAAGCGACGTGGCGGAGCGTTTGGTCTGGTTTGCGGTTGCGCTGGGCGTCGTCGCCGTGGCGGCGCTGCTCTTCGACCGCTTCGCCAAGCCGGCTCGCACCGCCGAAAATACAAAGCGCAACACCGTCGTTGTGCGGGGGCAGTCGGCACTGGCGCGTCTGAGCAC
>Ga0182018_10001186_pt1 | contig 30499 bp, 26 predicted proteins | sample 812P2MmetaG_FD_120490 | JGI IMG/M metagenome (GOLD analysis project Ga0182018, IMG submission 120490) | Permafrost microbial communities from Stordalen Mire, Sweden - 812P2M metaG | ecosystem: Environmental > Terrestrial > Soil > Wetlands > Permafrost | place: Sweden: Stordalen | collected...
GCCATTCGTTCGCCAGTTCTGCATGAACTTTTGTGTTTGCAGACTTCAGAATTCATTTCTATGAGTCCGCCCCGCGTTCGGCGTGGATTGAACTTCGCAAAGTGAACTTTCGTTCTCGCTGCGCCGCAAATTCATCCACTCCCTTGCTAGAGCCGCCTGGACGCGCAGTAGAAATATCACCGCGCCGATACCCAGTATTGCCAGTGCCCTTTTCATAACGGCACCCGCACTTGCAAGCTTCCCAACACCATTGGACAACTCCGCGCGTAAGAGGGAACTCAAGAGTTCATAAAGAATTCGTAAAGGGAATCGGGCGAGTCATTCCGAAGATTTCAGCCGAAAGGCCGGCCTCCGGCCCCTGAGTCAGCAGCCCCAGTCTGCCTCGCCGGGCTTGGCATAATACTTCCGGCTCGGGGGTTCGGGGGTTGTCGGGGCCAATTCCAGCAGCGTCAAACGGGCCGCGGCCACCATCAATGTGCGTTGGTTTTGCGGCGTGCGTTCCCATGAAGAGGGTTCTTCCTCGCCGTCGTGACCGTCACGGTCATGCGCCAGAGCTTCCCGATAATGGTGGAAAAGCTTCGCCAGCTGTTCTGCAGAGACATCCTGAATCGTCGACATATGGTCCTACCTTTCTTCGGCAGCCCCGGCGAACAACTTCACGATCAAATCGGAAGCATGCTCTCCGTTCTCTCGTCGCGGGGCTGGGCTGCCTTGATTCCTTCCGCCAGCACTACATTTGATTCCGAAATGCGTAAAGATTGAATAAATGCTTCGTAGAATGTTCGTAAGGCTGGGGTTTTTGTGGAATGAAATATTCGGCAGTAACGACGGTTCTATTCCCCGGGTTCAAACCGATATCCAACCCAAGGCTCGGTGATGATGTAGCGAGGCGAGGAAGCATCCGGTTCGAGTTTCTTGCGTAACTGACCGACGAACACTCGGAGATACTCCACCTGTTCGGTACTTTGTCCGCCCCAGATTGCGCCTAACAGAGTGCGGTGGTTGACGACCTTGCCGGCACGGCGGGCCAGGAAGACAAGCAGTTCGAACTCTTTGGGAGTAAGCCGCACTTCGTTGCGGCGAACCGTAATTTTGTGCGCGCCTGTATCGATGCGAAAATCACCAATTTCAATCACGGCGTCAGCAGCTTCGCTTTCGCTGGGCACGCGGCGAAGATTGGCCCGCACTCGCGCCAGCAGTTCATTCATACCGAACGGCTTGGTGACGTAGTCATCCGCCCCAGCGTCGAGCGCCTCTACTTTCTGTTGTTCCTTGTCGCGAACCGAGAGGACCACAATGGGAACCTGAGAAACGGCGCGTACCGTGCGGCAGAGTTGGATACCGTCGACCGACGGCATCGACAGATCGGTGATAATCAAGTTAGGAGACCAGTCCTTCATAATCTCCAGCGCCATTTCGCCGCTATTGGCGATGCGGATGTCGTAGCCTTGCGCGGACAGGCTGGTGCGCAGCACGCGCGTGATCTGCGGTTCGTCATCCACTACTAGAATGCGCGGACGGTCCACCATCAGCGAGCCTCCTGACTAATAATGTGCACATCGACCGAAGGCGAGTCGCGCAGAAACCGTTGAATAGCCGACAGATAAAGATATCGCTGCCAGCCGGTGCGTGCCGATCGTCCAAAAATCACCTGAGTGATGTGATGCTCACGCACCAGTTGGGCAAGACCATCCGCGATGCTTCTACCGGAGCCACGCACCACATGGGCGCCCAGGTTTTCGGCGAATCGGATGTTTTCCGCCAAGGTCTTCTGATCTTCCGGACGCGAATCGCGGCCCACATCGACATAGAAAACATAGAACTCGCCACCCATGGCCTGAGTCATGCGCGATCCGCGTGCGATCAAGTATTGAGCCGCGGGATTCGAACTGACGCAGACGCCGATGCGCTCACGCACGGTGTGCGCCGGCTGGGTCCCCTCCTTGTCCAGAAAAGCGTCGAGACTGCGGTCGACAACGCCGGTGACCTGACGCAGCGCGAGCTCGCGCAACGCGATCAGGTTGCCCGGACGGAAAAAATGCGAAAGCGCGCGTTGCGCCCGGTCTACGGGATAAATATCGCCGCGCTGCATGCGTTTTTGCAGAGCCTGGGGCGTTAGGTCGGCCAGCACGATTTCGTCCACCCGCTGCATTACCCAATCCGGAACCGTCTCTCGCACCTGCACGCCGGTAATTTGCTGCACGGTTGGGCCGACACTCTCGACGTGCTGCACATTCATAGTCGAGAGCACATCGATCTTGGCCTCCAGCAGTTCCATGACATCTTCGTACCGCTTGGCGTGCTTGCTTCCCTCGATGTTGGTGTGGGCCAGTTCGTCGATCACAACGACCGCCGGTTTGCGCGCAAGGATCGCATCCACGTCCATCTCTTCAAAGGTTGTGCCCTTGTACTCGAGTTTGCGAGGCGGGATGCGGTCCAGCTTCGCGGCTAACTCCGCGGTAGCCTTGCGACCATGACTCTCCACCACTCCCGCCACGACGTCTTCCCCGCGGCTTGCCCGGCGGATCGCCTCGCTCAGCATGTTGTACGTCTTCCCCACTCCGGGGGCATAACCCAGGAAGAGTTTGAAAATTCCCCGCGCCTTTTCCGGTGACACCTCGCTCAACCAGTCCTCGGGCGTCTTGGTCATTGCAGCTATTCTCTTTCTCCGCGTAGGAATTGTCACGTCCATCGTACAATGCGGAGGTGAAAACCGGGCCTCGGACTCAGGCTGCGCGCTACGCTCTTGTAATCGCCGCCATCGGCGTGATCACGGCAGTCGATTTTAAACTGCACGTAAATCACACGACCGTCGCATTGATGTTCCTGGTGACAGTGCTCCTCACGTCGGCCTACTGGGGATTGCGCTATGCGGTGGTGATGGCGGTGGGAGCCACTGCGGCTTTCAATTTTTTTTTCCTGCCCCCGATCGGAACCTTCACCATTGCCGATCCGCAGAATTGGGTGGCGTTGTTCGCTTTCCTGGTCACCGCGCTCGTAGCCAGCAATCTTGCAGAACGCGCCCGTCGCGAAGCCGAAGGGGCAAAACAACGCCGCCGCGAAGTGGAGCGGCTTTTCGGACTAAGCCAGCGGTTGCTGGCGTCAGACAACGTTCTCGAAATGCTGAATGCGCTTCCGCTCTATGTGCAAGAGACATTTTCTGTGGGCAGTGTCGTCGTCATGGCCGCGGACCATCCGACGGTGTATCGCTCATCGCTCGATGCCAAGTTCGATGAAACCGTATTGCGCTCAACCCTCTTGCGGGGCGAGCCCATCACGCAAGGCGGCGTTTCTTACGTACCTCTGCGCCTTGGAATGCGTACCGTGGGTGCGTTGGGCGTCGCGGGCGATGAACTCTCGAGGGAAACTCTTGACGCTCTGGGAAGCCTCGCGGGACTCGCGATCGAGCGCGCCCGTGCTCTGGAAGCGCTTAGCAAGAATCGCGCTGAGCAGGAACATGAGCGCCTGCGAACCGCCTTGCTCGATTCGGTCACGCACGAGTTCCGTACTCCGCTGACTTCCATCAAAGCCAGCGTTACAACTTTGTTATCCGGCGCCCTCGACGACCAGAGCAGGCGCGAATTGCTGACCGTCATCGACGAAGAGGCCGACCGCCTGAATCGTCTGGTAGGCGAGGCCGCCGAGATGGCGCAGCTGGATGCCGGGATGTTCAAACTCGATTTACAGCCGCATTCGATGGCGGAGCCTCTTGAACTGGCCCTGCAGGACGCAAAGGCTTCGCTTGAAAATCATCCGGTAGAGGTGGTGGCTTCTCCGACCTTGCCAACAGTGCCGATGGATGTGCAGCGCATCCGCGAAGTGCTCATGCACCTTCTGGAAAATGCCGGTAAGTACTCCGACCCCGGAGTTCCTATCAAAGTGACCAGCGAGGTGAACGACGACCGCCTCGTGACCAGTGTTGCCGATCGAGGGCCGGGCATCGATTCCTTCGAGCAGTCGCTGATTTTCGAAAAGTTCTATCGCGGACAACATCAGCGCTACACCGCGCCCGGAACGGGCATGGGCCTGGCCATCGCGAAAGTAATCGTGGAGGCCCACGGCGGCACGATTGGCGTAGTCAGCCAGTTAGGCAGCGGTTCGGTATTCTGGTTCAGCTTGCCCTGGGACAAACGCAGGTAATTCGCGGAGCGGAACGGGCCCGACTTCAGGTAGGGCTGCACCATCGGAGCCGGTTTTAGCCGCTGAGGCTCTCGCCCTGAGGCTTCGGCCGCTGAGGAATGATCTCGTGGGAACTACCTTTCACGGTTTCTTGATGTAGTAAGCCGCTTCCTCCGGTCGCATTACCCGCGGAATCCACAACGGCCGCCGCAGCCCGCCCGGCCCCGGCGCCGGACGAGCCAGTGCCTTCCACCTCTGATAAACCGCAAACGAAAGATTCGTGTCCACGAAAATATCGCCGTAGCGGTCGTCCGCCGCAGCTCTTTCCACGCGCACCATCTGATGCCAGCAGTGCATGCCACTGATCGGATCGGGGTGCACGGGGAAAGTAATGTCCTGGTGCACGCCGGCGTCGCTCCACCACACACGCTTGGTTTCCGGATCGGCGCTCTCATAGGGCGAGACACTTTCAAGTTGTCGCATCTTCCACTGCCCCTTGCCGACTTCCTTCAGATCGACCCATGCGCTCGACATGCGTTCCACTTGATCCTCTTTGTTAATCCGCCAGCGTCCCAGATGATGAGAACAGGCGACGACCCCCGGCGTCAGTCCCTCCGTAACCCAGGCGTGGAGCACGAAATAGCCAATCTCGGTGTGGACTTTCATAAGGTCGCCCGTTCGCACCCCGCCAAGTTTGTTCGCGTCCACTGGATTCACCCACAACGGATTCTTGTGTGAAATCTCGTACAAGAACTTGGCGTTGCCCGACCGCGTGTGAATCAGATTCGGCAGGCGAAAAATCGGCAGCAGCGTGTACACCTCGCCGCGCGCATGCTTCGGCCACTCCACCACCGGCATGTACTTCGGATCAAAACCCTCCGCCGGTTGTCCCAACGAAGCCGCCTGCGCCGAGCGATGGATGTGGCTGCGGTAGTATTCCGGCAGTGTAAACTCCGGCCACTTCCAGTCGGCCATGGTTTTCGAAAACAGCTCCAGCTTGCGCGACGGAGTGTTGTAACCGACGACCGCCCGGTCTTCGACCATCACGCCGACCGGCTTCCCGTCCTGCGTGACCACGCCGTTTGCTTCGACGTTGGACCGCTCCAGATCGGTCGCTGCCACTGGCTTCTCATTCTGTTTGTAAACATCACGCGTCACTTCGAACGCGCCGTACTTGCGCATGTAGAGCAAGGGCGTGAGTCCTTCTTTGCTCGCCGTCTCCGGCAGACCCGGAACCGAGTTCTCGAAGATCCAGCCATAGTATTCGTCCACCGTAAGCTTCTGCCCCGGCCGATAGGGTGACTCGAAGTATTGACGAATTCCCATCGATCCGTCGGGATCAATCGCCCAGGACAGGTTGATCCAGAACTCATCCTCTTCCCAAACCTCGCCGGGATTTGCCTGATAGGTATATTCGAACCTCTCGCCGCTTCGTTCCCGCAGCACACGATTCACCGGCTGGCGAAATCCAATCCATTTCCCCGCGTAGGATTCCTGGCTCATCAGGTCATGACGCTCGGAACTGAATCCCATGGGCAATACGTAGTCCGCGAACCATGCGGTCTCGCTCCAGGTCGGCGTCAAGGCCGCGTGGAGCCCCAGCTTCTCCTCATCGCGCAGCATCTCGATCCAGGAAAAGCCGTCGGGAAACGTCCACACCGGATTAAACACGCGCGTGAAGTAAGCTTCGATGCGTCCTCGCCCTTCTTTCAAAAAGTGGGGCAGTAAAAATGACATCTCGTGCGTACACAGTGGCCATTCCTGCGGATAGAGCAATTCGTTCCAGCGCTTCTGCGGGGGAGGAGTTCTGAACGTCTTGGGCACGAATTTATTCCACGCATTCAGATTGTGTCCGCCTTCGGTGCCAACCGAACCGGTCAACACGTGCAGCAGCATCAAAGCACGCGCGGGCTGCCATCCCCCTAAATTCCCCGAAGCGCTGCCGCGCCACAGGTGCGACGCGAAGCGGCTCCCTGCAATCGCAATCTCCCGCGCAGTCTTGACGATGACCTCCGCCTTGACTCCACTTTCCTTCTCGGCGAACTGTGGCGTGAACTGCGCATAATGTGTCTTCAACGCCTCGATGAGGGCTTCAAAGCTCTGGCCTTTCGCCTTGAAACCATCGACTTCCAGCTCTTCCCAATTGGTCCAGTTCTTTACGAACTTCGCATCGAAACGGTTTTCCTCAAGAATCACCTTGGCCATCGCCAGCAGAACCGCGGCTTCCGTCCCCGGATAAGTCGGCATCCAGTAATCGGCCATGCTTGCCGTGTTGGAGAGCCGCGGGTCCATGACCGCCAACTTCGCCCCGGCCATCTTTCCGTCGATAATGCGCTGCGCATGGGGATTGAAATAATGCCCCGACTCCAAATGCGCCGAAAGCAAAAGTATGAAGCGAGCGTTCGCATGATCGGGCGACGGCCGGTCAGCATAATGCCACAACAAATAACCGAGACGCGCCGACGACGAACAGACATTGGTGTGCGAGTTGTGACCGTCGATACCCCAGGCTTGTAGCGTCCGCTCCATGATGAAGTCGTTCCCCGGACGTCCGACGTGATACATCACCTCTTCGCCACGGCCTTCCAGAAACGCCTTGCGAATCCTGGTCCCGAACGTCTCCAGCACTTCTTCCCACGAAGTGCGAGTCCACTTCCCTGCTCCTCGCGCCCCGCTACGCTTCATCGGATAAAGCACGCGATCGGGATCGTGAATCTGATTGATCGTGGCCGGCCCCTTGGCGCACAGCCGCCCGCGGCTGGCCGGATGCATCGGATTGCCTTCGAACTTGGCGACCTCGCCGGTTTCTTTGTCGACATAGGCCAGCAGCCCGCAAGCGGATTCGCAATTGAAACAAACTGTTGGAACCAATGAATAGTGCTTCTCGGCGCGCCGCGGCCAGGCCTCGGGATCGAGTTCAACCCAGTCATCCCACTTCTCCACCGGCGGACAATACGCCAGATGGCTGCCATCCCTTTTGAACTCATGGCTCATTCGGAATCTCCACTCACCGAAGCACAGCCCCCTCGGCTGTCGGCCGAGCGAAGCTCGGCTTCTCATGTATCTCTAGCTGTTGGGCACGCTCTGCCCAGCCATCACGAAACACCACTCAAAGATCAACAATCCCGCCATCGCCAGTACTCCTGCAAACGCGACGTTGTAAAAATCGCAAGGCATCAACCACAAAAGGCAGATGGGGAGAATTCCACCAATCCCAACCACGCCCCCCCAGAACCAGTTCCGGAAAGGTCCGTGGGTGATCAATCGTGCCGCGTAAGCGGAGTTATCAGTGGCATGCGGCATCATGAATTCAGCCGCAACCATCAATAGATGCAAAACGACAGTGAATCCAAGCGCCTCTTTAGCGACCGCCAGAACCTGCGCCGAACCTCCCGCCGGGGGCGGCAACAATGCCAGTACAGCAGCCCCACCCATCAGCGCCTGCACGATCAAATGCACTGGCAGCAGCGGCGTCTGCCACAAATCGCGGCCTTCACACTGGCCAAAAAGAAATGCGGTGTACATGGCAGCGAAGAACCCGACCAGCACAGTAGGCCACAACAGAATCGTCGTGACCGCCCCAAGCCCAAGCACCGATGCCAGCCAGAACACGCCGCTTAGCCCGCTGTAGGCAAGCAAAACAAAAGCTCCGCGTGCCAGCCAGGATTTGCTCTGCGGCTTGAACACTACCCGCAAAAAGCGCGTCTTGTGTTCAAGATCCCAAACTAAAAGCACCGTCGTAAGCGCCGTAAAGAGCAGCGCGATGCTCGACAGCGCCACATCGCGCCAGCGGTCCACCCCCAACCGCCCCAGCAGCATGGCAATCGCCGGGACGGCCAGCGCGCCCGAACCGATCGACTTCGTCCAGCAGTACGCTGGAACCTGCCAGCCCCACGGTCGCGCGTGCGAAACGTCATATGCCGCCAGAGCATTCTTCTGGAGTAGTGGACTGTCCGGCGGATACAGAGCTCCTCCGCCATGCACGCTCTCATTGCGCTGCGACCACATGTAGATCGACTCATGCCGCGCCGCCGTAGGCACGATTGCGCTCTCGTCTCCATCGATGTAATAGAGCTTGGGCCGCGTGCCCTGCTCGGGCTTGCGCACGCGCACCGGTTCGCGCGCGAGAAGTTGCGCGATCTCTCCATCACAGTCGTCAAGATCTCCGGCAATGATGGCGTGCACCGGACAAACCACCACGCACGACGGCTCCAGTCCCACCTCCGTGCGATGCGCGCAGAAGTGGCACTTCGCCGCCGTACCTTGGTCGGGATCAATATAAATGGAATCGTAAGGACAAGCCTGCATGCAGGCTTTGCATCCAATACAGCGTTCCGAACTGAAATCGACGATGCCATCTTTGCGCTGGTACATCGCCGTGACCGGACAGATGGTCACGCACGGCGGATTCTCGCAATGATTGCAGCGCGTCACCTGAAAGACGCGCCGAGTGTTGGGAAATGTTCCTTTCTCCACATACTTCACCCAAGTGCGGTTCACCGTGAGGGGAACATGATTCTCCGTCTTGCAGGCCACGGTGCAGGCATGACAGCCGATGCACTTGCGGTTGTCGATGATGAATCCATATCTCATCTGGAATTCTTTTTCGCACGCGCAACCTAGACCGTGCGCGGCTTGGGTATTGTAGCTGAGATTTGGGCTCGCATTCGTGACGGGCTGGAGGCTCACATCGCAGCCACCGGAGTTCAAGTTTCGACAGTCTCCATTTTCCCGGGCGTCATCCTGACGGAGCCGTCTTTCAGGCGGCAAAAGGATCTCGCCCGGACCAGCCGCGCCCCCCCGATAGGTTCACACCCAAGATCCCTCCGCCCGCTAGTGAAGGCGCCGGACTTCGCCGGACTTCGGGATGACGCCGCTGAAAAAGGGCTAAGCATCCCCATGGTAGCGACACTCAGCGCAGCAATATTGCCAGCCTCCTCGTGCCGCTAAGCTACAATTCAGATGCATTTCACAATCATCGGTGCAAACAACGTCTATGAATGCTGAGAGCGCAAACGGCACTGCTTCCGTGCTCGACGATAAAAGGATTTTCTATAACCGCTTCCTATTAATCGTAGCTGGGCTGGGTGGTCTGCTCTATGGCGTCGACGTCGGGATCATTGCCGGCGCGCTGCCTTATCTGGAGGCGACGTCGGGGCTGAACGCCGGTCAGCTGTCCATCGTGGTAGCTGCGGTTTTGCTAGGCAGCGTCATCTCAACCCTGTTCGCGGGATTGCTGGCCGATTGGATGGGCCGCAAGTCCCTGATGGCGCTGAGCGGCGTACTGTTCGTCATCAGCATACCAATGATCGCCCTGTCTCACGGCTATGGACCGCTCGTCTTCGGCCGTCTGTTGCAGGGCGTCAGCGCGGGCTTGATCGGCGTTGTCGTTCCGCTGTATCTGGCTGAGTGTTTGACGGCATCCAGCCGCGGTAAAGGCACCGGCATCTTCCAATGGCTGCTGACATTGGGCATTGTGACCGCTGCGTTGGTCGGCGTTTACTTCAGCTTCCGCGTGGACCAGGTAGCCAAACTCGGCGACGCCGCCCGACTATTAGCCTTCAAAGATACCGCGTGGCGGGGCATTTTCTGGGTCTCGTTGCCGCCAGGCATTTTGTTCGTCATCGGCAGTTTCATGGTCGCGGAGTCGCCCCGCTGGCTGTTGCGTCGTGGCAGGAAAGACGCTGCTTATACGGCGCTGCTTCGCTCACGAACTAGGGAGCAAGCGGATCTCGAACTTCGGGAAATGCAGGAAGTTACAGCCGCCGAAAAAGGAAAAACCTCCGGCGCAACCCAGGCCAAAGAGTCACTCCTGCGGCGCAAGTATGTAATCCCTTTCGTGCTGGCATGCATCATTCTCGCCTGCAATCAGGCCACGGGCATTAACTCGATCATCGCGTACAACACCAACATTCTTTTGCAGAGCGGACTTTCCGACGTCGCCGCGCACTGGGGTTACGTCGTATTCACCATCATCAACTTCGCGGTGACCTTCGGCGGCGTCGTACTGGTTGACCGCAAGGGCCGTAAGTTTCTCTTAGGAATCGGCACGGCAGGAATTATCGTATCGCTGGTCTGCACCGGCGTACTCTTTCTTGGTACGGAGAGTCAGCGCACAGATTCCAGGAACACAGTTCAGTCCATGGTCACCCCCGACCAGCAGCTCACCCTGCTCTACAACGAAGGTTTAGCTGCCAGGCTTTTGAATGCAACGGCGGCGGCGAGCCATCCGCAGGCCAATCGTCCGACATCGCTGGTCGTCATTTACTCCTACGGAGATTTTCGGGCGGCAAGCCAGGTGGTCCGTTCCAACGATCCGGCCGCGAAGCCCATCGAGATCACGCGCGAGAGTTGCGTACCCGCCAACAAGGTTGTGGCGTTTTTCTCGAATCCCTTCGGCAACCTTGAGGCCTCGCGCGAAGCGCCACTAAAAATCGAGAACGCGCTGATCAACCCAGTCCCGCTTCCGCGTAATGGCTGGATGGTGGCCATCACCCTATTTGTGTTCATGGCGTTCTATGCTGTCGGTCCGGGCGTATGCGTTTGGCTGGCCCTCTCGGAGTTGATGCCGACTCGGATCCGCTCGAACGGGATGAGCATTGCGTTGCTGCTCAACCAGGCGGTTGCCACTATGATCGCGGCGGTTTTTCTGCCCACGGTCGGCAAGTATGGATACTCGACCATGTTCTTCGGGTTTGCCGCCTGCACCCTGATCTATTTCATCACGGCGACGTGGTTCTTACCCGAGACCAAGGGAAAAACGCTGGAAGAAATTGAAGCGCACTTCGAAGGCGCAACCGTTGGGTCTTAGAGCCGTCCCAGCGGTTTGCCGGTTATACGGAAAATGATTTAGTCTCAGCCCCAGATGACTCCTGCCAGACAAAAACAGACGAAGAGTGCTCCTAACCAGAAACATTCCCATGCCATGCGACGGGAAATTTACGAGCAACCGGCTGCCATCGCCAAGACCGTCGAAAAGCACCTCAAGGACGACATTATCTTTCCCGGAGAACTGCACACCATCGAAAGCGCGCTTCTTACTTTCGAGAAGCTGATCATCGCCGCGAGTGGATCGAGCCGCCATGCCGGTTTGGCGGGCGAAATCATGATCGAAGATCTTTCCGGGATGGCCGTCGACGTTGAATATGCCAGCGAATATTGCTATCGCTCGACCCACGCGGCCGTCGATCCCATCGTGATGGTGATTACGCAATCGGGCGAGACTGCGGATACGATCGCCGCGCAACGCGAAGCCCTGACCCGAGGAGTAAAGACCATAGCGATCTCGAACGTCCCGGAGACCACCATTGTCCGCGAAGCCAGCGCCGCGTTGATCTCAGGGGCTGGACCGGAACTGTCGATCCCGGCGACGAAAAGTTTTACCACGCAACTTACCATTCTTTACCTCATGGCGCTGTTCTTCGCGCGCAAACGCGGAAGAATGACGTCGGAAGTGACGCGCTCGTATCTGCAGCGGCTCATGCGCCTTCCCGACGCGATCGAACAACAACTGCCTAATTGGGACACTCTCGCCGAACAATTCGGCGCCGTGCACTTCAAGGCGGAAAAGTTTCTGTATCTCGGTCGCGGCGTGCATTACGCCATCGCGCGCGAAGGCGCACTGAAGCTCAAGGAGATTTCCTATGCGCATGCGGAAGGATATCCCGCAGGCGAACTCAAGCATGGACCCAACGCACTGGTCGACGAGAAGCTTCCAGTCGTGGTGCTCGCCACTTGCGACCACCATGATCCGGATTCCGAGTTGCGCTATCGTCGAACACTCGAAGTCATGAAGGAAGTAAGATCGCGCCGCGGCCCGCTGGTGACAGTTGCGACCGAAGGCGATAAGGAAGTCGCATCCATTGCGGAGCACGTCTTCTACGTTCCCGCCGCTCCCGAGTTGCTGTTACCCATTGTTGAAGTGATTCCCCTGCAACTGTTCGCCTATCACGTCGCGGTAAACAAAGGGTACGACGTAGACCATCCGAGAAATCTGGTGAAGGCGGTGGTCACGGAATAACCGCCACAACACGAGATGTGGCGGGCTCAGACCTTAGGCACGCGCGAAATCGATATATCCTTTTTGCACGTCCGTGCGGATAAGCCGGACGCGCAACTTGTCGCCCACGTCCAATCCCTGCGCGCCTTGCGCAAGCATTCCTTCGCTGTAGGGTTGGGAAACGCGCACGAAAGTTCCATGCTCGGTCACGCCGGTCACAAGTGCGTCGAAGACTTCGCCGATGCGGTGCTCGATGGCCACAGCCGCAAGCCGCTTCGACATGTCGCGCTCGACTTTCTTGGCTGCGCTTTCTTTCGCAGTACAATTCGCCGCGATGGCGCTCAGCTCAGCATCGGAGTAGGGATTTTTCTGCCCCGCCAGCATGGCTTTCAGCAGACGCTGGTTGACGACATCGACGAATCGCCGGTTGGGCGCGGTGGAGTGAGTGTAATCCTGGACGGCAAGACCGAAGTGTCCTGGGGCAACTTCGCCAGGCTTCTCCAAAATGTATTCACCGGGTCCAATCAGTTTAATCACTGCGAGAGAAAGATCCGCGAAGTGATCGGGATCGGCGGCCTTACGCTTAAGCAGGAAATCGTTCAGCGCCTTGGAGTCGGGCTGCGCGGGAAGTTTTTCGCCCTTCGTCGCCGCCAGTTGCGCGATGCGGTCCCAGCGCAGCGGAGTGCGCACAATCCGGCGCAGCGATGAAACTTTTTCGAGCATGCGAGCGACCACGCCGTTGGCTGCAACCATAAAGTCTTCGATTAACTCGGTGGCGCGGTTTTTCTGTTGTTTCACGACCTCGACGACCTGATCGTCAAGCATCAGAGGCTGAAGTTCGTCGCTCTGCAAGGTCAGCGCTCCGTGCTGGAAGCGCTGTTCTTTCAGGCTCTGGGCAACTTCATCTTGTAATTTAAGTTGCGCCTGTAAATCACTGGAAGCAGCTATTTTGGGCGGGGCTGGCGAAGCGCCCTTCAGCCATGCGCCGGTGCTATTGTATTGCAGTTGGGCCTTATTGCGGACCACCGCGCGATAGACGCTGGGAGACTTCAGCCCTCCGCTGGAATCGACCACGAATTCAATCACCACGCTCAGACGATCCTGATTTTCTAGCAGAGAAGTCAGCCCCGTGGAAAGTTCTTCCGGCAGCATGGGGAAGTTTCGGACTCCGGCATAGACCGTAGTCGTCTCGCGGGCAGCGTGCTGATCGATGGGAGTGTTCTTGGCGACGAAGGCATCGACGTCGGCGATGCCAACCATGATTTTGACATCACCATTCGCGAGGCGTTCGGCCACCTCAATCTGATCGAGGTCGCGAGAGGTGTCGTTGTCAATGGACGACCACCGCAGATTGCGCAGGTCGCGGATATTGCCTGCGGCGCTGACTTGCGGGGGATGAGCTTCCAGGTCGGCTAGTTGCTGCGGAACTTGTGGCGGAAAATCCGGCTCGAAGCCGCGCTGTTGCATGATTTCTTTTGCCGTGGCTTGCAAGTCGGGATGCGCAGGGTTGGCGAGGTGCATGAACTCCCCGTTGTGGAAATGAGATGGATTCAGCCTATCACGCGACGCAGAGAGGAAGCGGGAGGTGCGGGCGCGAGTTACCAGTCTCCAATACTCTTGTGGAAATCGCAGCCTCTGCAAGACCTATCCGCCATGCAGGCGCTCGACGTCGGCATTGGTGTAGACGCGAGAGGCATGGAGCTTGTGAGACTTCCAGAACGAGGCAGATTCTCCCAGCGTCACTCCGTATCCGCGTTCTCGCAGGGACTGCACATTTGTCATTCCCACGACGCCCGGATCGATGATGCTTTGGGGCACTTCGCTGGGAGACTCGGTCGAGGTCAGTTCGACGACGCTGGGCATCGGATATCCATAGTAGATGGGGAGGAGATCAGGGCCCTGGATTTCAGGATTGGAGACAAAGGGCTGATCGGCGACCGGCGGTCCTACTTCGGGAAGGCTCGGGATGGGGGGGAGTGGGGCGTCCAGTGAAAGAGTCGGAGTAGCGATGGGCCGAGCAAACATCGGCGAACCGGAGGTCATCAGGTATTGGGGACCCACGGCAAAATTCATGTCCTGGGCGGCGCTGATTCCAGCCAGGACAAACAGCCAGAAGCAAAAACTAGCGAGACGCATCACGGGCCTCCGTTTTCAATCGTGATTATGAACCGAAAGTGGGTGAATTGCCAGTCATCGGAGCTCAGTTCCGGCTCCTGGCGCTGGTTTTACTGTATTGCAAGAAAGCGGGCTTTCGTAGTGGGAATGACCTGCGGTAGCGGCTCGACTTCTCTGCAACCTATTTCAGTCGCAGGTGCTTCCGGCGGCCCCCATTCGGCGTTCTCGGCGGTTCGTCCGAATCACGTAGAGCATGAACAAAACCACGGCCAGGTTTCCCAGAAACAGAGCGCAGCGCAGAACCGTCACTCCCCGAAGAAGTTCGCGGACTTCAAGCGGCAGCAACAGGGCACCGGATACCAGGGCTACCCACTCGGCCCAGGTGCGACACCTCCACAAGCCTAAGGCTTCGGTGAAGCGCAGCGCTGCATAGGCGAAGGCGATTCGCGCCGCCGCCCACAGTCGCGCGTCGGTCACGTTGTCGGCAAAGTCGAGAAAGAGCTGGGCGGAGCGGCGGTCGGTGTTGACGTGAAACAGGGCGAGGAGACTCTCTGCGTAGAGCCAGACATCTTTGTGCACCAGCGCAAGCGCACAAAATCCCATCAACATCACAAAGATGCCCTTAAAGAACTCGAACGCTGCTACGGCCTGGAGCACTCGCCGCTGACGACTGTGTGGATGAGGCGTGGTTGCGGGCTGCTGCATGAATGCCAGCGATGACTTCAGGCAGAGTAACACGGGAGATCGCAATCCCAGAACTTCCCCGCGGGGGGCAGAGTGGATATTGAAACTTTCTTCTTGAAGCCCAATCCCGTTCCGGCACAGTCGGGCCGGCGAGAGAACTGGCTGGACGTGCTATCGTCTGCGCGCAAAATCCGTCACTCCGTCGGAAAAAACGGCTCCGTTCAGGATGGCTTCCCGGAAGGAAGGGAAGCAAGCAAGCAAGACTGGCGAAACTCAATCTGCGCGCCGCTTCCGCTGCCTTTGCGTCTTACCTCCGTAACTAGAGTCGATCCCGGAAGAATGTAACGATCAGGCGGGGAGATTAAGCCCATGCGAAAAATTGTCCTGGCCGTATCGGTTGCGATCCTGTGGGTTGCCGGTGCCCGGGCTCAACAAACTGCGGCCGCTCCAGAGACTGTTCCACAAACTGCACGGCAGGCGCTGATTGAAATGTTTTTCAGCAAGACGCCTGGAACATTGGTTAAGCACTTGCCTGCGGCTACCCGTGAGGTCTTGGAGAAAGCAGGGACGTTGTCGATATGGCAACAGTATTCTTTGCTGGTGGGTGAAGTGCAAACCCAGGGATTAAATGTAAAGACGTTCGAGACCGGGCCGGTGTTGCTGAATGCGGAGAATGCAAAGCTTAACCAGAAAGTCGAAGTGATGGTGGAGAAAGACGCGCTGCGCGGCGAGCGAGAAGACATTGAGTTGTCGTTCCAGGTCTACAAGGCTGGACAGGCGCAACGGACGCCATTCATGCCGCAGATGACATTCTCAATGAAGCAAGAGGCGGAGGTCTGGACGGTGAATGAAATTTCCGTGACGATTCACCTGCCCTTGGCGGACCCCGACCTTCTGAAGGCGATCACGGAAAACATGAAGCCGCAATCTGCCGCGAGTGGAGCCTTCACGCCACGCAGCGATATTACGGCGCCGGGCACCGGCAGCGACGCGATGGTTCTGGCATCGATGCGAACGATTCTCACGGCCGAAATCACTTACGCCAACATTTATCCCACTGTCGGATTCACCTGCACGCTTTCCAGTCTGGATGGATTCGGTGGGGGCCAACCGAATCAGCATCAGGCCATGCTGATCAACAGCGGTCTGGCGAGCGGGAAGCGGTACGATTTCGTGTTTACGCTTTCCGGATGCGGTGGGCCGCCTGCCACCAGCTTTCATCTGACGGCTGCGCCCAATGGAAATAGTCTTGGAAGAAAGTCGTTTTGTGCAGATCAGTCGGGAGTGATTCGATCTTCTAGCGACGGCAATCCGGCATCCTGCGTGGCGGCCGGGGCGCCGGTGCAGTAACTCCTGACTCCTGCTGACGACTTGCCAGAGCGCGTCGCGATCGGAAGCCTCAGCGAGACGACGCGGCGACCACCGGCAGGATGCCGGCGCTAGCCCCCCCGCGAGATCGGCGTCAGCCTGAGCTTTTCGTCTTGCGGATGGCGGCCCGCAGTTCGGCTACGATTTCCCGAGAGGCTTTGATGGCCGCAGCGTGCTGGTTCACGTCGAAGGAGATTGCGCCCACGCGGGCGTGGCCGCCGCCGCCGTAGCGCTCGCAAATGCGGGCCAGGTTCACTTCCGGTTCCTGCGGAGCCCAGGGGTTTGATCCCACCGAAACTTTCACCCGAAAACTACTCTTGCTAAGACCTACGCTGTAAACCGATTCGGGGTGCAGATAATAGGGAACGAACTTGTTATAGCCTTCGAGATCGTGGTCGCTCACGTCGAAGAAAATTGTGCCGTCTTGGCATTCGGTGCGCTGCTCGAGAATTCCGATGGAAAGTTCGTGGCGTTTGAGCAGTGGAGGAAGCAGCGGGGCCACGAACGGTTCTTCGAGAATCTCGGCCAACGATTTCGAGGCCAGCAGCGGAATCAGGTTAGGAACGAAGCCATGGTCCGGCGCCGATTCGATGACCATGGTTAGTTTCATGGCCGGCGCTTTCATTTCCACCGCAGTCTTGGCATCGGGATACAGTGCGCCGTCGATGATGTCGGTCCAGTGCACCAGATCGGCCACGGACCAGGGATCGAAGCCGAAGCGCTGCTGCGCGATCATGGCGATGAAACTGGTGCAGGATTTGAAATCGGGGTCGTAGAACTTGCGATTGCTCTGATCCTGCTCGAAATGCTCGGCATCGGCGGGCGAGAGGAATGCGCTCTCGTGATGATCGAACCACCAGGTAATCTTGGGCGAACTGGAGTATTTGAAGTCGACGATGACGTTCTCGTCACCGTCGAATTCCTTGTCATCGAACAACGCCCCGGCGCGGTGAACCAGGCCGGTAAAAACGAACTCGGCGTCGCCGCGAATGCGCTCGCGATAGAAGCTGGAAAACAACGCGGCGGAAGAGGCTCCGTCAAAGCATTTGTCGTGATAGAAAACCCGTACTCGCAAGGAATACCCCAATCGCTCGCAAATTCCCGCTGGCCGAAAACCACGCCGCGGGCGCGGGATTGGGACGCGGGTAAAAGCTAATAGGATTGACAGCTTACAGGAAGAAAGTCAAGGGCGGGAGGTAGGAATGGTAGGAATTGTGTTTCATTTTGCTGGCCTTGACCGGCGATTGAGCTGCGCTCGACGGACAGCCGAGGGTGGCTGTCGCGCCCGGTCCCGTCCGTTTGCGCGCGAGACCCTTTCCACTTCGCTCAGGGCAGGCTCTTCCATCCGCCTGAATGCGGCTGCCAAGAATGACTCCCACGAGAAACGGCCGCGCCAGCAAAACGGGCCTCGCCCTACATCGCGTTCGCCTGCTTCTCGGCAATATCGCCGATCACAGGCAGCTTGTACATCTGGCCCTGATTCGCCTTCATGAGCAGGACAATCCAGAATATGAAGCCTCCAAGGCTAACCAGCAGGTGCAGGGGGAAAGTGATCAAAGCCAAAAAGGGCACGAAGGCGAATATCGAAAGTCCAACGTGCAGAACAAATAGTACCCCAGCGAAAAACAGGCACTGCCAAGAGTGGAAGCGGATAAAGCGATTCTTGTTGTAGGGTTCCATCACCAGGAAAATGATGGCTGGGATGATGGTGATATAAGCCAACATTCCCGCCACATTGTCCGTCATTCCCCCAACGGTGGCGGTGGTCGACGTAGCCGTTACGGTTGCAGCCCTGCCGGCACAAACTGAACAGGTGGTGGTGCCGTCCGCGATTTGTGCGCCGCACATATTGCAAAAGGCCATAGCGGTGTCCTCCTGGAGTCGTTTGAAATTGAAAGGATGCGCCCCGCAGTCGGCACGAGACCGCTGCCAAGCGACGCTGCGGCAAGGTATCAAAAAGCCCGGCGCAAAGCAATCAACAATTTCACGCCAGAAACAGTATTACCGCTCGCCCGCGCGCTGCGCGGCGAAGTCGCCGAGCAGTGGGAGTCGAAACATTACTCCCTGAAAAGCTTTCACCACCAAAACCAGCCAGATCACGACGTAAGCCAGTCCGACCACGATAGAAACCAGCAACACCAGGAGCGGGCCGAGCACTGGAATAATGAAGAGAAGGAGTCCCGCCAATTTGAGTGCGATCGCGAGTAGAATTCCGGCGGCCCAGAGCAAGAGGCACTGCAAGGAATGGAAGCGCACAAAGCGATTCTTCTTATACGGCTCAACTACGAGGAAAACGATCGCGGGGACGAATGTAAAGTAGGCCAGCCCTCCCGCGATGGGTTCGGAAAGGGCGCCGACCTTGCCTTGTGCACGCGCTTCGGTTTGCACGGAGCGGCCGCAACTAGGGCAGAACGCGGCAGTCTCGGGCATTTGAGCCGCGCAGTCCGGGCATGCCCTCAGCCTGACACTCATGGGTTCCATTGTCGGGACCATATCAAAACAGAGGGCAGCGGGCAAATGGGCAGATTCTGTCCACCGCAGAATCCAGCTCGGCCAGAATCTATCTAGCGCATTGACTCCGAGGCGCGCGAATAGTATGTTTCGTGCAAATTTCAATCGAACGCTGAAGCGACGTTTCGCGTGCTCGGAGGATGCATGGCATCGTTGTGTGCAGGTTGCGGGAACAGCATCACCGCGGACGACAAATTCTGCCGGGTCTGCGGGCGCCAGCCTTCCGCGGGTTCTGCCGTAACGGCTCCGCTCCCTGCACCTGCGGTTGGCAGCGAGACCAGCGGAAAAGCAATTGTCAGCCTGATTTGCGGGCTGTTGTTCTTCGTCCCTTTCCTTTTTGTCGCAGCCATTGTGTTTGGCCACCTGGCCTTGTCGGAGATTGGTAAGAGTGCAGGACGTCTGAAAGGCCAAGGGATTGCCATGGCGGGGCTGGTGCTGGGTTATCTGTGGATTGCAGGAATTCCCATCATTCTGATTATCGCGGCGATCGCGATCCCTAACATACTGCGGGCACGGATGGCGGCCAACGAGTCGTCGGCCATCGCGTCGATGCGGACGTTGGACACCGCGGAAATTACCTACACGAAGTTCCATCCTGGCCAAGGTTATACCTGCTCTCTTTCCGATCTCGCCGAGGCCCAGTCGATTGCCAATCCTTTGGCAACAAGCCGGAAAAATGGATATGTTTTCGAGTTAACTGGGTGTGCCGCCGGAACCGAGGGCGGAGCCAATGCCAAATATCAGGTGGTGGCCTATCCGCTGCGGGTCAACCAAGCTGGAGTGCGCGCCTTTTGCTCGGACCAGTCCGGCGTGATCAAGGTTGATACCAGCGGCTCGGCGCGGCGTTGTCTGGAAAACGGCGGCGACTTGCGGTGAGTTTTCCCGATTCTTTCTAGAGGAGGAAGCGAATGTTTTGTACTCAATGCGGCGCGAATAATGCGGACTCCGCGGCGGTATGCGTGCAGTGCGGCAGGATCCTGCAACCGGCCACTCCCTCAGTTCCATTGCAGACAACCGCGGTGGTTCTTCCTCCCGGCACGACTGTGCAGAATTATCTGGTGTTCGCGATTCTGGCAACAGTTTTCTGCTGTCTTCCGGCAGGTATTCCGGCCATCATCTATGCCGCGCAGGTGAATGGAAAATTGCAAGCGGGTGATTTGGCGGGAGCGCAAGTCGCTTCCAACAATGCGAAAATGTGGTGCCTGATCTCGCTGGGATTGGGACTCGGGATCGCGGGGTTGTACGCGATTATGATCATGCTGGGGATTCTGAGCGGCTTTCATCAGCATTGAGATTGGAGATTGCCCGATGGTGGATATAAGTAAGAATCGCCGACTGGTGGCGACGCTCGCGGCTTTTGCCGTGAGCGTGGTGATGCTGACGGTTTTCGATCCCGCTAGGTCCGGGGTTTTTCCGCCCTGCCCGGTGCGCTACTTCACCGGTTGGTATTGTCCGGGATGCGGCTCGCTGCGGGCGATCCACCAACTGCTGCGTGGGAACCTGCGCGCGGCGTGGGCTTTGAATCCGCTGACAATTATTCTACTGCCATTTCTGACCTACGGTTTGGCATCGTCTGCCCTTTTCGAAATTCGCGGGCAGGGATTACCGCAACCATTCCTGCGCGCGTTCTGGATACGCGCGCTGTGCGCGGCGATTATTCTGTTTGGAATCGCGCGAAATCTTCCGTTGTATCCGTTTGATTTGCTGGCGCCGGGGACGCGTTTGGACTGGTAACTGCTCCGCGCGCGATCCTTCTCTTCGCCTGCAGAACGGCTCCGCTCAGGATGTCGCCCACTGAGGTAGGGCCGAGCCATCAAAGTGGGCGAAGCCCGTGGTTCTTTTTGCGGCAGTCTTCGCAGACTCCATATATCTGAAAGGTGTGCCGGGTCGTAAGGTAGTGGTATTTGCGGCCGATTTCCTGCTCGAGTTGGCCGACTTCCTGGGAAAAAAATTCGACGGAACTGCCGCAATCGGTGCAGACCATGTGGTGATGACTGCGGCGGTTGTACTGGTGCTCGTAGCGCGCGATGCCGTCATGGAAGGCGACTTCGCTGGCCAAGCCGCACTCCGCCAACAGCTTCAGCGTGCGATAGACGGTGGTGTAGCCGATCCGCGCATCTTTTCTCTGCACCAGGCGGTGTAGTTCGTCGGTGGAGAGATGGTCGCGGGTTTCGAGGAAGGTATGCAGAATGGCGTCGCGCTGCTCGGTCTGCTTCAGCCCGACACCCTTCAGATGGCGGTGAAGGATCTCCTGAGCTTCGCGGACCATCTGGCGGGAGATGGTGGGCTGATCATCGATGCGCTTCTGCAGCATGGCGGCCGAAACTGAGGTCAGGATACCATCCGCCATCTTGAAAATGAAATTCATTTTCAGCGTAAGGCCAGGCCCGGCCGCGCAGAAGTGGAATACAATCAGAGTTCCCGAGGGCATCCTGGCAAGGACATACTGGCATGAGTAGTGTGGCAGAGATCGGCGCACTCAGATCCCCCCGCACGTCCATTTCCCGCATTCTGTTCTGGCTGGTGGTGGCCGTTCTTATCGTTGGGGCTGGAGTGGTGGGGTATGCCTACCACGTCGCGCACTCCGCGCTTCCGCAGCTCGACGGCCGGCTGCAGATCACGGGGCTGGCAGCGCCGGTCACGGTGACCCGCGATAGTCACGGCGTGCCCACGATTGAAGCGGCCAGTCTCGACGATCTTTTCTTTGCCCAAGGCTATGTCACGGCGCAGGACCGCCTGTGGCAGATGGACGTAATGCGGCGCTTCGGCGGTGGAGAACTCTCCGAGATTCTGGGCGAGGACCTGCTCAAGCTGGATCGGGAACAGAGGATTCTCGGCTTGCGGGCGGCGGCGGGTAAAGCGCTCCAGCGAGCCAGCCCACGGGATCGGAGCTTCTTCGAAGCTTACGCGCGCGGGGTGAATGCCTACCTTGGGACGCATGGTCACAAGCTGCCAATTGAGTTTCGCATCCTCGGGTATGCACCCAAGCCGTGGCAGTCGGAAGACTCGCTGGTCATTGCCAACCAGATGGTTAAGGATTTGAACTATCACTATTTTTTCGATGCGCTGGCTCGAGAAAAAATCCTGGCCAAGCTGGGGCCGGAACTGACCGCGGATTTGTACGTAAACCGCTCGTGGCACGATCGTCCTCCGACCGTCATGCGGGAGGATTTGAACCAACCGGACAGCAACGCTGGCGATTCCGATGACGATGACGACGAGGATTCTCCCGATAACTCAGTTACGCGAGAAAGAATTTCTCAACCCAACGGTTTGCCCGGCGATGCTTGGTCAGGAGAAGATCTCTCAGACCAAGGTTTGCCGGTGAATGGATCGAACGATTGGGTCGTTTCCGGGGCACACACAGTTACGGGCAAGCCGCTGCTCTCGAATGATATGCACCTCGGCCACCAGATGCCGAATCTCTGGTACGAGGCGCACCTGCACGCCGGCCCATTGGATGTTGCGGGGGTTACGCTGCCGGGTATGCCCTATGTCATTGTGGGCCACAATCAGCGGATCGCGTGGGGATTCACCAACGTCGGCCCAACCGTGACCGACGTTTACATTGAGAATTTCAACCAGCAGGGTGCCTATCAGACTCCCAGTGGATGGGTGCAACCGGAACATCGCGTGGAAGTCATTCACGTTAAAGGCAAGCCCGACGTGAGCGTAGAGGTGACCACTACACGACACGGGCCGGTCATCACGGAATTGGTTGCGGGCGAGACGCGGCCGCTGGCATTGCGTTGGACGCTTTACGATGCCTTGCGCATTCCTTTTTTCGACGTGAATGGGGCGCAGAACTGGCAGGACTTCCGGCGCGCGTTTTCGCAGTTGGATGCGCCCGGGCAAAACGTGGTCTATGCCGACGTGGACGGGAACATCGGATATCAGACGACAGGAAAGATTCCGATTCGCGCGGCCGGCGATGGCAGCCTTCCGGTAAACGGCGCGGACAATGCGCACGAGTGGACTTCCTACATTCCGTTTGAGAAGCTGCCCAGCATCTACAACCCGCCGTCAGGAATTATAGGCACGGCGAACGGAAGAATCACACCGGACAAATATCCGAATTCGATCAGCATGGAATGGGAAGCTCCGTGGCGCACGGAGCGCATTTACCACGTGCTGGAATCGGGGCGGCAGTTTTCGTCGGCGGACATGCTCGCGCTGCAGACCGACATTCACTCCGAAGCCGATCTGTTCGCGGCGGAACGGCTTGTATATGCGGTGGATCACGCATCCAAGCCGTCGGCGCGCGCGAAACAAGCTGCCGACATCATGCGCAGCTGGGATGGACGCATGCAGGCCTCGGAGGCGGCTCCAACCATCGCTGAGAATTCGATTCGTGAGCTGAGGCGATTGCTGCTCGAACCGAAACTGGGAGGCGCGACCGCCGATCCTTCGAAAGAAGATGCAGTTTTGAATTGGAAGACTTATTCGTGGGAGATGCGGTCGGTGTGGCTGGAGAACGTTTTGCTGCATCGTCCGAAGCGCTGGCTGCCCGATGCGTTTCCAAACTACGACGAACTGCTCACCGCCGCCGTAGATGCGGCAGTCAATGGTCCGACCGTGCCACGGGACTTGGCGTCGTGGCGCTGGGGCGCGTTCAATGCGGTTGAAATCGAACATCCGGTGCTGGGAAAGATTCCGATCCTCCGTCGCTGGGCGGGGCCCGGAGTGCAGGAGCAGTCGGGCAGTCTGTACACGGTGAAAGCGGTGACGCAGCACCATGGGCCATCGGAGCGTTTTACCGCGAACTTGGCCGATCTGGACCAGTCGACGCTGAACGTGGTGACGGGCCAGGGCGGAAACTTTCTGAGCCCGTACTACATGGATCAATGGAAGGCATGGTATGGGGGAACCACTTTTACCTTGCCGTTTAGCGCGAAAGCGGTGGAGTCGGCCAAAGTACATCGGCTAGTCTTGGAGCCGACCAAGTAAGAGGCAAGATCGCTGGACCTCAAAGCAGGTGGGCGCGCGGTCGATAAGTGTTTGGCTGCCGTTCAACGGTTGGGAGCGGGCCACCGTGCACACGCTGCCTCTGTTGATTGCTCTCAAGAAGTGCACTCGTTCCCGAACTCATCGCCATAGATTAAGTTCTAAGTTTAAGTTTTCGGCGAAACTCTACTTGTGCCATCGACCTTTCCGCGGATCATCGACACTCCTTCATCTTTTGATCTTGCCTTCATCTCTGATCTTGACAAGGAAACCGCGAATCATGAAGATAGTGCGCCACCGTAGGGAGTAGATTTCTCTGCGCCTATTCCCCAAAGGAACCAAGATGAAAACAGGAGCCAAGATGAAGACAAGAACAGTGATGTTAACGCTCGTGATGTGCTTTGTCGGCCTCACGCTATGCTTCGCCGAGAACCCGATGATCGGTACCTGGAAGCTCAACGAAGCCAAGTCGCAGCTTAGCTCTGGGTCCGAGAAAAATAGCATGGTGGTTTACGAGGTGGCCGGCGACAGCATTAAGTGCGCGATAGACGGTGTCGATGGTCAGGGTAAGCCATTGCACATCGAATGGACCGGCAAGTTCGACGGCAAAGACTATCCCCTTACCGGGGATCCCAGTGGAGACATGCGGGCATATAAAAAAATCAACGAGCGCACAATGGAGGGAACTACCAAAAAGGACGGCAAAGTTACTGGCAGCAGTCGCATCGTTGTCGCTGCCGATGGCAAAAGCCGCACCGTCACTACAAATCTAACGGACCTAGCTGGCAAGAAGACGCATAACGTCGCGTTCTACGACCAGCAGTAGCCGGTACCGATTGGGTTCACTGGGCTCTCGATCGCTCACGGCGCGGGGTCAAGCTCGCCTAATCCCAATCAAGGGCCCGCAGTTCAAATTAAGCGCCCGGATTCGTTCCAAGCGGAGTACGAGTTCAATGGCGATTTCTCGCTCTCAGCCGGGACGGCGCGCCACGCAATATCGGGAACGTCCCCAGCTGCTAGAAGAAATCGATCGCCTTGACGTCTCCCACGTAACCGATAATGTTGATCGTACCCTGCGGCAGCAAATCCTCATTGATGTAGAGGATATCTTTCGTCGTGTCGTACACGCGCAGCAGTCCTCCCTCGGCCACGTACTCAATATAGCGGCTGGTAAAGCCCTGCAGGCCGTTGACATTGCCATTGTCCGGCGGGATCACCACCGAGTTGTCTGCGGTCCTGTAGATGGATAAGCAACCGCGAACTTCGCCGCTGGGATTGTTGACATTGCCGATATTGGTGCAGTTATACGATCCGATGAAGATTTGGCCGTTGTTGGTCAGATCCATGCGCCAATGGTAGCCATCGGTGATGACGGCGCTGCCGGTCACCGTTCCCGAATTCAGATCGACAATATCGAGGCGTCCGCAGGTGGTCGCCGCAGTTTGCTGCCCGGTACAGGCGTTATTCGTTGGCGAAGTGCCGGCAACGTAAAGGGTCGACCCGTTGAGTAAGGCCCAGGTGGCGGCGTCGACTGGAATCGTATTGGTGATGGTGAGACTCGGCAGGTCGAAGACCGTCACGCTGGCCTGCGTCCCGCCGCACTGCGGACCACAGTTCAAAATGTAGCCCGTGTTCCCGTTGATGACGGCATAGACCGGCCGGTCGAAGCCCGCAACGATGGTGCAGACTGCATTCGGCGGATTGGTTATACAACTGGTGTCCACAGGTGGCACGGCTGCGCCGGGCGAGAGCACGGTAACCGAGTTGGAATCGTTGCTGAAGACCAGCAGTTGAGTACCGCTCGCGTTCGAGACCACGGTTTGAGCATTGGTGACGGCAATCGAGGTGGTGAGCCCGGAGCCGGCGAAATTCATCACTTGCACTGCGCCGGTGAAAGAAAACCCCTGGAATGTGGCCGCCGGAACTGCGGCATATCCCATCTGCGTGGAAGTCGGAACCACCATGCTTGAAGTCGGCCCAGCAAGGTGTACGTTTCCAATGTCAGCCTCTTTAATCGTGTCCACCGCATAAACGGAATTACTGCTCGAGTCGAATGCCGCCACAATATTCCGCGAAGGCGAAATTGCCATCAGACCCGGGCTAGTTCCGGCGCCGATAGGCGGGATGCGCGGGATGATGTCGTAAAACCCATTGATAAGGACTAGGCCACCGGAAACGGAGGTCGAACTCACCCCCTGCGAAGCCAGAACACGATCTGGAATACTGCTGGGTCCGCTCTTGGTCCCACTACCACCACAGGAAATGAAACTCAGGCTGGCCCACAATCCGATCCCGAGGACGAGGATGCATCTCTTCAAACGGCATGCTCCTAACGACATGAAAAAGGAAGATTTACTTGTGAAACGGTGGATTATAACAGACCGGCAACTTGCTCTCATGCGGCGCGCGGATGAAAGTGATGCCGGGGAGTCTTGGCGCGTTCCAAATCAGATTCATAGAGATGCACGAACCGCTCCTTATCCTGTATTCTGAAAAACTATAATGACGCCTGACTTTCTTACGCGGCTCAAGCAGTCCCCGGTGTTGTGTGATGGCGCCATGGGAACCCTGCTCTACGCCAAGGGCATTTTCATCAATCGTTCCTATGACGAACTGAATCTTTCCCAGCCCGACTTGATTCGCGGAATTCACCACGAGTATCTGCAAGCGGGGGCCGAAATTATTGAAACCAATACTTTCGGAGCCAATTCGTTTCGCCTGGGACGGCATAGTTTGGCGGACAAGGTAAGCGACATCAATCGGGCCGGCGTGCGCATCGCCCGTGAGGCCGCTAAGAGCTTCGATGTATGGGTGGCAGGATCGGTTGGCCCGCTGGGAACCAGAATCGAACCCCTGGGGAAAACTTCGTTCCAGGAAGCTCGCGATGCTTTCCGACAGCAGATTGCGGTGCTGGTCGAGGGCGGCATTGATCTGCTGATGTTTGAGACATTCGGATACCTGGAAGAGATCCATCAGGCAATGCTCGCCGCCAGGGACGTGAGCGCCACGGTGCCCATCGTGGCGCAAGTCACCATCGACGAAGACGGCAATTGCCTCGACGGCTCCGACCCGCAGACATTCGTTCCAAAACTGGTGGAGTGGGGAGCGGACGTGCTTGGCTGCAACTGCAGCGTCGGTCCGGTCGCCATGCTGGACGCAATGGAGCGAGTACGCGCCGCCACTTCCCTTCCTCTGGCAGCCCAGCCCAACGCAGGGATTCCGCGATCGGTGGACGGTAGGAATATTTATTTGTGTTCGCCGGAATACATGGCCAGCTACGCCCGCAAATTTGTGGCGGCGGGCGTTCGACTGGTGGGCGGATGCTGCGGAACCACTCCGGAGCACATTCGGGTAATGAAGTCGGCCCTGCGGGTGGGCGAGGCCCGGGGAAGAACCGCTTCCACAAAATTGGCGCCCGGCCAGTCCGCGCCGATGGCCGTTCCGGCTGTGCCGCTGCAAGATCGATCCCTGCTCGGCAACAAGCTGGCTCGCGGCGAGTTCGTCACCATGGTCGAGATTGTCCCGCCGAAAGGGATCGACATTAAGAAGGAGGTCGAGGGGGCGCGGTTTCTGAAGTCGGTGGGCGTCGATGCTGTCAACATCCCGGACAGCCCGCGAGCGTCGGCGCGCATGAGCAACCAGGCACTCTCGCTGCTCATTCAGCGGGAAATTGGCATTGACGCGATTCTGCACTACACCTGCCGCGATCGCAATGTGCTGTGCATTCAGAGTGATCTACTGGGAGCGGCTGCGGTGGGCATCAAGAACCTCATCTGCATTACCGGCGATCCTCCGAAGATGGGCAATTATCCCGACGCGACCGCAGTATTTGACGTGGACGCTATCGGCTTGGTCAATATCGTCCACAACCTGAACGGCGGGCTGGATCTGGGTGGAAATCCGATCGGAACCGGAACCGGCTTCGTGATTGGCGTGGGAGCAAACCCGGGGCTGACGGATATGGACGAGGAGATCAGGCGGTTCGAGTACAAAGTTCAGGCCGGGGCCGAGTACGCCGTAACCCAGCCAGTCTTCGACTTGCGTCTGCTGGAAAACTTCCTCAAGCGGATCGAACATTGCCGCATCCCGGTGGTGGCCGGAATCTGGCCGCTGGTCAGCGTGCGCAATGCGGAATTCATGAAAAATGAGCTGCGAGTTTCCGTGCCGGACGCGATTCTGGAGCGCATGGCACGGACACAGACTCCGGAGGCGGCACGGGCGGAGGGTGTCGCCATTGCGCGGGAAATGCTGATTGCCGCCCGGCAAATGGCGCAAGGCGCGCAGATCAGCGCGCCGCAGGGGCGCTACAGCTCGGCGGTGGATGTGCTGGAGGCGCTGGGAACGAACGCCCCCGCTACTTCCTCTTGAGGTCACCCAGTATCCAGTTCTTGGACGGTTCCCACGGCGGGACCTTAATTCTCTAAATTCTCTAACCCAGCTTTCGCAGTTGCGGACATTTTCCGACTTTTTTGTGATGATTTTCGTGCCTAAGTCTTGCGTTTTGATCATTGGCATTTGAAAAAACGGTAGAGTGAAGACCAAGTACCTTCCTTTGGGGACGGAGATCTGGCACTCTGCGGTTGTCATGTTTCTGCGCAGCATCCACCGCAAGAAAGACGGCAAGGCACATTCTGATTGCCTTTCTCGCCTACTGTTTGCAGATCACCCTCAAGCATCGCCTACTGCCGCACGCTCCGGGGTTGACGCGGACGGCGGTGGCACTTGCTGCACGAACTGGAAGGCAGCGGCCCGCTGCCGATTTCGCGGCGCCCAAACGCATCAGGCAACTGGACCAGGGAAGGCAAGCTCCGGCGCATGGCCCGCAGCTTTCTCAGTAAGCGGGCGCGCGTTTGTGGTGAAGACCTTTCGATAGCCTCAACTGATTCCAAAGCACTTAATCGGCTCAGAAGTGCCCAACTGCGAAAGATCGGCTAACTTTTTGGATGCTTCCCATCGAAAAGACTGGACACAGGTTGCAAAAACTTGCATTACAATAGGACATGGAGCGAAACCCCGTTGCCCAAGTTTGAAGAGTGCCTCCAGCGGCTAGAGAGAATTGTTCAGGAACTGGAAAAGGGAGAAGTCCCTTTGGAAAAATCTCTGACACTGTTTGACGAGGGGATGCAGCTTTCTTCTGCCTGCCGCGAGGAACTGGAACAGGCGGAAGGCAAAGTCGAGATCCTGCTGAAAAAGAACGGAAAGCTCCAGGCCGAACCATTCGAACCGCTGACCGAAAAGTTGCCTGCACGCCGGTAAGGGTGCGGATTTCTGCCCGCGATTCGAGAGCTTTAGATGTCTGTGGAGTTGTGGTATTTCAGGCCACCCCGCAGCCCTAGTCGAATGTCGACGTCCGCCGTTGACGAAGGTTGGAAAGGGGTAGAATGGCTCAAACCAATATCGTTGTGCTCGAGCAGGATCCTGGAGTTGCGCGGTCCCTGGCCGGTGGACTTCGCCCTCATTTCTCCGTTCACGTAACCCAATCGCGCGAGGAATTGCGCGACAATGTAGTCCGGAACCGTCCCGAAGCCGTGGTTCTCAACATCGAGTACTGGCAACTGACGGACGTGGAGAGTCTGCACCGCGACTTTCCGTCCCTCCCCATCGTTTGCACCCATCGCATTCCTGACGAAGAAATGTGGATGGCCGCACTCGAAGCCGGCGCCAGCGATGTATGCCCCGCCGATGACGTGGCGAACGTGCTGACTTCGGTTCTGCGAAGTACGGCGCTTTCGCGAGACGCCTTCGCCTAGATTATTTTTTGTCGTCCATAGGACGCCCGAGGGGGCGTCCTCTTTTTTGGTTTTCCGAACACTTTCGCGGCTGGCATTGCCCTATCCGTAGCCTTGTTATACTCACTGCTTCATGCTCACCGAGACCCTCGAACAAGGACGGCTGCTGACCGACGCCGCACTCGACCGGCTCATTCCGCTGGAAACCGAGCATCCGGTCTCAATCCACAAGGCGATGCGGCACAGCGTGTTTGCCGGCGGCAAACGCCTTCGGCCCGTGCTCTGTATTGAGGCCGGACGCATGGTGGCCGGGTCGCTGCCGCCGCGTATCGAAGAACTTGGCGCGGCGCTGGAGATGCTGCACACCTACTCGCTGATTCATGACGATCTTCCCGCCCTCGACAACGACGATTTGCGCCGCGGGCGTCCCACCTGCCACAAAGTATTTGGCGAGGCTCTCGCGATTCTGGCCGGGGATGCGCTGCAGACAAAGGCCTACGAAGTTCTGGCGCGGTTGAAGTGTCCGGCCGAATCGCGCGTTCGGATCATCGAAGAGATTGCTCGCGACACGGGCACGATCGACGGCATGATCGGCGGGCAGGTCGTGGACCTCGAAGCGGAACACACCCAGCCCACGAAAGAGATGCTGGACTACATTCACCGCTCGAAGACGGCCGCGTTGATCACGGCAAGCCTGGTGACAGGCGGCCTGTACGCGGGAGCAAAGGACAGCCAGGTGTCGAAGTTGCGTGCCTTCGGATTGGCAATCGGCTTGGCTTTTCAGATTGTGGACGACGTGCTCGATGTGACGCAGACCTCGGAACAGCTGGGAAAGACTGCGGGGAAAGATACCGCGTCTGAAAAGGCAACGTACCCCGCCTTGTTTGGAATTGAAGCGTCGGAGCGCAAGGCCGATTCGCTGGTGAACGAAGCATTCGCGCAACTCGACGGCTTCGGCGAGCAGGCAGAGACGTTGAAAGAACTGGCACGGTTTTTGGTGGAAAGAAAGAAGTGAATCAGCAATTCGCAA
>Ga0182018_10001187_pt1 | contig 30498 bp, 27 predicted proteins | sample 812P2MmetaG_FD_120490 | JGI IMG/M metagenome (GOLD analysis project Ga0182018, IMG submission 120490) | Permafrost microbial communities from Stordalen Mire, Sweden - 812P2M metaG | ecosystem: Environmental > Terrestrial > Soil > Wetlands > Permafrost | place: Sweden: Stordalen | collected...
AATAGGTCAATACCGATTTGTCACTACACGCGTTTTTCTGGATTCTCGGAAGCTAACTCCAATGGCTGCCGCACCGGGGCTTCCAAATAGTCAAACTACTACATTTGTGGTGCGGAAAATGGGTTGAAATACATCGCTTCGCCGGCGGTCGGGCTGTCGAAGATACCCGCCACGGTGAACTCATAGTTACGCGGAAAGACATTGCCGGTCACATTGATGCGGTCGCCCACTTTGAAATTGAATAAGTTGGTTAAGTCGCGGCCCACCACGCAGGCGGTGCGATTCGCGCTCGAAGGCCTTCCGCTCGTCTTCGGGAATGCGAAGCTCCCCGTATATTTGGAAAAGCTTCGCCGACTCAACGGCGAATCGGGCGAAGGCGCTCTTTGGATCGCGATCGTCCTTATAGACGCCGCCGAACCAGTTGGCCACAGAGACGGTGCGCACCCCCGGCACGCGTTCCATCTGGGACTGGTAGGCGCGCGGAATGGATATCGTGAAGGAGACGCGATTGCGCGTCACCAGCCGCAGCGCCTGCGCGGGAGTGGGATCGCTGAGATAGAAGGCGTGGAACATGGCGATCGTCACGCCCAGCAGGCACATCGAAATTCCGATGCCGGCGACGGTCAAGATGGTCCTGCGCCGGTTGCGCCAACAGTTTTTCAGGACCAGGGGCAGATAACGAAACAGGGCGGCTTCCCAAGATGACGGTCCCAAGTTACCAGCATGGGCCGCCCAAAATACCGAACCGGCGACGAACCGGCGGTTTGGCGGATAGGCGGCTGGATTGCCGGGACAGGTGGCGATTTCCATGTCCTCAGGGTAGGACCGCCCGATTTGGAAATCCGCCATGAATCGGCGAACGCCCCGCTACTACCGGCGAACGGGGGCGTCGCTCCCGCCGCCCAATACTTCTTCCAGCTTGGAGAGAAGGCCGGCGCGTTTCATTCGGTCCAGCTTCGCCAGATTCTTAAGCCGCCAGCGTACGGCAGGTAGTGCTTCCGCACCCGGAACCGCCAGCAGTGCCCATTCAGGCTCGCCACGTTTAACGGACCGCAAGAATTGCCGGTGAGCCGCGGGCATTTGCCCGACAATCGTTCCGATCAGGTCCTCGCGTGCCTTCAGCAGTTCGTCGAGAGTCACGGGGTTTTCCGTCAGACCTTCGAAACCTCTGCCGAACTCCTCCGCAATATCCAGACGCACCGGGGCAAGCACTTCCGCCATCGGCCGATTGTGGCTGAGCAGGTAGATGAGGAAGGCCGAACGCAACTCGTCGCCGATGCCCTCGTTCGCCAACAAGTCCCGCACATCGAAAAGGTCGCGCGGATGCTGCCGGTCCAGCGTTGCCACAATCTTACCCGCAAAGAGATCGGGGAAGCTAACCACCTGGATTTCGGCGAATCCAAACTGATCTTCCACTCTGGCCGACACGGACATCGGCGCCGGATCGTAGACACAACCGCGCAAGACCGGAGTGACCTCGATTTTGATCTGTACCTCGTCCGCGCGCACAACGAGTGTCGTAATGTGGCTCTCGCCGTGAAGCGCGCTTGAGCTTACACGAGCGCCACGGATGCCGGATTCAATATTGCCGGCGATGCGCCGCAAGGCTGCGCTTATTTTCCGGAGCGATGTCTTTCGATCCGCCACCGGTACGTAGGTCAGATCGACGTCCACGGATAGGCGGGGCATGTCCCGGATGAAGAGGTTGATCGCCGTGCCTCCCTTGAGTGCAAAGCAAGTCTCCGCGGCCACCATCGGAAGCGTGCGAATAAGGAGGGTTACCTGCCGGCGGTGGAACTCAGCGGCCGGCATCGAGATTCCCAGGCACGGTGATGTTGAACTTGGTATCCAGTTTGCCACCTCGCACGAGCATGCGTTTCCCGCGTCCCAGGTCGATGCCGCTGAGGTCGAGCTTTTTCAGCCAGGCGTGGTTGTGCCGTTCGGCGAACCATAGGAACAGGCGCTTCACCTTAACGCTGCGGCAGCCGGCGAGCAGCGTTTGAAGCCGCCGGGGACTCAGATTGCGCAACCCCTCCATCAGCACGTCGGCCTGATGGAAGGTCTCGCGCCGCGGAACTTCGTCGAGCATCTCGAGAATCGCACGCTCCGGCCCGGACATGAGGATCGGCCGCTCGCTATTGCCCCAGGGTTGTCGTATCAGGCTGCCCTGAGCGGAGTTGGAGCCGGAGAAGAGCCTCTTGGCATTGTGGAAGACAAATCGTGTGTCCAGCTTCAGTTTCGAGACCCACCCGGGCAGGATCTCATCGCTGTAAAGGTGGACTTCCCGCGGACCTGCGGAAGCGAGATAGTGTGCGAACCCCTGCTGTTCGAGCGCCGAGCGTCCTCCCACAGCGACCGCGAAGCCGAGCAGCGATTGCAGCGAAATAACGACGCTCTGCCATCGCAAGCCTTTTTCCCCACGGGCGGCTAGACATGCGGGCGGGCGGCGGTATACGCCGCGCGCCGGCTGATCGAGCCAGCCATGTCTAACATACTTGCTCCTGAGGGAACTCGAAAATCGGTGACGTTCCAACCAAGCTGCATCCGCCAACAATCCGTCTGGGAGATTGTGCTGCAGCCAGTTTAGCTTTACCCGTATTTCCATACCCACAGTTAGCAAAGTAGCGCATTCTTAAACCAACTGCAAGTTCAGGCGATTACGTAGCCAGGCCGGACCGCCTTGTCCCACCAAAACAAACGCGCCGCCGGGCATGACCCCGGCGGCGCGAAAGTATCAAAACTAAAAGCCCAAGCTAGTCGCCGAACGACCCCACTTCTTCCCGCTCTTCCACCTGCTTGGCCTTCGGCGCCGGCTGAATCGTAATCGGCGCGGCCGCCGGTGCGATGCTGCCGAGCTGCACCAGATCCGGACCGGGCTGCTCTTTCAGCACATGCTCGCGATACAGCTTCATCATGCGCTGATTTTCCTGACTCTCTTTCAACTTGGCGTCGCGCGCCCGAGTCTTCTCTTCGCCGGCGTTCTTGGCGATGCCCAGGCGATCCAGATCGTGCTGGATTTCGTTGGTCACGATCTCTTCGCGCAGCACCAGCGAGTGCTCCTTGCTGTTCAATTGAACCGACTTGCCACCCGCGAAAATCTCGTGCCGGCCGTTCTCCTCGTACCACTTGGTCAGCGTGGCTGTCATGTGCATCTTTTCGATGATGTTGCGCCAGCCCACGCCGGTGTTGTACGCGCAGAAGGAGATTTCGCCTTCCTGGGTGGCGTAAGGAATGATGCACTGCTCGGTGCGGCGGAAATCGTAATTGAACAGATCCTGGAACCACATGCCCGCGATGAACAGGAAGTTCCAGCGGTCGCGGCGGCGCTTTTCGATATCGTCCATGGTGCGGTCTTTGCCCACCGTGCCATAATTCTTGCCGGTGGCGCCAAATGTCTTGTCCAGCTTCTTGAAAAGGTCGCTCAGTTTGAAGTGTGTAGGCGCTTGGAACGGATCGTAATTGCGGGCCGTCGCCAGGGCCATCCCGATGATCGAGGGCCACTTGCCGCGGGCGGCATCATTCACGCGCGCCACATCCTTGGCCAATTGGTCGGCATTCCAGAACGCCGTCACCGGCCGGGCTTCCTTGGTTTCCTTGTCCACCATCACGGCCATACCCACGCCGCAATTCGGATGGCATCCGCAGCTCAACTGACCCCAGTCGGCCTGCGGTCCATGCACCAGATCGCTCCAATCGGAAAAGGTCGACATGAACGAAATCGGGAACCAGTCGCGCGCCGGCTCGCCCAGGCCCGTCTGATTCTTCACGTCGTGCGCCAGGTGAGACAGCGTGTATCGCTGGGCGGCGCGGCGCTCGTCGGTGACGGCCTCGTCGCGGCCCGTGAAGCTCACCGGCTGGTAGGAAAGGAACGGAATCTTCTTGGGATTATCCAGCGCGAACTGGATGATGCGTCCCACCTGTTCGTTGTTGATCCCGTTGATAATGGTGATCACCGGGATGATATCCACGCCATTCGCGTACAGGTTTTCGATCGCCCGCAGCTTCACATCGAACAGGTTGCCCACTTTGCGATGGGAGTTGGCGGCATTGCCGATGCCGTCGAATTGAAGGTATGCGTAACGCAGACCGGCGTCCGCGGCCTGTTTGCAAAACTCCGGATTCTTGGCGAACTCAATCCCGTTGGTGGCCGCCTGCACCGAGGTGTATCCCACCTCGCGCGCGTAGCGGACCGCATCCAGGAAGTACGGCGAGATGGTCGGTTCGCCGCCCGAGAACTGCACCGACATCTGCCGTTTTGGCTTGATGGTGACGGCGTTGTCCAGCAGGGTCTTGATATCTTCCCAGCTCAATTCGTGCACGAATCCGACCTGGTTGGCATCCATGAAGCAGGGGTCGCACATCATGTTGCAGCGGTTGGTCAAGTCCACCGTGAGCACAGACCCGCGGCCGTGCGTCACCGTGCTCGAACCGTGCTTGTGCAGCGTGGAATCGTTGTGGGCGCGGATATCGCGGCCCGGGAATACGTCTTCCAGGTGCTTGAAAAACTTGGTGTCGATGGCCATCACGTCTTCGAAGTGGCCATGGATGGGGCAATCCTTCACCATCAGGATTTTGCCGTCGCGCTCGATCACTTGCGCCTTGATCTCGCCCGGCTTGTCGGTGTACAGCACTTCCACGGGCGTCTTGCCGTCCAGAATCTGCTGGCGGATTTCCGGCACGCAGCGGGGGCACAGCGAGTCGGTGGTGCGCGGCCAACCCAGCGGCGGCTTGGTCTTTTCCCACGACTTCAGGAGGGGCTTCTCCGACCATTTGGGCGTAAAGCCCGGGTTCTGGCCAATCTGATTGAGCTTATCGAAGACGAACCAACCCGCCCCGGCGGCGTACGTTAAAGCTTTCTCTGCGTATTTGATAGGTTTGTGCATCGTTAACCCTCTCCCGAGCGATACCCGGTTGCGCAACTTTGTGCTTAGCCCAAAGTATAGGGAATCGAAAGCCGCGAGTGTACCAAATGGCATTAAAACGTTGAAATTGTTGGTTGTACGGCATCAAGTGGGGTTGAACGGGGCATCTGGGGTGTTGAGCGGCTATGGGCCGTAGCCGTATGAAAGGGAACGGTTTAGTTCTAGACGGCCAGCCGCCGCCCGAGTTCCTCCCCGTTCGCCGGAAAACAGACCTGTCGCAACAAGGTAAGGCCGGTCGAGAAACGCCTGCCGGACCGCTGCCTCCATTCCGTTTTTCACTTTGAATGTCGATATGACCAGAACCATGCCACGCCTCACGCAAACAGCCTTCTTGCTCCACTGCGACGGGAAGGAAAACGCCACACGGATTTGCTGTTCGACGTCTGTAATTTTCGATTTTCGCTAGCCTTCTCTTGCGGACTCCTGAAGGTCCTTCAGCCAACGGTAGGTCACCGCCGCGACTCCAGCACCTCCGCCACCCTGGCCAGCAGCAAGTCGGCATTCAATGGTTTGTTCAGCACTGCGGCAGCCCCCATCAACTGAGCCACTTTCAAGAACGCGCCGCCGAAGGCTCCCGAAATAGCGATGATTCCGATGCCGGGCACGTCCCGGCGCAAGGCTTGAATGGTCTCGATCCCTTCCTGTTCGGGCATCACCAGATCCGTGATCACCAGGTCCACACCCCCCGCCCGCGCATGTTGGAGTGCTTGCTTTCCATTCGCCGTCTCGGTGACTTCGTACCCGGCCTGCTCCAGCACCTTCCGCAGGAAACAGCGCACGCCGGCTTCATCGTCGACCACCAAGATCCGAGCCGCCGGCGCCGGTGTCCCCAGCACTGCGCGAACTTTCCCTGCCAGTTCCTCCCGGCTGAACGGCTTCTGGATGAAGTTTGCGCCCCCCTCCAAAACCCCATGTTGCTCGATGACGTTGTTGGTGTACCGGGACATGAACAGCACCTTTATGCCGGGTTGGAGGGCCTGCAGCCTGTCGGCCAGTTCCCTCCCGCTTACATTCGGCATCACCACATCGGTCAGCACCAGATCGATGCGCTCCTGTTCGCAGAGCAGCAACGCTTCGCCGGCGTCCCCCGCTGCCATCACCCGGTAACCTTTTGCCGTGAGCGCCGCGACGGCGTACTTCCGGACCTCCGCCTGGTCCTCCACGACCAGAACGCTCTCCTTCCCCCCCTGCACCGCAGCCGCTTCCGGTCTCCACTCATCGTCTGCCGCATCGGTCAACGCCGGCAAGTAGATCTTGAAACTCGTCCCATGGTCCTTTTCGCTGTAGACCTCGACGTAACCACCGCTCTGCAACACGATGCCCTGAACCATCGACAGACCGAGCCCGGTCCCTTTGCCGATTTCCTTGGTGGTGAAAAACGGCTCGAATATCTCCTGGCGCGTCTTTTCGTCCATGCCGACTCCGTTGTCGCTCACCGCCAGCATGACGTAGCGGCCTACATGCGCATCGGGATGGTACTGCACGTAGTTCTGGTCCCGCTCCACGAGGGCCGTTTCGATCGACAACTTGCCGCCCTCGGGCATGGCATCCCGGGCGTTCACCGCGAGGTTCATCACCACCTGCTCCAATTGGTGCGGATCAGCCTGCACGACCCCATTGTCCGCGTGAAGCGCGCAGAGCACCTCGATATCCTCCCCCATCAGGCGCTCCAACATTCGTCGCATTTCCTCCACCACGTGGTTGATATCCAGCTTGCGGGGTTCGAGAACCTGCTTACGACTAAAGGCCAACAGTTGCCTGGTCAGTCGAGCGGCGCGCTCCCCGGCTTTGTAAATCTCTTCGACGCTTTCCCGAACTGGATCGAGTTCCTCCAGATCCGTAAGCAGCATCCGGCTATACCCGTTGATCACCGTCAGCAAGTTGTTGAAGTCGTGTGCGACGCCGCCCGCCAACCGGCCAACGGACTCCATCTTGTGGGCCTGCGCGAGTTGGCGTTGTAAGTGATCCCTTTCGCCCTCCATGCGCTTGCGAGTGCCGATATCCTGAAAGGTACCGGACAGCACTCCTGGTCCGCCATTTCGGCCTTGAATCTTACCGATGGCGTGAACCCACAGGCGTCTATCCTTGGCAGTGATGATCTCAAGTTCCAGGTCGAAAGGGTCACCATGTTCGATGGCCCGCCTAACTGCCTGTTGAATGACCGCTCTGGATTCGGGAGCGTAGAATCCGATCGCTCCCTCGACCGTGGGTTCGAAGTCATCATCTACTTCGTGAATACGGCGGACTTCAGGCGACCAAGTCAACTTATTGGCGCTCAGGTCCAGCTTCCAACCGCCGACCTTGGCTATCTCTCCAGTCTCGAGGAGGAGGGCCTCGCTTTCCCGCAAGGCATTCTCGGTCTGCTTCAACACCGTTTCGGACCGCTTACATTCAGCGATGTCCCACGCCAGATCAGCGAAGCGGACAACGGTTTCGAGGTCATGTCGGTCATAGTCCGCAGGCTTATTTCCGACACCCAGGATGGCGACGAGCCGATCGCGTTTGAGCACCGGTACCACGAGTTCCCGCAAGACCTCTGCGTGACCCGGGGGCAAACCCTTCCGATGAGCCAGGCTCTGATAATCATTGTGGATGACCGCCCTGCGTTCCCGCGCACAATCCGCCCAAACTCCAGCCATGTCGAGGTCGTAATGCAACCCTTGACCTTCTGCTTTGCAGTAGTCACGAAGCGTAGCGGTGGACCAAGCCTGCAGAGAGAGGGTTTGCTGGTCCTCCAAGACGAAGTGATAGAACCCCACCTTGCTTCCGGTCAGGCCGCAGACTTCATCAAGGGTTTCCTGCAGTAGTTCTCCCATTGAATGATCGCCTACGAAGCGAAGCAGCGAAAACACGGACTTAGTGATTCGCGACTCGAAGTGCAAGGCAGCCTCTGCTCGCTTGCGGTCGGTGATGTCCAGGGTGCGAACCAAGATCCCGTCTTCCGAATCGGGTGCGGCGGTAATAGCGTACCAGCGCTTCCGCGCCGCGTGGTAGTCGTCGAACGTAACCGGAATGCGCTCGGTCATGGCCCGGCGGTAGCTCCCCTCGATGGGTGTGGCGAGAAGTTCGGGATAGACCTCCCAGAGCCCCTTACCGAGCAGATCGGCGCGGGCCGCACCTAGAAGGTGTTCCGCCGCCTGGTTCACTAATGTGAACCGGAATGCACTGTCGAAGCGCATACAGGCCTCCGACAGGATATCTAGGATGTTGGCAGCTTCTTGGGGCGTAATGGGTACCCCCCTTTTTGGTTAGACTTATGGGGCTGGTGGCGCGCCCACTCCGGATCTACGCAAGAAAGAAACCTCTGCGAAATGCTGGCTGAATTCAGTATACCAAGTGCTCGTTTTTCCTGGACGTTTAGTTCCCGTTATATGGGCGCCAACGAGAATCTTGTTCTCGTTGTGTCGGCAAGTCCATTCGATTCAATCGCCCGCCGCCATTCTGGCTTCTGGCTCCTGACTTCCTCGACTCCCATATCCCGCAGGGATATCAAGGCGAAGCCTTGGCTAGTTAGTCTTGTCTCATGCAAGATGAGCCTGGAGCGGGGGTTCGTTTCTCAGGATGAGCCTGGGGGAGCGATCCCGCATGCTGGGTGTTGGCCATAAAAGATGCAAGCAGGGGAAGGTTGAGTCTGGAGCAGATGCGGGCGTTCTTGGAGGCCAGCGAAGGTGTGGGATTCAAAGGCCGGAAACGAGAGGAGGTCTACGGCTGGGTGGACCGGACTCCGCGGCAGATTCGCTTTGAAGGTTTGAAGCGGAGTGGGCGACGACTGGTCCGACGATTCATAAGCACGATGACGGGGTTGAGCCGACACCTGCGAGTTGAATGGCGCCGATCCTTTCGACTATCTGAATCAGTTGCAGAGGCACGCGGAAGAACTGAAGCAGACGCCGTCGGAGTGGATGCCCTGGAACTATCGCGAGACGCTGGCCCGGCTCGCCACGCCCACAGCCCGTAATATATAGTTGTGCTTTCAACGCAAGGCGCGGTGTCCGTCAAAAACGCGGAAAAGAGCCGGCAGCACCGCGCGGCTACTGCACCAGCTCGAAGGTAATATCGATCGCCGTGATCACAGCCACCGGCTGCCCATTGAGCAGGGATGGCTGATACAGCCAGTGCGAAGCCGCTTCCACGGCAGCGGCCGCCAGACCCGGGTCCACATCCGTATTCACGGAGTGCAGACCGTCGAGGTATCCCTGCTTGGTCACGATCCCAATCAGGTGCACCGTCCCGGTGACGCCTTTCGCCTTTAACTCTTCCGGATATACCGGCGGTACTTTGTAGAGGATCTTGCATGCCTGCACGTTCCCGCCCACGCGAATCCGCCTCGGATCCGCGGGTGCCGCCGTCGCGGGCGCGGCGGCCGGCCGGGCCGCCGAAACCGTCACCGCCTCCGAAACCTGACCTAACTCCAGGCGAGCATTCAGCACGGCCGAGCCGTTCGCCTCCACCGCCGCCCTCGCAATCAAAGCCTTGAAACCGGGCATCCGCACTTCCACCGAATAGTGCCCCACGGGAATCGACGCGAAACGGAATGCGCCGGCCGCATCGGAGCTGGCAACCTCTTCATTGGACGCGTCCAGGTTCTTGGCCCTCAACTGGCAGAACGGCACGCGCGCTCCACTGGGATCTTCCACCGTCCCCGACAGAGCGCCCCGTGCCGCCGGAACTGGCGTCTCCTGCCGCGACTCCGCTGCCGGCGCCGAAGCCGGCTCCTGCGCGCGCACCGTAATGGCGGCCAACGGCAATAGCACTATCGCCAGCGCTCCCAACATCGCGCCGGCCGCGGCGCGATTCAGCGGACGGCGGTCGCGGCCACTGTCCAGCAGCGCCCGCACCCGCACTTCGAGCAAGGAGGGCTCCGCCATCGCCATGGCACCCGACCGCTTCCCGCGCAACGCCCGCACCGATTCCACCAGGTGCCCGGCATACTCGTGCGCCGCCATGCCGCGCCCCAGCACCGCATCGTCGCATGCCTGCTCCCGCTCGCGCCGCAATTGCCGTGCCGACATCCAGGCCAGCGGATGAAACCAGTACAGGCAGCACGCCGCCTGCGCCGCCAGATCGCACCGCCGCACGTGCATCAACTCGTGCAACAGTGCCGCCCGCAGGCGCGCCACCGGCCAGGCGGCGGCGTCGGGAGGCAGTACCACCGCCGGTCTCCAAATCCCCAGCGCCAACGGCGTGGATGCCGAAGCGCTCTCCAGCACGCGTACGCTCTGCCCGCCCGCGGCATCCATCAACTCGCGTGCGTAGCCCGCTTCGGTCGCCTGGCGCATCATCCGCGAGATCCGCACGCGTCCCGCCAGGAACCGTCCCGCCACCAGCGCGCACCCAATCAACCAGCCGAGCAGAATAGGACTCCAGCCAGTCGGGGTTGCCACCTCGGGCGCCGTCTCACTCTGCGTCGCCGTCACCGCCGCGGGCATGGTGACTGCCGGCGCGCTTTCCAGGCCCCACTTCGGCAATATGCGGACCATCGCCGGCAAAACCAGCAGACCCGCCAATACCGCGGTCCACAAGAAGTGGCGCCACGCCGCGGGCGTCCTTCGCAGCGTCCAACTCGCCACAAACGCCGCCGTCAGAATAAATGTCGCCGCCCATGCGCACTGCTTCAACAGTTGCAGCCATGTCATTTGGTTTCCCCCTTCCGTGCCTCTTCTACCATCCTGGCGATGCGATCCAGATCGGCGTCCGACAGCCGTGCCGCCGAAAGATCCAGCAGCGCCGCCATGGCGTCCTCCACCGACCCTTCAAAGAATGTCGATACGATATGCCGGAGCGCCGACCGCCGTGCCGTATCGCGCCTCACGGTCGGCAGGTACACATACCGCAGCGCCGCTTCTTCGTGCCGCACGTGCCCCTTCTCTTCCAACACCCGCAATTTCGCGCGCACTGCCGAGTAGCTGGGCGCGTCCGCCATCGCCTGATGGATCTCCGCGGCCGTGGCGCGCTCCCGCCGATAGAGAATGTCCATGATTTGCCGTTCCCTTCGGCTCAAATTCCGGTGTCCGTCTTTTTTCATATGCGATGCTGCAAAAGCAGCAACATGGTGCAAATGTAGCACTAGATGAGAGCGCCGTCAAGCGAGTTTTGTATTCTTGCCCGACCGTTGGGATGGGCAGGCGGGCACCGCCTGGCCCGCCACTGCAAGCACGGGATTGTTCTTGGTGGAGCAGGCGGTGCCGCCTGCGCGCCGGGGTTATTCACAGCTCCCGAGGGAGCGGAGTGCCTCGGAGATTTCTCTTGACACGCCGCCCCGCCCGGGCCCATACTTAGTTTGCTTACTGAGAGAACTAAGTATGTCTCGTCAAGATGCGATGCAGGGGTCGTTGCCCCTGCTGGTCCTGAAGATTCTCGCCCGGCGCGGTCCCGTCCACGGCTACGGCATCACCGGCCATATCGAGGCCATGTCGGACGACATCCTGCGCGTGGAGGAAGGATCGCTCTATCCGGCCCTGCACCGCATGGAAGAGTCCGGCTGGATCCGCGCCAAATGGGTGACCACCGAAAACAAGCGGCGCGCGCGCCTCTATGAGATCACCGCCGAGGGCCGCCGCCAATTGCAGGAAGAGGAATCCCGCTGGCTGGCGATGACCGCCGCGGTCGGACACGTTTTGCAGAGGGCTTAGGAGGAGATATGTCGTGGCTGTCACGTTTCGCGAATGTGTTTCGCGGCGACCGTCTGGATCGCGATCTGCGGGACGAGCTCCAATTCCACGTGGAAGCCCGCGCCGCTGAACTGGTTCGCGAGGGCATGGACGCCGCCGATGCCGCCCGCGCGGCCCAGCGCCGCTTCGGGAACCAACTGGCCCTGCGCGAATCGAGCCGCGACGCCAAGCTCCTCCCCTGGCTCGAATCCCTCCTCCGCGATCTCCGCTTCGGCGCCCGCATTCTGCTGAAGGAGCCTGCGGTCACGGCCGCCGCCGTCGTCTCGCTGTCCTTGGCCATCGGCGCATGCACGGCGGCCTTCTCGCTCATCGACGCGCTGATCCTGCGCCCCCTGCCGGTGCCGCAACCCCGGCAACTGGTCGCGCTTTCGTATCCCAGGCTGCGCGTCCTTCCGGGCGCGCCGCTCGATGACGACCACTTCAGCTACCCCCAACTCCAGCGTTTTCGCCAGGCGGCCGGCGGACAGGTGGATCTCTTCGCCATGACCGTCTGGGGCCCCTCGCAACGCGCCGTCTTCGATAACGCCGCCGCCGGCACGCCGCCCGAGCAACTCCGCGCGCAGTGGATCTCCGCCGGCGGCCTGACCATCCTGGGCATCCGCCCGGCCGTCGGACGCCTGTTCACCGACGCCGACGACCAGCGCGATCAGAAGCGCTCCGTTGCCGTCATCAGTCACGCCTTCTGGATGCGCCGCTTCGCCGGAAATCCCACCGTGCTGGGCCGAGGGCTCACCCTGAACGGCGTGTGGTTTCAGATTGTCGGCGTCACTCAGGAAGGCTTCAGCGGCGTGGAGCCGGGCGTCCTCAACGATATCTGGCTTCCTCTCTTGACCTCCGCCCCCTCGCAACGCCTTTTCAATCCGGGCAACGACCGCTTCGCCATTTGCGGCCGCCTCAAACCCGGCATCGACCCCGAGCAGGCGCGGCAGCCTCTGCAAGCGGCATTTACCAATTTTCGCCAGGAGCAGGCCGCCGATCCCGCGTCGAGAGTCCCGCGGGAGCAAGTTGCCCGCTTCGTGAGTGCGCGCCTGAGTGTCACTTCCGCCGCGCAGGGTCACGCCAGTTTCCTGCGCTGGCAGTTCGAGCGGCCGTTGTGGATTCTGGCTGCGATCGTTGCGTTGGTGCTTCTGGTTGCCTGCTCCAACGTGGCCAACCTTTTACTGGCTCGCGCCGCCGCGCGCAGCCGTGAGATGGCCATGCGGGTCGCCCTGGGAGCCAGCCGTCTGCGCCTGGTGCAACAGGTGATCGTCGAATGCAGCCTGCTGGCGGCGATGGCTTGCGTGGCTGGCCTTGCAGTGGCCTCCTGGACCACGCCGGCGCTTGTCGGACTGATGGGAACCGCGGGCGACCCCGCGTACCTGGACGTGCAGCCGGATGTCCGTATGATGGCGTTTCTGGCGCTGGTCTGCCTGACCACGACATGCCTGTTCGGACTGGCCCCGGCGTTGCGGGCATCCGCGGCCAATTCCACCGCGGCGCCCCAGGAAGGTGGCGCGAATCAGTCCGCCCGCACCGGCGTCTTGCGGAACGTGTTGGCGGCGCAAGTCGGCTTCAGCTTCATGGTCTTGTTCGTGGCCGGCCTGCTGCTCCTCTCCTTTCACAGATTGACCAGCGTCGATCTGGGATTCTCGCAGAAGAACGTCCTGCTGTTCAGCGTCGATTCGGGCGGCGGCCGCGGCGGTGCGAGTCCCAAGGCGCGCGCCGTTCAGGTGTCATTGCTCGACACGCTTCGTCACATGCCGGGCGTGCAATCCGCGAGCACGTCGGGACTCGCGCTGATGGGGGGCGCGACCTCGCCGATCATGATGGCGCCGGTACGCTTGGCGGGCCACTCGGCGGAGCGCACGCGGCCGCAATTCCTGCCGGTCTCCCCGGGCTTCTTTTCCACCATGCGGATTCCCTTGCTGTCCGGCCGGGATTTCATCGCGGGCGATACCGAGTCCGCCACGCCCCAAGTGGCCATCGTCAACCAGACCTTCGCGCGGCAGTTCTTTCCCGGCGGGCAGGCCGTGGGCGAGCGCTTTGAACGCATGGTGGATGACGAGGGCAACTACGCCTCGCAGGAAATCGTGGGCGTAGTGGGCGACGCCAAGTACAACAATCTGCGCGAATCCACCGCCGCCACCATCTACCAGCCGGCGGGCGTGGTGGGCGCCGCGGTGGAGGTGCGCACGCGGCAGAATCCGCTGGCCCTGGCGCCGGCGCTTCGCAAGGCAATTCAAGCTGTGGACCCTTCACTCACCGTCATGAGCGTGACCCTGCAATCCGAGCGCATCGACGAGACCATTCTGCAGGAGCGCATGCTGGCGCTGTTGGGTGGCTTCTTCGCGCTGATCGCGGTGGTGTTGGCCGCGGTGGGCATGCATGGGGTGCTGAGCTATTCGGTGGTGCGGCGCACCCGCGAGATCGGCGTGCGGGTGGCATTGGGCGCACCGTTTTTCACGGTGGTCCGCATGGTCACCGCCGATCTCGCGACCACTGTCGCCGTGGGACTTGCGGCGGGGCTCGCCGGCGGCTTTGCCCTGGCGCGCCTGGTCGCGTCGACGCTGTTTGAAGTGAAGCCCTCGGACTTTTGGAGCGTCGCGCTGCCTCTGCTGTGTTTGCTGTTGGCGTGCGCCGCGTCCGCCCTGCCGCCGGCCCTGCGGGCGGCCCGCGTGGACCCGGTGGAGGCACTCCGGCAACAGTAAGCGGGCCGGTTTAAGACTGCGGCGCGAGACCCACGTACGGCCTCTTCGACACTCCGCTCCCCCGAAGGCATGGCCGACGTCGCCCCTTTTTGACGACGGCGGCTCAATCGCGGCGCGTTATTCGCTGGGCGCGGAGACACCGGACGGCTGGGGCGAACGAAACGGTTAATAGACCTTGGGTTTCGTTGTGCCGGGGATTAACCACATCTTTTGAGTGCCCAGCGAGCGTGTTCCGCCACCACCGCATCTTCCGATTCCGCCAGCTTCTTCAGCGGCGCGCGAAACTCCGGCAGTCCGCGATTCCCCATAGCAATCGCCACATTCCGAAGGAAGCCCGCATACCGCGCGCGCGTCACCGGCGTCCCGCGGAACATCGCGCGGAACTCCGCCTCCGTCAACCCCGCCAGTTCCGTTAGCGGCGGCGCGAAATGGCGCGGCGCGAATGCCGCGTCCTCCGTCACCGGGGCACGACCATTCCATGGACATACATCCTGGCAGATATCGCAGCCGAAGACGTGTCCGCCGATGCCGCCGCGCATTTCCTCCGGCACCGTCCCGCGCTTCTCAATCGTGAAGTATGAAATGCATAGGCGCGAATCCACGGTGTACCCCGCGCCGCCGGGGATGATCGCCGTCGTCGGGCAGGCGTCGATGCATCGGCGGCATGTCCCGCATCGATCCGGCGGCGGGCCATCCGGCGCGATTTCTAGCGACATCAGCAGTTCTCCCAGGAAAAACCACGAGCCGCTCCGCTGATTGATCAGGCAGGTATTCTTGCCGATCCAGCCCAACCCCGCGAGCCGCGCGTACGATCGCTCCAGCAGCGGCGCTGTGTCGACGCAGATCCTGTACTCGAGTGCCCCGATCCGCGCGGCCAGTCGCTCCAACCGGCGCCGCATCACGTCGTGATAATCGTCGCCCCAGGCATAGCGCGAGATCCACGCGCGCTCTTCGTCGCTGAATTGCGTCGAGTAGGGCCACGGAGTTTGATACAACTTGCCCACGCACACGATGGACCGCGCCGACGCCAGCAGATTGCGCGGATCTTCTCGGACCGCTGCCCGCCGGTCAGTAAGGTAGCGCATCTCGCCGGCATAGCCTGCCGCAACCCATTCCCGATACCACGCGGCCTCCGGGACTGGCTCGGCTTCAGCCACGCCGGCCAGCTCGAAGCCGCACTCCCGCGCCAGTACGCGAACTTCTTCGCTCGTCAAATCTCCAGCCCCACACTCCGCATCAGCTCCAACGCGTTGCTCTTCCGCACCACGCCCGGCCGCATCACGTAGTCGAAACGAATCTTCCCGTCTTCAATGTGATCCTCGAAATGCACGTTGGCGGCGCGCGCGCCCAGGCTCTCGGCGATCTCCGCCAGCGCCAGATCGTGGGTGGTTACCAGGCCAATCGCCCCGCGGTCCACCAGCCCGCGCACCAAAGCGTCGGCGCCAATCCGCCGGTCGTGTGAATTCGTGCCGGCCAGGAATTCGTCGATCAGAAACAGCACTGGCAGCGCGCCCGCGGTGGCGTCCAGAATCTGCCGGATCCGCAGAATCTCGGCGTAGAAACGCGACACGCCGCCTTGCAGCGAATCGCTCAGACGAATCGACGCGCCCACCGCCAGCGGAGTGAGCCGCAGCCGCCGGGCGCGCACCGGAGCGCCCGCTTGCGCCAGCACCACATTGATCCCCAGGGTCCGCAGCAGCGTGCTCTTGCCCGACATGTTGGAGCCGCTCACCATCAGCACCTGGGGAGCGCTCCCCAAGCGCACGTCGTTGCGCACCGCATGCTCCGCCGGAATCAGCGGATGGCAGATTCCTTCCGCCTCCAGACCGGCCTTGCCTTCGACGAACTCGGGGAACGGATCTTGCGGATGGTCGAAGGCGTACCCCGCGAACGCGCAGAGCGCTTCGATTTCCCCGGTTGCCGTCAGCCAGCGCCGCACCGCCGGTCCACAGTGCCGCCGCCAGTTCTCCACGCCCAACGCCGCATGCATGGTAAACAGCAGGAATGGCTCCAGCACGCGTACCACCACGTGATCGCGCGAATCCAGCCGCTCCATCCATTTATTCAGCCGCGCGATCCGCTGCGACGGCGGCTCGCCCTCGGCATCGAGCGACTGCCGCAGTTTCGCCAGCATGGGCGATTGAAATTTCTCCCGCTCCAGCCGCACCAGCACCTCGGAGAGCAATCCCAATTCGTGTGCCGCTTCCTCCACGGCCCCCACCACGGCGGCCGTCGCGTTGCGATGGCGATGCAGAAACAGCCCGTTGATCAGCAGCACCACCAGCGCCAAGTCGCGTGCCAGCGCATCCAGCCCCGCCGGGAACCGCACGATGTTCGAGATGGCAACCAGCCACGCGAGCAACGCCATCGCGCCCAATATGCCGAGCGCCGTCAGCAGCCACAGGGTTACTCGCAGCCCGCCGGTCTCCATGGCTGCCGGCGCTTCGCCCCAGGCTGCCAGCGAGACGGGATCCACGCCGGTGCGCGCCTCTTCGCCCGTGATCGCCAAGTCCTCGCGCAGATCCAGGCGCGGCCGCAACTCGTCCACCGCGCGCTGCCGTGTGCGCGCCGTTTCCGGTGAGGCCGGCGACAGCAGCCACCGCGCCAGGGTATCCTCGCCGATGTGCGTCCGCGCGGTGCACAGCAATTCGAATAGCGAGCCTTTGCCGAAGAGGTCCAGATCCACCGCATACGGATGCTCGGATGTGAGGTAACGGTCGCCGGTCTCCCCCGCCCCGGCCCATTGTTCGTCCAGCCGCTCCAGTGCCCTTTTGAAAAAACGCGCCGCCCGCCGGCGCCGCTCCAGCTTTTGCAGAAGCCGGTCGTGGACAATCATGAGGGCCGCAAACATGGCCACCGGAATCAGCGTCCAGACGATCGACAGCGCATGCTCCACCAGCGCCAGCCATACCACCACCGCCGCGCACGCCACGGCCGCCAGCCTGCCGTACCCCAATGAGGTGTGCCGTTTTTCGCGCAACGCGATGTCCGCGCGCCGTTCGTCCAGCAGTTGGGAATAGGCCTGGCGGGGATCGGTCATGGCTAACCCAATTCTCGCGCGAAACGCGGGGGCACGCGAATGACATACCAACGCACCCTGCCGGTGGCGCGCTTCACGCATCGCGCGAGACGCGCGCGGGGCGGGGGCAAAGGCGGCACAGGTGCGGGAGGAGTGCTGCGCATCGCGCGAGACGCGCGCGGGGCGGGGGCGAAGGCGGCACAGGTGCGCGAGGAGTGCTGCGCATCGCGCGAGACGCGCGCGAGGCGGGGGCGAAAGCGGCGCAGGTGCGGGAGGAGTGCTGCGCATCGCGCGAGATGCGCGCGAGGCGGGGGCGAAGGCGGCACAGGTGCGGGAAGTGCTGCGCTTCGCGCATCGCGCGAGATGCGCACGAGACGGGGGCGAAGGCGGCACAGGGTGCGGGAGGAGTGCTGCGCATCGCGCGAGATGCGCACGAGACGGGGGTGAAGGCGGCACAGGGTGCGGGAGGAGTGCTGCGCATCGCGCGAGATGCGCACGAGACGGGAGCGAAGGCGGCACAGGGTGCGGGAGGAGTGCTGCGCATCGCGCACGCGCGAGATGCGCGCGAGGCGGGGGCGAAGGCGGCACAGGTGCGGGAGGAGTGCTGCGCTTCGCGCGAGATGCGCGCGAGGCGGGGGCGAAAGCGGCGCAGGTGCGGGAGGAGTGCTGCGCTTCGCGCGAGATGCGCGCGGGGCGGGGTCGAAGGCGGCACAGGTGCGGGAAGTGGTGCGCACCGCGCACGCGCGAGATGCGCGCGAGGCGGGGGCGAAGGCGGCACAGGGTGCGGGAAGTGCCGCGCTTCGCGCATGCGCGAGATGCGCGGCGGGCGGGGGCGAAGGCGGCACAGGTGCGGGAGGAGTGCTGCGCTTCGCGCGAGACGCGCGCGAGGCGGGGGCGAAAGCGGCGCAGGTGCGGGAGGAGTGCTGCGCTTCGCGCGAGATGCGCGCGGGGCGGGGTCGAAGGCGGCACAGGTGCGGGAAGTGGTGCGCACCGCACGCGCGAGATGCGCGCCGGCGGAAGCGGTGGCGCTGCGGGCCCGGGCATGTAGCGCATTTCGCGCACGCGCGAAACTCGGGCACACGAATGATATACTGCCCATTCATCGCCCATGAAAACTCTTCTGTGCCTCGCTTTCACCAACCTCGCTCTCACCGCGCTGCCCCTCCTCGCCCAGGAGCCCGTCCGCTACGCGGTCAGTTTTCCCAATGCGGCCCACCACGAAGCCGAGGTCCGCGCGACCTTCTCGGGTATTCGCCAACCCGTGCTGGAAGTGCTGGTCAGCCGCTCATCGCCCGGCCGCTACACGCTCCACGAGTTCCCCAAAAACGTCTACAATTTCAAGGCTACCGACGGCCAGGGCCACGCGCTTGGCGTGACGCAGCCCTTCGACTACCAATGGAATATTGCCGGGCACAAGGGCACCGTGGTAGTGGAATACACCGTCTACGGCGACCGTACCGACGGCACGTTTGACGGCGTCGACACCACCCATGCGCACCTCAACATGCCGGCCACTTTCGCTTATGCGCACGGCTTCGAAAAGAACCCCGTATCCATACAGTTCGCCATCCCCCAAGGTTCCGGCTGGAAGATTGCCACCCAGTTAGCTCCGCATCCCGACGGCACGTGGACCGCGCCCAATATGGACCGCATGATGGATAGCCCTGTGGAGATCAGCAACCTCACCATGATCGAATGGAAGACCGGCGAGTCGCAGTTCCGCATGGCCCTGCATCACAACGGAACGGCCGAGGAAGCCGCCGCCTATGCCAAACTGATTGCGGCAGTGACGGCCGAAGAAGAGGGCGTCTGGGGCGCGTTCCCGCAGTACGACACGGGCACCTACACCTTCCTGCTCGATTACCTGCCTTACGCCAGCGACGGCATGGAGCACCGCAACTCCACCGTGATTGGCGGCACGCGCGACTTGCGGGATGCCGCCTCGCAACTGATCGGCACGGTGGCGCACGAGTTCTTCCACTCCTGGAACGTCAAGCGCATCCGCCCGAAGAGCCTGGAGCCCTTCGATTTCGAAAATCCCAACATGTCGGGCGAGCTGTGGTTCGCCGAGGGCTTTACCAATTACTACGGACCGCTGGCGCTCAAGCGCGCGGGGCTCCATAGCATCGAGCGATTTACGCGCTCCATGGGCGGCGCGGTGAGCACCGTGATGACGGCCCCCGGCCGGCAGATTTTCAACGTGGTGGACATGAGCCGGCACGCGGTGTTCTTCGACGGCGCCGCCTCCAACGACCCGGTGAATACCGCCAATATTTTTATCTCCTATTACACCTACGGACAGGCGATCGCTCTGGGAACCGATCTCGCCATCCGCGCCCAGTTCCCCGGCAAGAGCCTGGACGACTGGATGCGCGCCATGTGGCGCGAGCACCCCGATACGCAGAAACCGTACACGCTCGAGGATCTCCAGCAAACCCTTGCTTCGGTTACCAGCCGAGAGTTCGCCGCGCAGATTTTCACGAACCACGTTTATGGCAAGGAGCCGATGGACTACGAGAAGCTCCTGGCCCGTGCCGGCATTCTGTTGCGGAAGGCTAGCACTCCCAAAGTGTGGACCGGTGTCCAGGCACAAGGACTCACGTTCTCGGAGCGGGGCGCCGACATTACGGCTGCAACCCCGCGCGGATCGCCGCTTTACGATGCGGGCCTCGATCGGGGCGACCGCATCGTGGAATGGGATGGCAAGGCTATTAAGACGCAGGCGGATCTTACGACCTTATTAGACGCTCACAAACCTGGCGACCACATCAAGTTACAAGTGGAAACGCGCGGCGGTAAGAAAGAAGTGGAGTTGGAGTTAGCCGGACCTCCCGGATACGAGATGGAGCCGTATGAAATGGTCGGCAAAGAACTAACTCCCGCAATGAAGGCTTTCCGCGACGCATGGCTGTCGTCCAAGGCGATTCATCCGGCGCCGGCGCCCGTGAAATACTGCAACGTTTGTAAGCGGGCTCTGGCTTTCGAATATACCAACTGTCCGTTTGACGGAACGGCGCTTTCGTTTATTCCGGGCGGTCCGGCCGAGAGCGTGGCTCCGGCGGGCGGTCGTGGCGCCGGAGGGGGTGGTCGGGGTGGACGTGGTGGCCGAGGGGGCGGAGGCGGCCAATAAATATTGCGGAACGAAGCCAATTTGGGGCCGGCTCGGGGGAGTGCCCGGATCGGGTTAAGAGGCTTGAATCGTTGGAGTTATGCGGGTGGGGAAGATGGGCCGTGGGTTTCGGCGGGTTTGCGGAACGAAGCCAATTTGGGGCCACGCTCGGGGAGTGCCCGGATCGGGTTAAGAGGCTTGAATCGTTGGAGTTATGCGGGTGCGGAAGATGTGCCGTGGGTTTCGGCGGGTTTGCGGAACGAAGCCAATCGTGGAGCTTTCTGGTTGTCAATGAGCTGGGGACAGAGGCTTACTACGGTCCTCTCAAAGCCCATTATAACTGGCGGGTCCAAGAGAAATGCTGGAAGCAATTGAAAAGAAACAAGAAGATTGTTGTTACTGGGCGTCTCGGGTATCCGCCGCATCGGCGCAAAGACCCCCCACAACCAAATGCGGGGGGTGAGATAATCAAGCACCGGAGCCACCCTCGAAAAAAGGAACCCGGCGCCAATGACAGACCAGCAACTTCCCCTCGCAATCGGCATGCCCGTCCTCGCCAACGCCACCCCGATAGGCTTCCTGCCCGCCTACATCGACGCCAAATTGTAAGCGACATAGAGCTATGGCATGCCCCACCACGCGCGTGCCTGCACGATCATTCCTCCGCGACTGGCGGCCACGTTCGCGGTATACGCCGGTCCCACGTCGACCGGGAGCACGGTCCAGTCCCCGTCTAATTCGGCGCCGGCGCCGTAGAGTCCGATGCCGCGGGCTTTCAGCATGGCTTCGATGCGGGTCCAGCGGCGGAAAAACTCCCTTTCCCTGGCTTCAGACGGCACTTCCGCCAGCGCGGCGGCTTCGGCGGGCGGGAAAAAGCGTTCGGCGATCGCCAGGCACTCCCGCAACGGACGAAGCCACTCCACATCCACGCCGACCTCCGCTTCGCGCGCTACGGCCACCAGCGCCATTTCATGCGAATGGGAGAGATTGAATTTCAGCTCCGGGACGGCCGGCAGATAAGGTTTGCCGTGCTCGGCCAGGGCGAAATCCAGGGCCGCCGCGGTATAGGTGCGCAGGATGGCGCGCAAGGCCGCATGCGAGCGGAGATACCGCTGCCGCAAGGGGGCGGACACCAGCCGCGCGGCATGTTCCGCTTCGCCGGGGGTGGGCGGCAGCCAGCCGGCCGCAGCATCCAGTTGCACCACCCACACATCCACGCCGGCGCGGTCGGGCATATCAGGGCCATTATGGCGTGCCGGGCGAGATCGGGCAACTGCGAGCTACGGAACAATTCCGGCCCGGCAGGCGTATGCTGAATCGGGAGGTGGGACATGTTTTGCGATCGTTGCGGCACGCAGTTGACCGGAATCGAGACTTTTTGCGCTTCCTGCGGCAGGGCGCTCAAGCCCGTTCCATCGAGACCGGCGCCAGGCCGCATCGAGAGCCATGTGCGGATGCTGGGTATATTCTGGCTGGCATACTCCACATTTCGTTTGCTCGTCGGCGGGCTCTTCTCGGCATTCTTCGCGCATTGGGGCCGCTTCTGGAATCCGAATTTCCCCTTTTTCCTTCCCGGTGTGCTGCACGGAGTAGGCATGCTGTTGATGGCCGGTGGAGTGTTGGGGATAATCGCCGGTTGGGGGTTGATGGAAAGGCAGCCATGGGCGCGGACATTGGCGATCGTGTTGGGATTCTTCGCGCTGCTGCACATCGGCATTGGCACGGTGCTGGGGATTTACACGTTGTGGGTGCTGCTGCCGGCCGAATCCGCGCAGGAATACCAGCGGACGGCGCGGGCGATATAAGCGGTCTGCTATGCTACCGGCAGATGCTCCGGCTGACTCTGGCGGTGGCAACCGGCTTCCTCGCGATGTCGGTGCTGTTGATCGCGACACAAGTCGCGCTGCTGAAGTTCTTTTTCCATGCGGCACCGGGCGTGGACGTGGACCTGCAGCCGCCCGCCTATCTGCTGGCCAATGGCGTGGCCGCCCTGTTTTACGCCGTGATCGGCGGCTGCCTTACCGCGGCGATCGGCAAGAGGTACGAAGGTCCCACCATCTTGGGAGCATTGATGCTGGGGATGGCAATCGGCAGTCTCGTAATGAATCGCGGTGGCCAGCCGCTATGGTATGCGGCCGTGGTGCCGCTGGTGGGAGCAGTGGTGGCAACGATGGCGGGATACCGTTGGCTGGGGCGCCAGCCGGCGGCGGACGGTCCGGGGAAAAGCTCCCGCCGTTGAAAAGGCTGCGGGAGCCGGCTGTTATACTCTCTTCAAGGGAGGTCCACGATGCGAATCGAGACGCTCTTCGCCGCCGCGCTTTTCACCCTGCCGGCATGGGCGCAAATGAATGTCACGGTGTCGGGGGATCGCGGCGAGCCTGCCACCCTAACGTTTAAGCAGGGCACCCTCCCGCTATCCACCATCACAGGCTATCCGTATTCGGGGACTGACACCTTCGAAACAACTCTCGCGAACGGCAGCCACATGCCTGCGTCGTCCACCCAAATGTATCGGGATTCCATGGGGAGGACGCGTAGGGAAGGCATGCAATTCATCCCGTCGACCGGTGGCAACTTTTCGGTCGTCCAGATACTCGACCCGGTGGCCGGCTACCAATATGTGCTCGACTCTTTGCACCAGACGGTTCATCGCGTTGCCGTTTCCGTTGCCACGCGCCCGGCGCCCAAGACGCTGCGACCCTGCCGGGCGAGTGGGCATTCGCCCGTCAGTACCTTGAAGGACGGAGTTACAGCGACTAACGAATGGCTCGGTCTCCAGGTGATCGAAGGCGTAGCCGCGTGCGGCAGCCGGAACACGCTCACCTATCCTTCGGGATCGATGTTCGGAAATGACCGGCCGGTGAATGCGGTGACGGAAACCTGGTTTGCCGAGGAATTGGGCACAGATGTGCTGAGCACGCACTCTCAACCTCACAGCCCGGACAGCACCAGCGCCCTGAAGAACGTGCGGCTGGAGGAGCCGGACGTGGCCCTGTTCCAGCCGCCCGACGGATACCGCATTGTGGATGAAACCAACCAATTCACCATCACACTGGAAGGCCCGGCCAAGCCCGCATCCAAACCTCAAACGCCCCCGATGGTGGCCGCGCTCACCGGTCTGCGCTATTCCGCCGAACAGGTGCTGGAGAGCAATGAGATTCTGGCCGACGGAACCCGGCTGTCGAAGAGCATATCCTCGGCCTTGCTATACCGCGACCTGATGGGTCGCACTCGGGCGGAATATTCCGGGGCCGGCGTCCGGACCCCCACCATTGAAATCGTGGACGCGGTGGCGGGCTACCGCTATATACTCGACCCGGAGAAGCAAACCGCGGTGCGCACGCCGGTGCGAGTGCAAACACTGCTGGCCGCCGCAGTGCCTGTCCCGTCTCATCCCACTCGTCTGCCGGGGGCGGAATGGCTCGGCATACAGACCATCGACGGCATGATTACCTTTGGGGAACGCAGCACTTCAACCATCCCTCCCCGTCCCGGTGGAAATGATCAGCCGACTAAACAGGTGACCGAGGCTTGGTTTTCGCCTCAACTCGGGCTACCCATGGTAGGTAAGTCTTCGGACCCTATCCACTCTCACGATTTACTGAACACCCTGAAAAACCTGAAGTTCGGGGAGCCGGAAGCCTCACTGTTCCGCGTCCCCGAGGGCTATCAGATAGTAGACGATCCACGCGCGGCGGCGCGTTAACGGCGGGCCGGTGCGCCGCGCAGAGGTTTGGCCGCCACTTCGGGCTTTCGCTCGCCCCGGAAGAGGCACCAGGCGCCCAAAGCGCACAGTCCCAACGAAATCCATTGCGAGGTGTCGAGCGGCGTGCCCCAGAGATTCCCCTGCTCGTGATTGCGGAAGAACTCCACCACGAAGCGGGCCGTCGAGTACAGCATCAGGTACAGGCCAATGATCGCGCCCGCCCGATGGGTCTTGCCGATCCGCCGGTACAACACTCCAAAGATGATGAATTCGGCGAACGCCTCGTAGAGCTGCGTGGGATGCAGCGGCAAGCCCAACGGTACGCCCACCAGTTCGTGCGCCACCGGATTGCGGAACGTCACCGCCCACGGCAAGTGGCATTCCACGCCCCAGCAGCAGCCCGCCGAGAAGCAGCCCAGCCGTCCGATCCCATGGCCCAGCGCGATTCCCGGAGCGAAGACGTCGGCCGTTCTCCAAAGCGGCAGGCGCGTCTTGCGCATGTACCACCAGGAGACGGCCAAAGCCGCCAGCAGTCCTCCGTAAAACACGCCGCCCGCCTGCAACGTATCCATGGTGAAGATTTCGCCGGGATTCTCGCGGTACCGCGGGTCCACGATCAGCATCATCGCCTTGGCGCCTACGATGGCCGCCAGCGCGCAGTAGATTCCCAGGTTGGTGGCGGCGTCGACGTCCAGGCCGTCGCGCTTCGCCAGCCGTGCCGCCATCCACAGGCCGCACAGGAAGGCCAGCGCCACCAGTGCGCCGTAGGTGTGAAGGAACGAGAGATGGAATATTTCAGGGTACATTTGCCGCCTGCGTTTTTGGCCGTAGCAAGCCCAGGGCAAGCAGTCCGCTGCCCACCACGATTGCCGAATCGGCCACATTAAATGCGGGCCACTGGTAGTCGTGGATATAGAAAAGGAGAAAATCCGTCACGCGCCCAAACAGGATGCGGTCTACCACGTTGCCGGCCGCCCCGCCCAGAATGAGTGCGAAGCCCCACCGCGACATCCGGTCCAACCGATCCGGCCGCCACAACACGATGCTGACGCCGATCACCGCTGCCACCGAGAGCAGCACCAGCAGCGCAGTCCGCCATTCGGAGGTGGAATCGTTAAACAACCCGAAAGCTACGCCGCGGTTTTCGGAACGGACGATATCGAAGAACCCAGGGATCACTTTGAAGGTGTCCAGGAACGACACGCGGGTTTCGATCAGCCACTTTGTGAGGCGGTCGAGCGCCACTACCGCCAACCCGGTGCCGTACGCCTTCAGACGGAGATCGACCGTATACGAATCCATGGGGGATCGATACCATCGTACCAGGGGCTCCGCCAGCGTTACGATACGATAGTTGCAATGGAGACTCGCACCCTTCCGCAAACCGACCTTACGGTATCCCGCGCCTGCTACGGCACCATGACGTTCGGCAAACAGTCGGACCAGGCGCTTTCGACACGCCTGGTAGACCAGTGCATCGACCACGGCGTCAATTTCTTCGACACCGCCAACATGTATAGCACCGGCGTGGCCGAAACCATGCTGGGGAACGCTCTGAAGGGCCGCCGCGACAAGGTGGTGCTGGCCAGCAAAGTGAGATTCAAGATGGGCGATGGGCCGGACGAAGAAGGCCTCTCGCGCGCCGCCATCCTCAAGGCGATCGACCTTAGCCTGACGCGGCTGCAGACCGACTACCTGGACCTCTACTACCTGCACGCGCCCGATTGGAACACGCCCATCGAAGAGTCGCTCGAAGCCATGGACCAGTTGGTGCGCGCCGGCAAGGTGCGGTACCCCGCCGTCTCCAATTACGCGGGCTGGCAAGTCGTGGAAATGCATTGGATCTGCCAACGCAACGGGTACCAGGCGCCGCACATTTCGCAGCCCATGTACAACCTGCTGGCGCGCGGCATCGAGCAGGAATACCAGGCCATGTGCCGGCGGTTCGAAGTGGCCACGGTGGTCTACAATCCGCTGGCGGGCGGGTTCCTCACCGGCAAACACCAGATCGAGCGGCCCATTCCCGGCACCCGCTTCGACTCGAATCAGCTTTACCTCGACCGCTACTGGCACCCGGCCTATTTCGAAGCGGTGGACGAATTAAAAGCCATCGCGGCGGGCGCGGGGCGGACGATCGTCGACCTGGCGCTCAACTGGGTGCTGCACCACACCCCCACCGATTGCGCGATTATCGGCGCATCCACGGCGGAACAACTGGCGCAGAACCTGGAAGCGATGGGCAAGGGTCCGCTTCCGCCGGATGTGGTGACCGCCTGCGACGGCGTGTGGAACCGTCTGCGCGGCATCACGCCGAAGTACAACCGGTAGCGCGCCGGCGAGCCACCAGATCGCGCGCGGCCGCGGGCCATTCCGGAAATTGAAACTGGAAGCCGGCAGCCAGCAGGCGCGCAGGCGCCACGCGGCGGCTCTTGAGCACCAGTTCCGACTCGGTCCGCATCAACCAGGCGCCCATTTCGATGAGCCATCGCGGGCTGGGCAGAGCGATCCGGGCGCCCCATGCCTCGCGCAGGGCGCGCAGGAAATCGGCGTTGGGAAGCGGGTGGGGAGCGGCCAGATTGACGGCGCCGGCGAATTCCTCGCGCGAAATCAGCAGATCCACGGCGCGTGCGAAATCGTCTTCGTGAATCCAGGAAACAAATTGCGTGCCGGGACCCTGCGCGCCGCCGAGGCCGCGGCGGACCAGGCCCAAGAGCACGTCGAAGATGCCGCCTCTGTCGGGGCTGAGTGTGAGCGCGCTACGCATCGCCACTTTGCGGGTCCGCGGCGTGGGGGTCGAGAAGAAAGCTTCTTCCCATCCCTTGGCCACGCGGATGGAGAAATTCCAGGTGTCGGGCGCACCCGGTTCGTTGCCGCCCAATTCGCCGGTGGATTCATCCATGGCGCGGTCCAACGCGTGCCGGTAGATGGTCGCGGTGCTGGCGTTGAGCCATAGCCGCGGAGGGTGCCGGAGCGAGGCGATGACTTCATTCAACAGGCGCGTGCCGCGGATTCGCGATTCGAAGATGGCGCGCCGATTGGCGGCATGGTAGCGGCAATTGACGCTTCGTCCGGCCAGGTTGATGCAGACATCGCTCTGTCCGAGATCGTCGATCCAGGCGCCGGGTGTGAGGCCATCCCAGAAAACCTCGCGCCAGGGAGCGGGCCGCGGCGTGCGGCTGAATATGGTGACGGCGTGGCCCCGCGCATGGAAATGGCGGGCGAGAATATGGCCCACTTGTCCGCTGCCGCCAGGCATCGCGATCTTCATGGCAGGTACCTGCGCCACGCTGCGGATTCGGCGATTTCTTTGATCGCGGCGTTGCGCTCGCGAAGAAGCCTCTGCATGTAGCGGCCGAGGAATGCGATTTCGGCCAGGCGCCCCAAAGCCGGTAGCGGCGCGGCGAATGCAAAGACGTCCCGCATTTCGGTCTCATTCGGGGATGCCGGTCGAAAGAAGTGATCGTGTCGCATGAATCGGAAAATTCCCCGCACCATGACGTCTTGAAACCAGGCCGGGCGATCCATGGCGGCGATCTCGCTGGTGAGTCGATGCCACACGCCCAAGTGCTTCGCGCGCCAGGTGACCCGCTGCCCCAGGCCGATCAGTCCGTTGGTGACGCCGCTGGCGGCGACGGCCGTTTCGCCGCAATGGACGTTGCCGGCGAGATGCACCTCCACGCTGCGTGCCAGATCGAAACATCGCTCGATGGGCGCATGGATCAACGTAAGATCGTCGAGAGTCACCACGGGTTTACACTCCCTTTCGGGCGTCGGCTTCGGCCAGGGTCTTGATTTGCTTGAAGACGCGCAAATGGATGCGGTGAATAATCGCGTCCGACCACCAGCGCCAATACTCCGCCGGCCATAGCCCGTGCTGATACCAGCTCGTTCCTTCCAGCAAGGTATGGTTGCCGGGTGATCGCGTGAGCCGGAACTGGCCCTCCCTGGAGATCAGGTATCCGTGCAGATGTTTCGGTGAGATTTCGCCGTAGGGACTCCATTCGCGCATCGGCGCGGGATTTTCGGTGACCCGGAATCGCAGCGTCCGCGGCTCGTCCCAGACCTCGATGGACTCCACCACGCGTCCGGTCGAGAATTCACAGGTGCGGGTGGCGCCTACGCCGCCCGTCCCGTCGATGCGGGCTAATTTGGGGTACGCCAGCCCGGAGCGGAAATACCACTCCCGCGGTTCCGGCATCTCCGAAAAGGCCGCCATATGGCGCCACACTTGCTCCGGGGAGGCCGCAATCATGATCGCAGTCCGCACCTCGAACACCAGCGGCCGCGCATGCGTGTCCCAGGTAAAGCTCGCGGGAGGCAGCAGCAGCAACATTGCCAGGCCGCTGCGCCTGGCGCGTCCGGAGGCTTCGCACCGGTAAACCAGCCAGCCGCCCATCGCGCCGAGAGGCATGGTCAGCGGCAGGCACATCGCGAGGCACACGAGCCCTTCAATTCTGGAAAAGAGCAACAAGCCGGAGGCCAGAATTACCGAGAGCAAGCCGATGCCGGCAGCCCCATTCCCCGTCGCCGGACGAACAATCCAGCAGGCCAGACCGCCCAGAAGCGCGGGGTGGACGACGAATACCGTCAATCCATAGACGCCCGCCTGAAGCAATCCGATTCCCGAGGCGCACAAGATGGCGAGAAGCGCCAGACCAACCAGGCAACGCGCAAGAAGGCTCATCGCTAGGCTCCCTTCACGATTTCGATCAATTGCACGGCGGTCTTCCGCAAGGGCCGCATGAGGGGCAACGCCGATACGCGGATCAGAAAAGCGACGCTCTTGGTGGCCAGTTCGAGCAGCCGCGTGGTGCGGGATTGATTCGGCGATTCGTCGGTCACCCAGAAAAAGATCACGCCCATCTGAAAGAACCAAAGCACGCCGGGCAGGTGAGGCGCGAGGTCGCGCGGAATCCGCATGCCGCAATCCACCAGAATGCGGCGAAACCAGGCGATGTCGATATCCCGGATTTCGGTGGTGTCCGGGCTGAACGGCGAGAGAGGATGCCGGGGGTCGGCGCCGTTTCGCAGCAGGGAGCGCAGCACGTTCCGGTTGGGCGCGAAATGCGCCAGCTTCACGCCGATCAGCTCGCGGATGCGTGTTTCCAGACCTCTGGCGTCTTTAAGGGCCGCTTCGATCTTGGGCTGCATTTCCTCGCAGGAGCGCTGGTAGAAATCCGTGACGATGGCGTCCTTCGAAGCGTAGTAGTAGTAGGCCGCGCCGGTGGCGACACCCGCCCTCTGCGCAATGTCGCGCATCGTCGTGGCGTCGAACCCTTGCAGGCGGAAGAGATCCAAAGCGGAGTCGAGGATCTTGCGGCCGGTCTCTTCGGCTTTGGGTGTGGTCTTGGGGGTCTGCATAAAGTTGAACGTGTTCAAGATCAGTATGGAGCTGATGCGACCGCTTGTCAACGCTTATTTTGAACATGTTCAGAATATGGCTTTCGAATTGGCAGCCGCGTGTCCCGCGGCACCCCGCTCCTTGACAGCCGCGGCTCGGTGAGCGAGCCTCTGTTCCCTGGACGGCCCTGGCACGGTAGGAGCCTTCTCACCGCGCCGCGACTGTTAAGGAGTGCCCCATGGCCCTGCGGGCCACCAAAGGCGATGTAAGACTCCCGATGCGGGAGCACGCTTTGGTGTCTGCTGGTCGTGTGCGGTCGCCGCGCGTGGCGTTTTCGCTGTTTCTTCCCCGTGTCTTCAACCGGGCGGAGTGCCGCAATTCGTGACTGCACTTCTGAAATCGTTGGACTTCCAGCGAGCAGAACGAATCCAACGTGCGGGGACTGGAACTCGTGGAGGCGGCTTGACCCATAGGTCGCGTGAAACGTCAGGCTGCGTTGCGCGCTTCGACGTGTAAATGCTTGCCGAGCGCGGCAAATGCCGATTCGAGCTGGTCCAGACGGGATTGATGCCGGAGAGAAAACAAACGTTCGATGTGTGTCTTGGGTATCTTGATTCGGCGCGCAAATTCCGCTTTCCTCAGGCCCGACTCCAGGAATGCACTGTAGAGGTCGACTTTGGCAGCTTGCAGTGCCGGCAATGGCACGCGACGGAACTTCGAGCCGCGGTGGCGCCTGGGCGCGGGTAACGGCCTGGATTTCCCAATGTAGTCACCGATGGTCAGCATCAGAAGATCGTGCCCCATCTCCATGGCTTCCTCCTCGGTTTCGCCCTGCGTTGCGCCGTAGCCGAAATCCGGGAATGTCACGACGTAGCCGCCAGCCTTCTTGTCGGGTTCGAATAATGCCAGATAGGGTTCCATTTAGAAACTTATGGAAAAAGATGAAAAAAGAATTGTCGATCCTAGGCGGCAATCCCCAGAGCCGTGAAGAGATCGCGCATACCAACCCGGAGATGTTCATAATGTTGATCCACCGGTGTGGG
>Ga0182018_10001188_pt1 | contig 30466 bp, 28 predicted proteins | sample 812P2MmetaG_FD_120490 | JGI IMG/M metagenome (GOLD analysis project Ga0182018, IMG submission 120490) | Permafrost microbial communities from Stordalen Mire, Sweden - 812P2M metaG | ecosystem: Environmental > Terrestrial > Soil > Wetlands > Permafrost | place: Sweden: Stordalen | collected...
CCAGGCGTCTCCTGGGACGATTCAAGACACGATAACAGACTGATTATCTCCGAGAGTTTTGAAAATCCCAGTCAGAGAGAAGAGGATCGGCGTCGGTTTGAGGGTTTTTCAGCAGCCTGCTAGACAGGATTCCCGGTGTATTTGACGCCCTGGTATTTCGGATCGAGCGTGATCATGGCCTCGAACGCATCCACCTGGGCGGCGAAATGATGATCGCTGCGCGCGGCGGGCACGATCATGTTCAGGCCGCTCATTGCATCGGAGAAATTGATGCCCCACTCGACGGTCTGGAACGAACCCATCGATCCGCCACCCACCGCGAGCAACTTCGATATTCCGAGACCCTTGCTGACCATTTCATGCTGTGCGCAAACCAGATCGCGGATGATGAATTTCGGGAATGCGGTACCGAACCCATCTTTCGGCGACGATGACGTTCCGCCGCCGATCGGATCGGCGCCAGTCACGAAGTACTTGTCCGTGTCGAATGTCTTCCCGGGCCCGATGTGCGCATCATAACTGTGCCGGTTTCCGCTGGTGCCCGGAACCAGCACGATCGCATTGCTGTTCGCCGCGTTCAGAGTGCCCCAGGTGACGTAACCAACCCTCATGTCGGGAATTTCGCCACCGTCCTCGAACGCGAAATGACTGAGTTGATAGACGGCCTCGGTTTGCGCCCGCGCGCCCAGGGCAGGGTCAGAAAGAAGGCGCGGATCACCCAACGGATCGCTGTCAAGGCCGGTTCCCCATCGAGCGCACATCGAGCGCGGGTCATGGCCCGCGCCGGCAGAATAGTCGGTTACGGCCGCCTCAACCAAATCGCGCCCGGCCCGAAAAAGGGGCTTGACGGCGAGCGCATCTCGATATATCTAATTATCCGTTATATCGAAACTCACTCGGAGAACCAATGTCCCATCGGATATCCCACTACCACCGCAGCGAACGTTTTGCCCGGCACGATCATGATCACGAACCCCACCGCGGCAAACGCTTCGCCCGGGAAGACCATCACGACCGCCATCACGGTGGCCGCGGCCGGCACGGCCGAAGCGGATGGTCCAATCCAACCGACCTTGAGATGCGTCGCTTCTTCGCGCATGGCGACCTACGCCTGGTCATCCTGCGGCTGATCGCGGAGAAACCTCGGCACGGCTACGAAATCATCAAGGAAATCGAGGAGCGCGTCGCGGGCGCTTACAGCCCCAGCCCAGGGGTGATCTATCCGACTCTGACGCTGTTGGAGGAGCTTGGGTACGTTGAGGTCAGCCCCGGCGAAGGTTCCAGGAAACTGCATCAGATCACCGGCAGCGGCCACGCGTTCCTGACCGCGAACCGCGAGGCGGTCGAGGCCCTGTTCGCCCGCATGGAAGCCGCCTCCGACGCACGCGGTGGGGGTCCCGCGCCACAAATCGTGCGCGCGATGGAAAACCTGAAACTGGCGTTACGGATGCGACTGGGCCGCGGCCCACTCAGCGAAGATCAGATAACCGCCGTGGCGGCAGCACTCGACGCCGCCGCCGTGAGTGTTGAACGATCCTGAGGCGTGAGACCAAACCCTTTCGCCATCGCGATTTTTCCGGCACACTCTCATTAAATACCGGAGGTACCGTTCGTCATGGGTGTCACCAGCCAACTCGCTGAATTCTGCGCCAGCATCAAACTCGCCACCCTACCGCCTGAGGTGGTGACGCGCGCGCGGTTTCTCGTTCTCGATCTAGTGGGCAACATTGTCCGTGCGCGGCACGATGCCGAGAGCACGGCGTCATTTGTTTCGACGGTTCGGGCGATGGGGATGGCGACCGGCAATTCTGGCGTGTTCGGCGATGCCGCACGATACAGCCCGGCGGGAGCCGCGTTTCTGAACGGCGCACTGGCGCACTCGCTGGATTTTGACGACACGCATGCCGCCGGATCGTTGCATCCCGGTGCTCCGGTCATTCCGGCCGCGCTCGCGGCGGGTGAAATGGTGGGTGCGTCGGGCGCGGACGTGCTGGCTGCGATCATCGCCGGTTATGAGGTGACCTGTCGCGTCGCTCTGGCTCTGCCCGCCGGAGAACATTACGACCGCGGCTTCCACCCCACCGCCACATGCGGCGCGTTTGGCGCGGCGGCGGCGGCGGCGAGGGTGTTCGGCCTGGACGCGGACGGCGTGGCTGGCGCGATGGGTACCGTACTGTCGCAATGTGCCGGCAGCCTGCAATTCCTCGCCAACGGTGCCTGGACGAAACGGTCGCAGGTCGGTTGGGCCGCCACCAACGGATTGATGGCGGCGACGCTGGTGCGCGAAGGTTTTAAAGGCGCATCCGAAGCGCTGGAGGGCAAGCACGGTTTCATGCATGCCTACGCTCCAAACCCCAAACCAGAGCGGGCGGTGCAGGACCTGGGCTCGGTGTTCGAACTGATGCACACCGCCGTCAAACCTTACCCATCCTGCCGCTATGGCCACGCCGGCATCGACGCCGCACTGGCGTTGCGCGCGGCGAACGATCTGAAACCGGGCGACATCACCTCGATCCGTCTCGGACTGCCGCGTGCGGGCATGATGCTGATTGGCGCACCGGCGGAGAAGAAAGCCAATCCAGCAAATGTTGTCGACGGGCAGTTCAGCGGTCCGTTCGTGATCTCCGCCGCGCTGGCGACGGGGGCTATGGGTTGGGACAGCTACAAACTCCTGAACGACACCACGATCCGTTCGCTGTTGCCGAAGGTGACCTGCGAGTTCGACAGCGAAATCGAGGCCGAATTCCCCACCAACATGTCCGGCAAGCTGACTATTCAGGCCGGTAATCGCACCTTCGAACAGAAGGTCGTGGTGCCGAAAGGCGAACCCTCCAACTTCCTGACCGAGATGGAGCTGAAGACGAAGTTCTTCGGCCTGACCAACAGCGTGCTGGGTCCGGATCGCGCATCGGCATTGGCCGCGTCCGTGTTGGCGATCGACACGACAGCGGACATCTCCGCTCTGATGCGTCACGCCACGCCCTTAACGGCCGCCCGAATGGCCGGCGAATAAAAACAGGAGCGCCCCATGTTCATCCGCAACGCCTGGTACGTCGCCGCCTGGGCCGATGAAGTCAGCGACAAACCCATGGCCCGCCGGATCTGCAACGAACCGGTGGTGCTGTATCGCGACGCATCCGGTAAGGCGGCCGCTCTGACTGACATGTGTTGTCACCGCGGCGCGCCACTGCACATGGGCAAGGTCGTCGAGCAAGGTATCGAATGCGGCTACCACGGCCTGGTCTTCGGCACCGACGGCGCCTGCGTGCGCATCCCCGGTCAGGACCGCATCCCTGAACGGGCCCGCGTACGCTCCTTTCCTCTGGTGGAACAGGACGCCTTTCTCTGGATCTGGATGGGTGACCCAACCAAGGCCGATCCGGCGTCGATCGTGTCCTATCCCTGGCACAACGACACCGTGAACTGGCCGCACAAACACACGATGTATTACATCAAGGCCGCCGCTATGCTGATGGTGGACAACCTGATGGACCTGACACATCTGGGCTACGTGCATGGCTCGACCATCGGCGGCAATCCGATGACCCATGTCGAAGCCAAAATGGAAACGGTCCGCACAAACATGGGCCTGAAGTTCACCCGTTGGATGCTGAACTCGCTCCCTCCCCCCACCTATGTCCGAGCGGTTGGGTTCAAGGACCGCATCGATCGCGCGCAGATGTTCGAATACATCGCTCCTGGCTCGATCGTGCAACTCAGTGCCGCCGACGAGGCGGGCGCGTATGCGGATGGGCTGACCGACAAAAGTAAACTGCAATTCCGTTTGTTCCACGGCCTGACACCGGAAACCGATACGACCTGCTTCTATTTCTGGTCGACCGCCAATGGCTTCCGAACAGATGACCCGGCGACGACCGAGCAATTGTTCAAGGAAATCGCCGCCGCGTTCCTGGAAGACATGACAGTCGTGGAGGGCCAGCAAACCCGCCTCGCGGAACTCGGTGAAAGCGGCCTCGTCGACATCACCAACGACGCCGCGCGCATTCACATGCGCCGCACCGTCGACCGGCTGATCGAAGAGGATACTCGCGCGATGGCGGCGGAATAAACCCATGTGGGTCCGCAACGCCTGGTATGTCGCGGCATGGTCGCACGAGGTCGCGGGCGAAACCCTGCTCACCCGCACGATCATAAACGAGCCGCTGGTGTTGTATCGCACTGGCAATGGTTCGGTCGTCGCCATGGAAGACCGCTGTTGTCACCGCCTGGCGCCGCTGTCCCTCGGCCGGCGCGAGGGTGACGATCTCCGCTGCATGTATCACGGCCTGAAATTCGGACCCGACGGCCGGTGCAACGAAATCCCTGGCCAGACAACGATCCCCGACAAGGCCGTTGTCCGCGGCTACCCCGTGGTCGAAAGTGGCAGTTGGATCTGGGTTTGGATGGGCGAGGCGGCGCGTGCCGATGTTTCGCAGATTCCCAGCACGATCGCCGCGACGGATCCGGACTGGCACATTCAAATGGGCTGCCTGGATTACGCGGCGAATTATCAACTCATCAACGACAATCTCCTCGATCTGTCCCATCTCGCCTTCGTCCATCAAAACACGTTGGGCAAAGGCGTCCCGCAATGGGCGACAGAAAAGCCGGTGATCAACCGGCTAGAGCGCGGCGTGCGGTTCAAGCGTTGGTTCCGGTCACGCGGGCCGTCGCACTATCTTGGAAAACCTGGAGACAAGTTCGACACGTGGAATTCCTATGACTTTCTGGTTCCCGGCCTGTTTATCCAACGCCCGGCGTGGTTTCCGCCGGGGACAGCGGACAAGTATGGCGGCAAGGAACCCGACGAAGAACCGCTGTTCACTCGCTGCGACGATCAGGCGGTGATTCCGGTGACCGAAACGACGTCCCGCTACTTCTACTCCGCTGGCGGACGATCGAAAAACGCGAGCGCGGACCTGGCGGGAGAGATTTTCCGTTTTACCGAAGTGGCCTTTCGCGAAGACAAGGCCATCATCGAAGCGCAACAGAAAGTGATATCCCTCGACCCGTCGCGATCCATGCTTTCGCTGGCGATGGATGGAGGACCCAACCTGTTCCGCGGCATCGTGCGCGAGCTGATCGCCGCGGAAACTGTAACCACCGGCGCCGCGCGTGCCGGGTAACCTGTTAAATGAAGGAGACGAGACATGGCTGATCATGTGACAAGCCCAGGAGTGCCGAGTGGGTTGAATCATTTGGTGCTGAATGTGCGGAATATGGACGAATCGCACGCGTTCTGGACCGAGGTCGTTGGCCTGAAGCAGGTCGGCAAGTTGAAGGCTCGCCCGGACCGGCCGAATCCGCCGAACATGCAATTCTATAGCTGCGATCACGCCGGCAAGGACAACCACCACGACATCGCTCTGGTTGAAAACCCGAACCTGCCGGAGCCGCCGAAGGAATGGGGCATGTTCGGCATGCCGGTCGCGGTGAACCACATCGCGATCGCGTTCCCGACACGCGAGGGCTGGCTGGCACGTCTCGCCTACCTACAAGAGCGCGGGGTAAAATTCAACCGCCGCGTCGATCACGGCATGACGCACAGCCTGTACATCAACGACCCGAACGGCTATGGCGTCGAACTGCTGTACGAACTGCCGCGTGAGGTCTGGGAAGGCGATATCGACGCCGCCTTGAACTATGCGACGAACCTACCAACTGAAGGCCCGGAAGCTCTGATCGACAACCCCAACGACGTGCCGGTCTTCCGTGCGAAGGAGACCGTTTAAGTCATGGCGAAGCGTCAAAGCATCATGTGGCCCGGGTTCGCTCACTCGAACCCGATCCCGAACGCCAGCCGGATCGGCAATATGGTGATGTCGAGCGTCATAGGACCGCGCGATCCGGCCACAGGCAAGACGCCTGACACGTTGGAGGAACAGGTAAAGAACCTGTTTCTCCAACTCTCCGCCGCGATCAAGGCGGCCGGCGGCACGCCTGACGATTTCCTGAAGATCGAGTTCTGGGCGAAGGACCAGGCGGCCGGACGCGCGGCCCTGAACGGAGAGTGGGAGAAGATGTTCCCTGATCCCGCGTCACGACCGGCGCGTCACACACAGGCTCTGCCGGCAAACAGTCCGGCGCAGATTCAGTGCGCGTTCACGGCGGTACTTGGGGGGTAAGCCGCGCTGGCGATGATCCTGATCGGGCAATGCGACTCGCCATTCGTTCGGCGAGTCGCCATCGCGATGGACCTGTACGGGCTTACCTATGAGCATCGCACGTGGTCGACCTTTGGTGATGGCGACCTGCTGGCGCCCTTCAATCCGTTGCGCCGAGTGCCAACACTGGTGCTCGACGACAGTGAGTCGCTGATCGACAGCTTCATCATCCTGGATCACCTGGACGAACTCGCCGGACCTGGGCGCGCCTTGATCGCGCCTCGAGGTCCGGAACGTCGCGCGGCACTGAAAATTTGCGCCCTCGCCACCGGTCTCGCCGACAAGGCTGTCAGCCTTTTGTACGAGCGCATCCTGCATAAGGAAACGTCACAGATCTGGATTGACCGTTGCCGCACCCAGATCGCCGATGTCTTCGCCGCGTTGCAAACGGAACGCGCGGCGCATTCGACCCAATGGTGGTTCGGCGACAAGATCGGTCACGCCGACATCGCGGTTGCCTGCGCGATTCGCTTCACACAGGAGGCGCATCCCGGCTTGTTCGACCCAGTGCGATGGCCGACTTTGCAACACCATACCTCAACCTGTGAGGCCCTGGATCAATTCCGTCGAATCTCGCAGCCTCTCATCCCGCCCGCGTAGCCGAAGGCCCGGGGCGGATCGTTCATCGGGCGGCGGGGCCGTTGCGTGACGGTACTGGTTTCAGGCCGCAGCATTTTTCCGATATAATCGCCGGCCGGAGCCAGGAGCCCGCAATGTCCTCACTCCTATCCCAAAACCAACTCGCCGCCTTCCACACCAAGGGTTTTGTCATCGTCCGCGCCATGTTCGACCACGAGGAAACAAGCCTCCTGCGCGACGCGATGGAGCAGGACCCAGAGATCGCCGGACACATCCTCGATCGGCTGGACGCGCAGGGTGCGGCCACCCATATCGCGCTATGGAACCGCGCCGGCGACAGTGTCTATGGTATGGCCGCACGCTGCGCCCGCATGGTGGACACCATGGAGCAAATTCTCGAAGGACCCGTCTACCATTTCCAATCGAAGCTCACCGCCAAGGAACCCTTCGTCGGCGGTGCATGGGAATGGCACCAGGACTACGGTTACTGGTATCACAACGGCTGCCTGTTCCCGCACCTCGCCAGTTGCCAGATTGCCCTCGATCGCTCCATCACCGCCAATGGCTGCCTCACCATGGTCGCCGGCTCGCACCGTCTCGGCCGCATCGACCACGTGCCAGTCCCGGGCGAGGGGCAGAACGTCGCTGACCCCACCCGTATGCGCGACATCCTGACGCGACTGGAGATGGTGCCGTGCGAACTCGAACCCGGCGACGCGGTGTTCTTCCACGCCAACACGCTGCATCGGTCAGATGCGAACCGCTCGCCACATCGCCGCTGGACGCTGATTTGTTGCTATAATCGTATCGATAACGACACCGTGACGCGCGAGCATGACCGTTATTTTGTGCCGCTTCAGCGAGTCCCGGACGCGGCGGTGAAGCAGGCGGCTTCGCGCTTCGCCAGCGGAACGGAGCACTTCACCAGCAAACCTTTCGTGCCGAAGGTCGCCCAGGTCTGAGCCTGGTTGAAACGACCTGTACCAGGCGCAAACTCGCCGGCCGGTCGCGCGAGGCGCGGCGATAAGACAGCCGGCGGCCTCTCGCCTTGCCTCGGCCAGGCCGCTACACATCGCTGCCATGCTCACCTTCCAGCCGGGCGCCTTGCGCGCCGTCTCCCATCTCATTGCCCGCCGGATGGGCAGCGATGAGACCGAAGCCACCGAAGTCGCCGATCACCTCGTACGGGCCAACCTCGCCGGTCATGACTCGCACGGTGTCGGCATGTTGCCGACCTACGTCCGACTACTGAACGACGGTTTGCTGGTGCCCAACCAAACACCGGGGACCGTACTGGATGCCGGCGCGTTGCTGGTGATCGACGCCCGCCGCGGTTACGGCCAGCGCATGACGGCCGACGCCGTTCGTCGCGCCATCGGCAAAGCAAAGGAGCACGGCGCCTGCGTGCTGGCGCTGCGCAACTCGGCGCATGTCGGACGCATCGGCACTTACGCCGAGCTCGCGACCGGCCAGGGTTGCGCGTTCACCGCCTTCGTCAATGTCGCCGACCACCGAGACGTCGCCGCCACCCACGGCGCGATGCAGCCTCGCCTTGGCACCAATCCCTTTTGCGCCGCGGTTCCTGGGCCGAATGGCGAACCAATGTTGCTCGACATGGCGACCACCAAGATCGCCGCCGGCAAGGCGCGTGTCGCTTACAACAAAGGCGTCACCGTGCCTGATGATTGCCTTATCGACGACGCTGGCGCACCCACCAATGACCCTACTGGTTACATCCGAGACCATACCGGCGCGCTGAAAGCATTTGGCCTGCACAAAGGTTCCGGTCTCGCGGTGATGTGCGAGATCATGGCCACCGCGGTCGCCGGAGGCCAGGCAGCATACGAGCCAGCCAAAGGTGGCATATTGAATTCCATGCTGGCGATCGTCATCGACCTGGCGAAGATCGGCGATCCGGCCGCGGTCCTCGCCTCGGTCGGCGCCACCCGTGCCCATGTGAAGTCCGCCAAACCCATCCCGGGCGTTTCTGAAGTTCTCACTCCCGGAGAACCCGAACGCTTGTCCGCCGCACGACGGTTCGCGGCCGGAATCGAGGTCGACGAAACCTCCTGGTCCGAGATTCGCGCCGCGGCATTGTCTCTGGGCGTCACCGAAGCGGAATTCGACCAGGCCTCCAGAGCCAACGCCTGACCGAAATTCCACGGGCCGCAATGAACTCGGACGTTCCGTCCGTGTGCCATCACGCGATCTTGATCGCGCCTCGATCGACCAGGCTGTCCAGGCCGGTGACAACACCGCCCAATCCTTGCAGGCCGGCGATCGTGAACCCGCCGCCGTGGCCGAACGGGTCGAAGTTGAGCAATGCGTCGGAACCCTGATCGACGACTGTCAGGTAGTTGCTCAGCGTCGTGATGTCGCCATTCAAATTGACAATGGCCTCACTCAGCAACGATCGAAGATCCAAAGCATCCGTATCAGGATCGAAACCGGATACCTGATCTACACCATTGCCGTGCAGGACCAGCGTGTCGGCGCCGGCGCCCGCGATAAACTGGATCGTGTGATTGCCGTCCCCAGGATCAATCGAGATATTGGACGCCGATGCCACGATCGGGCTGGTGAGCGATTCCGCGTTATTCGCGGCAAGTGCCGACGATGCTCCAGTGGTCGCTCCGGAGATATACGCCGTCGTCGCACTTTCTCCGGCGATAATGGACGCATCATTAAGCGACTTTCCGTCCACGCTGCTCAACACTCCGCGCGCCGCGGCGAGGAATGAGGCTGACGACGACCCTGTGCCATTCAATCCAGCCGCGCTCGTTCTGTTGGAGAAGTCCAGCGCGACCGTAATCTTGTTCTGCAACTCGGTGGCGTCGGTTCCGGTAGTGCCATTCGCGATCGCCAGGATCGCCGAACCGAGCCCCACCACTCCGCCGGTGATCTGACCGAGCCAGTAAGCCGCGCCGGCCGGATCAGCCGCATGATCGAACAGATTTTGATAAACATCAGCAATGAATATCGTGAGTCCGGCCTGCGCGGTTGGGGTCGCCAGATTGGCGCCGGCTGTCGCCAGAAACGGGTAGAGCGCGATCGTTTCCGTCTGTGGCGTGAACGCGTTGGCGATATTCGTTAAGGCCATGCTGGCATTCTCTCCGCTGGCCTGGGCCTGAGAGTTTTGTCCTTCCCAAAAGCTGAACCCGGGTCCATCAGCCGCGCGATTGAAGTATCCGATGTAGATCAATTCGAGTCGCTGACTGGCGGTGAGGTCGCCAATCAGTGTCTCTGTCATGACGACACTGGTCGTATTGTCCGTGTCACCAAGCCCCACGGAGTCAGTGTCGCTGATCGTGAAGCCGGTCGTCACAGTCATTCCAGGCGCGACCAAATTGGCGGTGGGCGTGTATATCAGCCCGTTCAGCGCCGCCGTGACCGCGGCGGCCGAGCCAGTGACGTTATAAACTCCGGTGCTGGCGTTATAGTTTCGACTACCCAGGTTCGACAAAGTGCCATTCGCCGGCGCCGACGAAGTAACCGTCACGGTCTCGGTCTGACCGGTGGTCGGATCGGTGATGACAACTCCAGAGAACGGCGCGATCGTTGTCTGGTCGGTATTGATTGCAATCGGGTTGGTGAACTCGTTTTCGTAGAACTGCACCGCCGACTGTACCGCGCTGGTGTAGTCCTGATACAGCGTCGGATTATAAGCGGCGTTGCCGGGTGTATTGAGATTGGTGACGGTGCTGTCGTAACTGACGTTGATGATCAGGTGCGTGCCTGAGCCGGATGCTTCCTGAGCACCGGCGCCAGAAGCGCCGGTTGCGGTGACAGTCGACATGAAGCGCCCCCGTGACCAGCCGCCAGTTCATAACGTTGGTCGTAGTTTCTGAACCGGCGCCGCCGCCTGTCAACACGGTCGAGTCAACAGCGAACGTGGTCGAGGTAGCCGCGGCGGATCGACCGCGGCGGACGCGCCACTCGGGCCATTCGCGGGATGGGGTGACGGTGAAGGCCTCTGCCGAGCTTCGGATTGGCCGCCGATCTCCTCTTTTTGTTCGGTCCGGCGGCATGGTAGGGGACTTGCGATACAAGGATTGGATGGGTGGCCGAGTGGTTGAAGGCAGCGGTCTTGAAAACCGCCGTGCGTGCAAGCGTACCGTGGGTTCGAATCCCACCCCATCCGCCAGCCGCGAAGGGAACTCCCTGCCAGCCGCCTCATTCCCCGCCTGGCTACCCCTCCTGACTCAATGTAACGAAAGACTGAAATCCGTAACCTGACGAGGTAAAGGGTTGCGCGACCGGTGGCCCTCGCCTTATGCCAACGGGGCCGTCCCAGTTCGGACGCATTCTGGCTGCAACAAGCGGAGCGCGACTACACCCATGGATGAGCGCGTCGAGCGGACGGAACCCGAGGTCGAACCGGCTCCTCTATCGCGCGTCACCAAGGTCGTCCCCCGCTCTCGTCTACGTGGCGTGGTCATCCTCGCTCTTCTGCTCTCCGCGGGTCTTGGGATCGGTTGGTATCTCTGGACCCACCACATGGCGAATCCCGCCGGCCGTGGTGGAGGCGGACGAGGCGCGCAGACCCCTCCGCAGCCGGTTGGTGCCGCCACGATTGACAAGGGCGATATCCGCATCATCCAGAACGAGCTCGGCACGGTGACCTCGCTCGACACCGTGACCGTTCTGACGCAGATCAGCGGCCAACTGACCGAGGTTGGGTTCAAGGAAGGCCAGGTCGTCAAGAAGGGCGACTTCCTGGCGCAGATCGACCCTCGGCCTTACCAGGCCGCTCTGGAACAAACCCAGGGAACGTTGGCGCACGACACGGGGCTGTTGGAACAGGCCCAGTCCGACCTGAAGCGCTACCAGACGCTCGGGCGGCAGGACTCGATCGCCCAACAGCAACTGGAAGATCAGCGGTATCTGGTGGCCCAATACACCGGCACCGTGAAGACCGATCAAGGCACGGTGGACAACGCGCAGCTGAACCTGGCCTATTGCCATATCGTTTCGCCGATCGACGGACAGATTGGTCTGCGTCAGGTCGATCCGGGCAACTACATTCAGGCCAGCAGTGCATCCGGGATAGTCGTCATCACGCAAATGCAGCCGATCTCGGTGCTGTTCGCGGTGCCGGAAGATAATCTGCCCGACATCATCCAGCGGCTTCGTGCCGGAGCGACGCTCAGCGTCGAAGCCTACGACAGAGCCAATACGCGGCTGTTGGCGACCGGCCAGCTCGCCACGCTGGACAATCAAATCGACACGACAACCGGCACGCTCAAACTGCGGGCCACCTTCCCGAACCCGGACGAGCTGCTTTACCCGAACCAGTTCGTCAACGCCCGTCTGCTGGTGAGCACGATCCAGAACACGGTCCGCGTGCCGGTCCCGGCGGTGCAGCGCGGCGAACCCGGCACCTTCGTCTACGTGATCAACGCGAATAACACCGTCTCGGTGCGGCCGGTAAAACTTGGTCCGACGGACGGAGGCTTCACCGCCGTCACCTCAGGTCTGCAGCCCGGAGAGAAAGTGGTGACGGACGGCACCGACCGGCTACGCGACGGAGCGCCGGTGACGGTCCCGGCCACAAGCCAGGCAGCGGGCTCCAGGCAAGCTGGCCAGGCGGCCGCCCCGGCTTCCGCGCAACCATCCTCCGGCCAACCCGCCGCCGCGCCGCCGGACCAGGCGGACCAGACGCCGTCCGGGCGAGGCCAACACCAACATGGGCAGCAGCCTCCCCCACGGACGCAATGACCGGCCCTGATCGCGGATCCGCCGCTTGAGCCCGTCGCGTCCTTTCATTTTGCGTCCGGTCGCGACCACTCTGCTGATGGCCGCCATTATGCTGGTCGGCATCGTCGCTTACCGCTTTCTGCCGATTTCAGCGTTGCCCGAGGTCGACTACCCGACCATCCAGGTGCAAACCTTCTACCCCGGTGCCAGCCCCGAGGTCATGACGTCGTCGGTCACCTCGCCGCTGGAAGTGCAATTCGGCCAGATGCCAAGCCTCAATCAGATGTTCTCGACCAGTTCGGCCGGGGCGTCGGTGATCACGTTACAATTCACCCTGGATATCAGTCTCGATATCGCTGAACAGGAGGTGCAGGCGGCGATCAACGCGGCGGGCAATCTGCTGCCGGCGGATCTTCCCGCGCCACCTATCTACGCCAAGGTCAATCCGGCCGATGCTCCGATCCTGACCTTGGCCCTGACCTCGAAAACCCTTCCGCTCACCCAGGTCGAGGACATGGGCGACACGCGGCTGGCGCAGAAGATCTCGCAGCAGCCCGGCGTCGGCCTCGTTAGCATCAGCGGCGGTCAGAGACCCGCCGTGCGGGTGCAGATCAATCCCCGCGCGTTGGCCGCCTATGGCCTGAACATTGACGATCTGCGCACCACGCTCAGCAACGCCAACGTCAATACGCCGAAGGGCAATTTCGACGGGCCAGCGCAGGCTTCCACAATCAACGCCAACGATCAGATCACCGATCCGGAGCAGTATCTGAGCGTCGTGATCGCCTACCGTAACGGCAATCCGGTTCGCCTGAGCGACGTCGCCAGTGTCGTCAGTGGCCCGGAAAATACCAAGCTAGGCGCCTGGGCGAACACCACGCCGGCGGTGATCCTGAACGTGCAGCGCCAGCCTGGAGCCAACGTCATTCAGGTAGTCAATACCATCAAAGCACTCCTCCCGCAGTTGACGTCGACACTGCCCGCCGCGGTCGACGTCGCGGTACTGACCGATCGCACAACCACCATTCGGGCGTCCGTCACCGACGTCGAGTTCGAATTATTTCTGGCGGTCGCTCTGGTCGTGGCGGTGATCTTCGTCTTCCTGCGCAACGTGCCCGCCACGATCATCCCGAGCCTGTCCGTGCCGCTGTCGCTGGTCGGCACGTTGGCGGTGATGTACTTGCTGGGTTTCAGCCTGGACAATCTGTCACTGATGGCACTGACGATCTCCACCGGTTTCGTGGTCGACGATGCCATTGTCATGATCGAAAACGTCTCCCGTTATGTCGAGGCCGGGGACGAACCGCTTGAGGCCGCGCTGAAAGGCAGCGAGCAGATCGGCTTTACGATCATCTCGCTGACGGTGTCGCTGATCGCGGTGCTGATCCCGTTGCTGTTCATGGGTGATGTGGTCGGGCGGCTGTTCCATGAGTTCGCCATTACTCTGTCAGTGACCATCGTCATCTCCGCCGTCGTGTCACTGACTCTGGTGCCGATGATGTGTGCCAAACTGGTACGCCACCGGCCAGAAGCGCAGAGGTCGCGCTTCGATCTGGCGGCCGAACACGGATTCAATTGGATCATCAAGCACTACGACAGTTCGCTGACCGTGGTGTTGCGGCATCAGCCTCTGACGTTGCTCATCGCACTGGCCACGATGGTCGTCACGGTGATTCTTTATATCGTCGTGCCGAAAGGTTTCTTTCCCGTTCAGGATACCGGAGTGATCCAGGGTATCTCCGTCGCGGCGCAGACCACGTCCTTCGACGCGATGGCCCAGCATCAGCGGGAACTGGCGGCGGCGATTCTGAAGGATGAGGATGTCGTCAGCGTCAGTTCGTTCATTGGCGTAGATGGCAGCAACACGACGCTGAACAGTGGACGGCTGCTGATCAACCTGAAGCCGAAGGACGACCGCATTCTGAACGCGACCCAGATCGGCAGGCGTTTGCAGCAGGAGACCGCTAACGTTCCCGGCGTATCGTTGTATTTGCAACCGGTGCAGGACCTGACCATCGACGCCGCGGTCAGCCGAACGCAGTACCAGTTCGTGCTGGAGAATCCGAATCTGTCAGCGTTCAACGAGTGGGTACCGAAACTGCTGGACCGGCTGAAGCAACTCCCGGATCTGGCGAATGTCGCCAGCGACTTGCAGCAACAAGGTCTGACGGTGAACCTGGTGATCGACCGGGAAACCGCGGCCCGCTTCGGGATTACCCCCGCGACGGTAGATAACGCGCTTTACGACTTATTTGGTCAGCGCATCATTTCAACGATCTATTCGCAATCGAACCAGTATCGCGTGATCATGGAAGCTGATCCGTCGTTGCAGAATTCGCTCGATGCGCTGTCGGCGATCCGTCTGCCGTCAGCGGCCTCCACGACCGGGCAGGTGCCGCTCACTTCGATCGTGAAGATCGAGCAAAAGCCCGGGCCGTTGCAGATCAGTCATCTTGGGCAATTTCCGGCGACGACGATTTCGTTTGATACGACCTCCGGTTCGTCGCTCGGCGCGGCGGTTGCCGGGATCCGTCAGGCGGAGCAGGACATCAATCTGCCGGAGAGTTTCGTCACCGCGTTCCAAGGCGCGGCGCAGGCGTTAACGGCGTCGTTGTCGAACGAGTTGCTGCTGGTGTTGGCGGCGATTGTTACCGTCTATATTGTGTTGGGCGTATTGTACGAGAGCTTCATCCACCCGATCACGATTCTTTCGACCTTGCCTTCGGCCGGTGCCGGGGCTTTGGTGGCACTCCTGATCGCCGGTGACGATATCGATGTCATTTCGATCATTGGCATCATCCTGCTGATTGGTATCGTTAAAAAGAACGCGATCATGATGATCGACTTCGCCCTTGTCGCCGAGCGCGATGAAGGCAAGCCGCCGCGCGAGGCGATCCATCAGGCGTGCCTTCTGCGCTTTCGCCCAATCCTGATGACCACCATGGCCGCACTCCTCGGCGCGCTCCCACTCATGCTGGGCAATGGTACCGGATCGGAATTGCGGCGGCCGTTAGGCGTGGCGATCGTCGGGGGACTGATCGTCAGTCAGGTTCTCACTCTTTACACTACACCAGTCATCTATCTGATGTTCGACCGGCTGGCGTGGCGACTGTCCGGCAAGGGCCTCGCCGGCGACAACGCGTCGACATGAACATTTCCGCTCCGTTCATCGCGCGCCCCGTCGCGACCACGTTGTTGACTGTTGGCATCGCTCTGGCGGGCATCTTCGCGTTTTTCAAATTGCCGGTCTCGCCACTACCGCAGGTGGATTTCCCGACCATCTCGGTGCAGGCACAATTGCCTGGCGCCAGCCCTGACACCGTCGCGACAAGTGTAGCGGCGCCGCTTGAGAGGCATCTCGGGCAGATCGCGGACGTCACCGAGATGACCTCGACAAGCTCGGTTGGACAGGCGCGGATCGTGCTGCAATTCGGCCTGAATCGCGACATCAACGGTGCCGCGCGCGATGTACAGGCCGCGATCAACGCGGCACGCGCCGACCTGCCAACCAGCCTGCGCAGCAACCCAACCTACCGCAAGGTGAACCCGGCCGACGCACCTATCCTGATTTTGGCGTTGACCTCGAAGACACTGACTCGCGGCCAGATGTACGATGCGGCAACCAATGTGCTGTCGCAACGTCTGTCGCAGATCACCGGCATCGGCCAGGTGATTATTGGCGGTGCCGCGCTGCCCGCCGTTCGTGTCGAGTTGAACCCGACGGCGCTGTTCAAATACGGGATCGGTCTGGAGGACGTCCGTGCCGCGCTCGCCTCCGCCAACGCCAACAGCCCGAAAGGCGCCATCGAGTCGGATGGCCTGCATTACCAACTCTATACCAACGATCAGGCATCGCACGCGGTGGATTACAAGCCGTTGATTGTCGCCTACCGGAACGGCGACGCGGTGCGGCTTTCCGACGTGGCCGATGTGCAGGATTCGGTGGAAAATCTGCGCAATGCCGGGCTTGCCGACGGTAAACCCGCGGTGTTGGTGATTTTGTTCCGGCAGCCCGGCGCCAACATCATCGACACGGTCGACAGCGTTAAGGCGGCGGTGCCGCAACTGATGGCGGCGATGCCGCGCGATATGGATCTGTTGATCGCCAACGACCGTACCACGACGATCCGCGCCAGTCTGGAGGTCACCGAGACCACGCTGCTGATCGCCGTTGGCCTGGTCACAATCGTGGTGTTCCTGTTCCTACGAAGTGCCAGAGCGACTTTGATCCCGGCGATCGCGGTTCCGGTGTCGATCATCGGCACGTTCGGTACCATGTATTTGATGGGCTACAGTCTGGACAACCTGTCGTTGATGGCGCTGACCGTCGCCACGGGATTCGTGGTGGATGACGCCATCGTCGTGCTGGAAAATATCTCCCGTCACATCGAAGACGGTATGCCTCGGGTCCAGGCCGCCCTGCTCGGCGCGCGCGAGGTTGGGTTTACCGTGACTTCGATCAGTATTTCGCTGATCGCGGTGTTCCTGCCGATCCTGCTGATGGGTGGCATTGTCGGCCGGCTGTTCCGCGAGTTCGCCGTAACATTGTCGCTTGCGATCGTCGTGTCGCTGGCGATCTCGTTGACCACCACACCGATGCTGTGTGCGCTGTTCCTGAAGCCCGGAGATCGACGCACCGGTCCCGCGCGGCGAACACTTTTCGACCGAGTGCTGTCATTTTATGAACGCACCCTGGCGTGGTCATTGCGCCACGGTGTGATCGTGATGCTCGCCCTGCTTGTCACGATCGGGCTTAATGTCGTGCTTTATGTGATCGTGCCGAAGGGTTTCTTCCCGCAGCAGGATACCGGCCGGATGATGGGGCAGATCCAGGCCGACCAGAGCATCTCTTTTCAGGCGATGCAGGGGAAGCTGACGCAATTGATGGATATCGTGCAACACGATCCAGCGGTGGCGACGGTGGTTGGCTTTACCGGAGCGGGCGGCGGCGGTGGTGGTGGATCGACCAATACCGGCTCGGTGTTCGTGGCCCTGAAATCGCTGTCGCAACGCGCGGGTATTGACGATGTCATGACCAGGCTGCGCCGCAAACTGTCGGTGGTGCCAGGCGCGCGATTGTTCCTGATACCAATTCAGGATCTTCGCGTCGGCGGAAGATCCAGCAACGCCACCTACCAATACACGCTACAAGGCGACAGCACGGCCACGTTGTACCAATGGGCACCGAAACTTGTCGCCGCGCTGGAGCACGATTCAGTCCTCGTCGACGTCAATTCCGACCAGCAGCAAAAAGGTCTGGAGACCGACCTTCTGATCGACCGCACCACCGCCGGCCGGCTCGGCATCACCGCCAGCCAGATCGACAACACACTCTATGACGCGTTTGGCCAGCGTCAGGTTTCCACCATCTACAGTGCGCAGAATCAGTACCATGTGATCATGGAGGTGGAGCCGCGCTATTGGCAGACACCTGACACCCTAAGAGATATTTATGTCAGCACGGCGGGCGGCACGGCGAGCGGCACTCAGACAACCAGCGCGGTGATCGGCACGGTCACAGCCGCCATCGCCAAAACCAGCGGCACCTCAAGCAGCACGACCGCCTCCAACAACGCGGTCATCGCGGCGAGCATAGCGAGCAGTTCAGCGCGGAACGCGGCTACCAACGCGCTGGCGAACACCGGCAAAGGCAGTGCGTCGTCTGGCGCCGCCGTGAGCACCAGCAAGGAGACCATGATCCCCTTGGCCTCATTCACCAAATACGGACCGGGAAACACGCCGCTCGCGGTCAACCATCAGGGTCTTTTTGTCGCTACCACGATTTCGTTCAATCTGGCACCGGGCAAGTCGCTCAGTGATGCCACGGAATCAGTCGAAGATGCGATGCGACGGATCGGCATGCCGGCCAGCATCCATGGTAGTTTCGCCGGCACCGCGCAGACCTTCCAGCAATCGCTGGACAGCGAGCCCATACTGATCGCCGCCGCGCTGATCGCGGTCTACATCGTACTGGGCGTGCTGTACGAGAGTTACATCCACCCGATCACAATCATCTCGACTTTGCCTTCGGCCGGGGTCGGCGCGGTGGCGGCGTTGCTTGTCTTCAACACCGAATTCAGCATCATCGCCCTGATCGGCGTGATCCTGCTGATCGGTATCGTCAAGAAGAACGCCATTCTGATGATCGACTTCGCGCTGGAGGCGGAACGTTCGCGCGACATGGAACCGCACGATGCGATTTTTGAGGCATGCCGGTTGCGGTTCCGCCCCATCATGATGACCACGAGCGCCGCGATTCTGGGCGCGTTGCCATTGGCCGCGAGTTTTGGCAATGGCGGCGAACTGCGCCGGCCTCTCGGCATTTCGATCGTCGGCGGCCTGCTGCTGAGTCAGGTGCTGACATTATACACCACGCCCGTCCTGTATCTTTATCTCGATCGGTTCCGCCTTTGGTCACGACGTCTGTTTCGCCGGACATTTCCCGGCCTGCCGGAAACACCGAGGCCGGCGGAATGAATCGTCTGGGCTTCGTCATCGCGCTGTGCGCTTTCGCAGGCGGCTGCATGGTTGGGCCTGACTACAAGAAGCCTGACGCGCCGGAGTCCCCCGCCTTTAAGGAATTGCGCGGCTGGAAACCGAGCCATCCCGTGGACGATATCGACAAGGGCGCATGGTGGTCGATTTACCATGATCCGGAACTGGATCGGTTGGAGCGGATGGTGGAAGTCTCCAACCAGACCGTGAAAGAATTCGAGGCGCAATATCGCAACGCGGTCGCACTGGTGGGGGTGGCTCGGGCTGGCCTGTTCCCCACTGTTACGGCCAACAGCGGCGTGACACGCGGCGCCGGCGGCGGCGGCGGCGGTTCATCGGGCCTGGCGACCGGCGGGGGCCGCGGCCCAAGCACCATTTATAGCGTTGAAGGCACCGTATCCTGGGAACTCGACGTGTGGGGAAAGGTACGGCGTCAGATCGAAAGCAACGTGGCTGGCGCCCAGGTGAGCGTTGGCGATCTGGCGAACGCGAAATTGTCGGCGCAGGCGACGCTGGCGACCGATTACTTCGATTTACGCGCGGAGGATTCGCTGGAGCAATTGTTGCGCGAAACTGTCGCGGCTTATCAAAAGGCGCTGGACATTACGCGCAACCAGTATCGCGCGGGCACTTCATCGAGTGCCGACTATGTGACCGCGTTGGCGCAATTGCAGTCGACGCAGGCCCAGCTTGTTGGCGTCGGCGTGCAGCGGCAGATCTATGAGCACGCCATCGCCGTGTTAGCCGGGCATGCGCCGTCCGATCTCACAATCGCACCTGGGCGGTTGATCAACACGGTACCGGCGGTACCGGCCGGCCTGCCATCCGCGCTCCTGGAACGGCGTCCGGACATTGCCGCCGCGGAACGGCAGATGCAGCAGGAGAACGCGCTGATCGGTGTGCAAATCGCGGCATATTATCCGGAAGTTTCCCTTTCCGCTCTGGGCGGTTTCGAAGGCGCCCCATTGTCACAGTTGTTCAATGTCGCCAACCGCGTGTGGTCTCTGGGTGCCAGTGGCACCGAGACTTTGTTCTCCGGCGGTGCCCGACCAGCAGCGGTGACGGCGGCGCGCGCGACTTATGACCAATACGTCGCGACCTATCGTCAGACCGTGCTGACCGCGTTTCAACAAGTGGAAGACGCCCTGTCCAGCCTGCGCATCCTGCAGCAGCAGGCGGCGGCCGAGGATATCGCGGTCAAGTCGACGCAAAAAGCGGTGGATGTGACTATGAACGAGTACCGAGCCGGGACGGTTGCTTACACCAGCGTGATCACCGAACAGGCTCTGTTGCTGGGCAATCAGCAAACGGCGCTGTCGGTGCTGCAAAGCCGGCTGGTCGAGAGTGTGGCGCTGATCGAAGCGCTCGGTGGCGGCTGGAACGCGGCCGAGTTGCCGGGCGAGCAAAAGATTAAGGACGCCAACCCGATCTTTCCGTGAAAATGCGCGGCATCGCGATTGAGTCGCCACGATCCTCTCGCCGCTCCATGGTCCAAAGGACACCAGCGCGACTGACACAACCATGATCCATTTAAGCGACAAGGGCGCCGACTATGTCGGACGGGTCCGCGACCTCGGCCTGATGATCGACGCGGCCGCCGATCAGCTCGAAACGGCCCGCGATCTGCCGCAAGCCCTGTTCGTCGCACTCCGTGAACGAGGAATGTTCCGCCTCGTTCAGCCGGTGGAATACGGCGGCGCGGAACTCGATCCACCATCCTTGGTCCAGGTCATCGAGGCCGTCACGCGCCACGACGCCAGCACAGCATGGTGCCTGGGCCAAACCAATATCTGCGCCATGACCTCCGCCTATCTGGATCCGGCGGTCGCGCGCGATATTTTCGGACCGGACTCGGGCATCCTCGCGTGGGGACCCGGTCCGGGAGAGGCTCACGTCGTACCGGGCGGGTGATGGGCCTGCGCGGCACCGGCAGCGACAGTTATACTCTGACCGACCTGTTCGTTCCGAAAGCCTATTCGCTACCCGTTACACCGCCAGAAGGCCTCGCGTGACCTGTGACCTTTACGTCTTCACGCCGAGTACCCTCTACGCGTCGAGTTTCGCCGGAATCGCATTGGGCATCGCGCGAAGCGTCATGGAATCATTCGTCAGCGACGTAAAAGACACCAAACCGCGAGGCGCCAGCCGCACGCGCGGTGAGAACAACGTGATCCAGTCTCAGGTGGGGCGCAGAACGAAGCGCGGCTGCGGTCTGCCCGTATGTTCCTGTTGGGCTCGATCAGTGAGATCTGGGACGAGGCGCGCAAGACCGGCGTTCTGACCCAGGATCAGCTTGTCACAATGCGAATGGCTTCGACCTGGGCCGTTCAGTCGGCGCGCGAGGTTGTGGCGGAACTCTATGCGGCGGCCGGTGCGCTGGCGATTTTCAACAGCCGGCCATTCGAGAGGCGCTTCCGCGACATCCACACGGTGACCCAACAAATCCAGGGCCATCCGGCACATTTCGAAACCGTCGGACAAATCCTGCTCGGACGCGAGCCGGACCGGCCAATGTTCACGTTCTGAACGGACCGGCCACGCTTAAAATTGCGCATGTAGCCGGAGGCCAAACACGTGCACTGGTCCGCGGTCGGCGTTATAAGCTGGATGGTTCACCAACTGGTAATCGCCGGTGATGTGGAGCCATTTCGTCGCCGCCACGCTGTAGAAAGTCTCGAATATCTGTTCTGGACCCGCCTGCGTTAATTGGCCGTCGCCGATGATCCCACCCAGACCTCCCGCCGCGAAATACTCCTTTGCCGCACGCGAGATTTGATTGGCTACGAGCGCTGCCCCAACGGTGTCGTCGGGCCGGCCCCAACGTGGCCCGGCCATCGAGAGACCAATTGATATCGTCTGGTCGATATCAGCGAAATCCACTTCTTCCACACCGCCTTGGGTCCAGCCCGCGCGGGCGAACATTCCAAGATCGGAAGTGAGTTGCTGTTCGAGATTTAATCCGATACCGAACTTACTGCGATAGCGCCGTACCGCCGCGGTAGATGGAACCTGCCCGGTGGCCGCGGCGAGAGCCAGTGCATCGGCATAGGTGCCCAGGTTACCGCGAGTGAGCCAATACAGGACTTTAAATTTGCCCGGCTGGTCCCACACCGTATGCCGTTCCTCCAGTTCGGTGACAAACTGGGCTTGCTGCAACAGGCGGTTATCAAGAGCGAGGCTGTTCGGCGTGATCGACAGATCGAACAACCCAACCCTGGCGGTCCATCGGTCCTGGTACCATTCCACCGTGGCTCCATATGTGCTTCCCCATGCATCCGCCGCGTAGTCGAAGGAACCGATATCAATGATCGACCAGTTCATGAAATCGTTGCGCGGGTCATGCGCGTATTTATTGGTGTCGAACACATCGACGACGGAGACTTTCCCAATCGTGACCACTACCCGGTTCGCGGTCTGAGAACCGCCTAATTGGTTCAGGTCAGGATCGACCTTTGTTGTTTCACCACCGAAATCGATTGTTTGGCGAAAGAACCCGCGTGCCATCCGGTAGTACGGATAGTTCTGGCCGACTTTGTAGGCCTCGCCACTGAGATAGCCGGCGACGCCAAAGCTGTTGCTCAGGCCGAAGCCTTGGTCCATTTCCGGGTTGATCCAGATTTCGGCGCCCCTCCAGGGCCGAAGACCAAGATAGAGCGTCGCGTCGAGGGTTTCCCTGCCGTTGGCGGCCGGGCTGAGGCTCTGTGGCCCTTGATACGGCGAATGAAAGGCGGGTTGGAGCAACCAGGTATTCGTTGCCTGGCCATGGATCGCCCACTGCTCCGGCGGTGCCTGATCAGCCTGGTCCGAGGCGTCCGGCTCACCAGCCACCTGGGCGGGACACAGCCACGGGCACAGCAGAATCGCGGCCGCGATCACGCCGACTGGAGCTACACGCATCGCCGCATCACCCCGCGGCGGGTCGGGCATGCAACGCCCAACCTTCAGCGGCCGGGGTGTGGGAGTCGAGCGCCAAACGGAAATTGGACGCGACCAGAGCCGTGTGCATGTGCCTCGCTAAAGCCTGAGCGGTTAATGTGCGGCCGACTACAGAATGTAACCTTGGCTACGATCTATAGCAATGGGTCCAAATTTCGATGCCTGAGCGGCCCCACTGGATGACCTTGACGGCCACGAGGATGACGGCGGCGATCTGTAAGCTCGCTCGACCGCCTGGCGCGATAGACCGGTCCAGGTCGATAGATCAAGTTCTAATATCAAAGTGTAGCGAAAATATCCACGCATCCAGGCTCTCCCTTCTACATTCATCGATCCCGGTGGGGCATCACGGGCGGGCCGGGTTGAATGCGGGGGCTGTCCCGGTTCGGTTCGCGCAATCCAGATCAGCGCGAAACGCTGTTCGTTTTGGACGGCGGACGTTTGACAGGTCCTGTGCCCCCGCATAAGGTCCGGCCCCCATATCGCAAGTGCGAAAAGACGTTTCGCGCGTAGACGGGGCCATTCGGTGGCCGTCCGCCTCGCCGAGGCGTGTCCGAACGTCCCAATTTTCTCGTCCCAGGAAGCGCCAGGGTAACCCCATGAAAGTTCTGGTCCCCGTCAAGCGGGTGGTTGATTACAACGTCAAGGTCCGCGTGAAGACCGATAAGACCGGCATCGAAACCTCCGGCGTGAAGATGTCGATGAACCCGTTCGACGAGATCGCCGTCGAGGAAGCCGTCCGCCTCAAGGAAAAGGGTGTCGCGACCGAGATCGTGGCGATCTCCATGGGCGTACCCCAATGCGCCGAGACGATCCGGACCGCGCTGGCGATGGGTGCCGATCGAGGCATCCTGGTCGAGACCGACGTCGACCTGCAGCCGCTGGCGGTCGCCAAGCTGCTCAAGGCCATCGCCGACGAAGAAAAACCTGGGCTCATCATTCTCGGCAAGCAGGCCATCGACGACGACATGAGCGCGACCGGCCCCATGCTGGCGGCTTTGCTCGGCTGGTCCCAAGGAACCTTCGCCAGCAAGCTGACGGTGGAGGGCGACGTCATCACCGTGACCCGCGAGGTCGATGGCGGGCTGGAGACGGTGGCGCTGAACCTGCCCTCGATCATCACCACGGACCTGAGGCTGAACGAGCCGCGCTATGCGTCGCTGCCCAACATCATGAAGGCGCGCAAGAAGACGATCGACAACAAGAAGCCCGCCGATCTCGGCGTCGATCCGGCGCCGCGGTTGACCGTGGTGCGGGTCGATGAGCCGCCGAAGCGCAAGGCCGGTCAGAAGGTCGCCTCGGTAGCCGAACTGGTGAGTAAACTCAGAACTGAAGCGAAGGTGATCTGATCATGGCCGTTCTGGTTCTGCTCGAATTCGACGCGTCCGGCATCAAGCAGCCGTCCCGCTCGGCGGTCGCGGCGGCCCAGTCTTTGGGTGAGGTGCACGCGCTGGTGGCCGGGGTCGGATTGGGTAACGCCGCCGCGGCCGCCGCGAAACTCAGTGGCGTGGCCAAGGTGCTGGCCGCCGATGCGCCCGCGTTGGATCATCTGATGGCGGAGCCGATGGCGGCGCTGTTGGTCGCTCTCGCGCCAAATTACTCGCACATCCTGGCGGCGACCACGGCGGTGGGGAAGAATATCCTGCCGCGCGTAGCTGCTTTGCTGGACGTGCAACCGATCAGCGACATCGCCGAAGTGGTTGACGCCGACACGTTCGTGCGGCCGATTTACGCCGGCAACGGCATGGCGACCGTGAAGTCCTCGGATGCGAAGAAGGTGATCACTGTCCGTGCCGCCAGTTTCGATCCTGTCGCCGCCGAGGGCGGCAGCGCCCCGATCGAACCCGTTGCCCTGGGTGATCTGCCCGGAATCTCCAAATTCATCTCCGCCGAGTTGTCGAAAAGCGAGCGGCCGGAACTGACCGCCGCTCGCGTGGTTATTTCCGGTGGCCGCGGGATGCAGAATGGTGATAACTTCAGCTTGCTCGAGCCGATCGCGGACAAACTCGGCGCCGCCGTGGGTGCGTCTCGCGCCGCGGTGGACGCGGGGTTCGTTCCCAACGAATTCCAGGTCGGACAAACGGGTAAGATCGTCGCGCCGGAACTGTACATCGCTGTCGGGATCTCGGGGGCCATCCAGCACCTCGCCGGCATGAAGGACAGCAAGGTCATCGTGGCGATCAATAAGGATGAGGAAGCGCCCATCTTCCAGGTCGCCGATTATGGCCTGGTGGCTGATCTGTTCGTCGCGCTGCCGGAACTGGCGGCGGAACTGGAGCGCTCCTGAATGACCGTGGACTTCAAACCGACCCCCGACAGCACGAGCCTCATCGAGCCAGCCGAAATCGCGTCCGTCGGCGTGATCGGCGGCGGACAGATGGGCAACGGCATCGCTCATGTCTGCGCCCTGGCCGGGTTGCCGGTGGTGCTGCTGGATGTGAAGGCCGAGGCTCTGACCAAGGCTATGGCGACCATGGCGCGCAACCTGGATCGTCAGGTCAACCGCTCCATCATCACGCCAGACGACCGGGATGCGGCGCTGGCACGAATTACGACTTCGACCGATTATGACGCATTTGGTGACGCCGATCTGGTAATCGAGGCGGCGACCGAGAAAGAGGATATCAAACGCATCATCTTTAACACGCTGACGCCGAAGCTGAAGCCGTCCTGCATTGTCGCCACCAACACGTCGTCGATTTCGATCACCCGGCTTGGCGCCGCGACCGACCGGCCGGAAAAGTTCATCGGTATGCACTTCATGAATCCGGTTCCGGTCATGAAGCTGGTGGAGATCATCCGCGGTATCGCCACTGACGAGCCGACCTTCCTCGCGGTGCAGGCGCTGGCCCGGAAACTGGGCAAGATCGCCGCGGTGGCCGAGGATTTCCCGGCCTTCATTGTTAACCGCATCCTCGTGCCAATGATCAATGAGGCGGTTTACGCGCTGTATGAAGGGGTTGGCTCGGTATCGGGCATCGACACGTCAATGCGGCTTGGCGCGAACCATCCGATGGGCCCGTTGGAGCTGGCGGATTTCATCGGTCTGGATACATGCCTGTCGATCATGCAGGTGCTGTACGATGGGTTATCCGACAGCAAATACCGTCCCTGTCCGCTGCTGGTGAAATACGTCGAGGCCGGTTGGCTGGGCCGCAAGACCGGCCGCGGTTTTTACGACTATTCCCAAACACCCCCACGCCCGACGCGGTAAACACAAGTTTACTTGGTGCCGTAGAACCGATCTCCCGCATCGCCAAGTCCAGGCCTGATGTAACCATGGCTGTCGAGTTCCCGATCAATCGCTCCAACGAACACCGGAACGTCGGGATGGGCCTCGGTGAATGTCGAGATTCCCTCCGGGGCAGCGATCAGGCAAACGAACTTCATCGCGGTGACACCGGCTTGTTTCAGACGCGTCGCGGCGGCGGTGGCTGAATTTCCCGTCGCCAGCATTGGATCCACCAATATGACCAATCGCTCCGCGATATCAGCCGGCAATTTCAGATAATACTCCACGGGACGCAGCGTGACCGGGTCACGATATAATCCAATATGCCCGGCACGAGCCGAAGGCACCAGATCCAGCATCCCCTCCATGATGCCGTTGCCAGCGCGCAGAATTGACACAATGCACAGCTTCTTGCCGGACAGGTGTTCGGCACGCATCGGCTCCAGTGGCGTTTCAATGTCGATTGGCTGCAACGGCAGGTCGCGGGTCACCTCATAAGCCATAAGCAAGGCGACTTCCCTCGCGACCTGGCGGAACAGCGACGTGGGTGTGAAGCGGTCGCGCAGCAGCGTCAACTTGTGGCGCAGCAACGGATGATCCAACGTGGTGACGGACGGCATGGCGATCCCCCTCCCTGATTCAGGCTCGCCTGGCGGCGAGTACCCGGACTATCACGAGGGTGCAGAGAATAACCAGGAAGGAGAAAAGAGTCGTTAATGTACCCAAGGCATAGAGCACCGGAGTTGTCACGCTGGTCGTCATGCCAAAGATCTCCAGCGGCAAAGTATTATCGCTGCCGGCGGTCAACAAAGTTCGCGCGAACTCATCATACGACAACGTAAATCCAAACAGTGCGATCCCAATCACACTGGGCATTATAATCGGCAGCACCACATGCCAGAACGACTGCCACGGCGTGGCACCCTGATCGCGCGCGGCCTCCTCCCAGGCGCGATTGAAGCGGTTGAACACCGCGAACATGATCAACAGCCCAAACGGCAAAGTCCACGTCAACTGGGCTCCAAATGCGGAACTGTACCAATCCGGATCAATATTCAGTTCGTTGAACAGAAGTCCGACACCGAGACTGACCAAAATGGATGGGATGATCAGACTGGCCACCGCCAAAGTGAACAACGCGCCCGAGCCCCAGAACCGCCGCCGGAAAGCCATGCCAGCGGCGAGCGAAACAACGACCGTCGTCACCATGACCATCGTCGCGAGCGCGAACGACCGCGACAAAGAACCACCAAAATCGCCCACCGCCTGGGTCTCGAATAACCGTCTGAACCAATGCACGGAAAACCCGTTCATCGGAAAGGTCAGGCCACCGTCCGGCCCCTGAAAGGACAGCACCAGGATCGTCAACGTCGGCCCGTACAGGAACAGGATGAACAGGCCCAACACGCTCAGCAGCATGAAGCGGCGGAACGTGGCGGCCATCACAGTTCTTTCCTGATGTCGACGATGCGCAGAATGGCCGCGATCATCATCAACACGATCGCCAGCAGCACCACCGCGTTCGCACAGGCGGCCGGATACTGCAGCAACGAAATCTGGTTGGAGATCATCAGGCCGACAGACGCGCTCTGCCCCCCGCTCATGAGCCGCACGGTGATGAAGTCGCCCATCACCATGGTCACGACAAAGATCGAGCCGATCGCCAGGCCGGATTTCGACAGAGGCAAGATGACTTCGATCACCGTGCGCCACCATCCCGCGCCACCGTCGAGCGCCGCCTCCAGGAGCCGCCGATCGATGCGCATCATGGTGTTGAAGATCGGCGTCACCATAAACAGCACATAGAGATGCGTATAAGCCAACACGACGGCGAAGTCGGAGAACAGCAAGAACTCCAGCGGCTGGTGGATCAGACCCAATTTGATCAAGGCACTGTTCAACAGGCCTTCACGACCCAGAAATGGAATCCAGGAAATCATGCGGATAATATTCGAGGTCAGAAATGGAACAGTGCAGACAAGGAACAACACCATCTGCGCGGTGCGGCTGCGAATTTCGAATGCCAGTACATATGCCACGGTAAATCCAAGCACGGCGGTGACGGCCCAGACAATGACCGTGAAGCGCAACGTGTTCAGATACGTGCGCCAGGTTACCGCGGACGTCAGGACATCGATGTAGTTGGTGAATTGGAACGATGGAATAATCTGGACGCTGTCGTAGTCAAAAAAGCTGACCACGACGAGCACGAACATCGGCAGCAGGAGGAAGACGATCAGAACGGAAGCCAGGGGCGCGGCCTGGAGGAAGGAGATGAACCGCGGCGTCAAGGCGACACTCCGCCTAGGCGGCAGGCGGTCCGCCTCGGCGCGCTTGTCATCGCGAGAAGCGGAGCGCCCTGTCATTGCGAGGAGCGATAGCAACGAAGCAATCTCCCTCTCCCACTAATGGAGATTGCTTCGCTTCGCTCGCAATGACAGGGCGCGTCGCTCGCGATGACAGGGCTCACGCCGCGATGAACTCATTCCACTTCTGAATCATGTACCGATCCTCGTTCATCACTGAGTTCCAGCAGGCAACCTTGCCCATGCGCTCGGTGAACGAACCGCCGTCACGCACCGCGCCAGCCTTTTCCATCACCTTTCCCTCCGGACTGAGGATGTCCTTCTCCGCCGGCTTGCCTTCGATCCAAAAGCCCCACTCATCCGGCGTCATGAATTGCTTCGCGGTGTCCAGAACGGCGCTGTAGTAGCCCTGCCGGTTCAGATACGCGCCGACCCAACCCGACAGATACCAATTGATGTATTCATAGGCTGCGTCCAGTTCCAGCCCGCTCAGGTGTTTCGCCATGCCGAGGCCGCCAGCCCATGCGCGGTAGCCTTCAGCCAAGGGTTGGTATTTGCAAGGGATGCCTTTGGATCGCACGGCGGCGACGGCAGGCGACCACATCGACTGAATGATGACCTCGCCTGACGCCATCAAATTGACGCTCTCATCGAAGCTCTTCCAGAATGCACGGAATTGACCTGCCTTCTTCGCTTCGATCAGGAAAGCGATGGTTTTGTCGATCTCCGGCTTCGTCATGTTGCCTTTGTCGGCGTATTTCAGCGTGCCTAGCGATTCCATCACCATCGCCGCGTCCATGATGCCGATCGAGGGAATGCTCAGGATCGCGGCCTTGCCCTTGAACGCCGGATCAACCAGGTCTTTCCAGTTATTGATCGGCCTTCCCACCAGGTCGGGACGGATACCCAACGTGTCGGCGTTGTAGATGGTGGGGATCAAGGTCATCCACCCGGTTTGCCCTTTGGCGAAGGTCTTGCCGTTCGGGCCATCGACGAACCCCACGGAATAAGGCGTGGTGCCCTGCGCCATGGCACTTTCCGGTGTCAGCTTTCCCTTGGTGAATATCGGCACGATCTTGTCAACAAGTTTGATTTTCTTGGCGTCCATCGGCTGCATCACGCCAGTCGGGAAGACTTTCTTGATCGCGAAATACTCGATATCCGCGATGTCGTAGGATTTCGGCTGGGTCACCGCCTTCTGAGTCACCGCGTCGGTGTCCAACGCCGTCATCGACAGCGTGAAGCCCAGGTCTTGCTTTACCTTTTCAGCGACCGCGTTGAGGTTCGACACCCCGGTGCCGAACTGGCGCAACGTTATGTCCTTGATATTTTGTGCCCAGATGGTCGGGAAGCCAGTGATAGCGCCGCTACCGGCGGCCACACCAGCGGTCGCGAGGATGGAACGGCGGCCGATGCGCTTCGATGAGGTTGGTGCCATGTGCCTGTCGCTCTCTTTTATTGGTTTAATCAGGGGACCGTTTCAATCGTTTGCATGCTCTGTGCCATCGAATCGTTATCCGATTTTTCGGTTCCGGGGGGAATTTTGACCAATTCGCGGTCACTCCGCCCCCACCGGCGGCGGCACTGCTTCATTGGTTGGCAGGTTGTGATAAGGCGAGCCGCCCGGCCTGGCCATGCATGCGGACCCAGGCGAGCGTCCGAAGACTTTCTCCCTCTGTCCGATCGCTTCGGCCCAGGTTACCGTCCCCGCGGCACAACCAATTCCAAACGAGGAAACGAAGCATCATGGGCCGCCTGGCAGCTCTTTTGATATTGCTCATTTTCACCTTCGGAGCTTACGCCGGCGACCTTCGCATCGGCCGCGCGACCGAGCACGGATCGCTCGATCCGCTGTATTCCGACCTCGGCAGCGACGTGGCGACCGCGGAGAACATGTTCGAGAGCATGATCCGCTTTGATTCAAAATTGCGCATTCACTGAGGTGGACCCCGGAAACTGGACAGGTAGCTAAGAGAGAGTCTTCCCTTGGAGCGGCCGTTTGGCCGAAGGTGAGACATGACCAATACTCGGAAGAAACACAGTTCTGAATTCAAGGC